>Ga0210405_10001275_pt1 | contig 29419 bp, 22 predicted proteins | sample IncBWH11MmetaG_FD_155492 | JGI IMG/M metagenome (GOLD analysis project Ga0210405, IMG submission 155492) | Forest soil microbial communities from Barre Woods Harvard Forest LTER site, Petersham, Massachusetts, United States - Inc-BW-H-11-M | ecosystem: Environmental > Terrestrial > Soil >...
TTCGAACCTGTTTCCCAAACGTGGATTCGGGCTTTCCCCACCGTCTCGAAAACCGTGGGTGCCGCACCCTCCGCCTTTGAGGGTGCGGGTTTTTCGAACCTGTCTCCCAAACATGGATTCGGGCTTTCCTCACCGTCTCGAAAACCGTGGGTGCCGCACCACGCCTGCCCTCAGCGAATCCGAAGGGCGCCTTTCATGGTGCGAGTTTTCACTCCCCATCACCAATTCCATCCTCAGTCAGCTTGCTTCCCATTCGATGCAAACAAGCAAACGAGTCGATCGAAATTAACCCGTCGTCTCTCATCGCATAGTGCGCCCAACTACTCCACGGCCACTCCTCGGGTTGCGTCACTAATCCGCGCCTGATTGGGTTTTCGTGCATATACACAAGTTTTTCTTTTATCTTCCCTCTACTCCAAGTGTTGAAATCGTAGAACCGCCTCTGCCAGAACGGAATTACTACTCCCTTTCCGAGACTGCTGGAAACTTTTTGTTTCACGACCTGGATTACCTTCGAGGGGTTGAGTGCTCCGGCCTCATCGAGTAGCAGGTGTACGTGCTCGGGCATCACCACATACCCAAACAGGTGAAATCCATGGCGAGAGCGAATATCCTTCAGGGTTTCGACGAAGGCTGTCCGGGCGGAGGGGTTCATTAGATAGGGCCGGCGCCGAAAGCAGCTAAAGGTGACGAAATGCAGATCACCTCTACCGTAAATTCGTTGCAGCGGTTGCCTCATTTGCGAAATCCCGCACCCTGAAAACCGCAGGGTGCGGCACCCACATATATATATACTATAACTACTTATACGTTACGTAACTATCGCAAGTCGGAATCTCGCCGTAGTGGGGATTTACGGGATTCTTCTCTAAGCACTCTGTGCTCTTCCTCTGTGTCCTCTGTGTTAAATCTTTTTTCCCCCTCTCTTCCGCTATAATTCTAAAAATGTCCCCGCTCCCATGCACATAAATCCCTCCGACGGCCACCGTCCCTCTCGCTCCATCCTCGTCTCCTGCATCACCATCATCATGGCCATCTGGGCCATCAACTACCTCACCGTCAAATTCGCCCTCCGCTATCTCGAGCCGCTCACCCTCGCCTCCTTCCGCGTAGTAGGCGCCTCCGCCTTCATGCTCGCCATCTATCCCATCGCCGCGCGCCTCCCCGCCTTCTCCGCCGATCTAAAAGCTCACAAACAAAAGCGCACGCTCCGCGACCTCTTCACCTTCGCCTATCTCGGTTTTTTCTGTATCAGCTTAAATCAGATGTGCTTCACGGTAGGTCTTCGTTACACCAGCGTCGCCCACTCTTCCATCATCCTCGGCATGGGACCCATCTACGCCCTCATTCTCGCCGTCCTCTTCCGCCTCGAAAAACTCACCCTCGGCAAAGCCCTCGGCATGGCCGTCTCGTTCATCGGCGTCGCCATCCTCGCTTCCGGCTCTGGCGGTGTCTCCCGCCACTCTCCCACGCTCCTCGGCGACTTCATCACTCTCTGCGGCTCGCTCGCCTTTGCCCTCTACGTCGTCCTCGGCAAGCGCGTAGCAGGGAAGTACGACGCCCTTACTATGGTCACCTGGAACTACCTCTTCGGCGGCCTCATCATTCTTCCCATCGCCATCAACCGCGCCATCGCCCTCGGCCCGCTCGCCAACTGGCAAGCCATCCCCTGGACCGCATGGGCCTGCCTCGCCTTCACCGCCATCTTCAGCTCCACCCTCGCCTATCTCTTCTACTTCTGGCTCCTCCGCTACCTCGAAGCGTCCCAACTCAGCGCCTTCTCCTACCTGCTCCCCGTCTCCGCCACCATCCTCGGCATCCTCTTCCTAAACGAACGCGGCTCCTGGTCCGAACTCCTCGGCGCAGCCTTGGCCTTGGTCGGCCTCTCCCTAACCGAATCCGCCCGCTCCTAAATGTAGGGGCGGCTTTACGCCGCCCTCTTGGGGTTCTCTTCTCTGTGCCCTCTGTGTTAAAACTCTTCTCTTCACTCGCCGCCAGTCGCTGGCCACTCCTCCACCACTCACTCCTTAATCTTCTGCACCTTAATCACAACGCGATCTTCCGACGGCCGCATCACTATCCCCTTCACCGTGATCCGCAAATTCTCCAGCTTCTGAAACTTGTGCGGGTCTCCATCCACCTCCACCGACTTCGTCATTTTCCCTCCAATGTTCATCTCATTCGGCAGATGCATTTCCCAACCAGTAGTGTTCGCCCCAACCGCCGACACCTTCACGAGAATTCCCGTCACTTCCACCACCTCCGGCTTATCCTGCCCCGCCGCCCAAATCCCAACGCTCAACATCACCACGGCCACGAACAGTCCCATCGACGCGATCTTTCTCATGGTCCCCTCCTCGGTACGCGTGAGCCTATTCAACTCTTCCCTAGGAGTCAATCCACTCCTGCGCGCATTGCCGTCTGCGCCGCCGCTCTCCCCGCCGCCCTCGATGAACCCACCTCAATAGCTGCTCGGCCTATCCGCCTGTGGCGCCCTCCACTCCTTAATCTTCTGCACCACAAAAACCATCCGGTCCTTCGTCTCCACTCCCGACCGGTGCACGACCGTCCCCTTCGCCGTCACCTTTTTGTTCTCCAGTTTCTCAAATTTCTTCGCGTCGCCTTCCACCTCAATCGAATGCGTCCCCTTCCCGCGGAAACTTACCTCGTCCTCAAACTGAATCGCCCAACCCGTCGTCTCCGCTCCCACCGCCATCACCTTCACCAATTTCCCCGTCGCCTCCACGGTCCCTTCCACTGGAGTTCCCGATCCCTTCGTGCTCCCTTGCGCCCCGGTCCGCGCACAAACGCACAGCATCACCAATCCCATTAATGCCGCCACTTGCAAAATTCTTCTCATCGTCGTTCCTCCTGCAAAAATCTCCACTGTCCACAACTACTCGAAACCAACTCCATTTCTCTCCATTCTATTCCCGCGCAAAGTATATCCCCGCCTCTAGCCTCCTGTTATCTGCTCGCTGCTCTCCGCTCTCCTCTTACTGATTACCGATTACTGATTACTGATTACGCCCCACCACCTGTGCTAACTTACCCTTTCACCATCTCAATGGAGCAACACGTGCCCAACATCCCCCTCCGCAACGGCGGTCCCAACGCCCGCATCGCCGTCATCCCCGGCGACGGCATCGGCAAGGAAGTCACTCCCGTCGCCGTCAAAGCCATCCAGGCCGCCGCTGCGAAACATCACCGCCCCATCGAGTTCATCGAATTCGACTGGGGCGCCGACAAATTCCTCCGCGAAAATATCACGCTCCCTCCCGGTGCCGTGGAAATGCTGCGCGACGAATTCGACGCCATCCTCTTCGGCGCCCTCGGCGATCCTCGCGTCCCCTCCAATCAGCATGCCGCCGACATCCTCCTCGGCCTCCGTTTCAAGCTCGATCTCTTCGTCAACGCCCGCCCCACCGAACTCCTCCATCCGCGGTACACCCCGCTCCGCGACATCACCCCCAGCGACATCCAACTCATCGTCTTCCGCGAAAACACCGAAGGCCTCTACGTCGGCATGGGCGGCTTCTTCAAAAAGGACACGCCCGACGAAATCGCCGTGCAGGAAGACGTCAACTCCCGCAAAGGCGTCGAGCGCATCATTCGCCACGCTTTCGAATTCGCCCGGACCCACTGCCTCGGTAGCGACGGCTTCCAGCCGGCCCGCGGCGCTTCGACAAAGCCTTTGCGCGTTTGCATGTCCGACAAATCCAACGCCATGACCTACGCCGGCGATCTCTGGCAGCGCGTCTTCAAATCCGTCCGCGCCGAATATCCCGACGTCGAATCCCGCCACCTCTACATCGACACGCTCGCCATGGAACTCGTCCGCGACCCCCGCCAGTTCGACGTCATCGTCACCAACAATCTCTTCGGCGACATCATCAGCGATCTCGCCGCGCAACTCGCCGGCGGACTCGGCCTCGCGCCCTCCGCCAACATCCACCCCGGCCACACCTCTCTCTTCGAGCCCGTCCACGGCTCCGCCCCCAACATTGCCGGGAAGGGAATTGCCAACCCCTTCGGCTCCGTTCTAACCGCGGGTCTGTTAATGGAATTTCTAGGCTGGAACGACGAAGCTCACGCCCTAAAACAATCCGTAAAATCCGCCCTCAACGACGGCATCACCACCCCCGACCTCGGCGGCTCCAAAACAACAAGTGAAGTCTCCGACTACCTAGCCAACCACATCTCCAAGCACCTGTAGCTCACCCCTTCAGGGGTGAGGCCTTCCAAAGCAAAGCCTAGGCACGGTCCGCTCGCTTGCTCGCAATGAATACCCTCAGGCCTGAAGGCCTGAGCTACAGACCTTCAAGTAACACTTGAACCTTAAGTCCCTCGCCCAAACTCTGCGCCCTCTGCTTCTCCTCTGTGAACTCTGCGTTAAATCTTGCCTTTCTGATTCCTATCTTTTCTTGACGACCCACGCAATCACCACTCCCATCAAAAATCCCCCAATATGCGCCCACCAGGCCACTCCCCCCGCCGTCGCCATCCCCAACCCATTAATACCCGCCACAAACTGCAACGCAAACCAATAGCCCAAAATCAAAATCGCCGGCACCGGTATCAGAAAAATAAAAAAGAAAGTCAGTATCTGGTGCCTCGGGAACATTACCGCGTAAGCCCCCATCACCCCGCTGATCGCTCCGCTAGCCCCCAGCGCCGGTATCCCCGAACCCCAGTTGAACAGCACATGGATCAGCCCCGACCCAATCCCGCACAAAAGATAAAAGAACAAATACCCGATGTGCCCGAACGTATCCTCCACGTTGTCCCCGAAGATATAGAGGAACAGCATGTTCCCCAGCAGGTGCATCAACCCGCCATGCAGAAACATGCTGCTGAACAAAGGAAACAGCGCCACGCTCGCGGGAGCATGCCCCGCCAGAAACGCCGGTATCCGTGCCGGCACGGTCGCATTGGCCAGCACAAATGCTTTTGCAGCGACCGGCGGCAACGTGAGCTGGTAAATGAACACCAGCACGTTCGCCGAAATCAGCATCAAATTTACAAGAGGAAAACTTCGTGTCGGATTAATATCCTTCAACGGAATCATTCAGCCAGTGTATCGTGCCTGGGCCCTGTAGCTCACCCCTTCAGGGGTGAGGCTTTCCTTTACGAGGCCGAAATCGCTTCGTGCAATCGAAAACCTTCAGGCCTGAGCTACAACCTTCAAGTATTACCTTCAATGTCGGCGCGCCGACATTTCCTCCTCTACCGGTAATCCTCGCAGAACCGCGGTCCATCCCGTCCCAGCAACTGGCACCCACGCCGGATCTCATCCGTAATCACCCGGCATGAGTTCTTATCGTCGCACGCTGCTCGGTACCCCGGCGCAACCTTCCTGCATTGCTGCTCCAGTTCGTCCGCTCGCTCTTGTCCAATCGAACGATTGCACGCCCTCGCATGCCCATGCTCGTCTCCATGCCCTTCCCCGCGGCCCCTCGCCACAAAGTCCGCCCGGCATCCGTGGTCCACCCAAATCCCATGCTCGTCGGCGCCCCACGAATATCCCTCCTGGCACGCCGCCCCGCTCCGCTGCTTCACCAGTTGCACTCCGCCCCGTGCGTCCACCTGACAGTAATTCTTCCTTCCGTCATCCGAAGCGCAGTACAGCGATTGCGCGGGTCCTCCCTGACCTCCCGGATGTTCTGGCCGCTCGTTCGGCTGCGCCACAAACTCTGCCCGGCACCCGTGGTCAACCCAAATTCCACGCCGATCGAAACCCCACGAAACGCCCTCCTCGCAAGGGGCATCGCTGTGCTGCCGGATCAGATCCACATCCCCCCGCGTATCGGCCTCGCAGTAGTGCCGCCCTCCGTCATCCGACGAGCAGCGCACGATCGATTCGCCTCCCCGGTTTTCCCCCTGGCGTTCAAACTCCACCCGGAAGTAAGCGCGGCATCCATGGTCCACCCAGATTCCATTATCGTCATATCCCCACGAATATCCCTGGCGGCACTCCGCACCGCTCGTCTGTTTTTCCAGCGCCACGCCCGCTCGCGTGTTCGCGGGACAATACCGCCGCCGCCCGTCATCTGAAGAGCAGGGAACCTGCCTCCCGCCCCCGGATTGGTCCTGCCCCTTCGCTGTTCCTGCCAACGCACACACCACTGCACACAGCACAACTAGCATTCTCAAATTTCGCATGTTGATCTCCGTCTCCCACTTCGCTAAAAACCTGGACTGCCCGTCTTCGCCCACCGTACTCCCCGCCCCTGCCAACCTCAATCCATTTATTCCCCGCGTGTAGCCGACAAGTCATGCGCCCATTCGGAGCACTACCCGCCGCACCCGGGAAGGGAAGCGGCCCATCCGTGCGTCCTATAATTTCTCCAGTGAAAATCCCTGGTTAACAGAATCTATCCATCTGGGTTTTCCTTGCCATTTTCCATGCGATTTTCGGGCACGCACCCTTTTTTGAGTGCGACAGCGAAGCTGCCGCTTTTACGGTTGCCTCCGGCACGCTCCCTCATCCACTCTTCCGCCGAAAGTCTTTGCGCCAACTCTGTAGCTCACCCCTTCTGGGGTAAGGTCTTCCGTAGCGCAGGCAAGATCGCCCCGTGGTATTGAAACTCCGTAGGCCCGAAGGGCCTGAGCTACAAGAGGCAATAGCAAACACTTCCTCCCCATCCGCCGCACCTCGCAATCAGCCCCCGAGGGGCGGCACTCTTCTCCAGGCGAACCCACATTCGATTTCACAGCAAGAATGTCAGCGTCCGGATCCTTTAGCTCACCCCTTTAGGGGTGAGGCTTTCCCCAGCGCAGGCAAGATTGTGCCGTCGCAGCGAAGACCCTCAGGCCTGGAAGGCCTGAGCTACAGGCCCGGGCATGCTCCAAATCAACAAGGCCTCGCCCTAAAAATGTCGGCGCGCCGACATTTAAAGTAATACTTGAAGGTTTTCCCATTCTGAAAATTGCGTTCGAATCTTCCACCGCCTCCCTCTTTCCTTCCATTTCTTCCACAACTTCCCCACGCCAACGTTGCGATGCATTCCCACCTGTGGTATTTAATTTAGTCCTGCATGTGCGTCCCGCTTGCTCAGACACTTTCCGTACTCGTCTCTCCAAGCGATCGCGCCGACATTTCATGCCTGCCCGCGAAACGGAAGCCATCATCTTGAAGACCTTCGCGCTGGGCGAGGCCGACCGCCTGGTCAGTTTTCTGGGCCGCACTTCGGGTCGCATGCGGGGCGTAGCCGCTGGCGCGCGCCGCATTAAGAACCGCTACGGCTCCACGCTGGAACTGCTTGCGCATGTCCAGCTTTGGTATGTCGAACGCGAAACGCGCGACCTGGTCCGAATCCAGCAGGCCGAGTTGCTCGAGTCCTTCAACAAGTCTCAGAGCGACTATGAGCTCTCGACCAGCCTCGCGCTCGTCAGCGAAACCGTCGAGCTCGTTCTGCCGGAGCACGAGCCGTCCGAACCGATGTTCCGGCTCATCCTGCTTACGGTGCGCGAGGTCGAACGCCGCGGGAATGGCATCCTCCCGCTCAGCTACTTCGCTTTCTGGACTGTGCGCCTGGCGGGCTGGCTGCCACGCTTCGATGTCTGCGCTGATTGCGGCAAGCCGTTCGGGACGAAGCCGGCCTATCAGTCGGCCGCCTTCCCCGGCCTGTACTGCGAGGAGCATCGCCACTCTGGCATGAAGCCGGTTTCCAGCGATGCCCGGCAGTGGGCCGAGATATTTACAAAGGAAGGCTTGGCCAAGCTGGACGCCGCTATCGAGTCGCAACCCTGGGCCAGGGAATTACGCGAAGCGGCGCTAAACTGGATCGAGCATCACACCGAGCGAAAGCTCGCAACGCGTGAACTCTTGGAGACGCCGTAAGCGAGCACCGCAGGTGCTGCAGCTCACCCCTTCAGGGGTGAGGCTTTCCATAGCGCAGGCACGAACGCGCCGAAGCAGCGAAAATCCTCAGGCCTGAAGGCCTGAGCTACAGGGCAGGGAATGGAAAGGTTTTGGAGATCCCGTGACCGCAAAAGTAAAACTTGAAAATAAGCCGAAGCCCAAAGGGCTCACCTTTCAAGAGCTGATCCTCAAGCTCATGCACTTCTGGGACGCCCAGGGCTGTGTCCTGCAGCAACCCTACGACACCGAAGTCGGCGCTGGCACCATGCATCCCGAGACTTTTCTCCGCGTCCTCGGCAAGGATCCGTATCGCGTCGCTTTCGTGCAACCCTCCCGCCGCCCCGCCGATGGCCGTTACGGTGAAAACCCCAACCGCCTTTACAAGCACTTCCAGTATCAAGTGATCCTCAAGCCCTCCCCCGCTAACGTCCAGGACCTCTACCTGAAGAGCCTTGGCGCCATCGGCATCGATCTTCGCGCCCACGACATTCGCTTCGAGGAAGACAACTGGGAATCGCCAACACTGGGCGCCTGGGGCATCGGCTGGCAGGTCCTTCTCGACGGCCTGGAGATCACCCAGTTCACCTATTTCCAGCAAAGCGGCGGCATCGACCTCGACCCCATCTCCGTCGAAATCACTTACGGCCTCGAACGCATCTGCGCCTTCTTGCAGGACGTCGAGAGCGTCTACCAGATCCGCTGGACCGCCGACAAATCCTACGGCGATATCCGCCTCGCCGAAGAGCAGCAACTCTCCGAGTACAGCTTCGACCGCAGCGACGCCAAGGCCCTCCGCTCCGAATTCGAACTCCACGAAAAGGAAGCCAGGGAACTCCTCGACGCCTGGAAGAACCGCAACGAAACCGTAGGTGCTTCCCCCGCGGCCCAGAAGCGATTCCCAATCCTCGCCGCCTACGACCACTGTCTCAAGTGTTCGCACCTCTTCAACCTGATGGACGCCCGCGGCGTAATCTCCGCCACCGAGCGCGCCGCCCTGATGCAGCGAGTCCGCACCCTCTCCTGCCGCGCCGCAGCCGCCTACCTCGAACAAGCCACGGGCGCAGCCCCCAAGGCCGGGGTGCGCGCATGAACAAACCTTCAAGTATTACTTTCAATGTCGGCGCGCCGACATTGGGAGTGCGGTGGCTCTGCCACTATTTTTGTGGTGTAAGCCATGTCGCCCACTTCCCATTTTGGAACGACGCCAAAGCTCAATTGCGGATGATTCTGAAAACAGACTCATTGCCAAAACCTTCAGGTAATACTTTAAATGTCGGCGCGCCGACATTTCGGCCTGTAGCTCACCCCTTCAGGGGTGAGGTTTTTCGTAGCCCTGGCGAGGTCATGCCTGTGGAAGGGAAACCCTCAGGCCTAAAAGGCCTGAGCTACAATCCCCGGCATTGCTTACGCGAGGCGGTGTCCCAATGACCTCTGCCAAGAAGGGAATCAAGCGCTCCGCTCCCATGCCCAACTCCGCCAAAGCTTCCGCCAAGCTCGACCACCGCGTCGAACTCCTCTTCGAAATCGGCGCCGAAGAAATTCCCGCCGGCATGCTTCCTCGCGCCGTCAGCGAACTCCAGGCCATCCTCGAACGCCACCTGGCGGCCGAAAATTACCAGCAGGGCGTCACCGTCGAAACCTTCGGCGGCCCGCGCCGCCTCACCGCATGGGTCCGCGGACTCATCGCCAAGCAAGCCGACGTCGAAAACGAAGTCACCGGCCCGCCCAAATCCGTCGCCTACGATGCCACCGGCGCCGCCACCCGCGCCGCCGTCAGCTTCGCCGAACGTCAGGGCGTTCCGCTCCACCACGTCTACCTCGTGCAAACTCCCAAGGGCGAATACATCGCCGCGAAGGTCACCAAGCGCGGCCGCAGCGCGCACGAACTCCTGATAGAAATCCTGCCCCGTGTCATCCACGACCTTCCCTGGCCGCGCACCATGACCTGGACCGGCCTCGAAGGCGCGCGCTTCATCCGGCCGATTCGCTGGCTCGTCGGCGTCCTCGACGGCAAGCCGCTGAAGTTCTCCTTCGCCGGAATCACCGCGGGAGATACGACGGTAGGCCACCGCTTCCTCGGCAAGCCCCAAATCCGTGTCACGAATTTCGTCGACTACGAGAAGAAGCTCCGCGCCAACGGCGTCATCGTGCGCCCCGCCGAGCGCCGCGAAAGGATCGAGCGCGAACTCGCCAGCTACGTCAAGCGCACCGGCTTCCACGTCCACCCGGACTCCGACCTGCTGCAGTTGGTGACGTACCTCAACGAGTTCCCGCACGTTATAGAAGGCAGCTTCGACCCTGCCTTCCTCGAACTCCCCGACGAAATCCTCATCACCGTGATGCGCGGCCACCAGAAATATTTCGCCGTCGAAAAGCGCAGCGGGGAACTGGCGCCGCATTTTCTTGCGGTCATCAATCTTGCCAAGGATTCGCAGGGCCTCGTCCGCGCCGGCCACGAACGCGTCCTCCGCGCGCGCTTCGCCGACGCCCGCTTCTTCTGGGAGTCGGATCAAAAGGTGCGCCTCGCGGACATCCTTCCGAAGCTCGAGAAGATCACCTACGAATCGCGCCTCGGCAGTTACCATGCCAAGGTTGAACGCATACGCGCCATTGCCCGCTGGCTCGCCGAACAGTGGTACAACCTCGGCATGATCCAGGCGCACGTTGCGGACGCCGACCGTGCTGGGGAACTCGCCAAGTGCGACCTGGCCACGGAAATGGTTCGCGAGTTCACAGAGTTGCAGGGCGTGGTCGGCGGCCTCTATGCCCGCGCACAGGGCGAGCCGGAAGTCGTTGCGGACGCCGTCTACGATCACTATCGTCCCGTGGGCCTCGACGATCCCATCCCACGCAATCTCACAGGCTGCGCCGTGGCACTCGCCGACAAGCTCGACTCCGTGGTCGGTTGCTTCAGCGTTGGAGTAATCCCCACAGGATCGAGCGACCCCTATGCGCTTCGCCGCGCCGCCCTCGGCATCGTAAAAATTATTCTCGACCAGAAGCTTCCCGTGTCGCTCTCACTCGCGGTGGGCGCAGCTTCAAAGGCTTTGCTCAACAACCCGCCCAAGAAAACGGTCACCCCGGCGCAGGAGCAGCAGGTGCTCGACTTCCTCCTCGACCGCGCGAAGTTTGTGCTCAAAGAGAAGTCCGGCTACGCTTACGACGAAGTCAGCGCCGTCTTCCGCGCCGGCTCCGACGATCTGGTGGATGTGGAGAAGCGACTCAAGGCGTTGAAGGCCATCCGCAAGACGCGCAACTTCGAGCCGCTGGCCGTCTCCTTCAAGCGCATCCGCAAAATTCTGGAGAAGGCGAACCTCCCGGCAGGCGAAGTGCAGCCCGTCAACACACAACTCTTTGAGAAAGACGCCGAGCGAAGTCTTTACGCGGCGGTCCGTAAAGCCGCAGCCAGCGTCGTTGTAGACAAACGGATGGGGAAGTATCAGGAAGCCCTCGAAGAGATCGCTGGCCTGCGCAAAGCAGTCGACGGCTTCTTCGAAGAAGTGATGGTGATGGCCGAGGACGAAGCAGTCCGCAAGAACCGCCTGGCTATGCTCGCGGAAATCCTGCGCGAGTTCACCACCATCGCCGACTTCTCCGAACTCGGTGGCGAATTGTAGCTCACCCATTTAGGGGTGAGGGTTCCCATAGCGTCGGCACAATCGCGCCCACGCCTCGAAAACCCTCAGACCTGAAGGCCTGAGCTACGCCAAAACCTTCAAGTAATACTTTAAATGTCGGCGCGCCGACATTTTGAAGAATGTAGGGGCGGGTTTAGCCCGCCTCTTTGAATGGGGAGACTGATGAGCCGACGGAAGGCGGCGTAAAGCCGCCCCTACACGGATTGCGGCAGGCTAAACCCTGCCGCCACCAAAAGCTTCTTTCGGCGAATCGAGCGCCGCGCTCCAATCTCAATCGGGCGCTGCCTCACTCGCCAGTACAGGCAAGCAAAACTCAAGCGAGGCACAAAGTGAAAAAGTGGGTCTATTTTTTTGGCGCAGGCAAATCGGAAGGTGACGGCGAATGGCGGGATCTCCTGGGAGGCAAGGGTGCGGGCCTGGCGGAGATGACGCGCATCGGCCTTCCCGTCCCCGCGGGTTTCACCATCTCGACCGAAACCTGCGACTACTTCTATAAGAACGGCAAGAAGTATCCGAGCGAACTGAAAAAGCAGGTCGTGGATAACGTCAAGAAGCTCGAGAAAGTCACCGGCAAAAAACTCGGCGATCCGAAGAGCCCGCTGCTCGTCAGCGTGCGCTCGGGCTCTGCGCGTTCCATGCCCGGCATGATGGAAACCATTCTCAATCTTGGACTTAACGACAAGTCTGTAGCCGGTCTGGCCGGCGCCACGGGCAACGAACGCTTCGCCTACGACGGCTACCGCCGGTTCGTCCAGATGTATTCGACGGTTGTGATGGGCATGTCCAAGGAAGACCTGGAGCACCGTCTCCGCGCCATGAAGCAGCGTATCGGCGTGAAGGAAGACACCGCCGTTCCCGCCAGCGGCTGGAAAGAACTGGTCGCCGAGTACAAACAATACTTCAAGGAAAAGTCCGGCGAAGCGTTTCCCGACGATCCCATGGAGCAACTATGGGGCGCGATCGGCGCCGTGTTCGGCTCGTGGATGGCGGAGAAGGCCGTCACCTATCGCCGCGTCGAAAAAATTACCGGACTGCTCGGTACAGCCGTCAACGTCGTGCAGATGGTCTTCGGCAACACCGGCGACAACTCCGGCACTGGCGTCTGCTTCACGCGCGACCCGAGCTCCGGCGAAAAGATTTTCTACGGCGACTACCTGACCAACGCGCAAGGCGAAGACGTTGTGGCCGGAATCCGCACTCCCGTCCGCCTCGCCGAGCTGCAAAAGATTATGCCGAAGGCTTACGCGCAACTTGAAAAGGTTCGAGTAAAACTTGAAGGTCACTTCAAAGACATGCAGGACATGGAGTTCACCATCGAAGAGGGCAAGCTCTACATGCTCCAGACCCGCACCGGCAAGCGCACGCCTTCCGCGGCCTTCAAAATCGCCATGGACATGGCCAACGAAAAACTCATCACCAAGGAAGAAGCGATTCTGCGCATCAAGCCGGAAGCTATCGACCGGCTCTTTTATCCCGTGATCGATTCCAAGGTGGACAAGAAGACGCTCAGCAGCAAAATCGTCGCGCATGGCATCGATGCCGTGCCCGGAGCCGCCGTCGGCAAGGTCTGCTTTTCCGCGAACGAAGCCGAAGAGTGGGCCGCAAAGGGCGAGAAGGTGATTCTCGTTCGCCGCGAAACCAGTCCCGAAGACGTCGGAGGCATGGCCGTGGCGCAGGGCATCCTCACCGCAACCGGCGGCAAGACTTCCCACGCCGCCGTGGTCGCGCGGGGTTGGGGCAAGTGTTGCATCGTCGGAGCGGAAACGCTCGACATCGACTACAAATCGAAAACCATGAAGGACGGCAAGAGCGGCAAGGTCGTCAAGGAAGGCGAATGGCTGACGCTGGATGGCAGCGAGGGCGTCGTCTACGCCGATCAACTCCCGCTGGTCACTCCGCAATTCCCGAAGGCCTACGACACCATAATGAAGTGGGCCGACAGCATCCGCAAAATCGGCGTGCGCACCAATGCGGATACCCCGCAGGACGCGCGCAAGGCCGTCGAATTCGGCGCCGAAGGCATCGGCCTGACGCGCACCGAACACATGTTCTTCACCGACTTCGAGTTCCCGGAGAAGGGAGTCGAGCGGCAGCGCGCGATTCAGGAGATGATCCTCGCGGATAACCGCGAGGCCCGTGTGAAGGCGCTCGACAAGTTGCTGCCGTTCCAGCGGCGCGACTTCATCGGCATCTTCAAGGCCATGGACGGCATGCCGGTCACAATTCGCCTGATCGATCCGCCGCTGCACGAGTTCGTCCCGCACGAACTCGAGAAGCAGGCGGAACTTGCCAAGGACCTGGGCATTCCCGTGGAAGTCGTGACGCGCCGCGTGGAGCAATTGCACGAAGCCAACCCCATGCTCGGCCATCGTGGCTGCCGCCTGGCGATCACCTATCCCGAAATTCTGGAGATGCAGGTGCGCGCCATCATCGAAGCGGCCATCGATTGCGTAAAGCAGAAGGTTAAAGTAATACCTGAGATCATGATTCCACTGACTCTCGACAAAAAAGAGATGTGGATTCTCGAACAGGCCACGCGCAAAGTTGCCGACGGTCTGATCAAAGCCGCCGGCGTGAAGATTCCGTACACGGTTGGCACGATGATCGAGTTGCCGCGAGCCGTTTTGCTTGCCGACGAAATCGCGGAGGTCGCCGAATTCTTCAGCTTCGGCACCAACGACCTGACGCAGACCGTGATGGGCCTCTCTCGCGACGATGCGGGACGCTTCCTGCCCGACTACGTGGACGAAAAGAAGGCCGGCATCTTCCCCGGCGATCCGTTCCAGACGCTCGATATCAAGGGCGTGGGAATGATGGTTCGCATGGGCATCGAAAAGGGCCGCAAAACGCGTCCAAATTTGAAGATTGGAATCTGCGGCGAGCACGGCGGCGACGCGGAAAGCGTGAAGTTCTGCCACCAAGTCGGCATGGACTACGTAAGCGCCTCGCCGTTCCGCGTGCCGATCGCGCGATTGGCGGCGGCTCAAGCTGTAGTGGAAGAGAAGAAGGCCGCGAAGAGCAAGCGCAAGTAGCACTTTTGAGTGCGGGAGCGGAGCTCCCGCTTTTACGGTTTATATTTGTAGTCCAAGTGTTAAGTTAGTTTCGCACTCTAAACCGTAAAAGCGGATGCTTCGCCTCCGCACTCAAAAAGGGTTCCTCGTGTTCCATGGTCTGCGAGTTGCGGCTGCAGCGGTGGCGCTCCTGCTCGCGGGGAGCTTCGGTGCAGCTGACACTCCGCTTACCTTGCGCGGGCGGGTGACGGACGAAAACGGACTGCCCGTTGCCGGGGTTCAAGTAAAACTTGAAGGTTTGGGAAGGTCGAAAATTTCCGCGTTGACCGACGACGCGGGCTACTTTTCCGTCCCCAACCTCACACCGGGCGGATATTCCGTGCGAATGGAGAAGGTGGACTTCTTCGTCTTGCAGGGACAAACCATTCAGCTTGCCCCCGGGGCCACCGAATTTTCCTTCACCCTGAACCACATCCAGGAAGTGCGCGAAAAAGTAGACGTGGTGGCGGACCCCAACCGCATCGAGCCCACGGAGACGCCGCAATCCGCCACGCTCACTTCCACCGAATTTTTCTACATTCCCGTTCCCAGCTCCCACGATTACCAGCAAAGCCTGGTCGCGCTGCCGCAAGTGGTGCGCGACAATCAAGCACTGCTGCACATTGCCGGCGCGCGCGCCACGCAATCGCAATACCTCATGGACGGTTTCGAGGTCGGCGATCCAGTCAGCGGCGCGCTGACAATACCTATCATCGTGGATGCGTTGCGCACCGCCGAAGTGGAAACCGGGCGATTCGGGGCGGAGTATGCCCACCCCGGCGCGTCGATCCTCAAGTTCGAAACGCCCGAAGGCGACGATCACTGGCGTTTTAACGCCACGGATTTTATCCCCGGACTCAATGTGCAGCAGGGCGTGCGCCTCGGGAACTTTTATCCGCGCATCACGTTTTCCGGGCCGTTGGTGGCGGGGAAGCTCTGGTTCCTGCAATCGTTCAGCGTGGACCACACGCTGGACGTCCAACGCGACATCTCCACCGGTACCGATACCAGCGAACAGTGGAGCGGCGATTCTTTTTCGCGTTTGTTGTGGCACGTGGCGCCCAACGACAGCCTGCATTTCACCGTGCTCTACAACAACGAAAGCGACACGAACATCGGGCTCGATTCGCTGAACCCTCAATCGACCACGCTGGACGTGGCCAGCAATCGGGTGTTCGCTTCGATAAAAAACCAGCTGTGGTGGAACCACACGCTGTTTGAAGTGGGTTTCGCCGAAGACCGCACCAACCGCGATTTCGATCCGCAGGGAAGCATGCCGTATCTTTTGCAGGTGAACGGTGCGCGAGGAAATTTCTTTCAGCGAACGGATCAGTTGAGCAAGCGCCACCAGTTTTTCGCCGATGCCATCCGGCCGGGCGGTCACTGGCACGGACTGCACACGTTTTCCGCCGGCTCCAATATATCGGTGGTAACGCTGAATCAATCGAGCCAGCGCGGCGAAATCCAGGCGTTCAACGCGGCGAATCAACTGGTGCGGCTTACGACCTTCACCGGAAACGCGATTCTCGATGTGGACAACACGCTGGCGGGCGCCTTCGTGCAAGACAACTGGAGCCTGAGCTCCCACTGGGTGGCGCAGTTGGGTCTGCGCGGCGACTGGGACCAGATTGTGCACATGACGTTGGTGCAGCCGCGCGCCGCCGTGAACTATCTGCCGTTCGCCGATGGCCGCGGAAAATTTTCCATCGGCTGGGGGATTTACAACATCCCCTTGAATCTTTCCGTTCTCGGGCAGACGCAAGACCAGCAGCAGGTGGATACGCTCTACAATCCCGGAACGGGTGCGGTAATCGCGGGCCCCGCCACCAGCACCTTCACGATGCCGGCGCACGGTTTGCAGCAACCGTTTTTCGATATCACCAGCGCTGGTTGGCAAGAGCGCATCTGGAAAAAGACCATCCTGTCCGTGGAGCTCCTGGCCCGAAACGGGCACCGCGAACTCGCCTTCGAGACAACCAACCCTGGACAGATCGGCGGCACGTTTCTCCTGCAATCCACCCGGCGCGACAAATATCGCGGCGCGACGATTTCTGCCCGCCACACCTTTGAAAACGGCGCTGTGCTCTTCGGCAGCTTCACGCGCTCCCGGGCAAACACCGATCAGTCGCTGGATCCGATTCTCGGGTTGCTCTATTTTGCGCCGCAACAGGGCGCGCCGCTTGCGTGGGACGCCCCGAATCGCGCGCTCTCCTGGGGCACCGTGCCGACGCCGTTCTGGGGCATCGACTTCGCGTACTTTTTTGAGTACCGCACCGGCTATCCCTTCAGCGTGGTGAACCAGCAGCAATTCCTGATCGGCGCGCCAAATAGCCTGCGGTTTCCGGATTACGCCAGCCTGAACATCAGCCTGGAAAAGAAATTTCGCTTCGGCAAATATCTCTTTGCCATCCGCGGTTCGGTGATCAACATCGCCGACCGCCAGAATCCAACTGTTGTGGTGAACAACATTGACGCCATCGGCGTTACGCCCGCGTTTCTGAATTTTTCCGGCGGCCAGGGTCGCGCCTTCACGGGACGATTACGTTTTCTTGGGAAGCTTTAGCACTTGTAGTGGCCGGTCTTAAGACCGGCCACTGCGAACGGCAGCTTGGCCACCTGAAGGTGGCCGCTACATCAGCGGGGAGCGGAAGCGATGCCGCTGGTGACGAGGAACCAAGTTACCGAGAGCAGTAAGGAAACGACCACGGAAAGTCCAGCGACAATTTTCGTGTTGCGCGAAACGCCTTCACGCCTCATCAGCAAGACTTGCCCGACCATGAGCACCACGCAGACGATGCCGATTGCGGCGAAGGTGATGATCCAAAATGCACTCGGAGGTTGCGGCGCAAGCGAGGGAAAGTCCGGAAAGCGGCTACGGAGCCAGGGATCGAGCCAGATGTTTTCCACCGTGACCGCGAACAAAGCCGCAGTGAGCAGCCAGGTGAGGCTGAGCGTGAGAGACTTCCTCATGGGGGGCTGAAAGCTTTGGGAAGTCATGTGTTCCCTCGCGCGACGGGGGACGCACAAACTCTAATTCAAAATGGGACAATGCTCCAGCTAAAAACCATCTGTAGGGAATATTACTCCAGACAGGACAGGAAGAGGGGCAAATGAGAACTTCGGAGAAGAGCGTGCGGATGGTGGGGACTGGACTGGGGCTGGGTTGCGTGTGCGCTCGAGCCATGAAAACTTTCGACGAAGTTTTCATGGCCCATCTTGCCGATGGCTGAAAGACTAGTCGGAGATTGCCTTTTTCAGCCTAGCCTCTTGCTGGGCCTTGTCTGCCTCTGCTTTTTCAGCAACCCCCATTGGTTTCACATCAACGACAACCTTGAGAATCTTACCGGTGAACGAGTTATCGCCTTCTTTGTAGTCAGCTGATACGGGTGTGGCGGCGTCCAGGCCTACATCGGCAGTTTCGTCGGCAGAGAATACCATTCCCTGCGTGCGCTCGATTCGACCAGAGGCTACCTTCGCTCCATTGACCAGGATCGTGGCCGTGCCACCCTTGCCGAGGCCACCGCCGTCATAGTCGAAATTCATCCGTATGGTGGCCTTGCCGGCAGCCAGCGCTTGGGTCGCCGAAACCTTGAATTGCTGCAGACCCAGGAAGTTGTAGCAATACGTTGGTTTGCCGTCCTTGAAATAAAGGCTCCATCCGCCGAACCTGCCACCCTGAGCCAGAATCACACCATTAGCTCCGCCTTGCGGAATCTGTACATCCGCGGTAACAGAGAGCGACCGGTTCTTGACGTTGATGAAAACATTTTCGCTCATCCCCGCCATGCCCTCGGATAGCGTGAGAGTCGTGCGGCCTGCCATCAGGTCAGGTCGACCCGCCGTCGCCGCGTTGACGCGTTCGAGGACGCGGTCATCGAGGGGAAGCACCCGGTTCTTGATTGCCTCTTCGATGAACAGGGCTTGCATCTCTTTAAGTTTCGCCGGATTCGCGGCGGCTAAATCGTTCACCAGGCTAAAGTCCGTGCGCGTGTCGTAAAGCTCCCAAATGTCATCCTGCAGCTTCCTTCGGGGCTGCTGCTCCCAAGGTGCCCGGTGGATTGTGCCTGCAAACCATCCGTCATGGTATATGCCGCGGTTGCCCATGATCTCAAAATACTGAGTCTTATGCGGACTCACCGCTTTAGGATTTTCAAAGCTGTACAGCATGCTGACACCTTCGATCGGCGATTGGACCGTGCCGTTTACGCTTGTCGGCTCCGGCAGGTGGGCCGCTTCGAGCACAGTGGGAGCAATGTCGATGACGTGGTGCCACTGGGAGCGCACCTCGTTGATGGCTGTTATGTGTTTGGGCCACGAGACGATTACTGGGTTTCGGGTGCCACCATAGTTGGAGGGAATCTGCTTGGTCCACATGAAAGGCGTATCACCAGCGACGGCCCATCCGGCGGCCATGTGTGGATAGGTAGTCGGACCACCCCACTCATCATAATGTTTGAGCTGTTCCTGCACAGTCTCGTTGACACCGTTGAAATAGGTCATTTCGTTGAACATGCCCACCATGCCGCCTTCGGCGCTGGTGCCGTTGTCACCGATGATGTAGAAAATCAAAGTGTTGTCGAACTGGCCGGTTTCTTTAAGGCCGGCAAAGAGGCGCCCGATCTCGTCGTCACAGTATTCGCCGAAGCCAGCGTAGACCTCCATCTGGTGGGCAAAGAGTTTTTTCTCGTCAGCGGTCAGCTTGTCCCAGTCTTTGATAGCCTCTGGTTTGGGAGCTAACTTGGTGCCCGCCGGAACCACGCCGAGCGCGATCTGGCGCGCCAACGTCTCTTCGCGCATCTTGTCCCATCCACCGTCGAACTTTCCCTTGTATTTGGCGATCCATTCCGCCGGCACATGATGCGGCGCGTGCGTGGCGCCCGGTGCGAAGTACATGAAAAAAGGTTTGTCCGGGGTGAGTGATTTCTGAAACTTCATCCATGCGATGGCGTGGTTGGTCATGTCGGTCATGAAGTTGTAACCGGGATAATGCGGAGTTCCGATCCGGTTCAACCCCTCATAGAGGCTCGGGGACCACTGGTCCGTCTCGCCGCCGATGAAGCCGTAGAACTCATCGAAGCCTGAGCGCGTCGGCCAACGATTGGTTGGACCGGAAGGGCTAACCTCCCAAGCCGCCGTCTCGTGGTTCTTCCCAAACATGGCGGTGCTATAGCCGTTCAAGCGCAACATCTCTGCTAGAGGCGCGACGTTGTCCGGACGCTGCCCCGTGTTGCCAGGAAAGGCCGTGGCAATCTCCGTGATCCCCCCCATGTTGTTCATGTGGTGGTTTCGGCCAGAGAGGAGCGCGGTTCGCGTGGGCGAGCATAGCGCCGTGGTGTGAAACTGGGTGTACCGCAGCCCCTGCATGGCAAGACTCTCTGCCGTTGGCATATGAACCGGGCCGCCAAAGGAGCTCGACATTCCAAAACCCATGTCGTCAATCAACACGATCATCACGTTTGGAGCGCCTTCCGGCGCGGTGATCTGGAAGCGCGGCGGCGGGGTGGCATCGCGAGCGTCGAGTACAGTGCTATGGGGGTAGTTTGGTTCCGGGATGGGAAGGACGGTGCGATCCAGTTTTGTTTGCGCCTGGACCGTTCCGACAAAAACCATTGATAGCGCGAGTCCGTTCCGTGCAAATCGGAGAGTTGCGTTCAAGAGTTTTCTCCTCTAGCTCAAAAGAAGTTGTGCTGTTCTTGGGACAATGGGGGGAAATCCGGCAAATTGGAGCACTGCGCCCATGCACGCCGGTGATACTTTCACCGGTGGTTGCGGGGCGGAATTGTCAAAAGTGACAGGATGTCTCTACTTCTCTGGATAAGTGCTGACAACCCGCGATATGTGCGGTTCATGCGAGATTTGCCAGCTAATGGGGCCCAACACCTGATTAGAGCGCCCACTGTACAAGCGAATTCCCGGGAGCAACAGTCAGAACACTCAGCACCTCTTAACGGATACTTTAAGGTGGCGGGCGGGATTTGGCAGCGCTTGCGTGCTACCCTTTTGGGGGAACTGACATTTCAGTGGCCATGGGTGTGCGTCGCGCCGCATTCCGGCTTATCCAGACAGGACAGGAAGAGGGACAAATGAAAATTTCGTGGAATAACGTGCGGTTCGTGAGGGCCGGGGCGTGGCTGGCATCGGTGGCATGCGTGCTGGGGCTGGGCTGGCAGCCCGCGAGTGGGCAACAGGCGGCCGAGGAGTCGCACGGCGTGGTGGTGGGGAACATGGACCCGGCGGTGAAGCCGGGGGACGATTTTTTTCGGTACTGCAATGGCGCATGGCTAAAGAGAACAGAGATTCCGGCGGACCGGCCGAGCGTCAGCGTGTTTGCGACGCTGGTGGACAAGAGCAGCCAGCGGGTGCGGGGATTGATTGACGAAGCGGTGGCGGCGAATGCGCCCGCGGAAACGAACACGCGGAAGATGGCGGACCTCTATAAATCGTTCATGGACGAGGTGGGAATCGAGGCGAAGGGGCTGGCGCCATTGCAGCCTCACTTGCAGGATATTGCCGCGATCAAGGACAAGAAGGCGCTGGCGTTCGCGCTGGGAAAAACTTTGCGCGCGGATGTGGACGCCCTGAATAACACGAATTTTCACACCGCGAATCTCTTCGGGCTGTGGGTAGCGCCGGGCTTCAACGATTCAGAACACTACGCCGCGTACCTGATGCAAGGCGGGTTGCAATTGCCGGATCGCGAATACTACACGGGGCAGAGCGAGCGAATGAAAAATTTGCGCACGGCGTATGAGGCCCACGTGGCCGCCATGCTGACGCTGGCGGGAGTTTCGGATGCGGAAGCGCGCGCGGCCAAAATTGTGGCGCTGGAGCACGCGATCGCCGAGAAGCACCGGACGCTGGCGGAAAACGAAAACGTGCATGACGCAAACAATCCTTGGAAGCGGACGGAGTTTGCGGCGAAGGCGCCCGGGCTCGATTGGGACGAATATTTCCGCGGCGCGGGGCTGGAGAGGCAGGACAACTTTTTTGTGTGGCAGCCGGGTGCGTTCGCGGGCGAGTCGGCGCTGGTGGCTTCGGAACCTCTCGACACATGGAAAGATCTGCTGGCGTATCACATGATCGAAGCATACGGCAGTGTGCTGCCAAAGGCGTTCGCCGACGGGCGCTTCGCGTTTTTCGGCAAGGCGCTGCAGGGCACGACGGAGCAGCGGCCTCGCTGGCAACGCGCGGTGGCGACGGTGAACTTGTGGCTCGGCGATGCGGTGGGGCAGATGTACGCGAAGGAATATTTCCCACCGGAATCGAAAGCCCGTGTGGAAAAGATGGTGGCGAACATCGAGGCGGCGTTCCGCAAGCGGATCGACGGGCTGACCTGGATGGATCCCGCGACGAAGGCAGAGGCAAAAGAGAAGTTGAAGACGCTGTACGTCGGCATCGGCTATACGGAACACTGGCAGGATTATTCCGCGTACGAGATCAAGCCCGACGACATTTTCGGGAATCTCTGGCGCGGGAGCCTGTTCGTGTATCACCGCGAAGTGGCACGCCTGGGAAAGCCGGTGGATCGCCAGGAATGGACGATGACGCCGCAGACGGTGAACGCTGTGAATCTGCCGCTGCAGAACGCGCTCAGTTTTCCCGCGGCGATTCTGGAGCCACCGTTTTTCGACGCGAAGGCGTCGGACGCGTTCAATTATGGTGCGATCGGCTCGGTGATCGGGCATGAGGTCAGCCACACGTTTGATACCGAGGGATCGGCGTTCGACTCGAAGGGGAGGGTGCGGAACTGGTGGACGCCCGCGGACCTGGCGCATTTTGAAGCTTCGACGCAGAAACTGGCGGAACAGTACGACACCTATAAACCGTTTCCGGATCTGGCGGTGAATGGCAAACAGACGCTGGCGGAAAATATCGCGGACGTGGCGGGAATTGCCGCCTCGTACGACGCGTACCATGCGGCGCTGGCGGGAAAGACGCCGCCGGAACAGGCGGGCTTCAACGGGGACCAGCAATTTTTCCTGGCGTACGGGCAGACGCGCGCGAACAAGCCGCGGGAGGGCGCGCTGCGGCAGCAGGTGATGACGGATCCCCACGCGCCGTCGGAATACCGGACGGACACCGTGCGGAACATTGACGCGTGGTATCCGGCGTTCCAGGTGAAGGAGGGCGAGAAGCTGTATCTCTCGCCGGCGGAGCGCGTGCGGATTTGGTGAGTGCGGGAAAGTGCTAAGAGAAAAAACTTAACACAGGGGCCACTGAGGAAGAGCACAGAGTTCACGGAAAAGAGAAACCTACGAAGAACCCGCACCCTTAAAGGCGAAGGACGAGGTACCCAGTAATGTGGTCAATGCTTATATTTGGGGAAACAATCTCCGGGGCTGTTGATTTTCGTGGACTGGACTTGTCCTGGACCGTCTGCGTGAAACTTAATTTTCACACCGAGCAGCCCGTCGTTGCGGTGTAGTTTGTCGCTCGTCCACTTGCCAAGTCCCAAAAATTGCGCCCCCGCGACGAGGCCGTCGGCGTTGTACCACACTCGGTAGTTGACAGGAACTTTGCCACGCTCAAAGGATGTGACGTAATTTGCAAATTCCTTTGCGTCCTCCTTCGAGCTGATGACCTTGAAATCCGCCACGCATTCGCAAGATTTTTCCGACGGTGGTTGGCACGGTGCGCGCAATTGAATGAAGTCGGGCCCATAATGGGCATCCCCTCGGCTCCAATCCATAGACAAGGTCACAGGGACTGCGGCAGGAGATGACTTCCCCTGAGTGCCTTCATTGGACTGTGCGATAGTGTGGATCGAGAGGGACAAAATGAAGGCAAGTGGTAAAGAAAGTCGTGCACAATACATCGGATCTAACTCCAGGTTCGAGAACGTTGTAGATTCTATACTGAGGTAATGCGCAAACTGAACCCAACAACCAGTCATCAGGTCAGAAGAATAGCGACCTGATGCTGGCAGTCTAGCACCCACTTTTCCAATAATCGCGCATATCACGACTGCGGAACAAGGATTTAACGCAGGGGACGCTGAGAATGCAAGAGTACAGCGAGGAATCGCCGTGCCGCTTGATGACGGACCAGCGTCGGGATTCAGGTGGCGTCGGAGATTTCAATGAACGCGAAACTGCCTGGTTTGGCGGCATTCACGACGGCCAGGATATCGGCAAGCCTAGGCCGAATAAGCCGCCAGCGGGCTTTCCCCAACACAACAATTGCAATCTTTCGGTTACTCAGATTTTGCTGGTACTGGATGTTCTTGTCAGTGGTGAGAAATAAGTGGATTCCGGCGGCTTCGGCGGCTGCCAGCAACTCGCCGTTCGCGAGAGTGTCCCAACCCCTGGCTCGCGCTTCTATGACCGTATGGCCCGCCAGCGCTCGGGCAATACCTCTCGGCGTGCCCTGATCGAATAAAACCAGCATCAGCGGTTAACGGGGGCTTCCAGGCTGCGGGCGGCGAAGTCGAGGACGGCAGCAACTTGTTCCCGGGTAACGTCGAACTGTTCGATGATCTCGTCGATGGTCATGCCGTCTTCAAGGTTCTCGAAAACGGTGGCTACGGGCATGCGCGTGCCGCGGAACACCCATGCGCCACTCAGTTTGCCGGGGACGCTTTCGACGGCGGGGCATTGGGACCAATCGAGTGCCATAGTTACTCCCTTCCAGGCCATTTTACCCTTTTGAGAATCATCGTAGCTAAGAAATCGCAAGAATAGCCACTGATCGAAACCGGGCAAAAGGAATAGACTTAACACATAGGACGCAGAGGAAGTGCGGCACCCGGCGGGAAACTCATTGGAAAAGGCGTCATCATTGGCCCCAAATGTTTGTACCTGAGAGGAACCCATAATGAAATTGCTGAAATCCATGCTCGTTGTTGGTTTGATTGGCGCGCTGCTCGTTTTCCTGACTGCAAGGGTGCGGGCGCAGAACGCGACGGGTAGTCCTCAACAGGGGGTCTCCGGCAAACGAGATGGGCAACACGACTTTGACTTCCTCGTCGGCACTTGGAAATTCCACCTGAAACGATTGAATCGGCGGTTAGTCGGCTCCACGGAATGGGTGGAATTCGACGGGACCACGGTCTGCCGGAAGGTCTTGGATGGCCGCGCGGAGGTGGAAGAAATGAATGTTGAAAGCGCGGACAAGCACACACGGATCCAGGGAATGGCGTTGCGTCTTTACAACCCGGAAGCCCATCAATGGAGCATTTACTGGGTCAACGGAGCCGACGGAGTCATGGAGCAAAATCCCATGGTCGGTGAGTTTAACAACGGACGCGGGGAATTCTATAACCAACAAGTTTATGAGGGCAGAGCGATCTATGCCCGATTCATTTGGTCAGGCGTCAACACAAATTCGCCGCACTTCGAACAGGCATTTTCTACCGACGGCGGAAAAACATGGGAAACGAACTGGATCACCGACCAGACTCGAGAGAAGCCGTAGATGCCGAACGCCGATAACGCTCCGCCAGATCAATTCTGGAACTTTGTGAAGAGGTTGTTGAGGGATTCGGCCAGGGTGAACTGTGTCGTATTTGTGCGGCGCGAGCGATATTCGCGCGTCTAACGTTTTACTACCGGGTGCGCGGCTCACGAGGCACTTCCGCGACGAATCGCCGGAGCGCTTCAGGGTTACGAAACACGTGGAGGCTTGTATTGGCGCCATGCTTTGCAATCGCTTCCATAAGGATCGGACGGCTTTGCCAACGATAAGCCAAGAGCCAGCGCCAGAAATCAGCACGCTCCCGGGAGCGTCGTGTTGCTCGCCAAGCGCAGCGGATGAATGAGAAATCCAAGAAAATAATCGTGTCCGCTGCGCGCAGCCGGACCTCAACCGCGTCATGCTGCCCCAGGTCGCCATCCATGATCCATCCCTCTTCCGCGGCAAGCTTCTGTTGGACGACCACCCAATGATCGCGGGGAGTTGCGAGATGTCCTCGTTGCCAGAAAATCTTGTCAAGCTCTATCACAGGAAGCCCTGTGATCTCACCTAAGCGCGCCGCGAGAGTAGATTTGCCGGACGCCCACGACCTAGGATGACCACGCGTTTCATATTCTCAATCGATCCGGCATCATTCCGAGCTGTGGATTAATCCTGGAATTTGGTGAAGAGGTTGTTTAGGGATTCGGCGAGGGTGGGGTGTGCGAACGTGGCGTCGCGGAGGGTGGTGTAAGGGAGCTGGCCCATCATGGCGATCTGGAGTTGAGCCATGATCTCGCCGCCCTCGATGCCCAGGACAGTGGCGCCGAGGATCTGGTTGGTGTTGGCGTCGACAACGGCCTTTAGGAAGCCGCGGGATTCGTCGACTTCGAGCGCGCGCGCGACGTTATTCATTGGCATTTTGGCGACGCGGATGACGCGATTTTGCGCGCGGGCTTCCGCTTCGGTAAAGCCGATGCGGCCGAGTTGCGGGTCGATGAAGACCGTGTACGGCACAAGGCGATTGGCGGTGCTGGCGCTGCCATTTTCGAGCAGGTTGGTGCGTAGGATGCGGAAATCGTCGTAGGAAATGTGTGTGAACGCCGGCCCGCCCTTGATGTCGCCGAGGGCGAAGATGTCTTTCGCGGAGGTTTCGAGCTTTTCATTGACACGAATGAAGCCACGGGCATCGGTCGCGATCGCGGCGGCGGGAAGATTCAGCGTGTCGGAGTTGGGGACTCGTCCGGTTGCGACGAGCAGATGCGTCCCCTCGACTTTGCGCGACTTTCCCGCGACGCGAAATCTCAGGGTGACGCGATTGCGGGCGCAAGAGACGCTTTCGACCTTCGAATTGAGCTGGATCTGGAGGTCGTCTTCCCGGAGAATTTTGGCCACTTCATCAGCGACATCCTGGTCTTCGTGGCCGAGAAGTTGCGCGCCGCTTTGCAGGATGGTGACCTTGCTGCCGAGCCGGCGAAAGAGTTGCGCGAATTCGAGGCCCACGTAGCCGCCACCGAGCACGAGGAGATGCAGAGGAACTTTGGCGAGTTCCATAATCGAGGTGCTGTCGAGGAAGGGAACTTCGGCGATGCCCGGAATATCAGGGACCGCCGGGCGGCATCCGGCATTGATAAAGAAGCGATCGGCGGTGAACTGGAGTTCGCCGCGCTTTTGCGTACGGACGACGATGGACTTGGGGCCGGTGAAAGAAGCCACACCATGGAGGAGATCGAGGTTTTTAGTTTGGGCGATGCGGCGCTCGTTGCTGGAGCGAAACAAATTGACGATGTCGCGCTTGCGTTTCCGTACGCGTTCCATCGAGATGCGCGAGGAGCCGGTGTGGACTCCGTAATCTGGGCCGCGGCGGGTAAGATAAGCGACGCGGCCGCTGGCGACCATGGTTTTGGTAGGCGTGCAGCCCTCGTTGATGCAGGTGCCGCCGACGTGAGTCTTTTCGATTAGTGCGGTGCGCAAGCCGGCGCTGGCGAGCGCCTGGCACAGCGGATTGCCGCCCTGGCCGGAGCCGATGACAATAGCGTCGTAATGCTGCGGGGGAGGCATAAGGGGACGCGGAAAAGTTAGGACAACGGGCTACGAGTGTCAATCATTAGAAAATAGAAAATGGCAACTAGAAAATTGTGGAGAACGCGCCGGCCGGAGGGCATCCCTCGACCTCCCTGTGGGTCAGGAAAGCGGCGAGCGACCACGGCCGTGGCAAAACGAGAGCAGTGCAAATCGATCAGGCTACGGCGCGTTAGCCCAGGCCCGGATCTCTTCGAAGGTCTGTTCGCTTTGCCAAATATCATCGTCCATCTTGCTCACCGAGGCGAATGCCTGCTGGGCTAAAGGTTTGTCCAGGCGAACGCTGGCCATAAAGGCGAAGCGATTCGCATTCAGGTTCGAGAGGCCGTAGTATTTATTGATGTCGGCGTAGCCCTGACGCAGCTTTGGATAATCCGCATGGCCGAGGGTTCGCATACCTTCCTGGCAATAGCAAACCTCGGAACTGAAGATCCAGAAATAGAGCATGGAGCCATCGGGCTCCGGAACGCGGCGGAGGGTTTCGTCGGCGAAAGCTTGAATGTCGCCGGGTTCGCCATACCACTGGGGCAAAAGAAAACGCGATTGCTCTATGTAGTAGTGGTAGAAGCCGGGTTCGAAGGCAACGGCCTGATCGAATAGTTCGCGGGCGGCGGCCTTGTCCCAGCCTTCATTGCGCGCAATTAACTGCATCAAGTCGTACCAGAAGGGATCTTTCTCTTTAAGAGTTGCAGCCTCCAGCAGAATGCTTTTGGCCCGGGCGTTCCGCTCATTGAAAAGATTCCAGTGATCTTCTTCAACCGTGTTGGCCAGACCCGTTCCGCGAGCGCTCCAGGCATAATTCACGTAGAAATAGGCGAGGGAAAGGCGGACCGTCGCGGAATCAGGAGCGGCAGCCTGCCATTTTTGCAGCTGGGCGAGGAGTTTTTTCCAATCCGAATCGGACGGCCCACCCTCGTCGCTCGGCGCGCCCGTCCCGTCGTAAAATCCTTTGATCTTCCACACCCCTCCGATGAGGCGGCCCTTCTCGACGCGATTTTGTTGGGCGATTTTCTCGAGTTGTGCGAAGTCTTCCTGGAGTAACAAGCTCCGGATGTGTGCGCTGTAGGAAATATTGGTCTGGTCCGGCTTTGTCGTGTCGGCCTGGCTGAGCAGGGACTGGTGGCCGCGGCCATAGTCGCGGATCGCCTGCATAACCGCGTCTGGCTGGTCATTAGGACGCGAAGCTTCCGTTTGCGCGCAGGAAGAGGTGGAGAGCGCCAGAGCGACGAGACCAAGCAGAGCGATAAAGCCAAGGGACTTGCAAAAGGGCTGTTTGGACATGCGGAGAGCATAGGAGAGTCGCTACTGGCGGGCTACTGTACTAAAGGGCTACTGGCGCGAAGTGCGAAAGGGGTGGGAAGGTGCTGGTAGAAAAGTACTAGAAACAGGCTGTGGAAATGGTACCGGCTCGCTATTCGCATCGGTGAGACGAATGGCTAGAATTCAGGCAGATGGAAAGTGGTTCGTGCCAGTGGTGTCGACTCCGGGTCCTGCGCGGCGGCAGGAAGTTGAGGGTACGAATCCGAACGACAGCCAGAGGAAAAACGGATGGCAATCATGCACTGCCGGAGCATTGAACGACGCAGGACGGCGCGCGCCGTGGTCAGCATCCAGATGGAAGTCACCGGTGTGACCGAAGGCAATGTGCCGTTCAAGTTTTCGACGCGGACGATTGCCGTGAGCCAGCATGGCGGAGTGATCCTGCTGGAAGCGCCGCTTCCGGTGGGTCACAGATTCGAGCTATTGAATGAGTTCAACAACCGCAAGGCTACGTGCCGTGTCGTCTCTGTGCGGCTAAACAAAGATGGGAAACTCCATGGAGCATTTGAACTGCACTGCCCGGAGGGGAATTTCTGGAGCATGTCGTTTCCGGCGGCGGGCGCGAGGCCGATGAAGAGGGTGTTTGTGGCGAAGAGCGTGGTGCGGTAGGGGCAGAAGGTTATCAGTAATCAGTAATCGGTAATCAGTCAGAGGAGAACAGATAGCAGCAAGCAGATAACAGGAAACGCGGTCGAGTGCGTTGGCGGTTTGCGGTGAAGGCCGGGTCGGTAGATTCCACTGAAAAATTAGGCGGGGAATTCGTTAGGGGCTGAGGCTGGCCCTTTGGGGACTGGTCTTTGCTCGAATCGCATTTGATCTGCTGAGTGGCGCGAGCAAAAGCGGGAGCTTCGCGCCCGCACTAAAAAGGGGCGGCGCTTGTGGTGTTGGTGGCGTGGATGGCTTAGAGTGGGGAGCCGTGAGCGGGGAACTGAAAAATTTGTGCGTGGTGCTGGTGGGGACGCGGAACCCGCTGAATATGGGGGCGGTGGCGCGGGCGATGAGTAATTTCGGGGCGATGGAATTGCGCGCGGTGCGGCCGTACGAGAAGGCCTGGAGAGAGGCGCGGTCGGCGGTTG
>Ga0210405_10001277_pt1 | contig 29404 bp, 25 predicted proteins | sample IncBWH11MmetaG_FD_155492 | JGI IMG/M metagenome (GOLD analysis project Ga0210405, IMG submission 155492) | Forest soil microbial communities from Barre Woods Harvard Forest LTER site, Petersham, Massachusetts, United States - Inc-BW-H-11-M | ecosystem: Environmental > Terrestrial > Soil >...
ACAACGAAGGCTTCCATGGAAGACGCTGCACACTTCCTGGTGCGGATGGTTCACCAATATCCTCACGATGTGACCATCTATGCCGCCGGACCCATGACTGACCTTGCGCTTGCGATTGTGCTCGATCCGCACTTCCCGGAACTCACGAAAGAGCTGATCGTCATGGCCGGCAGCATCAATCCCATTACCGATGATCCGGAGTTCTCGTTTACGCCCAAGCGCGAATTCAATTTCTGGATGGATCCTGAGGCTTCGCGTGCGGTTCTTCACGCGCGCTGGCCGCGTTTCGTCCTTACCACTGTCGACATTTCCGTGAAGACGCGCATGGAGAAGTCACTCATCGAACAGATCGCCAAGAGCCCCAACGCTGCCGCGCAATACGTGGCCAAATACGCGGAGGCCAATATTTTGTGGGATGAGCTTGCTGCCGTCGCCTGGCTCGATCCGAGCATCATTACGAAATCGCAAAAGCTCTACATTGACGTGAACACTGATCATGGGGCTGGTTACGGCGATACGTTGGCTTGGCCACCCGGCCAGCAGCCTGGCATGGGTGAAGCCCTCGTCGAAGTCCAGCAAAACCTTGACAAGCAAAAGTTTTACAAAGAATATGTCGAACTGCTCACCCGCCCCACCCCCAACGCGCGCAGCATGAAAGTCGACCACTAGCTTCGCCGCAGTTTTTCGTTCTCGTGCTTCATCCTCGCCGCTGCGTTCTCTGTGTCAATTCTTTTTCTTCATTTTTTCTGACGCCATTGCCTCGGCTAGAGCTGTCTTGTAATCCGGGTCGTCCGGCGCCAATTCCGCCGCCTTGCGAAACGCTTCCAGCGCCAGCTCCCGGTCGTTGCGCTTCAAGAAGATGCGCCCCATCTCAAAATAGGCGTCCGCCTCTCTGGGATTGACCTGCGCCACTTCCTCGAATGCGGCCAGCGCTTCGTCATCTTTGCCTTCGCTCTCGGCGATGACGCCCTCGACGTAAAGAAAGTCCGGCTGATATGGCTGGATCGCCAAGGCCCGCTTGATGGTCTCCCGGGCTTTGTCCGTCTCATGCATCGAGAAAAAAATCTTGGCTTGCTGGGAATGCGCAAAACCGTTCTTCGGATCTTTCTCCAACGCCTGCTGGAGGAAATCGAGCGCTTCACTGAATTTGTTCTGACGCGCAAGTTCATTTGCCTGCTCGTACAGGTGCTTTGACTGGACTTCATTCTCGGCCTGACGCCGGTCGTTCTCCGAAGCGGCGGCAAATTCGTCGCGTGCCCTTTTGGCGAGCTCTGCTTGCCCCGCGCAATCGTACGCATTGCCGAGCATAAACAATTCTTCTGTGTCGAGAACAGGAGGGCTTTCGGCCGGCTGCAAGATAGCGGCCGCGCGTGCACATTGCTTCAGGCGGATCAAAACCTTCACCAGAAGCTTCCGCACTGGCAGGGAATCCGGCTTCGCTTCGAAGGCTTTCTCTGCGTCCGCAAGCGCCTCCTCATTTTTGCCGCCGTCCGCGAGAATTTGGGCGCGGAGAAAACGTGCGAGTTGGTCCGCAGGATCCAGCGCCAGTGTTTTTTCAGTTTGTCTGAGCGCTGCTTCCTTGTCCCCCTTTTCAAGATACGCGGCGCCCAGCATATCTCCCACGCTCGCATCCGCGGGGGCGAGAGCCGCCGCCGCGTGCAACGCTTCAATCGCTGCGTCATACGATTCCGCTTCCATCTCGAAACTGCCGAGCGCTTTCAAGACAGGGACACTCTTCGGATGATGTTTACGCGCATCTCGCAGCAACGCTCGCGTTTCGTCAACGTTGTGCACTCGCCGGTACGCTTCCGCGAGTCCCAGTTCCCCCGCTTCGGAACGCGGGGCAAGTTCGAGAGCTTTCCGGTAAACGTCGATCGCTTTGGGGTAGCGTTCTGCCTTGGCGAGAAAGTGCGCAAACTCGAGATCGAGACTCAAATCGCGCGGTGTCTCCGCCATCGCCAGTTGGTACTTCCGAATGGCTTCTGCTGCGTCGTTTTTCGCCGCGGCCGCCCTCGCCTCCTGCCTGGAAACGGATGAGGCGTTCTGCCGAGCTTGCCGACGCGACGTTTGTGCGATTGAGGAAAAGGAAGAGGAGAAGAAGGCAAGCAAAAGGAGGAGTGTGATCGAATATTTTTTCATCACGCAGCGGTAAAATCGCGGACAACAGAATAAGTCTTTTTACTTGGTGGAAACAACTGCTCGGCTGCGCCGTAGCAACAGTCTTTTCAACCTGCTTGCTTGCGCGCCACTTATCCCTGACAATCTAAGGTTTATAGATGCGTGTTTTTCCGCACGGCAGCGGTGAGCCGCGCCCAAGGTGAGAAGCGAGGGAAATGGCAAGCCCAGTCAATTCAGTAAAACGATTTATCGCTTATTTTTCGATGGAAATCGCGCTGGAGAACGCTATGCCCAGCTACAGCGGCGGGCTGGGCGTGCTTGCGGGCGACACCATTCGCGCCGCTGCGGACTTGCGCCTGCCCATGGTGGCCGTTTCGCTGCTTTACCGCAAAGGATATTTCACGCAGCGGCTTGCCGAAGACGGCTCGCAAACCGAAGAACCGGTTGAGTGGCGCGTGGAAGACTTCCTGACGGAGGAGCCGGCCCGCGCGAGCGTCACGATTGAAGGCCGCCGCGTGGAACTGCGCAGCTGGCGGTATTCCGCAAAAGGCGTGCGCGGTTTTGAAGTGCCCATCTATTTTCTGGATGCCGATCTGCCAAGCAATGCCGAAGTCGACCGCAACCTTACCGGCGCTTTGTATGGCGGCGATTCTTTCTACCGTTTGTGCCAGGAAGTGGTGCTGGGAATCGGGGGCGTGCGCATGCTTAGCGCGCTCGGCTATAACGACCTCACGCGCTATCACATGAACGAAGGTCACGCGGCACTGCTGTCACTGCAATTGCTTTACGACGAAGCGATGAAAGCCGGGCGCGACTCCATCCGCAGCGAGGACATCGAAAAGGTCCGCGGCAAGTGCGTCTTCACTACCCACACGCCGGTGCCCGCGGGACACGATCGCTTCCCGATGGAATACCTCACGCGGGTATTTCCCGGCCAGACGGAGTTTCTCGATTTGAAGGATGCTCCTACCGCGGATTTGCTGAAGCGCGTTTTGCAGGCGGAGCAAAATTACCCGGACTTGCAGGAAGCGGCGCGCAGCGGCGCAACCCTTAACCTGACGCAGCTGGCGCTGAGCCTGAGCACCTACGTCAACGGCGTCGCCAAGCAGCACGGGGAAACATCGCGGCAGATGTTTCCGGGGGCGGCGATCGAGGCCATCACCAACGGCGTGCATGCCGGGACGTGGACTTCTCCTTCATTTCAACAACTGTTTGACCGCTACATCCCCTCGTGGCGCGAGGACAATTACAGTTTGCGGAGCGCGCTGGGCTTGCCGCCGGAGGAAGTGTGGGCCGCGCACCTGATTGCCAAGCACGAATTGCTCGAGACGGTGCGCAAGAAGACCGGCCTAAATTTTGATGCGGAGGTTTTCACCATCGGTTTCGCGCGGCGCGCGACGGGTTACAAGCGCGCTGACCTGATCCTTTCCGATCTTGACCGCCTGCGGGAGATCGCCAAGAACGCCGGCCATTTCCAGATTATTTATGCCGGCAAGGCGCATCCGAATGACGGCGGGGGCAAGGACATTATTCGGCGGATTTTCCACGCGAAAAAAGCGCTGCGGAAAACCGTGCCAGTGGTTTTCCTGGATGATTACAATCTTGATTTGGGCGGAAAAATAACTTCGGGCGTGGACCTGTGGCTCAACACGCCACAATTTCCGCTTGAGGCTTCCGGCACCAGCGGTATGAAGGCCGCGCTGAATGGTGTGCCGAGCCTGAGCATTCTCGACGGCTGGTGGGTGGAAGGCCACATCGAAGGCGTGACCGGCTGGTGCATCGGCGAATCGCGGCGCACGGCTGCCGGCAACACTCCGGCCGACAACACCGCGGAAGCCGAATCACTTTATGCCAAGCTGGAAGGCGTAATTCTTCCTCTTTATTACAACGACCGCGCGAAATTCCTGGAAGTCATGCAGCACGCCATCGCCATCAATGGATCTTTCTTCAACACGCAGCGCATGGTGCAGCAGTACATCACCGACGCGTATTTGCGCTGACGCGGCGGAAGGCGCTCACCCGATCGCGGGCCTGCGAGAAGAAGACGAGGCGCGGAGCGCGGGCGCGAGTCAGCGCAGCCGGTTCTTGTACATGGCCATGCCGACGGCGGCGTCCATTCCCAACTTTTCAAGTGCCGTAATCTCGCGCCGCGTTTTGATGCCGCCGGCGGCGATGATTGGATGGGAGGTCGCGTCGCGCAGACTGCGAAACCATTCGAGGTTTGCGCCGGTCATGGTGCCTTCGCGATCCACATCGGTGCACAAAAAACCGGCGCAGAAGGGTTCGAGCTGCAACATTACTTGTTCGGCTTGAAGCGCGAGGCGTTTTCGCCAGCCGTGAATGGTGATTTTTCCCCGGGCGGTGTCGAGCGCGATGATGATTTGTTGCGGGCGGACTTTTTTTGCGAGCCGCCGCAGGAATCCGGTGTTCACTTTTCCAAGGCTGAAGGCGGCGCTTCCAACAATGATCTGGCTGGCGCCCCAGGCGGCAATTTCTTCGGCGCGGGAAACGGTTCGAATGCCGCCGCCGACACGCACTTCCATGCCGAAATTGTTTTGTGCATTTTTGCAGAGTTCGCGCACGAGTGCGTCGTTCTGGCCTTTTCCCATGGCGGCGTCGAGGTCGATGACGTGCAGCCAGGGATGTTCCTTGAATTTTTTCAGGAGGCCGAAGACGCCAGCGACCACCAGCTCGCGCATTCGCCCATGAACCAGCTGGACCGCTTGTCCGCCTTGCAGATCGATGCACGGAATCAGCATGGCAAACGCACCGCGACGCCGCGAGCGGCGAGGAATTCCTTTAGCGCACGAATGGACTGCACGCGGTCGTGAAAAATAGACGCCGCCAGCGCGGCGTCCGCCGCACCTTCCTCGAAGATTTCCACAAAATGTTCCGGCGACTTTGCGCCGCCGGAGGCGATCACCGGGACAGTCACAGCTCGGGAGATCGCCGCGGTCAGCGCAACGTCGAAACCGCTTTGCGTGCCATCGCGATCCACCGAGGTGAGGAGAATTTCGCCGGCGCCGTACGCAACGGCCAGGCGCGCCCACTCGAGGGCATCGCGGGAAGCGGTTTCGCGCCCGCCGCGGACCATGACGTCCCAGTGATCGCCGGAGCGCTTGGCGTCAATCGCCAGAACGACGGCTTGCGCGCCAAACTCGCGCGACAATTCGGAAATCAGCGCCGGGCGCTCGACTGCGGCGGTGTTCACGGTGATTTTGTCCGCGCCGGCGCGCACCACCGCGCGGCCGTCTTCAAGCGTTCGAATGCCGCCGCCGGCGGTGAGGGGAATGGCCAATTCCGCTGCGACGTGGCGGATGGTTTCGAGGAAAGTCGGGCGGCGATCGCGGGAAGCGGCAATGTCCAACACTACCAATTCATCGGCGCCTTCGGAGTTGTAACGCGTCGCGAGCGCGACAGGATCGCCGGCATCTCGCAGGCCGACAAAGTTGACGCCCTTGACGACGCGCTCACCGTCCGTATCGAGGCAGGGAATGATGCGGTGCGCGAGACTCATGCCGCGAGCCTCAGGAAATTTCGCAGCAGTCGCGCGCCCGCGTCGCCGCTTTTTTCTGGGTGGAACTGCACGGCATGGACATTGTTCTGCTCGATGACCGCGGCAAATTCCACGCCGTAGGAGCACGTGGCGGAGGTCGCGCTGTTCGAATCGAGCGCGGCGTAAGAGTGCGCGAAATAAAAATACGCTCCGGCGTCGATGCCTGCGAGCAAGGAGGACTCGCGCTTTCTTCCAAGTTGATTCCAGCCCATATGCGGGAGTTTTACATTTGGCGGCAGAGCGCTGACCGTTCCAGCAACCAGATTCAATCCCTGGAGCTGAGCGGCCTCTTCGCTCGACTTGAACAACACTTGGAGGCCGAGGCAGATTCCAAGGAAAGGCACGCCGCGATGGATAGCGTCGACAAGAGGAGCGCGCAGGTTTTTTTGGTCGAGGGCGCGGACCAGCGCGGCGTAATGACCGACGCCGGGGAGGAGCAATGCGTCCGCATTCGAAACGTGTTCAGGTGAACCGGTTCGCAACGATTCCGCCCCTAGCCGCTGGAGCGCGCGCTCCACGGAGGGCACATTGCCAGCGCCATAGTCAAGTATGGTCACTTTCATAGAAGTCCCTTTGTGCTGGGCAAAACCTGGCTGAGGCGCTTGTCGCGAGAGACGGCGAAGCGCAGCGCGCGCGCGAAGGCTTTGAAAATTGCTTCTACTTGATGATGGGAAGAGCGGCCGTACAGCGCGCGCAGATGAACGTTGGCTTTTGCGGATTGCGCAAATCCCTGGAAAAAATCTTCCAGCAGCTCGACTTGGAAATCGCCAACGCGTTTGGCCGCAATCTCGGCGTGCACGACGCAGTAAGGCCTTCCGCCAAGGTCCACCGCGGCGGCAGCGAGTGTTTCGTCCATGGGCATCAGGAAATAGCCAGCGCGCAAAATGCCGCGCTTGGAGCCGAGGGCTTTCTGCACCGACTCGCCGAGTGTGATGCCGACATCTTCGACCGTGTGATGCTGGTCGACGTCGAGGTCGCCACGCGCGTGCACTTCGAGGTCGAACGCGCCATGGCGCGCCACCAATTCGAGCATGTGGTCGAAGAAGCGGATGCCCGTGGCGATACGCGCTTTTCCGCGCCCATCCAGATGCAGCTTCAGGAGGATGTCCGTCTCGTTTGTTTTTCGATGAATCGTTGCTGTGCGTGGCATTGTTAGTTTCTCTTTGGCGTTGCCGTTCAGGCTGGAGCCTTCCATTCCTTTCGAATCGATTTGAGCAGCAGCCGCATTTCGGGTTGCGTTCCTATCGTAATGCGCACAAACCCGGGGCCGATGTCCTTGCTTCGTTCGCGGAGCAAAATTCCTTGCTTCTCCAGTTTCTGAACGAGGGCAGGCCCGCTCGGTCCGAAATTCGCCAGAAGAAAATTTCCAGCGCTGGGGTAAGTTTTCATTCCGAACTCATCCAATTTTGCGGCGAACCATGCGCGCAGCCGTTTCACGCCGTCCACATAACGCTTCATCGTTACGCGGTCGTTCAGCGCCGCTTCCGCCGCCACCAAAGCGGCAAGATTAACTGGGAAAGGTGGCATGGCGCGGCGCACCAGAGCGAGCGAATCTTCACAGGCGATTACCGCGCCGAGCCGCAACGCGGCCAGCCCGGCAACTTTTGAAAACGTTTTCGCGACAAACAACTGCTGATACTTGCGAATCCACGGCATCGCGCTGAAGCCTGAAAACTCCGCATAGGCTTCATCGATGACGACCGCAGTGTGCGTGGCGGCTTTCAAGATTCTTCGCAACTCCTCTTTTTGGAGCAGGGTCCCCGTCGGATTGTTGGGATTGGCGATGAAGAGAACGCGCGGCCTCCTGCGCAGCGCGGCGATGACGCCCTCAAGCGGGAATTCCATTTCGTTGCCGTAGCGCAGCATCGCAATCCGCGCTCCGTAAATTTCGGCATAGTAGCGGTACATCGGAAAGGTAGGCTCGCAAATCAGGATGCTGCTGCCGGAATCGACGAAAGCGTCGAAGAAAACGCGCAACGCGTCGTCCCCGCCATTGGTGAGCAGCAATTCCTCTAGGCGGACACCGAGGTGGCGCGAGATGTGCTGTGTTGGTTCTTGATATTCGGGGTACATTGCCAGTTGTTTAGTGGTGAGCTTTGCGAGCGCGCGCCGTACCGCCCGCGAGCAGCCCGAAGTGTTCTCGTTGAAGTCGAGACGCACTTTATCGGAGCGCCCTTCGGCGGGCGCCTCGTACGTGCGGCGATTCAGAATTGCTTTGCGCACCGGCAAGTGAACATTCATCGGCGGATCCTCACGGCGTTACGGTGAGCCATCAAGCCCTCGGATTCTGCCAGAGTTTCAACCGCATCAGCGAGGTGATTGAAACCGTTGCGAATAATGGTTTGGACGCTGATGCACTTCACAAAATCAGCGGTGGAAAGGCCGCCGCGCCTGCGCGCCCAGCCGCCGGTCGGGAGGACGTGGTTGCTGCCGGTGGCGTAATCGCCCAGCGGCTGCGCGGCCCAAGGGCCGAGAAAGACCGTGCCGGCCGAATGGATTTTCTTAAGGAGGTTTTCAGCGTCTTCAGGGAGGCTGAGATGTTCCGGCGCGAAGCGATTGACGAATTCGCAAGCCTGCTCGAGAGATCCCGCGAAGAGAATTGCGCCGGCAATTTTGGTGGAAACGCGGGCTGGACCAGAAGGCAATTCGGCAAGCTGCCATTGGACTTCACGCTGCACTTCGCGGGCGAGGGAGCGCGACGTGGTTATGAAAAAACTGGCCGCGTCTTTCGCGTGTTCGGCCTGCGCCAGCAAATCGGCGGCGATCCATCGCGCGTTGCCGGCTGCGGCCAGGACAATCGCTTCGGTCGGCCCCGCGGGCAGATCAATCGCGCAATCGCCGCTGACGAGCTGTTTGGCCGCGGTCACGTACTTGTTGCCCGGGCCGAAGATTTTCTCGACGCGGGGAATCGATTTTGTGCCATAAGCAAGGGCAGCGATCGCTTGTGCGCCGCCAATGCGGGCGATTTCCTCGATACCGAGCAAGCCTGCAGCTGCGAGCAATTCCGGATTCGGCCCGGGACAGACGGCAACGATGCGCGAAACGCCCGCGACCTTGGCCGGAACAGCCGTCATGACGAGCGTTGAAACAAGGGAGAAATGGCCCCCGGGGATGTAGCAACCGATGGATTCAATGGGAGAAACGCGCTGGCTGATCCTGACTCCCGGCTCGGTTTCGAATGTCCATGGGCGAGGGAGCTGTTTTTCGGCGACGCTGCGGACATTTTTTGCCGCTCTTTTAACGGCGCCCATAAATTCGGAACTGACGCGTCGTTCCGCGGCTCGTATTTCCTTCTTGGAAATCCAAACGCCGTCGCGCGCGAGCTCCAAATTGTCCAGTTTTCTTGCCCAGGCGAAAAGGGCGGCATCGCCGCGTTTGCGGACATCGGCGACGATTTCGGAAGCGACGGAATGGGCTTCCTCATCGCGTTGCGCGCGGCGCGAGAGCAGCTGCTTCTCGATTCGATGCGTGAGCTTGAGAATGCGCATCAGAGCACGATCTTGTTCAAGGGATATTCGACGATCCCCTGGGCCTTGGCAGCCTTGAGCTTTGGCAGAATCTGCCGCACCACCGCTTCCTCGATGATGGTATTGACAGCGACCCAGTCCGGGTCGCTCAAAGGCGAGATGGTCGGGTTTTTGAGCGCCGGGAGAACGCCGAGAACCGCCGTAAGATTGTCGCGATGGACATTCAACAGCAGGCCCACTTTGCTCGCGGCGGCGATCGCGCCCTGCAGCATCAGAATCAGGTTCTCGGCTTTTTCCCGTTTCCAGGAATCGGCCCCGGCGGCGCGGTTCATGATGAACACCGTTGCGGATTCCAGAACGGTATCCACGATGCGCAAACGATTCGCGCGCAGCGACGAACCTGTTTCCGTCACTTCCACAATGGCGTCGGCAAGCTGCGGCACCTTGACTTCCGTCGCGCCCCAGGAAAATTCCACCCGGGCTTTCACGCCGTGCTTCGCGAGATAATTTTCGGTAATGTGCACGACCTCGGTGGCGATCACCTTTCCTTCCAGGTGACGCGGTTCCCGAATCGCGGAGTCGTCCGGCACGGCCAGGACCCAGCGGACACGCGCCAGCCGCTGCTTGGCATAGATCAGCTCCGACAATTCGTCCACCGCCGCGCCGGTTTCCACCACCCAGTCATGGCCGGTGATTCCCGCGTCCAGCGCGCCGGACTCGACGTAGCGCGCCATCTCCTGCGCGCGCACCAGCAAACACTCGATTTCGGCGTCATCAATCGCCGGAACGTAACTGCGCGAGCCCAGCGTAATCTTCCAGCCCGCACGCGAAAAAAGATCCAGCGTGGCATCCTGCAGGCTCCCTTTGGGGATTCCCAGCTTCAGCCGGCTCATCGAGTTTTCTCCGTTCCGTAAACTGTTTCGGGCGCGAACGTGCGCTCAGAGATAACCGTGGCGCTTCCGTCCGGCTCTACTCTTCGGAAGAAGCAGCTCCGGTAACCCTCATGGCAGACGCCTGGCCCGACTGCTTCGACGCGCACGAGGAGCGCATCGGCATCGCAATCCACGCGTATCTCGCGAACCCGCAAAACGTGGCCGCTGGATTCGCCCTTTTTCCAGAGCTTGTTTCGCGAGCGGCTGAAGAATACGGCTTCTCCGGTGCGGCGCGTTTCCGCGAGCGACTCGGCGTTCATGAAGCCGAGCATCAGCACATCGCCGGTGCGCTCGTCCTGGATGATGGTCGGCACCAGCCCGCCGCTTTTCTGAAAATCGATTTCCACGGTGTCGTCTCCTGAAAAAAATGAGCTCGAAAATAAAAATCCCGCTGGGGCTTGCCGCGCCAGCGGGCTGAAGAGTGCTTTGTTTAGCGAATCGCTATGCACACCTCAGGGGGCGCGGCACGTGGCCGTGATGATGATGGTGGCGATGCGCCCGAACGGTGGGTGTGCCCTTCATTGCGAAGAACCAAGATAAGGGAGGATTGGCCCGGTGTCAACTGCGGCTTCAGCTTCGGCTGCCAGGCAGAATCAAGCGCGAGCGAGGGAGCCCAGTGCGGCATTTCCGCTGTAGTTCATGGACATTTTCAAGCTGACGGCCACGCCAAACTTGCCGTGGGGTAGCTCCTCGACACGCATGACCTCGGCCACATATTCACAATTCATGGGATCGTGGGGCGAGCTGAACGGGAAAGTGACGAAAACGCGCATGCCCTTGTAGTACGATTCCCTGCGCGAGGTGAAGTAGATGCCCTCCTTGGAGGCGTTCACGCTGACCGGCAGGTCTTCGAAGTGCTCATCCTTAGGGTCGGACGGCCGTACGCGGACCGGACGGGCCATTTTCGCCCTTCGGCTCCGTCGTTGAAATGGATACACTTCCGTGGGGGCGTCTGGCATGGGGTCTTTCGCGACAGGCTCTTCCTACTACCACTATTTGGGGTAGGGGCTGAAACGTCAAGCCGGTGCGCTGAATCTGATACTGCACGGGATGCACCAAAGGGAGCAAATCCGAGGGGGAGCCATGGGGGAGAAGATTCGTAAGGATGAAGCTGCCTGGAAGAAGCAACTCTCGCAGAATCAATACTTTGTAACCAGGAAAAAGGGAACGGAGCCGCCTTTTACCGGCGAATACGAAGACACGGAAACCGCCGGAACCTATAAGTGCGTCTGCTGCGGCCAGCCGCTGTTTCGTTCTGAAACAAAATACCACTCCGGCTCTGGGTGGCCCAGTTTCTACGCTCCGGCCAGCGAAGAGGCAGTCGAGGCGGAGACCGACGCGAGCCACGGGATGCGGCGGACGGAAGTAAAGTGCAGCCGCTGCGATGCCCACCTCGGGCACGTCTTTGATGATGGACCGCAACCCACGGGAATGCGGTACTGCATAAATTCTGTGGCACTGGAGCTGGAGGAAGACTAAAAAAGCGCCCCGGTTGTTGCCGGGGCGCTTTTCTCACCTTCTGATTTTCAAGAACGCAGCAAAAAAGGGATTAAGCCGCTGGGCAGGAACACGCCACCAGGGCGGCTACCGGATCGTTCGCGCGCTCCCATGCGCCAAGCAGCAGCACTTTGCTGCCGCTGGGATACTTGAAAACGTAGTAGATGTTCGCAAGGCCTTCCACTTCATAAAAGCCGGGCCGGCGCGGATCTGGCCGCGAAGGGGCGCCCGTAACGAGAAGTTGACGCAATTCGGCAATCTGTTCCTGCGAATGGTTGCGCAGATCTTCCACGAGGGGCGGTTGTTTTGGGACGGTTATAATCATTATGTTTCTCCGCCACATTCAGCTTATATTCTCCTCACTAGTAAAGACGCTGAAACTCGAAAAATGTTTCATGGCCGGCAACAAATTTTGCAGACAAATTGGCCTGCCGGATTCCGCCTTCCCAAGGCTGCAACGCTCCATTCCAAGGGCGGTGCATGAATACACTGTGAACACAGCAGAAATGGCTTTTGCGTGCTCTTGCGCGCGCACCTCTTCCGCTGGCTCTTTCTCACTCATCGAAGTACAGCGGAGGGCGTAGGCGGCCCGGTCTGGCTGGCGCGGCGAAGTTAGCTGTTTCCGTTTGCACATTTTTCTGCTGTAATGGAGCGCGTATTACTATCATCTCTGGTACTTGTGCGGCGCTCGCTCCCCTGAGATAGTAGTGGGCATTCTCTTAAGATAGGGTGGCCAACGTGACAAAAGATGTGACGAAAAAAACCGGGACTCGGGGCAAGACTTCCTTTGGCAAAGATCGACGCCGCAGACATCACCATTTCCTCGTCAGCGTCTACTATGCGGACGGTGAAAAGTTCGGGCGGGTTTACACGGACAAGGACAAAGCCACGCGTTTCGCGGAGCGCCAGCGGCGCTCGCCGGTGGTCAAGTCCGCCCGCATTACCCAGGTTTCCTGATCATTGCCGCCTGCGAGGGCGGTTTGCCTTACGCTGACATGGGCGGGGAAGGCTTGTCGCTGCCGCGCGGGCATGTTATAAAAAGAAGGTCGTTGAGCGGCCTTAGTATAGTGGTAGTACGGAACCTTGCCAAGGTTCAGGTGTCGGTTCGATTCCGATAGGCCGCTCCATAAAATCAAGCACTTACAGACTCTGCTACCTCAGCGTGGGAACACAAAGGAACAGAGCCTGTTTCCACCGCAGGCCGAATCATCTTAACCACCTTCAGGTGCGCTGCACGCCTCGCGGGCGTTAGAGCCCGTGCATACACGTGTAACGTCAATCTGCTGTTCGCGTGGCGCATCAGTTCCTGGTGGCCCTAACGTCCTCACCGCTGCCCTTCCAGCAACGTCGTGAAAGTTCTACGGAAGGAATGCCAGCCGGTTTGCATCGCAATGCCTAGCCGCTTCGCAGCTGGCTGCACAAGCACTTCAGTGGCTTGACCGAGAGGGAGAAAGGCGCGAGTCAGGAAGCGCACAATGGCAGCTAGACTAGTCTGGCACTCGAGCTGGCTTGAAGCGCTAATTTGATTTGGTTTGACACGCTTCAAGAATATCTGGTTAACTGCCACGTCGTCACGATCGAAAACGGAACCTTGCCGTGAATTCTCGTCGAAAGTTTCTGACTCAGGCCGGAGTCCTCGCTGCCGGCACCATGGGCGCGCCTGCCGTCCCACCACGCGAGAAAACATCGGACTTGTCCGCGCCGGAGGCCGTGAGCTTGTGCGGCCAATGGTCGTTCCGGACTGATCCTGGAGATGTTGGTAAGGAGCAGGTTTGGTACGCAAGCGACGAATCCATCGGCGCCTGGCGCAAGGTGAGCGTGCCTCACACCTGGCAAGTTGAGCCTGCTTTTATTGACTATCGAGGCGTCGCCTGGTATCGGCGCACGTTCGATGCTCTGACTGAGTGGCATAACTCTGCGGTACGGATCGAGTTTGAGGCCGTATTCCACACAGCCACAATCTGGGTAAATGGGGAATTGGCTGGACAGCATGTGCGCAAGGGCTACACGGCGTTCGTGCTTGATATCACTCATCTGCTGCGCTGGGGAAGTCCCAACACCATCACCGTCCGCGTTGATGGCGCATTTAATGACCACATGATTCCTAGGGGGCATTCCAGCGATTGGGCGCATGATGGCGGTATCTATCGGCCGGTGCAACTGCTAATTACGCCAAAAACTTTTGTGGAGCGCGTCGACATCGAAGCTTTTCCCGATCTTGCCAGCGGAGACGGAAAACTTGTAATCACCGCGCACATCCGGAATACGAGTCCGAAATCGTGGACGGGGTCAGCTTCTTTTCGAGTAATCGACGAGGAGACTGGACTGACAGTGCTGACCAGCTCAGATGCTCCGAGTCTTACCGTTAAAAGCGGCGCAACCCAGACATCAAGATTTGAAGCGAGTCTGCCCAAGGCAAAGTTGTGGCATTTCGATCATCCGAATCTCTATCGACTTACTTTTTCTATTGGAAGCGGACAAGAGACCCATCAACTTATAGCGACGTTCGGCGTCCGGAAACTCGAGGTTAAGGGCAGCGGTTTTTTCTTGAATGGCGAGCGCGTTCGTCTGATGGGTGTCGAGCGCATGGCGGGGAGCAATCCGGAATTTGGAATGGCGGAGCCTAGCCAGTGGGTCACACACGATCATGACGACTTGAAACACCTGAATTGCGTGTTTACGCGTGTTCATTGGCCTCAAGATAAAAGAGTCCTCGACTACTGCGACCGGCACGGCATTCTGATGCAAAGCGAAATTCCCGCATGGGGCTACGACACATTTGCCGGGATGGGAGCAGAACCCGATGCCGATATTCTGCAAAACGCGCTGGAGCAATTAAGAGAGATGATCGCACGCGACCGAAACCACCCGTCGGTGGTGGTCTGGGGTCTTTGCAATGAGATTGGCGGGCAAAATCCTCCCGCCTATCAATTCGCAAAACATATGTTGGAGGAGGCGAAGAGGCTGGATCCGAGCCGGCTTTGTTCTTATGCTTCAAACTCCTTGGAAAAAACTCCGGAACGTGACGCCGCTGGATTGATGGACTTCATCGAAACAAATGAATATTTCGGAAGCTGGGCTCCGGGATCTTCGGTGGAAGTGGCTAAGCATCTAGATAACCTTCACGCTACATTTCCCGGCAAGCCCGTGGTCATTTCCGAGTACGGATACTGTGCTTGTACGGAAGACCGTCCGGAAGGCGACGAGCGCAGGATCGAAATTCTACGATCCCACGACGCGGCCATTCGCTCCAAGGATTTCGTGGCCGGCGCCATTTTCTTTTGCTACAACGACTACCGCACGCATGTCGGTTATAGCGGCGTGGGCGCGCTGAAGCAAAATGTTCACGGCGTTGTGGATCTTTGTGGAGCGCAAAAGGGTTCTTACGAGGTGCTGCGCCGGGAATTGAGTCCGATCGAATCGCTAACTGTGGAAAACCACTTGAACGCGTTCCATCCGCGACTGACAACCAGGCATGATGTTCCAATGTACAATCTTCGGGGCTACAAGCTCAGGGGAACTTTTTACGGCGAAGGCGACATTCCGATAGAGCAACATGAGATAGAACTCCCCGAAATCGCTGCTGGCGACGAGACCACAGTCGATCTCATTTTTAGCCAATCCCACGTACCGCTCCATGTCAAATTTGATATTTTGCGACCCACTGGTTTTTCGGCTTATTCCCGCAACTGGAAACCTTAAATCACGATTCCGCGATGCAGCGGGTCAGCATTTCAGCGTTTCCCGCTCGAGCGGCAACGGATTCTTTTCCGCAAGCATGTTTTCGCAGGGTGGCAGAAACAACGCACCTACAGGTATAAGATAGCCAATCATGAGGAAACTCCTCGTTTGGCTTTTCTGTTTTATTCCCATGTCGTTGTATGGCTCGCAACATGGCAACATTTCAGCTTGGTACGTTGATTCGCTCGTGAAGGTCTTTCCTGACAGCCCGACAGCAACCCCAAACCTCGAACCGGCTCTTGCATCAGCCCGCAATGGCCATACTAGCCTGCAGATCGCGTTGCGGTCCGAAGAGCACCGAGTGGTACGGGTGCGCGTCGTTGCTCCGCGCTTGGGGAACGCGGCACTTAAGGTCCAAACCTTTCGAGTAGGAACCGTGAAGGTGAATTCTCATCCTACAGACACGCCTTTGGACGAAGTGGTGCGTTCGGAAGTGGGGCCATATCCTGATCCCTTGTTTCCGCTAGCGAAGGAAGTCTCATTGGAACAGTCCCGAACCGAGACAATATGGATTTCCGTGTTCACGCCGGAAGACACACGGCCGGGAATTTATGAGGGCGCGGTCGAGATTGATGCTGGGAAACAGAAGTTGAGGTTGCCCTTTCGCGTGGAAGTCTTCGCTGCAACCGTGCCGAAAGAACAAAAGCTTTGGGTGACAAATTGGCTCTGGTTTGAACAGGAGCTGATGGCAAAGCACTATCCGCAATTGAAGTCCGATCCGGATCGTTATTGGAAAATATTAGAGAACATAGGGCGGACGATGGCGGAGTACAAACAAAATGTTGTGTTTGTTCCAGTGCGGACGCTGGCTAAAGCGCATCTGGAGGACGGCGCCGTCCAATATGATTTCGGTTTAGTCGATCGCTGGATTGAGATCTTCGACAAAGCCGGTATGGCGCGCATGATCGAGGGCGGCCACTTGAGCGGACGGCGTGGCGGTGGATATGACTCGCCGTATGTGCTCCCGACGGACCTGGTCGAGAACGGTCAGATAGTGAGGAAGGAACTGCCGGCGAACGATCCGCGTGCAGAACAGAATCTCCGGGAGTTCTTGCGCCAACTTCGCAGTCACTTGAAACAGAAAGGCTGGCTCAGCCGCTATGTCCAGCACGTTCACGACGAGCCGCATGGAGCCGAGATGCCCATCTACCGCCGCTTCGTGCATATCGTCAGCGAGGAACTGCCCGGAGTGCCGACGTTGGACGCCATCAGCCTTCACGAAGAGATTGCCGATCAGGAAGAAACCACGATTTGGGTGCCAAAGCTCAGCACTTTCGATCATCGACTGGATGCAATCGCAGCGCATAAGTCGCGGGGAGGCCAAAGCTGGTACTACATTTGCCTGGATCCGCGCGGCAGATACCTCAACCGTTTTACCGACTATCCGACGCTGAAGGTGCGGCTCTTGCCTTGGGTCAATTACCGATACGGGCTTACTGGCTACCTTCATTGGGGCGGGAATTTCTGGACCGATCAGCCCTTCGAGAACGTTCAACCGGACTGGGGCGGAGGATTTTTTCTGCCCGCCGGTGATAACGCCATCGTGTATCCCGATCCGGAGCATGACGCGGTGTTCGTTTCGGAGCGGCTCGAAGTGATGCGAGAGGGCATCGAGGACTACGAACTTTTAATGGAATCTGCTCGACGTGCGCCTGAACGCACCGACACCTTAGCCCGAACGGTGATGCCTGGGTTCACCGACTACATGCGCGATGTGGCACAGTTTCGAAAGTTCGCGCGCGAACTACTCCTGTTGGCGACGGAAGCACAGAAGCATCGATGATCTCGTGGCTGCTCATGCCCGGAGAACTGCGAGAAGTCCCGTTCAAGTTGACGCCGAGGCCTCTGGGTAGATCTCTTGGAACAGCTCCCATCAGGCTGCAACCTCACTGGAAGGTTTCTTGAGACTGATGGTGGCATTGTTGACTATCGGCCGTGCCCAGAAGCCAACGCTGAGGAGAAACCCAAACGTGACGTAGAGAAATGCCATGCCTGCCCGTAGTCCCGCCAAATCTGCGATGCGGCCAATGATCACCGGCACCACGGCGGCGCCCATGATTCCGGTTCCCAAAATGCCGGCGAAAGAGCCGTGATACTCCGCGACGGAATTGAGCGCAAGCGACACCACGATAGGCCACATCACCGAAGCAAACAGGCCCACCGCGGGTAAAGCAATCACGGAAACTTTTGCGGGGCCAAACAAAGCTGCGGACAGACAAAACAGCGCCCCCACACACGCAGCAATCAGCACCTTGCGACTGTCGAATACCTTCAGCAGGAAGAGTCCAATCAAGCATCCAACGGTCATTAGGCCCCAAAACCAGGAAACCGCTGCCGCACCGATGGTGTGAGGATCAAAACCGTGATACTGGTTCAGAAAGCTTGACATCCAATCGGCGGTTCCTTGTTCGCAACCCGTGTAAGCAAACATTGCCGCAAAGTAAAGCCACACCACTCGTTGGCGCGCCAAAATTCCGTACATGGCCAGAGAGCCCGCGCGTTCTTCGTCGGTATGCTGAACCTTTGGGAACCTGGAAGAGAACAAAACGGCCACCATCGCGAGCGCGCAGACGGCGAAAATCCAGTAGATAGAGGCCCACGGCAACTCCGGCGGAGTCAGTCTTCGCATGATGCGTAACATGAGATTCTGATTGGGCGAAGAGTGCTTCAGGTTCAAGACTAGATATGAATAAATTCGCGGGCTAATAAATGAAGCGCTCCCGAAAATCAATTGTGCCAAAGTCGAATTGAATGCGTAATACTCTTCTCCGCCGGCGACTCGCAACAATGGATTGACGGCCACCTGCAGGACGGCCATGCCGGCGCCGATGGTGAAGTAGGAAATGATCGCCACGCGGTATCCAGGGAAGATCGCGAAGCTTAGTGAGCCAAGCGTCCCGGCCAAAAAGGCCAGCACCATCACGGGCTTTTCCGTGAATCGTTCCACCAAAAAACCGGCGGGGATGGACATGACTCCGTACGCAATGAAGAAGGCGAAAGCCAGAAATCCCGCCGCGGTCAGACTCACGTGAAAGCTGCTGATGATATCCGGAACGATGGGACCAAGGATATTGGTCAGCAAGGAGATCACGAAAAAAGTAAGGAACACCAAGCTGACCGTATAGCGGCTTCTCACCATGATTTGACTTTCTCTCGCTCCCAACTGATTACTGCGTGTCCCGCGATGCCGGGGATTGGCTGGATCGGTCTGGCAAATGGCCGCCGCTCGGGGCGGTACGTCACGAAGGCCGGCCGACTCCCTGTTTGAAGCGATGGTGCCAGACCCGCGCTGCACCTATGAGATTGGCGTTCTCTCCCAGCGAGGCCAGGGCCAGTTCCGTCTTTTCAAACGGAACGAACCGGCAACCTTGACGAATTACTTTGCGAATGCCGTCAAGAAAGAGCGCCGCGCTCTTCATGACGCTCCCGCCTAAGACGATCACGTCCGGCACAAAAAGATTGATCAAATTGGCCAGGCCGAGACCCAGGTAGTAGGCTTCGTGCTCAACCGCCTGGCGAGCCAGGGCGTCCCCCTGTCGCGCGAGTTGGCAGACTTGTTCGGCGGTGAGATCTACGGGATAGCAGTGGTCTGGTGCTACATGCGTTCTGAGCCATGCGATCATAGCCGGACCAGTCGCCAGCGATTCCCAACATCCCCGGAAACCGCAGGTGCAAAGGGGTCCGGATGGGTCGATAACGTGGTGACCAACTTCTGGATGGGCCATAGCCGCGCCGCGATAAAGCTGTCCATCGAAGATAATTCCGCCGCCGATTCCGGTGCCCACCGTCACGTATACCAATCGGGGCTTGCCTCTTCCAGCGCCCCAACTGGCCTCCCCGAGTGCCGAAGCATCCGCGTCGTTTTCCAGAGCCACGGTCACATTGAGCGCCCGCGCCAGATCTTCCACCGGGTTGTTCCCCCGCCATCCCGGGAGAAAGTCGACATCGCCAAAAGCGCCGCTGGATGGATACACCATTCCGGTGGATCCAATTCCGATGCCAGAGATCTGGACGCCGGCATGCTGTGCCGTTTCTCGCAGCATGCCGATAATTCGTTCAAGTCCATTTAAGTAGCCACGATGGGCGTCTGTCGGAGACTCCAACTTGGACAACACCCTACCGGTGTCATCCACCATGCCGACCGCTATCTTTGTTCCACCGATATCAACGGCGCCAATCACGATTCTCCCTTCGCGTCATCTCGCTTCGTTCCCCAGTTCTCCAAGGGGTGGCGCTACTGCTCATCCTTGGGGGCTCCAGCCTCTTCGCGCAACAAGCCGTACTCGTCTTCCACAATGAAAGAACTATAACGAAAGGAATCGCAATCAACTCCTGAGAGCTGCGCCAGCCGTTCGGCTGCGAGTTGCGCGGGGATGATATCGACAAGATATTGCCAGTCGGGCGGCACGGCCGGGAGTTGGAATACAAGGTTCCCAGCATCCTGTGGCAGGTCTCGGCCGATCAGCATGACGGATGCCCCTAGTTGTCTCAGATCCCTGGCCACGGCTAGGTCTTGCCCACGCATACGCTCTCCATCAATCCACATGCCGAAGTGCGCATCCTTGCAAACCATTTCCTGCGGTCCGTGCCTAAAGCTGCCGGTGCCCATCGCGGTCGCAGGCGATTTGAGGCCTTCCTCCCAAAGGAGCCTGGCCTCTTGGCAACTCCCCAGACTGGAACCGCGAGCCAGAAAGTAAAAAATGGCCCCAGGTGCAAGCCAAAGCGTGTCTGCAATCTGCGCCTGCCAGGCCGGAATGGCCGACGCTGTCCTTTCGACGACGCGGGAGAGCGATGTTGCGAGAGTGGCATTCCAGGAGCCGACAACGGCACTTGCTAGAATCCCGGCTGTCGCCGCCAATGTGGAATAAGTATTGACGGAAATCGCGTGGTCCATTTCGATGGGAACCACGATGGAAATTTGCGCCTCTTTTGCGAGTGGCCCGTCATTCGAATTGGTGATGCCGATAACGGTCACGCCGCTGTTGCGAACTTTGGTGAGCAAATTGACAATTTCCACGCTGCGACCGCTGCGCGAAATTACGATCATTGCTGAGTCCGGCGGAATAGTGGCGAATTGCAGCAACTCCGCTGCGTCCTGCATATAGACCGGGCGGGCGCCAAGATAAAACAACGGCCCAGCAGTCAGTACCGCGTGCCAACTGCTCCCGATTCCAGTCAAGTAGACGTAGCGAGCGCTGCGGATTGCAGTCGTCGCCGCGTCCAGGGCGGGCCGGCCCGCTCCCAATAGAAAATCGATTGTCCGTTGTAGCTCGTTGGGCTGGCGAAGAATGTCGCGCAAGAAGTGAGTCATCGCGAGTACCGGGGCGTGCCGATCCTTTCTACTTCTCTGCTGGCGTGATGACAATACTGCGGTAGGCTACGCGCCCTTTTTCACTTCCCTGAAGATAAATGGGTCCCGGCAGTTCTTCGTGGCTGTCCAGGGCGCCGCCCGTGATGCCTGGGATTTCTTTGTTATCGATGATGGTCTGGCCATTTTGCACGACGGTGATCCAACGCCCGACCAGCGTGATATCGAAGCTCTGCCATTCTCCCGGCTTGCGGGGCAGTTTCGGCGAAGCCGCCAGGAAGCCGTACACGCCGCCCATGTGATGACTGGGCGGTTCCTCAATCGAGTCTGTTTCCACCTGGACTTCGTACCGGCCGCGTAAATAGATGCCACTGTTGGAATCCGCGTCGCACTTGAATTCAACATGCAATTTGAAGTCTTCGAATTTCGAATCGTTGATCAATTCAGGGCCGTTTCCAGGACTTACCAAGTTGCCGTCCTCGACCTTCCACACGGTCGGCGTTGTCGTCGTCGTTGTCGTCGTCGTTGTCGTTGTTGTCGTCGTTGTCGTTGTCGTCGCTGTTGCCGTCGTCGACGTCTTTGGCGTTGTCGTCGTCGTTGTGCCGGGTCCTTCCATCTTCCATCCCGTCAGGTCCTTTCCGTTGAACAGCGGAATGGGCTTCCCCCACTTCGGTGTGCTTTTTGCCTTCAACGCCGGCGCTCGCTCACCAGTCCATCGCCAAGGGGTTCCGTCCGGCCCAGTCGTAGTCCCAGAAAGCATCTTTCCTACAAGCGTTCCTTCAAAAATCATATCGTCACGCCGTTCCTCTTCCTCCTTGGGAGAAACGAAAGTAAGGTGGCCATTCGACAGCGCCACTTTGGGGAGCGGTCGTGCGTGTCCCCAACGGCTCACCATCTGGGCCTTCAATTGTCCACCCTCCTGGCGGAGTTCTAACCATGAAGGATATTCTCGATCTGGCGCCTTTAGCGTCAAATCCCAGCGGCCCAGGAAAGCTTCGACGGAATCGGCTGAGGGCGAGGAGGAACTTGTCTTGGCTTTTGCGTCCTGCGAATACGCCCGGGCGGACAGCAACAACGTAACCACCGCGAGCACGTATGCAATCCTCTGAAGTTTCATAGAACCACGGATCCCTTCTCTGGATCTAAACAGCGGCTTGCTGATCCATCGCACTTCCATCCCGCTTCGCAGTCGCGCCTTGTCCACCCCCGCCTTAGGACTTAATCGTCTGCGAAACGGAATCCCAATACACGGGGCTCTTCCGGTAGTAAGACTCATTCGCCATGTGACAGCCGAGCGCTGCGTTGTGGCCGAACACGATGTCCTGCACGACTGGTTTCCGCGACCTGACGGACTGGAAGAAATTCCAAAGATGCGGCCGCAGATCATCGTAGTCGTTCCCCTTAAACGTTACGGTCTGCGGGGCGGGTTCTTCGCCAGGTTTTGGATCGTGCTCGTCGTGCCACTGCTTGAAGTAGGCGTTCTTCAGGCGGCTCGGGAGCCCGTAGCAGTAATAGCTGGGAGCCAGGTCAATCCCGGCTTGAGGGGTGAAACTGACGCTGAACTCTGTAAGCTCGATGATGCCCTTGGAACCCATAAACCGCGTGACTTCCGCCGTTTCCGTCCCCAGCGTCAAGCGCATGTACACCGGGACGTTTGCGTATTCGAACAGGACCGGATGCACGTCGGGCGTATTGCGGCCATCTTTCCAGCGGTAAATGCCGCCAAAAGCCGACGCTCGCTTGGGAGCTTCATTGATTCCCAGAACAAACTGCATCCCGCTGAGCAAGTGGACAAGTAAATCACCCGCTAAACCCGTTCCATATTCCTTCCAGCAACGCCAGCGTGCGAATAAATAGGGATCAAACGGTTTCTTCGGCGCCGTACCCAGCCACGTATCCCAATCCAAGTTCTCGGGAGACAAGTCCGCTGGAGGGGGATACTCCCAGGCCCCGGTGGGATCATTCCGGCCCAAACTCCCTTCGACAAGGCTTAACTCACCGATGGCTCCGCTTGCGAAAAGTTCTTTCGCTTTTGCGCACAAGACGGAACTCGTCCGCTGCGCGCCGATCTGCACGATGCGATCCGTCTTCTTTGCGGCTGCGACCATCGCTACACCATCTGCAGGGCTGTGTGACATGGGCTTCTCGCAGTACACATCCTTGCCCGCGCCCACGGCGTCCACCACCACTTGTTTATGCCAGTGGTCGGGAACGGCAATGATGATGGCGTCGATTGCTTTATCGTCGAGCAGCTCTTTGTACCGTCGCGTTGTCTTGATAGGTTTTCCGACAATCTCCCGCGCCAGTTCGTGGCGGCCATCGTAGAGATCGCAGGCAGCCGCGCACTCTACACCGGGAAGCTGAATGGCGGTTGTCAGCAGTCCGGTGCCCTCCATGCCGACTCCAACAATCCCGAAACGAACTCTGTCACTGGCGCCAGTCAATCGAGGCAAAGCAATCAAGGGTTCGGGCTCCAGTAGAATGGAGCCGCCGATAAGGGAAGCACCCGCTATTCCTGCACTTCTCTGCAAAAACTCACGCCGCGAGTAATCAGCCTTGCTCATGTTGCCATCTCCTTTGGCGCAACTTACCGCTTCCGCGCATTTTGCTCACGCTCCGTCGCGATCCGCTCATTAATCGAAAATGTGCAATCGGTTTCGGAAACCGGTTGCTTTCGCTCTTCTTTTACGCAGCCTCACACGGCTTGTCAAGGCTCGATTTGCAGAACGCTTCGATGCCACTCGCTCGGAGTAAACCTGCGAAAGCCGGCTGACCAATTTGTGGACCGATCTTGCGCCGGACCGAGTCTGGCCCGGCGCTCCTCATTGCCGCCCTCTTGTACCTCCGTTTGACACGGCTCTACCGAGCAGTCGTGCTCGACCTGCGAACCACGAGTTCTGTTTCCAAATAGTAGTCCGCACCTTTTCGCCGTTTCAGCTTCAGCATCCTATCCAATGCCTCGAAGGCGGTCGTTCCCACCCGTTCGCGCGGAACTCGGATGGTGGTCAGCGGCGGGCGTGCCAGGAAAGCAAAGGAGATGTCGTCGATCCCGACAACCGAGAAGTCTTCCGGAATCGCGGCACCCGCCTCTTCGAGAGCGCTCATGGCCCCTAGCGCGATCAGGTCGCTGCCGCAAAAAATCGCCGTGGGCTTCTCGGGAGTTGAAAGAATGGCACGTACCGCTGAGGCTCCCGCATCGATTCGGTAATTGCTGCTGATCACTGGTAAGGGGTTGAGGTTTCTTTTTTTCAATCCGGCAACCAGGGTGTCCTTGATGGTAACGGCCGTCCGGTTGTCGTCCGGTCCAGCAATGATCGCGGCGCGGCGGTGACCGAGTCCCACGATATGCTCGATGGCCTGCGCGATACCCCGCTGATAATCGATCGAAATGGTGCTCACCAGCTTCTCCGCCGGGCTCACGTTGCAGAACACCACGCCAATCCCCGCGTCGATGAGTTCCGAAGCCATGTTCTTGTCGATGGAAGTGGTCATCACCGCGACTCCGCGGACATCGCTTTCGATCAGCTTCCGCAGGATGGATTTCGTCCGGGCCTGGTCATATTGAGTATTGCAAAGAAGCACGTCGAACCCGCGATCCCAGGCGGCCGCCTGGAATCCCCGAATCATTTCGGGGAAATACGGATTGGCAATCTCCGAAATCACCAGCCCGAACAAATCGCTTCGCCCCGTGGCCAGCCGCCGGGCGTGAACATTCTTGAAGTACTTCATCTGCCCGACGACTTCTAAAACGCGCCTCTGGGTCTCCACCGAGATGTAGTGAGTCTTGTTGAGGACGCGCGAAACCGTGGCGGGCGACACTCCCGCGCGTTTGGCCACTTCCCTCATCGTGTGGCCCATCCGTTTCCTCCGTGAAAAGCGAATCTGCTACTGACCTGACGCTGCCGTAACGTTCCAACCCAGCCGTGGACCGTACACTGGGAAACCGCTTTCCGCCAGCGATTCTCAATGCCCACACAAAACTATCACGATTTCGCCCCCCAGACTACGGCCATCGAAAAACCAGATACGCAGAAGAAAAATGACTTGACAAGCCTCCGCCAGCACTGATAAACGGTTACCAAGTAACCGGTTTCTGAAACCGATTGCAGCCATGCCCTCGCCGTCCTTTTTGCCCGCGGCGGGACAGTCGGCAGGAATTTCAATGCTTCGCCTGCCAGGCGAACACCGGTTCGAGATTCGGTCGGCGTGAAGTAGAAGCGTCTGTTCTGCGATTGGTGCAGTCTGGGGGGGAAATGCGATTCAATTTGTCCTTGCTGAGGTTTCTGTCAGTTAGTCTGCTCCTTGCCTTCTCCGCAATAACGGCCGGCGCCCAATCGGACCGCGGCTCCATCGCCGGCACCGTTCTTGACTCCTCAGGCGGCGTCGTGGCCAACGCCGCGATCACTGTCACGAGCACGGAAACCGGTGCGACTTACAGCGCCACCAGCGGCCCCACTGGAGGCTTCCATGTTCAGGATGTGCGCGTCGGGACGTATGACGTGAGCGTTTCCGCTCCCGGCTTTAAGATCGAAAAGAAGACGGGAGTGGTCGTCCAGGTCAACTCCACTGCTTCTCTCGAATTCTCTTTGCAGGCTGGCGATGTGAAAGAAACATTGACCGTACTGGCTGATGCGCCAGCCATCCAGACGGAAACTTCGGAGATCGGCACTGTGGTGAGCTCAAGGCAAATTGAGGACCTTCCCCTTGCCCTGGCGGCAACTGGTCAAAGCCATCTGCGGTCCGCCGAGGCTTTTGTCTTTCTGACGCCCAACACCGTCGGCCCTGGTACGGCCGGCGACTCTGCAGGCATCTTCGAATCCAAGTTGGCAGGCGGCCAGAACCTGGGGACCGAGGTTCTGCTTGACGGTGCCAGCATCTCTCACGCGGAGCTTGGGCCCACCTTCGATGAAAATGCGCCGTCCATCGAGGCGATCAGCGAGTTCAAGGTTACCACCTCGACTATCTCCGCCGAATCCGGACGCACCTCGGGGGGCATCGAAAGCTTCACCACCAAGTCGGGCACCAACTCTTACCATGGCTCGGCGTTTGACATCCTGCATAACACCTCGTTGAACGCGAATTCCTGGGCCAACAATCTATTCCGAGTCCCCAAGGACCCGGATCATCAAAACGACTTCGGCGGTAGCCTCGGCGGCCCGGTAAGGATTCCCAAACTCTATAACGGCCACGACAAGACTTTCTTTTTCTTCTCGTGGGAACAGTATCGGAACAAACTCGGCTCGACCAACCGGACAACCCTGCCGACCGACGCCGAACGCGGAGGTGATTTTTCAGCGCTTCTTGGACCCGTTCTAATGAACAACGGAGCACCGGTGATCAATCCCTGCGATGGGAGTCAAGTACACTTGGGCGAGATTTTCGATCCATCTACTACCAAGACCGTGGGAGGAGTGCTATGCCGGACTGCTTTCCCAGGGAACAAGATCACAAACCTTAGCCCAGTCGCGCAAAAGATGCTGGCTGTCCTCACCGTACATGCCGACCCAACGCTTGGGCTCATCAACAATTTTATCTTTCGCTCTGTCGCTCCCCAAAATGACACCACCATGTCATTCCGCATCGATCAGAACTTGGGAGCGAACAATAAGTTCTTCTTCTCCTATAGCAGCCGCGACCAGGAGCAATTGAATGGTGCCCGATCCATCCCGGCGCCTCTTGACCCCAACTTCTTTAAATCCCGGTTTTCCCACTACATTCGCTTTGGCTGGGACCGGACCATCAGCTCTACTCTGCTGAATCATTTCAACCTTGGCTACAATCGGTTACACGATCCGAGTACGGCCCAAAGCGTAAACGGGACGAATTGGCCCGCTGTGTTGGGAATTCCCAATGCAAATGGACCCGTCTTCCCTCCACTAAGCTTCAGTGCAAACAATTCCAACATCGGATACCAGGGATTGAGCGGTGGCAACGACGATTTAGCCGTCCCCAATGGCTTTATTCCCTCTGACACGCTTTCCTGGATCAAGGGGCGCCATGCCCTCCGGTTCGGGTTTGAATGGCAACACTCGCAGTTCTCCAGGTACAACAACCTCAATACCTCTCCATCCTATTCATTTTCCTTTTTCCAGACCGCTTACGCCCCAGGCGACCCAAATACAGGCGATCCCTTTGCCAGTTTCTTGCTGGGCTTGCCCCAGCAAGAAAGCGCGAGCTTTTCTTTGCATGCCCCGCGCTGGATCCAAAACAATTACGCCGGGTTCGTTCAGGACGATTTTAAGTTCCGCAAGGATTTGACCCTCAACCTCGGGCTCCGTTACGACGTGGCTACTCCTCGCCATGAAGCGAATGGCATTCAATCGGTCCTTGACCTTACACTACCCAATCCCGGAGCAGGGGGGACGCTGGGTGCTCTGGCGTACGGACCCAATGCAACCGGAGCCAAGACGTATTACAAGGATGTAGGTCCGCGCATCGGCTTCGCGTACGCCCCGCAGAAACTGTTCGGACGGCTCCGAAACACGGTCATTCGCGGAGGGTACGGTATTTATTACGCCGCCCTCTTCTACACCGATTTTGGCGACTCGCTTCACGACGGCACCACTATCAATCCGACCTTCTCATCGGCAAACAGCTTCGACCCGGTATCTGTGTTAGGGAAGGGCTCTCTGGACACCGGCTTTCCTGCCTTCGCGCCACCCTCCTTTAACAAGGATCCCTCCTTGCTGAACGGCAATTTTCAAGGCACTCCCCAGTTCGCCGGGCCCGCCGATGGGCGGCCCGGAATGGTCCAGAACTGGAGCTTTGAAGTCCAGCATCAACTCGCTCCCGATCTCATCTTCAGCATTGGCTATATCGGGAATCACGCGACGCGCTTGAATTCCAATCTTCAGCAGCTCAATGCCATTGATCCCAAGTACCTTCCGTTGGGAACCAAGCTGAACGACCCAATTAACAGCGCGCAGGGACAAGCGGTTTTGGCGTCCGTTGGCATTACCGAGCCGAGTTGGTTTCGGCCGCTCTACTGTGCCGGCGTTCCGGCAGCTTCTTGCACCGAGCCGATCGGACAGTTGCTAGTCCCATTTCCACAGTACAAGGGCATCACTACAAACTGCTGCCTGGAGAATCTCGGGCAGTCCACTTACCACTCCTTGGAGGCGAAGCTGGAACGCAGGTTCCGCAACGGATTGAACCTCCTTGCCTCGTACACCTATTCCAAAACACTTACCGACGCGGACAGCGCCTATGCAGGCCTCACAGCGTTCGGCAGTTCCGACACGTTTAACGCGCAAAACCCCAAGGATTTAAGGTCGGAAAAGGCATTAAGTTACCAAGACGTCCCACATATATTTGTACTCAGCTACTTGTATGAGCTCCCCGTCGGCAAGGGGAAGAAATTCCTGAACAGCGGTGGAGTCGTGGACAAGGTGCTAGGCGGATGGCAAATCGGTGCGGTTCAGCGCTATCAGAAAGGCGTACCGTTCATCCCCTTCGCGCTTGGCACGACAAACGCTTTTGGAACCGCCAATCCCCGTTTGAACCGCGTTCCTGGGCAGCCTTTGCTCGCTCCCAACGCATCCTCCTATGACCCGTTTAAGGGCGGAAGCGGATGCACTGCGAACCCGGACGGCACATTTACTGCGAACGGAACGAACAACTTCTTCAACTGCGCCGCGTTTTTCGATCCCAATGCACCGGGTGTCGTGGCGACCAACGGATATTCTTTCGGGAATCTCGGCAAAACCCTCAATGTCAGAAGTCCCGGCTATATGAATGAGGACTTCTCCCTCATTAAACGCTTCACACTTTATGAAGCGCACGTGTTGTCGTTCAAAGCCGACTTCAGCAACGCCTTTAATCGCCATACCTTTGGGCGCGGCGATGGCTGCGTCACCTGTGACACTTTTGGCCAACCCGGTTCTCAATTCGGGGGTGGCCCTAACATTGTTAATGGAACTAAGAAAGTTCAGCTAACCTTTCGCTACCAATTCTGAGCCACGGTACAATTTCGAAATCGAAGTGAACCTCCTCCGCCGCGCGCAGGAGGTTCTTTCGTCTTCAAGCGCGTCGCTCATAGCCCGGACCCGGTATAGACTGTAATCATGAAAATGACTGTGATAAGGGGCGGATACGCCCACGTCGCCAGCTTCCTGTTGGCCTCCCTGATGTTTCTTTTCCTTCTCGACAACCGGCTTTCCGCTCAAGTGACACCCGAAGTCTCCAGGATCCTCTCGCAGGCATCGGAAGCGATGCGCCAGGGAGACCTGAACGCCGCCGGAGATGGATTCGCAGCCGCAGTGAAATTGGCGCCCGCTTTTGCGGAGGCGCATTTCAATCTGGGTCTCGTGCGTGAGGAGCAGGGCCGTTTGGATGAGGCCATTGCCAGTTTCGAGAAGGCCCTAACGCTCAAGCCCGGGCTTCACGGCGCGAATCTCTTTTTGGCCGTGGCGCATTATAAACTGAATCATTTTGATCAAGCCCTGCTCGCTGCTCGAAAGGAAACCGTCGCTTATCCTAAGGACGCGTCCGCCTGGATGTGGTTTGGTGTCATTGAACTAGCAAAGGATCGGCCGGAGGAAGCCGCTACGGCGCTTGACAAGGCTGCCACACTCGCGCCGGACGACATGGACATTCTTTACCACCGGGGCCGTGCTCACTTGCTTGTTTCCAAGAATAGCTACGCAAAAATGTTCAAAATCGGTCCCAAATCCTGGCATGTCCATCAGGTTCTTGCCCAGGCGAATGCCGAAGCGGACCGCCACACGGATGCCGTCGCCGAATACCAGGCCGCTATCAAGCTTGTTCCCACACAGCCCGGCCTGCA
>Ga0210405_10001278_pt1 | contig 29387 bp, 22 predicted proteins | sample IncBWH11MmetaG_FD_155492 | JGI IMG/M metagenome (GOLD analysis project Ga0210405, IMG submission 155492) | Forest soil microbial communities from Barre Woods Harvard Forest LTER site, Petersham, Massachusetts, United States - Inc-BW-H-11-M | ecosystem: Environmental > Terrestrial > Soil >...
AGACCAAACTAGTAGCGATTGTCGACGACGATGATTCGATGCGCAGCGCGCTGCAGGGCATGCTGGAGAGCGCCGAACTGCCCGCACAATCGTTTGCCTCGGCGGAAGAATTCCTGAAGTCCGGCCAACAGCATCAGATTGCCTGTTTGATCGCGGACATCCGTATGCCTGGAATGTCCGGTCTCGAACTGCAGGCGCAGCTGAACGCCGAACGTTGCAGGGTTCCGATCATTTTCATCACAGCACATGGCGACGAAAGAATGCGGATGCAGGCGTTGCGAGCAGGCGCAGTGGAGTTCATGGCAAAACCGTTCAACGACGAAGCGTTGCTCGAGAGTGTTCGGGCGGCTCTGGAGAGTTGAGCCCGCTAATAGAAGCGGGCGTCGGGATGCGCGAGGAGGTCCTCCGTGGCGGCTGTCGCAAGATTCGGATCCGGTGATCAAGACCGTGATCCGCGCAGATTCGAGCAAATTATAGGCAACAGTCCTGCCCTGGAATCGGTCCTCGAACAAGTTGAACGCGTTGCGCCTACGGATTCCACCGCTCTTATCCATGGCGAAACAGGCACCGGCAAAGAGCTGATCGCGCGCGCGATTCACAATCTCAGCTCGCGGTGCGGACGCCCATTCATTAAATTGAATTGCGCCGCCATTCCGTTCGACCTGCTCGAAAGCGAGCTTTTCGGCCATGAACGGGGCGCGTTCACGGGAGCCATAGCGCAAAAGATTGGACGTTTCGAATTGGCCGACAAAGGCACGCTTTTTTTGGATGAAGTGGGCGATATTCCGCCGGCCCTGCAACCCAAACTGCTGCGTGTCCTGCAGGAGCAGGAATTCGAGCGCTTGGGCAGCACGCGGACTCACCAGGTGGACGTTCGCCTCGTGGCAGCGACCAACAGGAACTTGGTCGAAATGGTGAAGCGCAACGAATTTCGCAGCGACCTCTACTATCGTCTGAATGTATTTCCACTCCAGCTGCCACCGTTGCGGGAGCGCCGGGAAGACATTCCAGCGTTGGTGGAACATTTTGTCGAGGTTTATGCCCGCAGGATGGATAGGCAAATCGAAAGCATTCCTCCAGAAACGATGTCCGCACTCGTCTCCTATCAGTGGCCCGGGAACATTCGCGAACTCCAGAATTTCATTGAAAGGAGCGTAATCCTAACTTCGGGCAACGTCCTGCACGCTCCCCTGGGAAGTTTGGACAATGCCGCCGAGGCGGAATCCCTTGGTGCAATCACCTTGGAGGACGCGGAGCGAGACCATATTCGCAAGACTCTCGAGCAGACCCGGTGGGTTGTAGCCGGCCCCAACGGGGCGGCCGCGCGTTTGGGAATGAAGAGGTCCACTCTTTACTTCCGGATGCAAAAGCTTGGTATCTCACGTACCAAGTGAAACCTCCTCCCCACGTAGCGCATTTGAAATGAAGCGAGGGTTAATCCTCCAATCGGTTGACCCTGTCCAAGCATTAGCCATTAGACGCACCAGCGATCACATCTCCAGTTGGCCTGAACCTGAAGCTGCTTGACACGCAGTCAAAAAAAAGCGCCCTCATTGAGCCTGTCGGCATGCGGACGCCGTGTTTAGCGGGCTGGCATCGCACACTGCGTTATTGCCCATAGTCGGCCTCTATTTTCAGTCACTTACGCAACGAACATGTTTGGCAGCCCCATTGCCTCTTCCCTTTGTGTCGCTCGAGGGACTGAAACCTTTCGTAGCGACAGAAAGGGGTAGCCGCCTGATCGCGCGTGCGCCGTTCTCTCGCGCAAGGAGTTCTGTTTCGAAGTCTCAAAAAAGGAGGAAGTATGAAGCTTCAATCAAAAATCGCAACATCGGTTGGACTCACGCTGCTTTTAGCGTGCGTCTCATTCGCTCAACAGGTCAAGACGGACTACGACCACAATGCAAACTTTGGCCAGTACAAGACCTACTCTTGGGAAAAGGTCCAAACGAAAGACCCACTTTTGGTCGACCGCATCAAGAGCGCAGTGAACGGCGCTCTTGCGGCAAAGGGTTGGAAGGAAGTTCCCACGGGAGGTGACGTCGAAGTCTTTGCCATCGAGACGACTCAGAACCAGCAAACCCTGGACACGTTCTATAACGGGTTCGGAGGAGGCCGGCGTTGGGGATTCGGCGGTGGATTTGGCGATGCCACCACGACCGTCGAAACCTACAAAGTGGGGACCTTAGTCGTCGATCTCTTCGATGCAAAAACGGAGAAATTGATCTGGCGGAGCTCATCGAGCGATACGCTCTCCGACAAAGCGGACAAGAACACAAAGAACCTCGACAAAGGCGTGAACAAGATGTTCCAGCATTTTCCGCCTGCCCCGTCGACAAAACCCTAAGGAGGGCGAGATGAACTGCTGTCTGACGTTTTCACTCGCTATCTCAATGACACTGGCTGTTCCTCTGCGCGCGGCAAACAAACCGCGCGCGGGAACGGACAGCCAGAGGACGCCGGTTTGGACCAACGACGACCTTGAAAGACTCCATGTTCCCGGCCTGATTTGCATCGTGGGCCCAATGAACGAAGAAACCCCAAAGCCGGCATCGCCACCTGAACCGTACGTGAAAACCTCGGACCCGGGTTGGTATGCCGAGCAGGCGGCGAAATTGCGCGATGAACTCGAACGCAGACGCGTTCAGCTCAATGAATACCGTCAAGCAATCGAAGATGCAAGGAGCCTTAAGACGATGACGGGAGGCATAAATCTCGCTGAAGGCGACATCAGCATTACGCCCGAAGCTGGCATTGAAATCCTGCGGCAACGAGTGGGGGAAGCACAGGCGAAGCTCGGCGACCTGGAAGACTTGGCCCGCCGCAATGACATTCCGCCGGGCGCACTGCGCGGCCAGTAAGACTCCTTGGCGCTGTGACCGACGTTTATGAACTTTTTCAGACACGGGTTCGACGCCAAGGGGATGATCTCAATTTTGTACTGGAGAATAGTCTATGAAGTTATCCAAGCAGGTTTTAATCTTACTTCTTTGTTGCTCGCTTGTGCGATTTACTGCGCGAGCCGAATCTTTCGGTCCCGCGGGCCAATCCAACGAGCAGCCACCAGCCCCGCCCGTGCAACATTCCCCTCAAGAGTTGCAGCAGCTCGTCGCGCCGATCGCCTTGTATCCTGACGCCCTCGTTGCGCAGATTCTTGCCGCTTCCACCTATCCAACCGAGATTGTCGAAGCAGACCGCTTGATGCAAAGCCATTCCAACCTCAAGGGTGAAGAGCTGGCAAGAGAAGTCGACAAACAGCCCTGGGATCCGAGCGTTAAGGCCCTCGCACAATTTCCCTCAGTCCTTGAAAATATGGACAAGAACCTCTCTTGGACTTCCTCCCTTGGGGACGCATACGCCAATCAGCAGGACGCGGTGACGGATGCGGTTCAGGCGCTGCGTCAGCAGGCTCACAAGGCCGGCCACCTGAAGAGCAACGAACAGGAGAAGGTAACAACTCAAGGCAACACTGTCATCATCGAGCCGGCGAATCCTGAGGTGGTCTACGTGCCTGCCTATGATCCCTGGCTTGTGTACGGCGAGCCGATCGTCGCCTATCCAGGCTGGTATCCCGTGCCGGGGATCTTCCTGGCTGGAGCGGGGATTGGATTTGGAATCGGCTTCGGAGTTGGCTTCTTCGGAGGATTTGGCTGGGGCTGGCACCATTGGGGATGCGACTGGCATGGCCATACGGTGATTTACAATCACAACACCTACATCTCTCACAGCCGAACGATCATCAATCGTAACAACTTCAACCACGGTGGCTTTAACCACGGCAACTTCAACCATGGGAATTTCAGCCACGGCAACGCGTTCCACGGAAATGGACACTCGTCGTTTCACGCTCAACCGGGAACACGCTCCAGCGCTTTTAGTGGCTTTGATCACGGTGGCAATGTCCGGGGCTTTTCCTCCCGCGGGCGGTCGAGCTTTGGCGGTGGTTCCCACGGCGGTGGTTTCCATGCCGGCGGTGGTGGACGACATCGGTGATCGCCAGTACCAGTGGTGGAACGTAGAGATAGAATTCAGGAATGGAAAGGAATACCATGCTGCACAAGATTTCGATTTTTGCTCAACTTGAGCGCAAGTGCTTCATTCGATTTGCAATGTCCGCCCTGTTCGCACTTTCCTTGGCGTGTTCGTCGATGCCAATGTTCGCCCAGGAGCCGGGGCAGCGGACCTTTGCCTCCCCCGAAGAAGCCAGTCGCGCACTCTTTGGTGCAATGCAGGCGCAGGACGGTGAAGCTCCATTGAACATCCTGGGACCAACCGGAAAGGAAGTCCTCTCGTCCGGCGATCCATCGGAAGATTCGGATGCCCGCGCGGGATTCGTCGTCAAATACCAGGAGATGCATCGGTTCGTGACGGAGCCGGACGGCGCTGTCACCCTGGTTGTGGGGGCTGAAAACTGGCCGTTTCCGATTCCCTTGGTGAACCACAGGGGCTCGTGGTATTTCGACACGGATGCCGGGAAAGACGAGATCGTATTCCGGCGCATCGGCAAAAATGAACTTTCTGCCATGGAAGCGTGCCGCGATTTGGTGGCAGCGCAAAAACAATATTTTGCCCACCCGCCGGGCGACCTGCCGAAGCAATTCGCCCAGAAACTGGTCAGCGATGAAGGCAAGCACAATGGTCTCTATTGGCACGGCGCCAGCGATGAGTTTAATAGCCCGATCAATCCTCTCATCGCTTACGCGCGCCAAAATCTCCCAAACGACCAGGTTGGCCAGCATGTTCCGTTCAATGGGTACATGTTCCGGATCCTCACCAGCCAAGGACGAAATGCACCTGGCGGAGCCAAGAACTATGTCGCCGATGGAAAGATGACCGCAGGGTTCGCCTTCGCCGCTTATCCTGTGGAGCACCGCTCCTCGGGTGTGATGACTTTTATTGTCGACGAAACGGGCACCATTTACGAAAAGGACCTTGGTCCCGACACAACAAAGCTCGCACAAGCGATGACTGTCTATGATCCGGATTCTACGTGGCGTAAAGTGGAATGAACATTGATGAGGGGAGAGACAATACAGTGCGTCATCGAAATGTTGCCGTGTCGCTATTCAGTCTTCTCACATTCGGTGCGCTCTTAATCTCAGCGGCCAGCAAGCCGCAAGCCGGCGGAGCCATTTCTGGGGAAGCAACGTCTCCGAGCAACCTCGGCGGTCAGATGCCTCCGTCGTTCGATCAGGATGTGGTCAGAGTCGTTGCCGACGTCGATCGGATTGAGGCCGACACTCTCAGCCAGATGGACCGCACCAAGCTCGATCGCCAGGGACAGGTCCGCACTCTGGGAAAGTTACTGCTCTTCGATAAGCGCCTCTCCGTCAATCAGAACGAAGCATGCAGTTTCTGTCATACGCCGGAGACGGGCTTCACCGGGCCGATTCAATCTTTGAATCAGACTACCGTGTCGTATCCCGGATCGGTGAGAACGCGATTCAGCAACCGAAAGCCGCAGAGCTATATGTACGCACCTTTCTCGCCGGTGCTCCACTACAATGAGCTCCAGGGCGACTTTGTCGGCGGGAATTTCTGGGATATGCGCGCGAGCGGCTACCGCCTGCAGAATCCAAGCGCCGAACAAGCGCAGGGACCGCCGACGAATCCCGTGGAAATGGGTTTGCCCGATTCGGCCTGTGTTGCCTACCGCCTTTCCAACGCTCCCTATCGCAAGCTCTTTGAGACCGTGTGGGGCGCGGACTCGTTTGCCATTCAATGGCCTCCCAACGTAGAAAGGGTTTGCGCGACTCCAGGGCCTCCGCCGGCCAATGATCCGTTCCCGGTCCACCTGAGTCCTGCAGACCGATCTCGCGCCGATCATGTCTATGACGAATTCGGGCTGGCCATTTCCGCATACGAGTTTTCGCCAGAGGTGAGTCCCTTCACGTCGAAGTATGACTACGTGCAGGCAGGAAACGATCAGTTCACCCCGCTGGAAAAATTGGGCTATGAGCTGTTCCGCGGCAAGGCGCGATGCAACGAGTGCCATCGCGATGGCGGCCCCGGTGAAGAGCCCCTGTTTACGGACTTTACCGCCAGTAATCTCGGCGTCCCCAGAAATCCGGGATTGCAATTCTATTATGAGGGACGGCTGGACCAGCGCAGCTACAGTCCCAACCTCGCCGGAGCTGCGTACATCGATACGGGAGTCGGATCCTTTCTGCGCACGCTGCAAAGCGATAGCGGCCAGCTCAATCCTGATTCGGAGTGGATCAAGCTAGCGCCAAAGTTTGACGCGAAGTTCCAGGTACCCACTTTGCGCAATGTCGACATGCGTCCCACGCCAAGTTTCGTCAAGGCCTACATGCACAATGGCTATTTCAAGAGCCTGAAAGAAGTGGTGCATTTTTATAACACGCGCGACGTCCTGCCCGAGTGCAAGGCAGGCGATTCCGGCGAAAAGCTCACCTGCTGGCCGGAGCCAGAGAGCTCGGCCAACCTCAATAAGAGACAACTCGGGAACCTGAAACTGACGAACCAGGAAGAGGAAGCCCTCGTCGCTTTCCTCAAGACCCTCACCGACGGCTACAAGATTCCGAGCCCGCGAACCGGAAAGTAAGTCTAGCCTCCGAACTCGCCGGCTTGGTGAAGAATTCGGGTGGAGCGCCTTCCCACTGTAATGCGAAGCGGTTCTTCACTCTTCGCGGAACAGCTCACGATTGAAGCGGTGCAAGAGAGGTCCCGTCCACATTAGTTCTTCCTGTGTCGGGAAGTTGATTTCACCTCAAGAGACACACTGTCGGCGTGTTGGCAGCCGTCCAATGCGCTGGACGCTTCGACGCCGGTCATCCAACCGCCTGGTCTCTAACCCCCTGCCAAACTCTCTTGTTTTCAAGCACTTGCTGAGACTCTCGGTCATTCTTCACCTTGGCATCCAGGCTGCATTATCTGGAGTCCGAGTCAAGAAAAATGACCGGAGGAAATCACATGCGAAAGTTCTTAACCTGTCTGAGCAGCCTTCTATTAGTTGTGCTACCGCCACTCACTGAAGTGGCAAACGCCTCGGACCAAACCAAAGATGACGACCGATTGAGAAATTGCGGAACGGTCTTGAAGGAGATTCTCGACGTTCCTGATGACATTCCGCAGGACCTGCTCGACAAGGCAGATTGCGTCGTTGTTTTTCCCTCCGTCCTAAAGGCCGCGTTCATCGTCGGCGGAAGCTATGGGCGGGGCGCGATGTCGTGCCGCAAAGGTGAAAACTTTCGAGGCCCTTGGGGCGCACCCACGATGATGGCCCTCGAGGGCGGCAGTTTCGGCTTTCAGATTGGTGGACAAGCTACGGATTTTGTCCTGCTCGTGATGAATGAAAGTGGCGCTAGGGGCATTCTCGCCAGCAAGGTCAAGCTGGGAGGCGATGCTTCCGTGGCCGCCGGCCCGGTCGGCCGCGATTCATCGGCCGAAACGGACGCGACATTGCGTTCTGAAATCTTGAGCTACTCAAGGGCGCGCGGCCTTTTTGCCGGAGTCTCCCTCGAAGGCTCCACAATTCGTCCGGACAACGACGACAACCGCCGCGTCTACGGCAGGAAGATTCCTGCGAGGGAGATTGTTCTGTCGAGGACAGTTGCCGTGCCGCCAGCCGCCGAGCAATTGATCTCGACCCTGGATGCCAGGACTCCGAAGCACAGGCCGTAAAGTCAATTTGGTAAATGCAGTCCGGCCGCGCCCGGACGGAAAGAAGTGGGCGAGAATTATGTGGATTGTTAGAGTCGCACTGAAACGGCCGTACACATTCGTAGTGCTGGCTATCCTGATTTTGATCCTTGGAACGCTCTCGATTTTTCGTACTCCAACGGACATCTTTCCGAACATCGACATTCCTGTCGTGAGCATCATTTGGAACTACACCGGGCTCTCACCAACGGAGATGTCCAACCGGATCATCACCCTTCAGGAGCGTAACTTAACGACCATAGTGAATGATATCGAGCATATCGAGTCGCAGTCATTGAATGGAATCGCAGTCATAAAAGTGTTTTTCCATCCAGGCGTCAATATCAGCATGGCGATTGCGCAGATTGCAGGCCAATCCCAAACGCAGCTCAAGCAGTTGCCGGCAGGCACGACGCCGCCGCTGATCATCACCTACAGCGCTTCCAGCGTGCCCATTCTCCAACTGGCTCTCTCCGGCCCTACGCTTTCGGAACAACAGTTAAATGATCTTGGCCTGAATTTTATCCGCCCCCAGCTCACCTCGGTACCGGGCACGGCTATTCCCTATCCCTACGGCGGCAAACAGCGTCAGGTTCAGGTGGATCTGAACACCGCGGCGCTGCAATCCAAAGGCTTGTCTCCTCTTGACGTAGTGAATGCCATCAGCGCTCAGAACCTCATTCTGCCTTCCGGAACGGCCAAGATCGGGAAATTTGAATATAACGTGGACATGAATGGGAGCCCCACCACAATCGCGGGGCTGAACAACCTTCCGATCAAAGCCGTGGGAGGTACCACGATTTACGTTCGTGACGTCGCTAACGTTCGCGACGGATTCCCCCCGCAGACCAATATCGTTCGCGTCGACGGGCGGCGATCCACTCTAATGACCATCCAAAAGATCGGGAACGCGTCTACCCTGGACATCATCACCGCCATCAAGAAGCTGTTGCCAACTGTCAAGACGACGCTTCCGCCAGACCTTCAAATTCGGCTCCTCGCGGACCAGTCTGTCTTCGTCCGTGGCGCCATTTCCGGCGTTTTACGGGAGGCGCTCATCGCTGCCTGCCTGACGGCCGTCATGATTCTCCTGTTTCTTGGAAGCTGGCGCAGCACGCTGATCATCGCTATTTCGATTCCTCTCTCCATTTTGACTTCGATCATTTTTCTCAGTGCCTTGGGAGAGACCATCAACATCATGACTCTTGGTGGTCTGGCGCTGGCTGTCGGCATCCTGGTGGACGATGCGACCGTCACCATCGAGAACATTCACGGTTTCCTCAGCAAAGGCAAGGAGACGGAAGAGGCTATTCTTCTTGGGGCGGAGCAGATCGCGGTGCCGGCACTGGTTTCAACGCTTAGCATCTGCATCGTCTTTGTGCCCATGTTTTTGCTCACCGGGGTGGCCCGTTATCTCTTTGTGCCCATGGCGGAGGCGGTCGTCTTCGCGATGTTGGCTTCCTACTTGCTTTCTCGGACTCTCGTGCCAACCATGGCCAAATATCTTCTCAAAGCTCATGCTGGAGAGGGCTCGCACGCCCCGAGTAAGAATCCTCTAGTGCTGTTTCAAGGCTGGTTTGAACGCGGCTTTGAGAGGATTCGGGCCGCCTATCGCGGATTGCTCGTTGCTTGTGTCCGTCACCGCCGCATTTTTGCCGGCTCATTTCTTGCCGTATGCGTGCTCTCTTTCGCGCTCTACCCGTGGTTGGGACAAGATTTCTTCCCATCCGTGGATAGTGGCGAGTTCACACTGCATCTTCGTGCCCCGACCGGTATGCGCATTGAAGAGACGGCCGCCTTGTGTGACCGCGTGGAAGCAGAGATTCGTAACCAAATACCACCCGCCGAGTTCGGCGGCATTATCGACAACATCGGATTGCCATATAGCGGCATCAATCTTTCCTACAGCAGTTCGGCGCCAGTCGGAACGGAAGATGCCGACATTATGGTCGCGCTCTCCCCCAAGCATCGGCCAACGGTAGGTTATGTGCATGACTTAAGGTTGAAGCTCGCACAGGATTTTCCTGGCGTTACTTTCTACTTCCTGCCGGCGGATATGGTGACGCAGATTTTGAACTTTGGTCTGCCTGCTCCCATTGATATTCAAATTATCGGAAATGATCTGCAGGCCAACCGGCAATTCGCGGACAAGCTACTGGAGAGGGTCAAGTACGTTTCAGGAACAACGGATCTCCGCATTCAGCAAACCTTCGACCAGCCGAAGTTTCACGTTGATGTGGATCGGACCAAGGCTCAGGAAATCGGTTTCAGCCAGCGAGAAGTGGCGAGCAATCTCTTAATAACGCTGAGCGGCAGCTTCCAGACTTCGCCGACCTTCTGGTTGGACCCGAAGAATAGCGTGAGCTATCAAATCGCCACGCAAACTCCGCAGTACCGAGTTCAGTCCCTGCAGGACCTGGAAAACATTCCGGTTACCGGCACGGGCGCCGCTCCGCCCTCCATTCTGGCGAGCCTCGCCTCGTTCAGCCGCAATTCGGAGTTGAGCGTAGTCTCCCATTACGACGTGTCACCGGTCATCGATATATTCGGTTCCGTCCAGGGCCGTGACCTCGGAGCCGTTTCGCGGGACATCTCGTCGATTCTGAGCACGAGTCAAAAGGAGCTTCCCCGCGGTTCAAAGATCATCGTGCGCGGCCAGATCCAGACGATGCGGTCGTCTTTCTTGGGATTGTTGACCGGGCTGGTATTCGCCATCGTCCTCGTTTACCTCCTGATTGTCGTGAATTTTCAATCCTGGCTTGACCCGTTCGTTATTCTGACCGCCCTTCCCGCGACGCTCGCGGGAATCGTGTGGTTCTTGTTTGTGACCGGCACGACGGTCAGCGTGCCCGCGCTTACGGGATCGATTATGTGCGTTGGAGTGGCGACGGCGAACAGCATCCTGGTGGTCAGCTTCGCGAAAGAACAATTAGGCGCGGGACGCTCTGCGGCCGAGGCGGCCGTGCAGGCGGGATTCGCGCGATTCCGGCCGGTGCTGATGACCGCTCTGGCGATGATCATCGGAATGCTGCCTATGGCCATCGGCCTGGGAGAAGGTGGAGAACAGAATGCGCCTCTCGGCCGCGCCGTTATTGGCGGGTTGCTGTTTGCCACCGTGTCTACGCTGTTTTTCGTTCCTACGGTTTTCAGCATGGTGCATAGCCTCCGTCATCGCCAGGTTGAGACCGGAATTCAACAATAGAGGCTCTTTACGAGGAAAAAGGTGTGCCAATGACACAAGAAACACAAACGCAAGTTGTCGCAAACGGGTCAGAAACTCAAAGCGCCTTCAGCGGGAAACCTCGGGCGAGACATCGGTGGCTCGCCGCCCTGATCGTTTTTCTGGCGGTCGCGGGGATTTTGGTATCCGGCATTGTTCGGCGTGTTCGGGCGCGTGCCGCCGTAAGCGCCGAAACCGCTGCCATGGCCGTGCCTATGGTCAACGTCGTTTCTCCGCAGCGTACCGCGCCGTCGCACGACCTTGTCTTGCCCGGGAACGTGGAACCCTACATGACGGCTCCGATTTTCTCCCGTACTAGCGGGTACGTGAAGAAGTGGTACGTCGACATTGGAGGGCGCGTGAAAAAAGGCCAGCTACTTGCTGAGATCGATACGCCAGAAGTTGACCAGCAGCTCCAGCAATCACGCGGCAACCTCGCCACGGCCGAGGCCAATCTCAGGCTTGCGGAGATCACCAAGAATCGCTACCAGGACTTGCTGAAGACCAACGCAGTTTCTCAGCAGGATGTGGACAACGCCGTTGGCACTTACAATGCCAACAACTCCATCGTCCAAGCCAATCATGCCAATGTGAAGCAGCTCGAGACGTTGCAATCCTTCGAGAAGATTTATGCTCCGTTCGACGGCATTATCACCGTCCGTAACGTCGATGTGGGCGATCTCATCAACTCCGGTAGCGCCCCAGGCACGAGGACCGACCTCTTCCATATCGCGCAGCCCGGGAAATTGCGCGTGTATGTCTATATACCCCAGGAGTACTCACAAGTTGCCACGCCAGGACTGACCGCGGAGCTGACGCTTGCGGAGTTTCCCGGGCGGCGCTTTCCGGGGAAGCTGGTGCGCACCGCCAATGCCATCAACTTCGCAACCCGCACCTTGCAGGCGGAGATCGACGTCGACAATCCTACCGGCAAGTTGCTGTCCGGCTCCTATGCCGAGGTCCATTTGAAGCTGCCCGGGCTCGCCTCCACGCACCTTTTGCCCGTTGACACTCTTCTGTTTCGATCCGAAGGTCTGCAGGTCGCCGTTGTGAAAGACGGCAAAGTGGCGCTCACACAGGTGTCACCGGGCCACGATTTCGGGGATCAAATCGAAATTCTGTCGGGCCTGAACGGCGATGAATCGGTAATTCAAAATCCACCGGATTCCATTCTCGATGGCCAACAAGTGCAGATTGCAAAAGCTACGACGCCAAGTGGCCCAGGAGGTGGCCAGTGAGTTTACGGAACAATCCGAATGCACCGATTCGATTTTGGAAGCGCGCTGTGGCCGGTGTCGGTCTGGCTAGCGTGTTCTCCATCGCGGGTTGTACCGTCGGGCCAAAATACAACCGTCCGGCAGTCGAAGTCCCTCCCGCCTACAAGGAAGTGGGTGATTGGAAGCCCGCTCAACCGAACGACCAGAATCTCGGTGGAGCCTGGTGGCAGATCTTTCAGGACCAGCAACTAAACGATCTTGAGGCCCAGATCAACGTCTCCAATCAAAACTTGAAGGCGGCCGAGGCCCAATACACCCAGGCTCGTGCCGTGCTGCGCTACTACCGGGCCGACTACTTCCCTTCAATCAACGCTGGCGCGTCGGCCACACGAAACAAAATCTCAAACAACCGCCCTCCCAGCCTGACCACGAACGGGAAGACCTATAACGACTATCAGATTCCGGTGGAGTTGTCCTACGAATTGGATGTGTGGGGACGCGTCCGCAAAACCGTCGAATCACAACGAGAGCAGGCGCAAGCCAGCGCGGCGGACCTCGCTACTGTCAATTTGAGCTTGCATGCGCAGCTCGCCATGTTCTACTTCCAGGCTCGCAGCCTGGATGCCCAAGAACAGCTCCTGAACTCAACCGTCGCGCAATACGAGCAGGCATATCAACTGACCGATAGCCGGTTCAAGGGAGGACTTGCCTCCGAGGTAGAAGTCCAGCAGGCCAGCACGCAACTGGAGACGACCCGTGCCCAGGCCATTGACGTCGGAGTGCTCCGGGCACAGTACGAGCATGCCATTGCCACGCTCATCGGGAAGCCGGCTTCTTCATTCCAACTTTCGCCTGTTCCTCTTACCTCGCCGCCGCCTTCCATACCTCTGGAACTTCCTTCTGAGCTTCTCGAACGCCGCCCCGACATTGCGGCGGCGGAGAGACGCATGGCAGCCGCCAACGCGCAAATCGGTGTAGCCAAGGCCGCTTATTATCCGAATATCAGTCTAGGCGCTGCCGGCGGTTTCGAGAGCGGGATCATCACCACGCTCCTGTCTGGCCCGAGCATCCTCTGGTCAGCCGGCGCTTCGGCAATCGCGCCCATCTTTGATGCCGGTCGTCGCCGAGCGAGCACGGATCAAGCCATCGCTGCCTACGACCAAACGGTTGCCAACTATCGCGAAACAGTCTTGACTGGCTTTCAACAGGTCGAAGACAACTTGGCGGCGCTTCGCATTCTCGAGAAAGAAGCGGACACCCAACAGCGGGCAGTCGTCGCTTCGCAAAAATATCTGGACTTAGCGCTCACTCGTTACCGAGGTGGCATAACCAGTTATCTGGAAGTGACCACAGCACAGAGTGCGGCCCTCGCTGACGAAGTGACGGCCGTCAATATTCTCGGGCGCCGCATGACCAGTGCGGTCCTCTTGGTCCAAGCGCTCGGCGGCGGCTGGGATCGCTCCTCCCTACCCGAACACCCTGAATGCTGCGGAAAGCTGGCCAGCAACTCAAGGTGATCGGGCAATTTGCCAAACCGCTTTAGGGGCTAGAACCCTTAACGGGGGTTCGAGTCCCCCCTCGCCGCCGGAATTTACCCAAATGTTTCCAGCGGTGAGGCTCTCTGCGCCGTGACCGTTACGGCGTTCGGGACTTGTCTTCGTTTCTCTTGTGCGGGCGAACGAGTTGTGCGAAACTACGCGCAATGATTTCCATTTACTCAGGCCGTAACAAGAGAACGCAAATTTCGATTGCGGTGTACCTGCGGCTGACGGGCATGGACGTCTGCTGCGGTCCTCCTGCCTCCTGATCCTTCCCCGACAATCAAAGATCCGAAAATTTTCAAGGAGTGGTGTACATGAACGAAACTTCTGTTCTTTGGGAGGAGACCATTCACGGAGGGGCTACATGGTCCCACGTACTGAAGCGCGGAACGGCGCTGCGGCTGACAGATTTGCAAGGCGGAGCGAATGCCGGCGCGATTTTTTACAACTTCGAGTGTCCTGCGGAGAGATACAACATGCCGGACACACTCAAGGCGCAGCAAATCGCGCGGCTTACCAAGGGCTTCGTGTTGTACTCCGACATGGGCCGGATCCTGTGCTCCCTCATCGAGGATACGGTTGGCTGGCACGATCCGATCAGCGGAACTTCCAGCGCCAAATTGGTCGAAGCTAAATACGGGCCTTCTCGCTATCAGGAGCACCGCAACGACTGCCACAAAAACGGCCACGACAGTTTCTTGATTGAACTGGGCAAGTGGGGGCTCGGACCGCGCGACCTGGTTGCCAATGTGAATTTTTTTAGCCGCGTGGACGTGGCGCCGGACGGCGGCATGAGCTTCGCGCCAGGAAACTCTAAGGCTGGCGATTATCTCGAGCTTCGCGCGGAGATGAATGTCCTCGCGATTCTCAACACGTGTCAGCACCCGCTTGATCCCAATCCACGGAACGAACCGAAGCCGGTGCTTGTTTCTATCCGGCGAGTCGCGCCGCCCGGTCCGGATGATCCTTGCCGCATTTCGCGGCCGGAAAACGGACGCGGCTTCACGCTGACGGAGAGGTATTTCCTGTGAGGATTCGCAGACCATGAGCGGAATAAATTTAGTCGAAAGCAAGCTGGATCCCGCGAAGGCCATCTACAGTCATGTCATTCCCGCGGGAGAACCCTGGATTCACCCCGTCAAAAAGGGGCAATATTTCCGCATCGTAGACCTTCACGGTAACCAGGCTGTCGACACGCTATTCTACAACGCACACGATTACTCCGATCGCTACAGCGCCCAAGACACGATTCAGCAGCAGAGCAACATTTATCTCACCACCGGCACGAAATTGATTTCGACCAATGGCACCGTGTTGCTCACGATTGTGGCTGACACATGCGGCCGCCACGACACGCTGGGCGGCGCCTGCGCTGCCGAGAGCAACATGGTGCGCTACGCCCTCGAGAAGCGGCACATGCACGCCTGCCGCAACAGCTTTCTGAAGGCGGTGATCGAGTGGGACCACGGAATGACCAAACGCGATATCACCAGCAACATCAATTTCTTTATGAACGTTCCGGTAACGCCGGAAGGCAAGCTCACCTTTGAAGACGGCATTTCCGATCCTGGCAAATATGTGGAGATGCGCGTCGAAACGGATGTCCTTGTGCTCATCAGCAACTGCCCGCAGTTGAACAATCCTTGCAACGCCTACAATCCGACTCCGGTCCAGGTGCTGATCTGGGATGAGGCCGGGGCGTGATGTTTCACAAGGTCCTGATCGCTAACCGCGGAGCGATTGCCTGTCGCATCATTCGAACGCTGCGCAAAATGGGTGTGGCTTCTGTTGCCGTTTATTCGCAGGCCGACCGGCATTCGCCGCACGTGAGCCAGGCCGACGAATCCGTGTCTATCGGGCCGCCGCCATCCGCGCAGAGCTATCTCTCGATACCGGCGTTGCTGGAAGCCGCGCGGAAAACCGGCGCGGAGGCCGTTCACCCGGGTTACGGATTTCTCAGCGAAAACGCGGAATTCGCGGAGGCCTGCCTGGCGCACGGAATTGTGTTCATCGGGCCGACGCCGCAGCAGATGCGTAACTTCGGCTTGAAACACGTGGCACGCCGGATTGCCGCCGAAAATGGCGTGCCGTTGCTGCCCGGGAGCGGATTGCTCGAAGACGTCCACGCCGCGAGCGAAGCCGCCGATCGCATCGGGTATCCAGTCATGCTGAAAAGCACGGCGGGCGGTGGTGGCATCGGAATCCGGCTGTGCGCTTCTGTCGCGGAGTTGCAAGAAGCTTTCGATGCGGTCGGGCGGCTGAGCCAATCGAATTTTGGAAGCGGCGGATTGTACCTGGAACGATTCGTTTCCCAAGCCCGGCACATTGAGGTTCAAATTTTCGGCGATGGCCGCGGCTCGGTAGCTGCTCTGGGCGAGCGCGATTGCTCGGTACAGCGGAGGAACCAAAAGGTCATTGAAGAAACGCCCGCGCCGGGACTCGGGGACTCCGTAAGGCAAAAGCTCTTGCAGGCGGCGGTTCAGCTCGGTAAGGCCGTAAGCTACCAGTCGGCGGGCACAGTCGAGTTTATCTACGACGAAGCCACCAAGGATTTCTATTTCCTCGAGGTCAATACGCGGCTGCAGGTGGAGCACGGCGTAACGGAAGAAGTGACAGGCATCGATTTGGTGGAGTGGATGGTGAGACAGGCGGCGGGCGAGAATCTTTCGCTTGGCCAACTCAACATTTTGACGTCGGGATGTTCGATGGAAGCGCGGATTTACGCGGAGGACCCCGCAAAAGATTTCCAGCCCAGCGTTGGTATGCTCTCGCATGTGGTGTGGCCCGAGAAGGTACGAGTCGAGACGTGGGTGCAAGCGGGAACCGAAGTAACACCATTTTACGATCCTATGCTGGCGAAAATAATCGTGCGTGGATCGAGCCGCATGGAAGCGCTCGAAAAGCTCCGCGTCGCGCTTCGCGAATGCGAGCTCTCCGGTCTGGAGACCAACCTCTCATATTTGCGAGAGGTCTACGAACATCCAGCTTTCGCCGCCGGAAGCGTCACGACATCCTTCCTGCGTGATTTTCCGTATCGCCCGCGAAGGATTGACGTCGCGGAACCGGGCACGCAGACCACCATTCAGGATTTCCCTGGACGCCTACGCTACTGGCATGTTGGCGTGCCGCCGTCGGGGCCCATGGATTCGCTGGCGTTCCGTTTGGCGAATCGTTTAGTTGGCAACGCGTCGGACGCCGCCGGACTTGAAATAACGGTTTCTGGGCCGACTTTGCATTTTGCCTGTGACAGCAGGATTGCCCTCACCGGCGCTGATTTCGGAGCATGGTTGAACGGCCAGCCCGTGCCGCGCTGGCGAGCGGTGTTTGTCCCGGGCGGCTCAGTGTTGGAAATAGGATCCGCTCAAGGCGCGGGTGCACGCGCGTATCTCGCGGTTGGCGGCGGCATTGCCGCGCCGCCGTATCTTGCCAGCCGCTCGACTTTTATTCTCGGGAAATTCGGTGGCCAGTCTGGCCGGGCGCTGCGCGAGAGAGACGCACTGCACATTAATGACGCGCCTGGCGGCGCGCGAGAACTCTGTCAACTTCCGGAGGGCTTGATTCCTCAATATGGAAGCGAGTGGGAGATTGGCGTCCTGTACGGGCCGCATGGAGCGCCGGATTTTTTCACTTCCGAAGACATTGACGTGTTTTTCGCGGCAGCATGGAAAGTACACTACAACTCGGACCGCACCGGCGTGCGGCTGATCGGCCCGAAGCCGCAATGGGCGCGCAAAGATGGCGGCGAAGCCGGGCTTCATCCCTCCAACATTCACGATAATGCCTACGCGGTGGGCACCATCGATTTCACCGGCGACATGCCGGTGATCCTCGGGCCGGATGGTCCGAGCCTGGGCGGCTTCGTTTGCCCAGCGACAATCGTCGAGGCAGAACTGTGGAAGATCGGACAGCTAAAAGCTGGCGACATCGTGCGGTTTCACGCGCTGAGTTTTGAACAAGCCTCGGAATTGAAGTGCGCTGTGGAAGCGTGCCTGCAAACACTCTCCGGAGACCTACCCGCGCTGCCGGTTGCAAGCACGCGCGAAGATCCAATATTAAGTCGCCGCCCTGATTCAAACGGCGCGCCTGCGGTGGTCTGCCGCGCGGACGGCGACAAGTGCCTGCTGGTGGAATACGGCCCAAACGTGCTCGATCTGAACCTGCGCTTCCGCGTCGATGCGCTGGAACAGCAATTACGTGAAATGAGTCTTCCCGGGATCATCGATGTTACGCCGGGTGTACGGTCGTTGCATATTCACTATGACTCCCGCCTTGCTCGAGGGGCTTTGCTGGAGGCGCTCGAGGAATGCGAGCGGCGCATACCGGACCTGGACGACCTCACCGTGCCGTCGCGCGTCGTTCGCCTCCCACTTTCCTGGGATGATCCCGCCACGCAACTTGCCATTCGCAAGTACACCCAAAGCGTGCGGCCAGATGCGCCCTGGTGCCCCAGCAATATCGAATTCATTCGCCGCATCAATGGTCTCGCATCGATCGATGAAGTTCACCGTATCGTCTTCGGCGCCAGCTACCTGGTGCTTGGGCTGGGCGACGTTTATCAGGGAGCGCCAGTGGCCACGCCAGTGGATCCGCGCCATCGCCTGGTGACGACGAAATACAATCCGGCCCGAACCTGGACACCCGAGAACGCCGTGGGAATCGGCGGCGCTTACCTCTGCGTGTACGGCATGGAAGGCCCGGGCGGCTACCAATTTGTCGGCCGCACCCTGCAGATGTGGAATACTTTTCGATCGACGAAGGAGTTTCCGCCGGGTACTCCCTGGCTGCTGCGCTTCTTCGATCAGGTGCAATTTTTTCCAGTAAGCGCGGCCGAGCTGTTGGAAATTCGCGACGCTTTCCCCCACGGCCGGTATTCTCTGCGCATCGAGCCTGCGGAATTCCGACTTCGTGACTACCACGCGTTTCTGAAATCGATCGACGCAGACGCCGCGAAATTCAAAACGCGCCAGCAGCAAGCTTTCGAGAGTGAGCGCGAGAGATGGAACGCTGCGGGTCAGCTGGAGCATGCCGAACCGCCGGATGCCCCGAGCGCGCCGCGCAGCGACTTCGACACACCGAATGGCTGCAAGCCCGTGCGTTCGCCCATTGGTGCAAGTGTCTGGACGATTGCCGTGGAAACGGGACAAAGGGTGGAAGCAGGCCAAAGATTACTGGTGCTCGAAGCGATGAAAACGGAGATCGCAGTGGTTGCGCCCACCGCGGGAACAGTCGAGAAGCTGCACTGCGCGCCGGGATCGCTGGTCTCCACGGGGCAGGTACTGCTGGCGCTTCGCACGGAGGCGGCCGTATGAAGATTTCGGAAAAGGTCACGGCGCTATATGACCGGTTGGAACCAGCGCCTCTAAACCCAGTTTGGATTTCGCTTCTTCCGCGCGAGCGCGCGTTGGAGCGCACTCTCGCCGTTGAAAATAGCAACGGGCTGCCTCTCCTTGGAACGACCTTCGCCGTTAAAGACAACATTGATGTTGCTGGCATGCCTACGACCGCAGGCTGTCCAGCTTATGTATACACGCCTGCCGCCAGCGCGACCGTGGTCCGACGTCTCGAGGATGCCGGCGCCATCCTGATCGGCAAGACGAACATGGATCAATTTGCCACCGGATTGGTCGGGACGCGCTCGCCGTTCGGCGCGTGCTCAAGCGTGTTCGACGAGCGGTACATTTCCGGAGGCTCGAGTTCGGGTTCGGCGGTGGCAGTGGCGAAAGGTCTCGTAACGTTTTCCCTCGGCACGGATACCGCTGGTTCGGGCCGCGTTCCGGCGGCGTTTAACAATTTGATTGGGCTGAAACCAACGCGTGGCTTGCTCAGTACCGCGGGCGTGGTTCCCGCTTGCCGCACGCTCGATTGCGTCTCCATCCTGGCATCCAGTTGCGACGTGGCGCATCTGGTTTGGCGCGCCGCTAAAGGTCTCGATTCCGGCGATCCCTTTTCGCGCGAACCTCGCGCCGGAGAAGACGCCGCGCCCTGGTGGAATGTAGCTTTCCGGTTCGGCGTGCCTCGGGCGGAACAACTTGAATTTTTCGGCGACGAAGGAGCCAAGGCCCTGTACGCGGAAGCGGTGCGGAAACTCGAGCAGCTCGGCGGCGAGAGAGTCGAGATCGATTTTTCCGCTTTTCGCAACGCCGCCGGCCTGCTTTACGAAGGTCCCTGGGTGGCGGAACGCCTCGCGGCCATTCGATCCTTTTTGCGGAATCACGCAGAGGAGATGAACCCGGTAGTGTGTGGCATTATTTCGGGCGGGGAACGCTACACCGCCGTGGACGTGTACGAAGCCGAATATCGCCTAAGGGATCTGCGCCGAGCGGCCGCCAGGCAATGGGCCACCATGGACATACTCGTCCTGCCCACCACGGGAACCATCTATACCCACGAGCAGGTGGCGTCGGATCCGGTGAAGCTGAACACGAACCTCGGCTATTACACAAATTTTGTAAACTTGATGGACCTCGCCGCCGTTGCCGCTCCCGCCGGCTTCCGCTCGAACGGCCTGCCATTTGGGATTTCTTTCATAGGACCGGTCTTTTCGGACGAAGCTCTGCTGGCACTCGCGCATCGCTACCTCGGCGCGAGGACACCGCTGCTTAACAAGGCGCCCGGTTGCGTGGAGCTGGCCGTAGTTGGGGCTCATCTCACAGACCAGCCCCTGAACTCGCAATTGACCAAGCGCGGCGCGCGCTTGAAAAAGACATGCCGCACGGCGCCAGGTTACCGGCTCTATGCGCTCGCGGGTACCAAACCACCCAAGCCCGGCTTGGCGCGCGACGACCAATTCAAGGGACCCGGGATGGAAGTCGAGGTTTGGACCATGCCGGAAGACCAATTCGGCAGTTTCGTGGCGGAAGTCCCCGAGCCTCTCGGTATTGGCAACGTTAGCCTGGATTCCGGCGAATCGGTCAAATGCTTTATCTGCGAGCCCTACGCCCTCGTCGGCGCGACCGAAATCACGCGCTTTGGGGGCTGGCGCAACTACCTGGCATCATCCAAACTGTGAATCACAGGAATCGAAAGATTCAATCATAGCGCGGGCGTCCTCAGGCTAAGATTTCGCAGCATATGCGCCTAGCGAACCTTTACCGGGCTTCTGTGTTGCGGGAGCGCCGAAAGACACTGCTCTCTCTGTCCCTCTTTTTGTTGATGGCAACCCCTGCGTTTGCCCAGAAACCGGCGTTTACCGTAGGTTGGTCGATCTACGCCGGCTGGACGCCGTATCATTACCTGGCAAAGTCCGGAATTCTCAAGAAGTGGGCGGACAAGTACGGCATAACCATCAAGGTCCAGCGTTTCGACTATGCCCCCTCGCTGGACGCCTTTGTCTCGCGCAACATCGACGCCTGCACCATGACCAACATGGAAGCGTTGGACATGCCCGCCGCGTCCGGAGTACCCACCACGGTAGTCATTATTGGCGATTATTCCAATGGGAACGACGCCTTGCTTGTCCGCAATGGCTTGCAAATGAAGGACTTGCCGGGCAAGAAAATGCTCCTGGTGGAGAAGACCGTCTCCGAATACCTCTTCGACCGCGCCTTAACCATGAATGGCCTTCGCGACCAGATCAAGCAGGTGCGCAAAATCAACACTTCCGATTCCGACATCCAGTCCGCGTTTATCAGCGACAACAGCGCATCCGCGGTGGTCACTTGGAAGCCAATGCTTTCGCAGCTCTCGAAAGAGAAGGGCGTCTCGTCCCTTTTCAACTCCTCGCAAATTCCGGGCGAGATTCTGGACCTTACTGTAGTGCGCACCGACGTGCTGGACCGACCCGATGGCTCCGGACAGAAATTTGCCAAAGCCCTGGCCGGCGCCTGGTACGAGATGATGGGCCTGATGTCGGCGCAAGACCCCTCAGCCGACAAGGTGCTGGCGGCCATCGCCGAAGGCTCGGCGGATTCCCTGCCTTCTTATAAGGAACAGCTCAGCACCACCAAAATGTTTTACCAGCCGGAGTCCGCTGCGCAATTCGGCAAGTCGCCGGAGCTCAAGCAAAAAATGGCCCTAGTGCGGCAATTCTGTTTTGAACATGGGCTTCTGGGCGAGAAAACTGGGTCCGTCGACGATGTTGCGATTCGCTACCCTGATGGTTCTATCCAGGGCAAGGCTGACCATGTTCGTTTGCGTTTCGACAGCGCTTATATGGAGATGGCGTCGCAAGCCAAACTGTAAGAAGGGCGCATGGAAGAAGAATTACAACTCGTTCACGCCAAACCCAGCCGGACTTGGGCTGTGGTTCTCTCCTGGTTGCTGTTCGCGCTCGGAATCGCGCTTTACCTTCAGACCGCCCACAAGCGCCATCAGGAGAACGCCGACGATCGCATCGTGCCCACCCTTGCCCAGATGGCGCGCAGCACATACGATGCCGCGTTCAAGCCCGCGGAAGACGACGAGCAAGTCGTCGCGGAAAATGCGAGCCTGCCGCAGCGTTTTTTCGCCAGCATGCTCTGGAAGGACACCAAAGCCACTTCGCGCCGCTTCTTCTATAGCTTGGTGCTGCTGATTCCCGCTGTCATCCTGGGCCTCCACATGGGCTTGTTTCCCTACGTAGGCGTCTTCTTTTCGCGTTTTGTGCTTTTCTTTGACAAAATTGTCGCCCTCTCGCTTTTACCGATTCTGTTCATCGCTTTCGGCATCGATGAACTCTCCAAGATCATGCTGATTGTCATCGGCGTGACTCCGACCATCATCCTGGACACCTGCAACCTGACGCGAAGCGTGCCCCGTGAGCAAATCGTGAAAGCCTTCACTCTCGGCGCCGGCGATTTCGACGTTGCCTACCGCGTCGTCCTGCGGCAGATCACACCGCGCGTGCTGAACAGCATTCGCCTCAACTTGAAAGCCGTCATGCTATTTCTGTTTGCCGGAGAAATGATCGCCTCCACCGACGGGCTGGCTTACCGCATCGCCTTGCTGCGCCGGCACATGGGAATGGACGTCATTATTCCGTATGTACTGTGGGTGGCGTTGCTGCTTTTCCTGGTGGACTTGGCGATGCGCGTCATCAATCGCAAGCTCCACCCCTGGTTCCACGAGGCCTGAAGCGCATGGCTCTGATTCAAATCGAGAATGTTTCCGTCTCCTACGGTTCGCCGGCTCGCCCGGTATTGAGCAACGTCGATTTGACTATCGATGAGGGTGAATTCGTCTGCCTGTTGGGCCAGACCGGTTGCGGTAAGTCCACGCTATTGCGGCTCGTCCTGGGCTCCGAACGCCCGTCCGCGGGCCGCGTCCTGATCGACGGCGTCGAGCGCCGCCAGCCCGATCGCACCTGCGGCTTCGTCCCTCAGAAATACTCGCTCTTTCCCGATAAAACCGTTCTCGGCAACATCACCTTTGGGCCGGAGGTCAAAGAATTCAGTCTGCTCGCTTCGCTGACGCCGCGCTACTTCCGTCGCCGTCGCCAATTTCGACAGGAAGCCCTGCGCTACATCCGCCGGCTCGGTTTGCACGATGCCGACGCTGGCAAATATCCGGAGCAGCTCTCCGGCGGCATGCAGCAACGGGTCGCCATTGCCCAGGCGCTCATTAACAAGCCCAGGATTCTGCTCCTGGACGAAGCGTTCAGCGCGCTCGATCCGGGCACGCGCAAAGACATGCAGCGCCTCATTCGCCAACTCTGGCGCGACACCGGAATCACGGTTCTCTTCGTGACCCACAATACGCAAGAAGCCTTGTATTTGAGTTCTCGCGTAATCGTACTGGCCAAGGAAGTGCCCAACCAGGGCTCCCGCATCGCGCTCGAGCTACCCGTCCCCGAGCCTTGCCCGGAAGTCCAGATTTCCACTATGGTGACGCGGCTCGATTTCGCTTCCGGCTGTGCCCGCGAACCCGAAGGCACCGCTTTCGCAACAGCGTAGGTTCTTAACCCTGAGTTCTAACCATCAGCAGACGACCGCTGAAACGGAATTGATGAGTTTCCCAGCGAGGCCCTGAAGGCGCGGGTGGAAAGCGAGTACGCCAGAGCAAAGAGAAAGGCGCAGAGGAAATGATCCGCGCCTTTCCGTTTTCAAGCCAGGCGACTTCGGCGCTTATTGCACCGCGGGTAGAAAGGCTTGAGAGGCGGCCAGAAATTCGACGTGGGGCAGCTCCGTGTGCACCTTGACGCGCTGGAAACGCCCTTTGGCTCCTCCGCTGGCTTTGAAGGTCAGCAGGTATTGGTTGCTGAGGTGGTTAGAGAGTTCATCAAAGTAAGGCTTGAAGGTGACGGGCTCGCCGGTGCCAAGATAAAAGGACTCGGCGCCCGTTTCATCCGAGAGCTGGCTGAGATACGACTGCGCCCGAGAAATGAGAAAGAACCCGCGCGCCCGGTGCCCGGCATCGGGAGCATAGATGGTCCAAATGTTGATGTTTTGCTTTTGGGCGCGGCTGATGGTGGAATCGAGATCCACGGGCCTGTTCCAGAAATCTCCACGGAAATAGTCGATACCGGAAGAGAAGAAAAGGATGGAACGCCGGTCGGCGGAAGCAGGCAAGCGCTTCATCAGATCCAGAAGCGTGAGATAGGGACTAGAGAAGGCCCCTCCGTTGCCGAGCGGCAGGCGCAAAGCTTTGGCGGCAAGCTCGTGATCGTTAGTGAAATCCTGTGCGACCATTGCGGCGCCGTTGCGCGCGTAGGAAACGGAAATGTAGGTAGTGTCAGGCTGGTGGAGGAAAAAGGCTTTCAGATCGCCCCACTGGTTGGCGATGACGTTGTCGAGTGAATCGTCGATCAGGACGGCGAGGTACAGTTTATCGGCGTGCGTCCAATCGGCAACCTGGGTGCGCTCCTTGTTTAGATAAAGCTCGACGTCGTCCTTGGTCACAATCGGTGGGCTAACGTCTTTCTTGCCGACCGCCGTCACGGTCATGGTGACTGTTCCTGGCCCGGCGGCGATAACATCTCTTGCAAATAAACCAAAGGCCAAGGCGAGTGTCCCAACTATCAGGACAATACGGCTCGGAACCGTTTTCCTTATCATCATAGTGTCTCCTTCCATCTATCCTCAGACAGTTAGATGCGCGGGCAGGTGGAAAAGACGTACACGCGAGCCCAGTCTTGGTGCCAAGAACGTTTTGCCGCGCTGGGGTTAGCGGACTTTTGCAGGAGGCAAGTGGTGGCGATGACGTAGTATGCTGCTGCGTCAAGAAATAAGGACCGGTGCGGTGAAAAACTACATTGGCGCAATTGACCAGGGCACGACGAGCACACGATTCATGGTGTTTGACCAGTCCGCGCGGATTGTTGCCGTGGCGCAAAAAGAGCACGAACAAATTTTTTCAAAGCCGGGCTGGGTGGAGCACGACCCGCTGGAAATCCTGCGGCGCACGGAAGAAGTGATGGCCGCAGCGCTGGAGCAGCGCGGGCTGCGCGCTTCGGATCTGGCGGCGATCGGCATCACCAATCAGCGGGAGACCACGGTTCTGTGGGAGCGCAAGAGCGGCAAACCCGTGGCAAATGCCATTGTCTGGCAAGACACGCGGGTGGCGGAAGATGTGGCGCGCTTCGCTAGCGAAGGTGGACAAGACCGTTTTCGTTTGCAGACCGGATTACCGCTGAGCACCTACTTCAGCAGCCTGAAACTGCGCTGGCTGCTGGAAAATATTCCCGGCGTGCGGGAGAAAGCTGCGGCACGCGAGCTGCTGTTCGGAAATATCGATACCTTTCTCCTTTGGAACTTGACCGGAGGCCCTCGAGGCGGCGTCCACGTTACGGACGTCACCAATGCGAGCCGCACGCAGCTCCTGAATCTAAGAACACTGGATTGGGATGAAAAGTTGCTGTCCGCGTTTGACATTCCGCGCGCGGTGCTGCCGAAAGTGCGCTCAAGCAGCGAAGTGTATGGCGAAGCAACGCTCGGCGCGGTGGCAGGCGTCCCGGTCACGGGAATTCTTGGCGATCAACAGGCGGCGCTGGTGGGGCAGGCATGTTTTGGTCCTGGCGAGGTGAAGAATACCTATGGGACGGGATGCTTTCTGCTGATGAACACGGGCGAGCGCCCGGTGGCGTCGAATTTCGGGCTGCTGACCACGGTGGCGTACAAGTTTGGCGGGGGAGCCGCGCACTACGCCCTGGAGGGAAGCGTCGCCATAACCGGAGCTCTGGTGCAGTGGCTGCGCGACAATCTCGGGATGATAGAGAAGAGCGGGGACGTGGAGGCGCTGGCGCGAACGGTCAAAGATAATGGAGGCGTTTACTTCGTTCCGGCATTTTCCGGACTGTACGCACCGTATTGGAAGGCGAATGCGCGCGGCGTGATCGCCGGGCTGACGCGCTACGCGAATAAAGGGCACATCGCGCGTGCGGTTCTGGAGGCCACGGCGTTTCAGACGCGGGAAGTGGTGGAAGCGATGGAGAAAGATTCGCAGATTAGCCTGGCCAGCCTGCGCGTGGATGGCGGAATGGTGGCGAACGAATTGTTGATGCAATTTCAGGCGGATATCCTGAACCGCGAGGTGGTGCGTCCGGTGATCCAAGAGACTACTGCACTTGGGGCGGCGTACGCCGCGGGCATGGCTGTGAAATTTTTCTCGGGGCTGCAAGAATTGCGGGCCAACTGGGCGGTCGATCGCGCGTGGAAGCCACATCTGGTCGAAACGGAACGCGAGCAACTTTACAGGCAGTGGAAGAAAGCGGTTACGCGATCGTTTGACTGGATGGAATCGTGACGGAGGCTCTGGCTTATGACATCACCGCTGGCCGGTGAATTTCTCGGTACGATGATTCTTGTGCTGCTGGGTGATGGAGTGGTCGCCGCCGTGCTTCTGAAACGATCGAAGGGTGAGGGCGGCGGCTGGATGGTAATTACCGCAGGGTGGGCGTTCGCGGTCATGGCAGGCGCTTTCACCGCCATTGCCTGCGGGAGCAGCGATGCCCATCTGAATCCGGCGCTGACGCTCGGGTTCGCGGTGCGTGACGGAAATTTTGCCAAGTTTGCTCCGTACCTTGCGGCGCAGATGCTGGGGGCCATCGTGGGCGCCGCTCTTGTCTGGCTGCACTATTTTCCGCATTGGAAGGAGACACCGGACACGGCGGCGAAGCTGGGATGCTTTTGCACGGCGCCGGCGATCCGCAATACGGCGGCGAATTTGGTAAGCGAAATTATTGCCGCCTTCATTCTGGTTTTCGTGATTGGCGCGATTTTTTCAAAGCGCGTGTCGGCAGCCGGACCCGCGGCGGGACTCGGCCCGTATCTTGCCGGAAGCCTCGTCTGGGGCATCGGGATGTCGCTGGGCGGGCCGACCGGATACGCGATCAACCCAGCGCGCGACCTCGGGCCGCGCATCGCACATGCGATTCTTCCGATTGCGGGGAAAGGCAGCTCAGACTGGGGCTATGCGCCGATTCCGGTGATTGGACCGCTGCTCGGCGGCGTGTTGGCTGGTGTGCTACTCCGCTTGCTGGCGATCTCCTGACGCGAATAGAGCAGAATTGCGCTGATATTTTATGACGATTGGGTGGCGTGTGGAGAAAAAGGAGACCAACGAGGGATGAGTTTAATGCGATCGCTATTGCTGGCGGCAGCGCGGAATCAACGGCTTCGCGAGCATGCCTCACGTTATTGGTTTGTGCGAGGCACGGTGTCCCGGTTCATGCCGGGCGAGACTTTGGATGCCGCGCTGGCCGCGGCGGAGACGCTGCGAAGCAAGGGGATCGGAACGGTATTCACGCACCTGGGGGAAAACGTCAAGGACGGCGTGGAGGCCCGGAAGGTTACGGAACACTACCTGGAAGTTCTGAAGCGGATCGGGGAAAACGGCCCGCCAGCGGAAATTTCCGTCAAGCTGACGCAACTCGGATTGGATTTATCGCCGGATTTGTGTTTCGAACATTTGAACGCCATTGTGGAGGGCGCGCAAAAGGACTCCATCGTCTGGGTAGACATGGAGGCCAGCAACTATGTGGACGCGACGCTGGATCTTTATCGCCGCGCTTTGGCGGCGCATCCCAATGTTGGCGTATGCCTGCAGGCTTATCTCCATCGAACAAGAGATGACCTGGCGAAACTTCTTCCACTGCGGCCTTCGATCCGACTGGTCAAAGGGGCGTATGACGAGACGCCGGAAATCGCGTTTGCGCGCAAGCAGGATGTCGACGAAAACTATTTCGATCTGGGGAAGCAGATGCTGCGGGCGAAGAAAGAAGATCGCTGCGCGCGAGCGGCTTTCGGCACACATGACGTTGCTCTGATGCGGCGGCTGGCCGATTTTGCCGCGGCGGAAGGCTTCCAGAAGAAAGACTTTGAAGTGCAAATGCTCTACGGCATACAGCGCGCCGAGCAGGAGCGACTGGCCAACGATGGGTGCACTTCCATCGTGCTGGTCTCCTACGGCGACTATTGGTATCCGTGGTTCGTGCGGCGGTTGGCGGAGCGCCCGGCGAATTTATGGTTCATGGTGCGCAACGTTTTCTCGTCGTAAGAGCAATTTGCGCGGCACTCCAAAAACCAATCCAGTCCAGCGGTGATCGGCATTTTTCCATCAGCCCGCTGTGTTGGCCCTGGCTATCAGAAGAATCGCGAGAATGTAGAACAGGAACATTAGGCCGAGATACGTTTTTGCCTGTCGATTAGCGCCCTGAAATTCTTTCCAGGCGAAAACTCCCCACAAGGCCGCAACCATGGGGGCGGACTGGCCGATGGCATAGGAAATGGCGACGCCGGTAAAATTGGCGGCGACAAGATTAAAGACGGTGCCGGTGCCCCAGATGACGCCGCCCATCAAGCCGAGCATGTGCCCTGAGGCGGGCCCGCGAAAAAATTCGCCGAAATGCACGGGTTCTCCCACGAGAGGCTTCTTCATGAAATAAACGTTCCAGACGAGGCAGGAGAGCAGCGCCCCAAGCGTGAAGAACACGCCGATGCTATAAGGACCCAGGGTGTTCCCCTGGGTCATCGCGTGAGTGACGAAGGGAGCCCAGAGGCCCATCAAGATTCCGGAAATTACGCAGACGATGATGCTCTTGCGTGAAACGGACTGAGCCGCCCGCGCGAGGTTTCCATAAGCCTTGCCATCGAGGATCACCGCGATAACGGCGCAAGCGACGCCGACTGCCAGCAATGCAGCATTCCCCTTTGGTTGCAGCACGTAGCTCGAAACAACGCCGACCACCATGGCGATGCCGATGGAAACCGGAAAAGCGATGGCCAGACCGGCCATGTCGATTGCGGCGACGAGAAGGAGATTCGCGAGATTGAAAACAGCGCCGCCGACAAGCGTGTAAATGAAATTCGAACGATCCGCGCCGCGGACATTGTTCAGAAAACTCGAAGCATCATTCGAAGTATTGCCCATCGTGAAGGCCAGCGCGACGGCAATCAGGAAAATGCCGAGGGCGTAATCCCAGTAAAACAACTCGAAACGGTAATTCTTCACGCCTTTGTAGGTGTTGGCCCAGGAGCCCCAGCAGATGGCGCTGGTGAAAATCATTATGAGAGCTATGCCGAAAGTGTGAGGAACAAACATGAATTTGCGGCTCCTTTGCAAGTAAACCGATTCGCCTTCTTTCTTCGATTTCGCGAACTCTGCGCTTGATGCTGTTTCCGCATACTGTAACCGTCGCTGTTTGTACTCACCGAAAGGGAGCCTGTCAAGGACATACAGCAGAAACTTTGAGCAGCGGGGCAATGCGATTCGGAATCGAGAGTTTATGCGGTTCCCCGGCCGGGTTCTTATATAATGCGCGCGCAGAATCACATGAGGCGGAATGATGTCCAAGCAGTCCTTTATCGCGGTTGTGGGCAGCGCCAACGTCGACCT
>Ga0210405_10001279_pt1 | contig 29309 bp, 28 predicted proteins | sample IncBWH11MmetaG_FD_155492 | JGI IMG/M metagenome (GOLD analysis project Ga0210405, IMG submission 155492) | Forest soil microbial communities from Barre Woods Harvard Forest LTER site, Petersham, Massachusetts, United States - Inc-BW-H-11-M | ecosystem: Environmental > Terrestrial > Soil >...
CCGATGATATGATGCTGGCAGTGAAGCTGGAACTTCCCTCCAAACCGTACCCTGAAATTCTCCAAGGCATTCGCATCTGCAATGAAAAGCGCCGTTCGAGCCAGCCGCTCGGGCAGAAGAGCGCCGGGTGCATTTTCAAGAATCCGCCAGGCGGTTCCGCCGGGCGGATGATCGACGAATTGGGATTGAAAGGTTTCTCGCATGGCGATGCGCGGGTCAGCGAGCGCCACGCGAATTTCTTCGTGAATGCGGGGCAAGCCTCGGCGGCCGACATGCTGGCGTTGATTGCGGACGTGCGCGAGCGCGTGCAGCAGGCTTACGGGGTAACCCTGGAAAACGAGGTGGTGGTTTGGAACGCGTGAAACCCATCCAACGCAACGCCTCCGCCGCGGCGGCAGAGCAGGAATCCTACCGGCCGGATCTGATCACCGACGAGGAGCCGAAGTATCTGCGCCGGCAGAAGCCGGTGGAGATCCGCCGGAAGAAACTCGGAGGCAAGACCTGGCCGTTCTATCGCCGTGTTTTTGTCTGGACGGTGACCGGCGCCGCGATGATTACAGCAGGATATTTTGGCGCACGGTATGCGCTCTATTCGCCGCAGATGCTGCTGGTGAAGCCGGACCAGATTGACGTCAGCGGCAATCATATCGTGGCGCGCGAGGAGATTCAGAAACTCTTCGTGCACGACCGGGACCGCAGCGTGTTGCGTATTCCGCTAGAAGCGCGGCGCATCCAGATTCAGGAAATTCCATGGGTCGAAGAGGCCAGCGTGCAGCGCATCCTTCCGAACCGCCTGCGCGTGGAAATCACCGAGAGAACCCCCGTAGCGTTTTTCCGCAACGGGAACGAACTCACGCTCATCGATGCTCACGGCGTGCTGCTGGAACGTCCGGAAGGTGAAGACTTTCATTTCCCAATCGTCACCGGCATGTCGGAAAATCTGGCGCGTGATGAGCGCGAAAAACGCATGCGGGTCTATCAGGAGTTCATGAAGAACATTGACCTGGTGAAGCCGGGCTCCTCGGAGCGCGTCAGCGAAGCCGACCTCGGGAATCCCCGCGATTTGTGCGCCGTGCTGACCGGTTTCGGCAGCGAAGGAAACGCTCCGGCAATCACCGTGCATTTTGGCCAGGGCGACTTCACCGGCAAGTACCGGACGCTGGTGGAGAACTTCACACAATGGCAGGCGAATGCCGGACCAGTGCACGCGATTGATCTTCGGTATTCGAGGCAGGTGGTGGTGAACCCCGACACCAGCGCACCTGTGGCACGGGCAAAATAAAAAGCAGGAGAGCGTCTTGGCAAAGAAAGATAAATATCTCGTCGGGCTGGATATCGGCAGTACAAAAACGTGTGTGTTGCTGGCGGAAATCGAGAATGAGCAGTTGCGCTTTCTGGCGCTGGGAGCGGCGGAGTCGAAAGGACTGCGCAAGGGATTGATCGTTAATCTGGATTCGACGGTGAGTTCCATCCGCCGGGCTGTGGAAGAAGCCGAAGGCGTGGCAAATGTCCCCATCGAATCGGCAGTGATTGGCGTGGCGGGCAGCCATGTGCGCGGCGTCAACAGCCGTGGTGGTATTTCGCTGGGAAATCGGGCACGAGACGTGGAACGCGATGACGTTCGCCGGGCCATTGATGCTGCGCGAAACATCGCCATGCCGGAAGACCGCGAAGTGCTGCATGTGCTTCCGCACGAGTTTCATTTGGACGCGCAGGACGGCATCCGCGACCCCGTCGGCATGATCGGCCAGCGGCTGGAAGCGAATGTCCACATGGTCACGTCCTCGATGGCCGCGACGCAAAATCTCATCACGGCCGCGAACAAGGCGGGTATCCTAATCGACGATACGGTGCTGGAGCCACTGGCCTCTGCGGAAGCCTGCCTGACACCGGACGAAAAAGAGATGGGCTGCTGCATTTTGGATATTGGAGGCGGCACAACCGACCTAGCCGTCTTTGGCGGCGGCGTGGTGCGCCATACCGGAACGATTGCCATCGGCGGCGACCACTTCACGAATGATCTGGCGGTTGGCCTTCGCACACCCATTCCCGAAGCGGAAAAGATCAAGCATCGCCATGCGTGTGCCTGGGCAGAGATTCTTCACAACGATGGCGCCATCGAAATTGCCAGCGTGGGCGACCGTCCGCCGCGCACCATTTTTGCCCGCAACCTCACAGAGATCATCGAGCCGCGCGCGCAAGAACTACTGGCCATGATTCGGGACGATCTGCGCCGTGCGGGAATGGAACGGCAGATCCAGGCCGGATTCGTTTTGACGGGCGGTGGCGCTCAGTTGAATGGGTTCGGCGAACTTGCCGAGCATGTTTTCCAGTTGCCGGTGCGTCTTGGTGAGCCGCACGGGATTTTGGATATGCCAGAATCGGTGGCGAGATCCGATTACGCGACAGTGGTTGGGCTGGTTTTGCATGCAGCCAAGACTCGGCGCACCAACTCGCATAAAGGCAACACTCTTGTTTCAAAGCTGAAAGCGATGTTTGCCGGAGCGTAAGCGGGGCGGGCCAAAATGGAATTAAAGGGCGCTAACGGCATGAGGGTAAGCGAAGTGCAGGGGTAAACACATCGACTTGCGGGCCTGTTTTCCACAGGCCTTGAAAAGTCTATGTGGAATCAGGGGAATACGAGTTCTATAAAGGATTTGGACCAGCCGGACAGGGGGAAAGGCATGACAGCGAAAGACGCAGGTATCCGGATGAGCTTCAGCGAAGAGTTGCAGCCCGCGAAGATCAAGGTGATTGGTGTGGGCGGTGGCGGCTGCAATGCGGTCAATCGCATGATCCGCGCCAAGGTCGAGGGCGTGGAATTCATCACCGCCAATACGGACCTGCAGGCATTGAAAATGTCGCAAGCCCCGGTGAAATTGCAGTTGGGCGCGAAGCTGACCAAGGGATTAGGCGCGGGCGCGAACCCGGAGATTGGCCGCAAAGCCGCGCTCGAAGACACCGACAAAATTATTGAGGCGCTCGAAGGCGCGGACATGATTTTCATTACGTCCGGCCTCGGCGGAGGAACGGGAAGCGGGGCGGCGCCGGTGGTGGCTTCACTCGCCAGCGAGTTGGGCGCGTTGAGCGTTGCGGTGGTGACGAAGCCGTTTGCGTTTGAAGGCAAGCGCCGGATGCTGCAGGCCGAGCAGGCGCTGCAGGACCTGATCGGCGTCGTGGATACCGTCATCGTGATTCCCAACGAGCGGCTGATGGAAACGGTCGAGCGCGGCACCAGCTTTTTCGATGCGTTCCGCATCGCCGACGACATTCTGCGCCAGGCGGTGCAGGGCATTTCGGATATCATTACCGTTCCCGGCATCATCAATCGCGACTTTGCCGACGTAAAGGCTATCATGCATGGGCAGGGTTACGCGGTGATGGGCACGGCCGTGGCGACCGGCGCGAGCCGCGCTGTGGATGCGGCGAACCGGGCAATCGCCAGCCCCTTGCTCGAAGACAATTCCATCCAAGGAGCGCAGGGCATTCTCATCAATATTTGCGGAAGCTCTTCGCTTTCGCTGCATGAGGTGCATGAGGCTTCCAGCGTGATCCAGAAAGCGGCGCACGAAAACGCGAACATTATTTTCGGCGCCGTGATGGACGACAACATGAAGGACGCAGTGAAGATCACGGTGATCGCGGCGGGCTTCAAGGACGCGGGGAAAAAACAGGCGCAGGCGAAACAGTCGGTCCTGCCGAGGACCTGGAAGGCCGGGCGGGAAACTCCCCAGCAGCAGGAACTGCCCCAGGCGCCGCCGAGCGTGGTGCATCAGGTGGCGCAGAACGTGCGCGAAGTTTCGCCCGAGGTGCCGAAAGACGATTTGGATGTGCCGACGTTCCTCCGGCGTCAGGCGCAGAAGGCCTAAACCTGAAAACAGTCTGACGTTTCACAGGGCACGCAAATGCGTGCCCTTTTTTTTTGAGAAGCCTGCAGCGCCGGCCTGCCTGCGGCGGGCAGGCATCTTGCCGACAAGCTTGCCACCAGGATGGCGGAGCTACCCACTAAGACTTGCTACACAGTCTCGGACGGCGGATTCGAAAGCCGGAGTGTCGGCGCTGTGGTAGGGGATCACTCTACCAAGTCCTGTATGCAACTCGCGTGCGCCAGTAACGCGAGCCACTTCCGCGACATTTCCCGCATGGAGACCTCCACCCGCCAGGATCCCGATGCGATTGCCCGCCAGCTGGAGAAGGGATCGAAGAACGGACGCGCCGCTTAGAGCATCGGCAGCGCCGCCCGAGCTCAGGATGCGAACTGCGCCGGTGAGAACGATGTCTTCGAGGGCCACAGTGAGATCTTTTGTTTCGTCAAAAGCGCGGTGAAACGTCACCTGCATCGGCGCGGCGAGAGCGACGAGTTCTCGGGTGCGTTGCTTATCTACCGACCCATCTGGCAGCAATACTCCAGTAACGATGCCCTGCACCTTTACTTCACCAATCGCGGCAATTTCTTCCTTCATCTGCGCAAATTCAGCTGTGGTGTAGACGAAATCTCCGGCGCGGGGTCTCACCAGAACGTGGATTGGAATCTGCACGGTCGCGTGCACCTGGCGAATCAATTCGAGGCCTGGAGTGATCCCTCCTATTTCCATATCCACGCACAATTCCAGGCGATCGGCGCCCGCGCGCTCAGCGGCCAGCGAGCGTTCCACGGAGGAAGTGGCGACCTCGAGAAGGCAACTAGCACGCATGGAAAGGATGGAGAATCTGCGGGCACAAGTGGAAAGATTCTAAGCGGGAAGGCATGCGAAAAGTGTATCGCAAGAACGACCGATCGGCGTGAACCGTCGATCCCCCGGCTAGGCCAAGCCGTAAGAAGCGAAGACGACGATGGCTGTGACACCCAATCCGGAGCCGAGGACTGCGCCGGCGAGTACGTCGCTGAGAAAGTGCATGCCCAGCATTACGCGCGAGACCGCAATGCTGGCGGCCAGGAAATAGAGCGCTCCTTCGAGGCCCGGATAGAAATAACTGATGACCAGCGCGATCGAGAAAGCCGTCATCGTATGCCCCGACGGGAAAGAAAACTGGTCCGGAGGAAGCACCCGCGACCAGCAATGCGGTTCCAGGTGGCAGGGGCGTTTGCGGTGGCTGATTTTTTTCAGAACTTTGAAGACGAGAACGCCGGCGAGGGCTGCGCAGGCCGCGGCGGTCACCGCCGCATAGCGGCTGGGCCCCCCAGCCACCAGAAGGATTAATGCCAGGCTATACCAGAGCCAGCCATCGCCGATGCGTGTGGCCGCGATCATCCAATAGCGAATCCAGCGCGGCGCTTTCCAACGATTGACGCGGCGCATGACGCGATAATCGCGGTTTTGGATGTAACCCCAGACGGTTTTCGCCACGGTCATGGCCTCACCTCAACTCGCCCAGTTCGCCTCGAATCCTGAATCAACGTCCCATAGCAGGCGTGGACTCTTTTCCTTGCTGTCCAGTTTCGCCGCCCATTGCTTGCAGAAGCGGATTTCGTTCAACCAGTGAAACGCGGTAATTGCGGGAATGAAAACGGTCAGCGGCAGCAGTGCGCTGGCGGCAGGCTTGTCTTTCAGTACGCTGCCGATAAAGTTGAAAATGTCCATGGTGAGTTTCGCATACCCGCCGTCTTGCCCATGTATAACGCCTCGGCCGGCGCGCAATCCCGCAAAGTATTCTTCGACGGTGCGCGCTCCCGGCACTTCCGTAAACGTCCGCCCCACACCGGACAGGGTGTGCGAGTCGCTGCCTGCAACTCCAGCCTTGCCGAGCTTCGCGGCAAGTTGAAGTGCCCTATGATTTGCTTTATCCCACATCTGGCCATTCCGCACTTCAAGCGCAGGCACGTAAGAGGCGAACCAGTCGAAATCCTCGATATCGCGGCGGCCGGTGAGGCTCGAGAACACGTGATTCAGACTGAAGAAAATCCTACGCTCGGTGAGGTACATCAAAAGCGCTATAAAATCGTTGCGGCGGCGCGAAATTTCCGCATGATCTTTTTCCGTGATTCCGTAAACTCCCAGGTGGATTTGCGTCCCCGTGGGCATGCGCACGGTCACTTCCTCGCTCAGGAAGAAGTCCGGGTATTTGCGGAGGGCTTCCGCGGCGTTAATGGAATCGTGGTCGGTCAGGGTGACGATGGACATGCCGAGGTGTTTGCAACGCTCGTAGACCTCGGCGGGATGGTTATAGGACTCCTTGGCGATCCGGGTCAGACCCGGCGTGTCGCACATCCCCGATGCGGTTGAGTGGACGTGAAGATCGCAGCGCATGTTACTAGCCTAGATGCGGGATATGAACAGCACATGAAACGAGAGCGAACTGCGCATGAAAATTATGGTGGAACCGATTGAACACAAAGAGCTTGAAACGTTTTCCACATGGCATGGAGCGTGCCTACACATCTTTGCAGAACATTCACATTTCTGTGGAACAATACCTCCCGATGAAGAAAATACAGGTGTTGTTCCATGACGCGGGTGGCGGCCATCGGAACGCTGCGGTTGCCCTCCAAACCGTAATTTCCCAACAAAATCGCGGCTGGCAGGTGGAATTAGTCCAGTTCCAGGAGTTGACCGACCACCTCGATGTGCTCCGCAAGCTCACGGGAATTCGCATTCAGGAACAGTACAACACGCTGTTGCGCAACGGCTGGGCGCTTGGCGCGACGCAGTTGTTGCGCGTGTTGCAGGCGACGATCCGCCTGTTTCACGGCCCGCTAGTCAAATTGCTGGCGGGCTATTTCCGGAAGAGCGATGCGGACCTGCTGGTATCCGTAATTCCGCACTTCAACCGGGAGATTGCCGAAGCGTGGAAATTGGTGCATCCGGAAAAACCGTTCGTGACCCTGATTACCGATATTGCGGATTTCCCGCCGCATTTCTGGATCGAACCGGCCGAAAACCAGTATGTGATTTGCGGTTCGGAAAAAGCGGCCCAGCAGGCGCGGGCAATTGGCAAGGATGCCGCGCACATTTTCGAGACTTCCGGAATGATTTTGCGCCCGGATTTTTATTTGCCGGATGAATCGGATCCATTGGCGCTCCGCAGCCAGTTGGGACTTCAAACGAATCTGGCCACCGGCATGCTGCTATTCGGCGGATTCGGTTCCCAAGTGATGCTGCAAATCGTTGAGCGACTGAACACGGCGAAACTGCCGCTGCAGTTGATTGTGATCTGCGGAAAAAACGAAAAGCTGGCGGAGGCCCTCCGTTCGCGAAAATGGGATATTCCGCTGCACATCGTGGGATTCACGAAGGAAGTGCACCGTCTGATGTACGCCGCGGATTTTCTGATCGGCAAACCGGGGCCGGGCAGCGTGGCGGAAGCGATGATGCGCAAGCTCCCCGTGATCCTCGAATGCAATGCCTGGACTCTCCCGCAGGAGCGTTACAACACGGAATGGGTGAAGGAAAAGCGCGTGGGCATTGTGCTGCCCAATTTCCGCGAAATCACCGGCGGCGTGAACCAACTGCTGGAGCCCGCCACGCTGGCAGAGTTTCGCCGGAACGTCGGGGCGCTGGAGAATCGCGCGATTTTTGAGGTTCCGGAAATTCTTGCGAAACTGCTTGGCGAAGCGCCCCGCCCGCTCTAGTTGCTGGCGCGTTCGGCGCGCGGCTTGTGCGGATAATGAGGACCGGCTCCCGGCGTTTCCGCCGGCGGCTGCACGCGAGGTTTCGAACAACTGACGGCCCACCAGCGCGACGCATATTTCGGCAACTCACACATCTTCGTACAGCCCGCGGAAGTTTTGGATTGCGCACACCCGCAGTAGCAGCCTCCCACATTCGTTTTAGCTAGTTGGCCACGCGTGTCGGCCGAAGTCGAGAGCGCCAGCGCTCCGGTGAAGAGGGCCAGATCCAGAGTTGCCCAGATGGCAAGGCGGCGGAGACGGCGGAGCAGAGGTGACGTCATACCAAGAGATTGTCAGGCGGAATCGAAAAAAAACCGATAGCGCAGCGTGACTAAGAGTTTTGTTACCGGGGTCATGGTACGAGGTACAGCGGGAGGGAAGAGCGCCAAAATAGGAGCGGGCCGCACGGGAGTTCCGATTTGAATCTGGAGGCCAATTTTGGTTCAAGGCATGGTTCTATCAGGGACAGCTAACCGTAGACTTCTGAGCAGTTTATGAGAATGCTCTTGAGGGAACAGCTTGGCGTCACTCGTGCAATAGGGAGACACGTGGGCGCGTTTCAGAAACGAGGCGCACATTATGGCAAGTGAGGGGGAAGGGGCTTACTTGCTGTTTTGGCGAATCGTTACCACCTGCCTCTGAGAGGGAAGCTAGGATGGATGACCCCACGCGCCGGTGTGAAAACGACACTGGCATCTGAGATGCGCCTTCCGGGGCTCCCCGATCCCAAGCGGGGGCCCCACTTTTTTTTGGCCGCAACTCTCGCTCGCACACATCTGTTTACACCCGAATTTTTGGCTGACCCAACCTGCTGGTTCGGGCTTTTCACCAAGGGACAAAATTTAGTCTAAAAATTGATCGTGTGCCGGCCATCTGGGCAGCGGCTATCCTCGCCCTATCTACCTGGGCAAGGACGCTTTTTCCACGGGAAGAGGGTCGGCGGTTCCAGCGGACCCCAGTTTTTGCACGACGGAAATTCCGGCTTTGCCGAGGACGTGGGCGACCTGCGTTTCGCGAAGTCGCGAGGCGTCGTACTCGAGGGTCAGGCGGTTCTGCTTTTCATCCACGCGGAAACGGCGCAGTCCGTAAGTGTTGGCGAATTCGCCGAGGCGCTGGAGTTGCTCGAAGCTGGGCGGCGAGTGGAGTTCGTAGGTGATTTCGAGAAGTGTCATGCGGGAATTATACCAGCGCGGGCGGCAAATGCAGCAGAGACTAAAATAGCCAACAGCCGATAGTCTACAGTCAACAGTCTACAGCTTACGGCCCCCGGAGAATCACTAACTGTCATCCCGAGCCCGCGTTTTTTGCGGGCGAGGGATCTGCTTTGCGGTTTGAGCAAACTGGCCACTTGACAGCAAATAGGCCCTGGGGGTATAAATAGCCCTGAGGGGTATAAGGCGATGGAAAAGCAGGCGCGCAAGGCGGCGGGAGTGGACACGGAGTTGAAGGCGGCGAATCTGAACCGGCTGAAACGAATCGAAGGACAGGTCCGCGGGCTGCAGAAGATGGTGGAGGACGACCGCTATTGCGCGGACATCATTGTGCAGGTCGCGTCGGTGCAAGAGGCGCTGCGCGGCGTGGGGCGCAACCTGATGAAGAATCACCTGCAGCACTGCGCGATGAAAGCGATCAGCAGCGGGAAGCCCAAGGAAGCGGCGGCGATGTACGACGAGCTGTTGGAATTGGTTTATAAGCATTTGCGGTGAGACGAAAGAGAGGCCCTGCTGTCGCAGGGCACGCTGGCATAAAAGCCAGCGCTACATTAACGGTCACGCAGGTTTCTCAAGGTTCAATGGGAATGGAGAAGGACATGGAACGCGACCCCGTTTGTGGCATGAATGTTGATCCCGAAAAGGCCAAAGCGAAGGTGGAGCATGGCGGAAAGAGCTATTACTTCTGCTCGGCGGGGTGTGCGCAAAAGTTCGAACAGGCACCTGAAAAATATCTTTCGGTGGCAACGCCAAGCGGCGCCGCGGCCGGAGCGCAAGCGGCAGCGGCCGTGAAACCCGCCATGATTTCGCTCCCAATTCTCGCTTCGGCGCCAAGAATCAAAGACCCCGTCTGCGGAATGATGGTGGACCCGCAGAAAGCCGCGGGCAAGGTCGAGCACAGCGGAAAAACGTACTTCTTCTGCTCGCCGCGTTGCAAAGAGCGATTCGAAAAGGAGCCGGAGAAATACCTGGCAGCACCCGGAACCGCTGGAATGGAGCATGCCCACGCGACAACGCCTCCTGCAAGCGCCCAAAACATTCGATACACCTGTCCGATGCACCCGGAGATTGTGCAGATCGGCCCCGGGAGTTGCCCGATTTGCGGAATGGCTCTGGAACCAATGGATATCGTGGCCGGGGAGCAGGCCGACCCCGAGTACGACTCGATGCGCAAGCGGTTGTGGGTGGGGGCCGCCTTGTCGCTCCCGCTGCTGGTGCTTTCGATGGCGGGCGACGCGCTTGGTCTCCATTTCGCTCCTGGGGTGAAAAACGGGATTGAATTGCTGCTTGCCTCGCCGGTGGTGATCTGGGGCGGCTGGCCTTTTTTTGAACGTTTCTGGGCATCGCTTGTGAATCGCAGCCCCAACATGTTCACGCTGATCGGGCTGGGCACGGGCGCGGCGTATCTCTACAGCCTGGCAGCCACGCTGTTCCCGCAATTTTTCCCGGACTCGTTCCGCGGCATGGATGGCGAGGTCTCCGTATATTTCGAAGCAGCGGCGGTGATCACGACGTTGGTGCTGGTGGGCCAGGTGCTGGAACTGCGCGCGCGGCAGCGCACCAGCGGGGCGATTCGGGAGCTGTTGCAACTGGCGCCGCAGACAGCGCACCTGGTTGCGAACGGCAGCGACCACGACGTTCCACTCGATCAGGTGAAACCCGGCGATTTGTTGCGCGTGCGTCCGGGCGAACGTGTGCCGGTGGACGGCACCGTGCGCGAAGGCGCAAGCGCCGTAGACGAGTCCATGGTAACGGGCGAGCCGCTGCCGGCGGAAAAGCAGCCGGGCGATAACGTCACCGGTGGCACGCTCAACTCCAGCGGCAGCTTCGTTATGGTAGCCGAGCGCGTTGGCAGCGAAACCCTGCTCGCACGAATCGTCAAGCTGGTCAGCGAAGCACAACGCAGCCGCGCGCCGATGCAGCGCCTGGCGGACAAAGTGGCAGGATATTTCGTGCCGGGAGTAGTGGCCGCGGCGATTCTGGCATTTGCGGGATGGGCCTTTTTTGGCCCAGAGCCGCGGTTCGCCCACGCGCTGCTGGCTGCAGTTTCCGTGTTAATCATTGCGTGCCCTTGTGCGCTCGGACTGGCCACGCCGATGTCCATCATGGTGGCAGTCGGGCGTGGTGCGACAGCCGGAGTACTCGTACGCAACGCCGAAGCGCTTGAAACGCTGGCACGCGTGGACACGCTGGTGCTCGACAAGACCGGCACGCTGACGGAGGGAAAGCCCCGCGTGGCTGGAGTCGCTGTGGCCGACGGAAGCGGACTCACAAACGATAAGCTGCTCTGGGTCGCAGCGAGCGTAGAGCGTTCCAGCGAGCATCCTCTGGCGCGAGCCATTGTTGAGGCGGCGAAGGGAAAGGGCGTCGAGTTGGCAGAGTCCACCGAATTTCGAGCGATTGCAGGGGGCGGTCTGGAGGCCGTGCTTCAGGGCGATCGGATACTTATCGGCTCGCCAAAATTTCTCGAAGGGCGGGGAATTAAAGAGAGCACGGATTCTTCGCGCCATGCAATCCAGTTTGGCGCGGGTACGGACCGAACCTTTTCCTCGACCGTTGTGGGTGTCGCAATCAACGGAAAGCTGGAAGGGGTGATCGCATTTACGGACTTTCTGAAGGAAACCACCCCCGAGGCGATCAAGGCGCTGCGAGCCGAGGGCTTGCGACTCGTTATGCTCACAGGCGACCGTCGCGAATTGGCTTCAATGATCGCGAACCAAGTCGGCCTGACCGAAATTGAGGCCGAGGTGCGTCCGGAGCAAAAGGCGGAGGCGATCGAGCGCCTCAAGAAAGAAGGGCGCATCGTGGCAATGGCTGGCGACGGCATCAACGATGCCCCGGCACTTGCCGCGGCCGACGTCGGCATCGCGATGGGCACCGGCACCGACATCGCCATGGAGAATGCGGGCATTACGTTGGTGAAGGGCGACCTGCGGGGCATCGTGCGGGCACGGCGGCTGTCGCGCGCAACGGTCAGCAACATCAAGCAAAACCTGGCGTTTGCATTCGCCTACAACCTCTTGGGAATCCCCATCGCGGCGGGAGTTTTCTTTCCGTTTTTCCACTGGCTCCTAAGCCCCATGATTGCCAGCGCGGCGATGAGCTTCAGCTCGGTTTCCGTGATCAGCAACGCGCTGCGGTTGCGGGGTACAAAACTCTAGAAGCCCATCTAAGCCATCTCAGAAATTAGGTGGTGAGTCCTCGCGAAGCTTTCTTCAGGGGCTAAAGCCCATATTTTCAAATGCTATTACGTCGGGGCTTAAGCCCCGACCTCCTAAAGAACTATCTACGAGATAACTTCAGTCTCTCAGCGGTCCAAACCTGACTGCGGGCCACCTTCGTTCGTCTATAACCTTAAGAGCGGGAACATTTTGAGTGGAACTGCGTATCAATGTTCAGCAGCCCAAATGGATTCCGTCCTGGGGGTGGTTATGTCCAGCAGTGGCAATGGTTTAACCAATGGTAAGGCGGCTAAGAAGCGCCGCCGCCGCATCATTATTGCCAGCATCGTGGCACTGATCCTGGTTGGTGGGGGATACGGCGTCTATGCCACCCTGCGCCCCAATCACGAAATTGATCCCTCTAAACTGGCCGCAGCGGAACGCGGCGACCTGGCGAAGGTTGTCGTTGCCACTGGAAAGATTCAGCCGCTCTCCAAAGTCGAAGTGAAATCCAAAGCCAGCGGGATCGTGAAAAAACTCTACGTGGACTACGGCGACCACGTGAAGACCGGCCAGTTGCTCGCGGAGCTCGACAAAATTCAACTCGAAGCCAGCTTGCGTGCCGCGCAGGCGAATTATCAGGCGGCGCAGGCGGCAAAAGATTCGGCCACTGCCACGCTCGAACGCAACAAAGTGGATGCGGAAGGGCCGGACGTGCCGTTCCTCAAGCTGAACATGGAGCGCGCGGAGCAGATGTTCAAGGATGGCGTGATGTCCAAGAGCCTGGTGGAAGACGCGGAGAAGAATTATCAGCTCGCGTTGAACAAGCAAGTCAGCGCGCAGCGGAACCTGGCCGTATCCCGTGCGGAGATTGCCAAGGCCGTGGCGCAAGAGGCGCAAGCCAAGGCGGCGCTCGAAAACGCGGAAGAAGACCTGCGCAATTCCACGATCGTGAGCCCGATCGAAGGGCTGGTGTTATCTCGCGACGTGAATGTCGGCGATGCGGTGAGCTCCATCCTGGTGCTTGGATCGCAGGCGACGCTGATCATGACGCTGGGCGACGTGAGTGAAGTCTATGTGCAAGGCAAAGTCGATGAAGCCGACATCGGCAAGGTGTACCTGAATCAAGCCGCGCGCATCGTCGTGGAATCCTTCAAAGACAAGAAATTCACGGGCAAAGTGACGAAGATTTCGCCGTTGGGCAAAGAGAAGGATAACGTCACCACATTTGAAGTGCGTGTTTCCATTTCGAACTCCACCGGCGAACTGAAAGCCAACATGAGCGCCAATGCGGAAATCGTGTTGGAAGAGAAAAAGAACGTGTTGATGGTGCCGGAAGCGTCGCTGATTTACGATAAAGACCGCAAAGCCTCAGTAGAAATTCCCGAACCAAAGGCGGACAACGGAAAGAAAAAGATTCCCGTGCAGCTCGGTATCTCCAACGGCGTGAAGACGGAAATTACCGCCGGCTTGAATGAAAAACAGCAAGTGGTCTTGCAATAGCGAGGCGAAAATGACGTTTCGCGACCTGCTGAGAGACACCATCTCAACGCTCCTGGCCCACAAGCGACGCACCTTGCTGACCATGTTTGGCATCGCCTGGGGCATTATTTCCATCACCCTGATGGTTGCCGCAGGCGAAGGCCTGGGCCGCGGCATACAAAAACAACAGGAACATTTTGGCAAGGACGTGATGATCGTTTTTTCCGGCCGAACCAGCATGCAAGCCGGCGGGGTCCACTCGGGCCGGGTCGTTCACTGGATGGAAGACGACTACAAGCAGGTGGCCCAGGAATCGCCTGCCTGTAAATACGTGATGCCGGAGTTGGATAACGACTTGAAGGTGCACAGCGCTTTCAACAGCGGCGACATTAATACGGCCGGCTCTCTTCCGCCGTTCACCGAAATCCGCAGCATAACCGTGGCGGAAGGACGCTTTTACAACTACGAGGACAACGAAGAGGCACGGAGAGTGGCGTTTCTCGGCAGCGACACGAAGAAGCAGTTGTTCGCCGATCGCGATGCGATTGGGCAGGTAGTCGAACTGAATGGAATCCCTTACACCGTTATTGGCGTGATGAAAACAAAGGATCAGAACTCCGACTACAACGGAGTGGATATCCGGAAAATCTTTATCCCGTTCAACGCGATGAAGAGGGATTTCCCGAACAAGCCTCCGGCCGTGGAGCACTCCGTGAGCCGCCTGCTCGCGGCGCCCTGGTCGCTCCAGACGCATCCAGCCTGCGTGAGGCAGATCCGGCGGACCCTGGGGCGGTTGCATGATTTCGATCCGCGCGATGAAGAAGCGGCAAGTATCTGGGACACCGTGAAGAACGCGCAGGCCAACCGGATGATTTTCGTGGGCATGGAAGTGTTCATGGGCGCCGTGGGAGTGGCGACAATTTTTCTGGGCGGACTGGGGGTGATGAACGTGATGCTGGTCAGCGTGCGCGAGCGGACACGGGAAATCGGAGTCCGCAAGGCGCTGGGAGCGACACGCGAATCGATTCTGAAACAGTTTTTCCTGGAAACAGTGATCGTCGTGTTCATTAGCGGGGGCGTGGGCCTGATAATTTCTTACGGCCTATGCGGATTGGTGAACTTGCTGCCGACGATTCCGTATTTTGACGGCCTGGATGCCAGTTGGAAGCTTGCCGCGCTGACGATCAGTTTGTTGGGATTGATTGCCGTGCTTTCCGCTCTCTACCCGGCGAATCGCGCCGCATCCGTCGATCCGATTGAAGCACTGCGTTTTGAGGCGGGTGGATGATGCTGATCGAAGTCTTCAAGGAGGCGTGGATCGCGCTCGGCCGCAATCGTGTGCGAAGCCTGCTTACGATGACTGGGATCTCCTGGGGCATCGTTGCGGTGACACTTCTTTTGAGCTATGGCTCAGGGTTTCGCAGCGTCCTTTTGTATACCTTCGAAGTGTTCGGCAAGGGCGCGGTGATCTGCTGGCCCGGAACCACCAGCGAGCAGGCAGGAGGCGAGCGTGCCGGCAAAGCGGTGCGGTTCGAACAGGAAGATGCCGATTGGGTAAAAGCCCAATCGCCGCTGGTCAAGCGCGTGACGCTTGAAAACGTAAAATTTCTGGGAATCTCCCATGACGAGCGGCTTTCAGACACCGCGATTCGCGGCGTGTACCCCGAATACGGCGAGATGCGCAACGAAGTCCCTTCCGAGGGTCGGTGGATTTCGGCGGAGGACATTGCTGACCGGCGTCGAGTCGTTTTTCTGGGAGCGCGGCTCAGAAAGAAACTTTTTAGCGGAACTCCAGCAATTGGAGAGACGGTACGCATCAATGGCGTTCGGTTTATCGTCATCGGCACCATGGACATGAAATTCTCCGACAGTTGCTATTTCAATTGCGATGACGAGTCCGCATTCATCCCCTATCCCGCAGCGGCGGATATCTGGGACGCGCGTTACGCCAGCGTGATGATTTTCGAACCCGTCGCGCCCGAATTTGAAGCTCCGGCGATGCAGCAATTTCGCGACGCCATCGCGAATCGTCAGCATTTCTCAGGGAAAGACAAGCGGGCCATCACCATGTTTGGCCGGCAGGAATTCAAGCCTATCTACGACGGCATCACGCTGGGAATCGAAGGCCTGCTCTTTCTGATTGGCTCGATGACGCTGGCGATCGGCGGCGTCGGCGTAATGAACATCATGCTCGTCTCCGTGGATGAACGCGTACGCGAAATCGGCCTCCGCCGGGCGTTGGGCGCCAGAAAAGCGCATATCCGGTGGCAATTCCTCCTTGAAGCGCTGGTGCTTACACTGGCGGCGGGTGCGATCGGCATGCTTTTCTCCGCGGCACTGACCTCGGCGATCGGGACTCTGCCGTTCCTGGGCCCGGCCTACGAAGACGATTCCGGCAAGGTGGATATTCATCTCACCTTGTCCGTCACCACCATGGTTCTCTCCAGTTTGATCCTGATCGTCGTCGGCGTGATCAGCGGGTGGATGCCCGCGATGCAGGCGGCGAAGCTCGATCCAGTCGAAGCGCTGCGTTACGAATAGAAAAACTTATCCGCCGGCTCGGACCGATCATTTTCTCCGCATCCGATAAATTTGCCATTCCCACTTTCAGGTGAAGTTGGGGCGAATCTTCTCCCGCTGCTATAGTAGGGAAGAGAGGAGTCCGCGCTACATTGACCCTCTCTTGCGAGGAGAATAATGGATCGAAGGCTTGCAATCGTTCGAATTTTTGCGGGGACGGCCGCCGCGGCAATTCTGCTCGGCGGAGGCCGCTTCCTTGAAGGGCATGCGATTTTAAAGGAGAGTTCTCCCGCGGCGAACGCCACAGTCGCGGGCCCTGACGTGGCAATCACGTTGAAATACAATGTCCGGGTTGACTCGGCGCGCTCCAAGGTCCAGTTGTCGCATCCCGACGAAAGCGTCACCGAACTTCCACTTCAGAAGCAGGTTTCTCCCGACACGTTGTCAGCAAAGGCGACTGGCCTGGCGCCAGGCGCTTACAAAATTCAATGGCAGGTGCTGGCCCCCGATGGTCACATCACGCGCGGCGTGGTTCCGTTTTCGGTGAAGGGTTCCTGAGCGCGGCATGGCTGATCTGCTTGGCATGTTCGGGTTTCTTGTGGTGCTTTTGCGGGCCGCAATATTGGTCTTTCAAACGATCCTCGTCGGCGGCGTGATTTTTCTTTGCTTCGCGGCGTCGAATGAGACTCTGCGGCCGGAGGAGTTGACGCGGCCCGCCTGGAAGCTCATCCGCTGGTGTGGCGTGGACTTCGCCCTCTGCCAAATCGCGTTCCTAGTGGTCAACTCGCTGGTTCTCGGCAATTCCACCGACATTTCGATTCGCGAAATGCTTGGTGCAAACTTCGCGATTGCGGGAATTGTTGGGATTATTGCTTCACTCGCCGTTGCCTTGTGGCCCGCGCATTTACAGAAGACTGTCAATCGGGCCGTGCTTGTCCCCGCAATGCTCATTCTCGCCTCCTCGGTGGTTACCAGCCACTCGTTCTCCCGCATGGAAGGCCGCGCACCCCTCGTTGGATTGACGGCACTGCACCTGCTGGCGACTGCGAGCTGGATTGGCGGGTTGCCGTACCTGCTGCTGTCGATGAAGCGTATTTCTGAGCAGGGCGTTCGGATCAGAATCAGCCAGCGATTTTCCAGGCTCGCCCAGATCAGCGTCGCGGTGCTGTTTCTCGCCGGACTGGGCATGAGCCTGGTATTTGTTGGTTCGTGGAACGCGCTCTACGGCACAGCGTACGGCATCATGGTTGGGACCAAAATCGTTCTGTTCTGCTGCCTGCTGCTTCTGGGCGCGGCGAACTATTTCATTGTGCGTGGAGTTGGCGCTGCTTCTACGACCGGAGCCACTAGCCTGATCCGCTTCGGAGAAGTGGAAATCGGCATCGGCCTGACCGTGATTCTGGCGGCGGCCTCCTTGACGTCGCAGCCTCCGGGTGCCGACCTCACTGAGGATCGCGTAAGCCTGCACGAAATCGCGGTCCGCTACGCGCCGCGCATGCCTCGATTGACCAGCCCACCGCTCGGCGATCTTTCCCCTGCCGGAAAAGAGATGGAGCGAAAGGCGAAACTCGCCGGCGTCAAGGTGCCGACGGCGTTCATGCCGGGTGAGAGCTTCTCGCATCCGGATACGCCTGGCGACATTGCCTGGTCGGAATACAACCACAGTTGGGCCGGGCTGATCGTCTTTTTCATGGGACTGCTGGCACTTCTTTCGCACAACAGATATTTTTCTTGGGCGAAAATCTGGCCCTTAATGTTCTTGGGGCTTGCCGTATTTCTGTTTTTGCGCGCGGACCCCGAAAACTGGCCGCTTGGCCCGAACGGCTTCTGGGCCAGCTTTCGCGAAGCGGATGTGTTGCAGCATCGGGCAGCGGTGCTGTTGATCATCGTTTTTGCGTTGTTCCAATGGGCGGTAGAAACGGATCGGGTTAAGTCTCACGCCGCGGCGCTGGTTTTTCCAGGCGTTTGTGCGATTGGCGGGATCGTGTTGCTCACCCACATGCACGCAGTCACGAACATCAAGCAGGAGATGCTTATCGAGTTGAGCCACACGCCGCTGGCCATTTTCGGCATCGTCGCCGGCTGGGCACGCTGGCTGGAACTTCGGCTGCCACAGGAGAACAACACGCGGAAATATCTGGCGTGGGTGTGGCCGGTGTGTTTTGTCTTTGTGGGTTTGATCCTGATGGATTATCACGAGGCGTAAAACAAAGAAGTAATTAGTTATCAGTCATCAGTAAGAAGTGGCTGCGGCTTTGTACATCTTCCAGCATGTCTTGGCTGGGAAGGAGACGGTATGACCAGGTCGGCGCTGGTGGTGGTGGATGTGCAGCGGGATTTTTGCGAAGGCGGCGCATTGGCGGCGGCCAATACGCTTTCGCTGTTGCCGCCGCTCCAGAAATTTATCGACGAGGCGAAGCGGCAGGGGGCACTCGTCGTGTTCACGCAGGATTGGCACCCGGCCAAGCACAGCTCGTTCAAGGTGAATGGCGGGCCGTGGCCAGTGCATTGCGTTGCCGGGACCCCGGGCGCGGAACTTATGCCGCCACTCAAGGCCGGTCCGGAAGACATGGTGATCCGCAAGGGAGTCAGCGTAAACGGCGCGGGCTACTCTGGCTTTGATGAGACCTCGCTGCTTCAGCAATTGCAAGACAAAGGGATCGCTCGTGTGGGCGTTGCCGGCATCGCCAGCGAGTATTGCGTGCGCGCGACGGCCTTAGACGCCCTTAAAGCAAAGTTTGACACCACGGTCCTGGAAGACCTGATACGCGCGGTTCAGGAAAAGGAAGTGCCACACGTTTTGGCGGAGCTGAGGCAGGTGGGAGTGAAGCTTGGCAATTCGGCGGCCTGGCTTGCCGCCACTAAGTAGTTGCCGAAATATGAAGCAGGAAACGCGTGCTCAGTTTTGTCCCAGCAGCGCGTCGAAGTAGGCCACCATCTCCGCGGAATTCCAATCCTGAGGCCCGATCACTTTCCGCGCGATTTTACCCTTGCGATCAATAATGTACGTTTCCGGATACATCACCGTGCCATAGTCCTGCGCGGACTTTTTGGAGGCGTCGCGCGACGTCAGAAAATTGACCCCGTGGTCCTGAATAAACTTCCGGTAAGCAGATTCGTCCTCATCCATGCTGACGCCAAGCACAACTCCGTTGCGCGACGCGAGACGCTTGTTCAGCTCAATAAGTGACGGAACTTCTTCCACGCATGGCTGGCACCAGGTGGCCCAGTAATTCAATACCACCACTTTGCCGCGCAGGTCGGAAAGGTGAGTGGCCTTCCCGTTCAGGTCGAGCGGAATGTCTTCGGCGGTTTTTCCGGCGACCGAGGATTCGCCCTGGCGATAGTGGGGAAGAGTAAAGAAAGCCAGAACGGCGAAGGCGAAACCCATGCTGCCCCAGGCCATGATTTTCCGGAGTACGTTGCTCATATAACGCTATAATAACGCACAGAACCCGCGCCGAAAAGCCAGGAATCGCCCCGACCGCTATGAGCCAATCCTCCACCAGCATCGGACGTGTCAGCGCCATTGTCCCCGCGCGCAATGAAGAAGCTGTGATCGCCGCGTGCGTGGAATCGCTGGCGGTGCAAAAGGAGATCGCGGAAATCCTCGTGATCGACGACCAGTCGTCGGACCGCACGGCGGAAATTGCGCGGTCGCTCTCCGCTCAAAATCCGAAGGTGAGATTGCTCGAGGCGACAGAGTTGCCCCCCGGCTGGGTGGGAAAAAATAACGCGGTGTGGATCGGAGCCCGGGAATCGCGAAGCGAATGGTTGCTCTTCACCGATGCGGACGCGGTCCACGCTCCTGATTCCGCAGCCAAAGCTCTTTCGATTGCCTCAGAAAATGACGCAGCACTGGTTTCATTTTCGCCGGAGCAGGTGATGCGGACCTGGTACGAAAAGGCCGTAATCCCGTACGTGTTCACGCGCCTGAGCCGCCGGTTTCGTTATGCCGACGTAAATGATCCCAAAAACACCGCTGCTGCCGCCAACGGGCAATTCATTCTGATCCGCCGCGACGCTTACGACGCCGTCGGCGGTCACGCCAGCGTTGCCGGTGACGTGCTCGAGGATGTGGCGCTTGCAGCACGGGTAAAAGCTGCCGGTTACCGCATCTGGTTCGGCAGTGGGAAGGGAATCGTCCGCGTACGGATGTATCGCTCCTTCGCGGCGATGTGGGAAGGCTGGAAAAAGAATCTTTATTCGCTGATGGGCGGGAATCCGAGGGCGGCGAAAGCCGAGGTTGCGCGAGCGTTGTTGCCGATTCTACTGGTCCTCCTGGCCACGGCTGGGGTTGCCGGAATCACCGGATCCGTCCTTTTTGCCACGATCGTGCTCGGGATGGGTTTGGCAGGGATTCTGATTGCCTATGACGCGGAACTTGAGTCCAGCGGCTTTTCCCCGCGTCTATTGGCCTATGGGATTCCTGGACGCATTCTGTTTGCGGCTGTTTTGTGGGCTTCCTACCGGAGCCACAGCCGTGGCCGGCTGGAGTGGAAGGGAAGGGCGTATCCTGCGGGTACCCCTGGCGCATCTAAAGGATAGAAAAGGACATGGTCTATCTCACGCGAAAATTGGAGTTTTCCGCCTCGCACCTCTATCACAACCCCGCGTTCAGCGCGGAGGAGAACAAACGGATTTTTGGAAAATGCAACAACCCGCACGGGCATGGACACAATTACACGCTCGAAGTAACCGTGGCGGGCGAACCCGATCCCGCGACCGGGATGGTTCTGGACCTGAAGGAGTTGAAAGAGATTCTGGAGCGGGAGATCACGCAGCGCATGGATCACCGCTTTCTGAATTACGAAGTCGCGGAATTGAAAGGCCAGATTCCCACCTGCGAAAACATCGCCCGGGTGATCTGGAATCTGCTGGAGCCGAAAATCAGCAAGGGCCGTCTCCACAAGGTCCGTTTGTACGAAACGCCGGACTTGTACGCCGACTGCTATCGCAACGGAGCCCACGGCGCATGACCGACGGGCTCAAAATCGAATTGGGGCGGCGCTACCGGTTTTCGGCGTCGCACCGGCTGCACAGCTCAAAGTTGAGCGAGGAAGAAAATCGCCGCGTCTATGGGAAATGCAACAATCCCCACGGCCACGGCCATAATTACGTGGTGGAGGTCAGCGTGTCAGGAACGGTGGACCCCGGCACGGGCATGATCGCAAATCTCGCGGACCTTGACAGCTTTGTGGAGAGGGAAGTAATTGAACCGTTCGACCACAAATCGCTGAACGAGGATGTTGCCACGTTTCGCGAAAGCGTGCCGACTACGGAGAACGTCTGCAAGGAGATTTTCGAGCGCCTGAAACACTTCCCCAAGGCGAAACTCGAGCGCGTACGGGTCGAAGAAACCGGCAACAACACATTCGAATACGCCGGGGAAGAACTTTAGGATCGCTTGGCGGTCCGGCAAGAGGAGATGGGGCCAGTGACGAAACCAACGGAAATATTCCTGAACGAGCAGAAAATTGAAGCGCCGAAGGAAAGCATCGCCGACCTGATGCGCAAGGTGATCGCCCTCATCGGCGAAGATACCGACCGCGAAGGGCTGCGGAAAACGCCGGAGCGTTTTGAAAAGGCGATTAAATTCCTGACCAGCGGCTATCACCAGAACCTGGACAATGTTCTGAATGGCGCAACGTTCAGCGTCCATTACGACGAGATGGTGGTTGTGAAGGACATCGAGTTTTTTAGCTTGTGCGAACACCACCTGCTGCCATTTTTCGGCAAGGCCCATGTGGCTTATCTGCCCAGCAAGCGCGTGCTCGGCCTCAGCAAGATCGCGCGCCTCGTCAACATGTACGCTCGGCGGCTGCAGATTCAGGAACGCATGACCAGCCAGATTGCCGAAGCCATCTCGGAGAAGATCAGCCCGGAAGGCGTGGGCGTGATCATCGAAGCGCGCCACCTATGCATGCAGATGCGCGGAGTCGAAAAGCAGCACGGCCAGGCGGTCACCAGCGCCATGCTCGGCTCGTTCCGGCACAACAAACAGACGCGCGACGAATTCTTGTCTTTGGTCCGCAACCGACGGGCCTGATTCACGCCCATATAGTAGACGTCGCAGGCGGTAAGTTTCATAGCGAGGGGGAGTATGCCAAAACGGAAAATAATCTTTTCCGGCGCGCTCCTGCTCGCTATTTTTGTTTCGCTGTGTTCCGCGATTTCCGAAAATGAAATTCAGCGCCTTGCCAAGGTGATGAATTGGAAAGCTGGCCAGGTGATTGCGGACGTCGGCGCAGGCGAAGGGGAGATCGGATTTGCCGCCGCTTCTTCGGTCGGGGAGACCGGCAGAGTCTATCTGACCGAACTGGACGAAGCGAAATTTGCCGCGTTGCAAAAAGACGCAAGCCAGCGCCACTTGAAGAACGTTGTGATTCTGGCGGCGGCAGAAAAAGAAACAAAGCTCCCCGACAACTGCTGCGACGCCATCGTTCTTCGCCGCGTATACCACCACTTCACGGCCCCCGCGGAAATGGATGCGAGCCTGCTGCGCTCCTTGCGTTCCGGCGGATTGCTCGCGGTGATTGAATTCGTTCCCCGGAAATCGCTCACGGCTTCCGATCCGGTGAAGGGCGTGCCCAGCAATCGCGGCGGGCACGGAATCCCCAAGAAAATCCTGGTGGAAGAATTGACGGCGGCGGGATTCAAGCCGGACAAAACGTTCGACGACTGGCCAGATGACGGCTATTGCGTGCTGTTTCGAAAGCCTTAGCTCAAGAAAGTTCGACTATCCTCTATGCGCGGCGCGGGAACGCCGGACGCGATCGCGATTCCCGCAAGTGGCGTCGCTGCACCATCTCTTCACTCTTCCCTTCGTGCGATCCACGAAGATCCACGCGCACCCGGAATTGGCGCAGATCTTCAGCCGATCGTGCTGTTGCTCCGAAAGCGCCTCGGCGAGCGAATCGGCAATGCTAGCCAGCACCGCGGGCCAGCCAATTTGTACGGGTTCGTGTGTGAGCCGCAATCCATTTTGGTTCTCCACCATCCGGCGAAATATAGGTACTTTCAACCATGAGTTCAGGACTCCCAGGTCTCGTGATTGGATTGCGGCTCCCCGGGAAGTTTTCTCCGCGATGTAGCGCAGAAATATCCGTAACTTGCGGAGATCGCGCAAAGCAGCCGGGCCGGGAGGCGGAACGTGGAAGCGCCAGAACTCCAGGAAGTCGCTGATCCACTGGGGATCGTTCAGGAAATCGGTGCGGCGACCGTAGCCGTCCCACATCTCGCTATTGCCGAGGTCCACCCATGGAGCAGCCTGGCCGAATTTGTGAATGCGGAACGGGTGGGAGGCGGGGATCATGGTAACGAAATAAATCTCCTTGACTCATTACAAACCGCCAGATACTCTATGAAACGAGTATAGCATATTTAACTCGTTACAGGAAACCGGCATGAGCGACACAACCCAAATCATCACGGCGCAAACCGCGCTCCTCCAGGCCAACGCGGCGCGCAGCTCCTGGCGGATTCGCGTCATCCTGGCTTTCCTGGCGATCTACGTTATCTGGGGCTCCACCTATCTCGCCATCCGCTACGCCGTCGAAACCATCCCGCCGCTCTATACCGCAGGCTTCCGGCATCTCGTTGCCGGCAGCGTTTTGCTGGTTTGGGCTTTGGCAAAAGGCCAGCGCCCCACGTGGGCGCAAGTACGCGCCAGCGTGGTCATCGGCTTCTTCTTTTTTCTCCTCGGCCACGGCTCCCTCCACTGGGCCGAGCAGTATGTGCCGAGCGGCCTCGCTTCGCTGCTCATCGCGATTGAGCCCATCATCGTCTTCCTGATGTCCTCGGCGGCCGCGCGCGTCTGGCGCAGGAATGGAATGCTGCTGGCCGGAATTCTGCTCGGACTGGTCGGTGTAGGCATCCTGGTGCGCGGAACAGGTCTCGAATCGGGTTCTCGCGGTTCTCTTGGGCCGATTGCTGTGCTCGTCGGTGCGATCGCTTGGTCCGCGGGAATCATCTATTCGCGCCGATCGAAACTGTCCGGCAGCCCGTTGCTGCTCTCCGCGCTTTCCCTCTTGGCGGGGTCCGCGATGCTGCTTACAACCGGAACACTTGCGGGTGAAGCGAAAGATTTGTCCATCGCGAATATCACGACGAGATCCTGGCTGGCACTCGCTTATCTCATCGTCTTCGGATCAATCATTGCCTTCACCGCCTACAACTGGTTGCTCGAGCACTACTCGCCCACGCTGGTAGCCACGCATACCTACGTGAACCCGGTGGTGGCCGTCCTCCTCGGCTGGCTCTATGGCGGGGAAGCAATCACCCTGAAAGTTGGCATTGCCGCTGCCCTGGTGGTGGGAGCCGTCGTGCTTGTGGACCGCGGCACCAACAAGCTTAATCGCCTCAACTAGCCCCCGGCCGCATCCCGCACAAATAACGCGACTTTTCCTTGCCCCACGGTAAAGCCTGTGGTGAACTCTCCTAGACAGCATCGCCATGCTTGGGCAAAGATTCGGCCACTACCTAATTGAACAGAAGCTCGGCGAAGGTGGCATGGGCGTGGTGTATCGCGCCCGTGACGAAAAGCTCCAGCGCGACGTCGCACTCAAATTCCTTGGAGTCCTTCCCGCCGGCGGCTCCGCCAGCCATGAAAATGTGCTGCAGGAAGCCCGCGCCATCTCTGCGCTCAACCACCCGAATATCTGCACGATTTATGAAGTGGGTGAAATCGATGGCAAGCCGTACATCGCCATGGAATATGTGGAGGGCCGCCCGCTCACCATGGAAATTGCCTCCAACGGAATGGCGCTCGATCAGGTCGAGCGCTATGGCATGCAACTCGCCGACGCACTCGGCCACGCACACACCCGGGGAATCATCCATCGCGACCTGAAATCCGCCAACGTAATGGTGACCCCACAAGGCCGCCTGAAAGTGCTCGATTTTGGAATTTCCCGCCGCCTCGATACCGAGCAAGCTGGCAGCGAAACGACGCGTTTCGACAAATCCTGGGAATCGCAACATACCTTCACCGGCACGCTTCCTTATGTTTCCCCCGAAGTCCTCAAGGGAGAAGACGGCGACGCGCGCTGCGACATTTGGTCCCTGGGCGTTTTGCTGTACGAGATGGCTGCGGGCCGCCGGCCGTTCAAAGGGGCCACCGCGTTCGAACTAAGCGCCGCCATTCTTCGAGAACGCCCGCCGCTCATCACGCCGCCCCTGCCGCCCATACTGCAAAGCGTGATTGACCGCTGTCTGGACAAGGATCCCGGACAGCGTTACCAAAGCGCGGGAGAAGTCCGCGCGGCTCTCGAGGCAGCGACCACCAGTTCGCGGACCCACGACTATTTCACCGTGATGGCGCAACGGGACGGAAACTCCGCCCTAAGCCATGTCACAAGGAATCTTACTCTCGTGGCTCTCGCACTGCTCATCGCGACTGGCCTCGGGTACTGGGTTTACGGCAAATCCGCCTTAAAACGAAAGACGGTCACGGTCGGGGCGATCCAGTCGATCGCGGTTTTGCCGTTGGAAAATCTTTCCGGCGACCCCGCGCAGGATTATTTTGCCGAAGGTATGACCGATGCGCTTATTACCGAACTTTCCCAGATCAAAAAGCTGCGCGTTATTTCCCGCACTTCGGTCATGCAATACCGGCACACGCAGAAGCCGTTGCAGGAAATCGCCCAGGAATTGAACGTCGACGCGCTTGTGGAAGGCTCGGTGGTTCGCGCGGGCGACCGCGTGCGCGTTTCGGCGAAGCTTATGCAGACCAACGTCGAGGGGGCGTTGTGGGCGGATAATTTCGAACGAAAATTCACCGATATCCTCGCGTTGCAGAGTGATGTAGCCACCGCCATCGCGCGGGGAATCCAGGTGGAATTGAGCCAGCCGGAAGTCACCGAACTCTCCCGCAGCCGGTCCGTGGTCCCGGAAGCCTATGAAGCCTATTTGAAAGGGAGATACGAATCGTCCAAACGTACGCCGGAGGGGTTCCGCGCGGCGCTCGAGTTTTTCCAGTCCGCCGCGGATAAGGACCCTACGTTTGCCGCAGCCTACGCCGGACTTGCGGTCAGTTATATGAATCTCGGCAACTATCAGCTCAGCCCGGCCTCGGAGGTGATGCCGCAGGCTTTGAAGGCAGCGGAAAAATCCCTGGCGCTCGACGACCGGCTTGCCGAAGCCCACGCCGCGCTGGCTGCGATCCGCTTTTACGGATTGGAACGCGGCGGCATCGAGAGTGAATTCCTGAAATCGATTGCCCTGAATCCGGGCTATGCTCAAGGTCTCCACTGGTATGCGCTGTATCTCGCGGCGCAGGGGCGCAAGCAGGACTCCATCACCGAGATAAAGCTGGCGCGAGGGATTGATCCGCGATCCCTGATCATCAATGCCAACGTTGGGTGGTGCTACTACCTTGCGGGAGATTACGACAAGGCCGTCGAAGCCGCGAAGGAAACGCTGCGCCTCGATCCAAGTTTTGGCGTGGCCTATGGCTACCTTGGCCAGGCCTACCTGGAAAAAGGGCAATATGCCGATGCGATCGATGCCGGCCGGAACTTCGTTTCGCTGGCGCCCGGAGACGTCTCTCGTCGAGCGGAACTCGCCGCCGCCTATGGGCGGGCGGGCCGGAAAAAGGAAGCGGAAGAAATTATTACGGAATTTGAACAAATGAAAAATGGGCCGTATATCTCCGCCTACGATTGGGCGATGGCCTACTCCGGCCTGGGGGATAAACAACAGACCCTGGCGTGGCTCCAAAAAGCGTATGGAGAAAGGAACGGCAGAATGGTGAACCTGGCTGTCCATCCGCAATTTGCTTTTTTGCGCAAGGATCCGGCGTTTCAGCAACTCATTTCCAACTGGACGGCCGCGCAAACCGGGGCGGCCAAGTAAGGTTTCCTTTCCTGGTGGCTGCACGGCCTGTATCTACTCCACAGGACTTCTTGACGGCATTCCCAGCCTCGAATAGACTCCGCTCGCGGCGTCAAGTAACCCGGAGTCAAGGTGCAACCTAGTCCAAACCATTCTTGAGTTGGCCGCACGGAGGGTGAAATGCCAAAGAAATTCAAAGTCGGATACAAAACCATCAACGCCAAACTTAAAGTTACCCGGCACCATCTGGAAAAGATCAAGAAGCGCGTTTCGCGGAAGGACCAGAAGGACATCGCCGCCCAGATCAAGGCCATGGACCTGATCATCGCTGTTTGCGGCAAAAGCAACCTGATTATGTCCAAGTCTTACATCGCCAAGTGAGCCGCTGAGCGGAAATGTCTTGCCGGCTCAGGAATAGACAACCCGGGCCTCCCGGATGAAGCGGGTATCAAAATCGAGAAACAACCAGGTCAAACGCCAGGGTGCGTTCGTCCGGCGCGCTCCGTTTCTTATTTCCTACTGGCAGGGCAAGAGCCTCTACTTTGAAAATTACCTAACCCGAAAAAAAATCGCAGCTTCCATCCAGACTGCGGCGCTGCTGGATTTTTTCTCCAGTTGGAAGCCCGAAGCGGCGATGCTGCGGCGTTGGCCGGAGTATACTTCCAGTTCGCTGCGGCGCGCCGTCCACCGGCTGGTCCAGGAAACATTTCTGCAAAGATCCGCTCTCCGGAACCCCCCGTCGGAATCGCGGGAGCGCTTGCTGCGGAATTGGAGAGCCTGGAATCCGGCGGCAAGTTATTTTCACCTCAGCACCAAGGATTCCTACGACCAAGAAATTACGCCCGAAGCAATCCGCCACGCCGAGGGATTGCTGCAAAGCAAGCGCGTGCCGCTTCCCGTCAAGTCTTATCTGGGCGTCCGAACCCTCCGGTTCGCGAAAGAAAATTACATCGAAGAATTTCCCCAACTTCTCCGCGAGCGCCGAACTTGGAGAGAGTTCGGAAAAGCGCCGGTGCGGCAGGAAGCTCTCGGCCGGTTACTGCATCTCTCGTTTGGCGTGCAACGATGGGAACGCGTTCCCAAGATCGGCCGGTTTGCCCTGAAGAGTTCCCCTTCGGCCGGCGGTTTGCATCCGTTGGAGTCGTACGTCCTGGTACGGAACGTCCAAAACGTCCCGAGCGGCATTTATCATTACGATGCAGACCGGCGCGGGTTGCAGCTGATTCGCGCCGGCGCAAATTCGGCGGAAATTCAGCGCTTCCTGGCCGGCCAGTGGTGGTTTCGCAGAGCTGCGTTTGTGGTCCTGCTTACGGGAATCTTTCACCGCACGCAATGGAAATACGATTATGCCCGCGCCTACCGCGCAGTGTTGGCTGAGGCGGGACATTTTTGCCAGACGTTTTGCCTGACCGCGACGTGGCTTGGGCTGGCGCCGTTTTGCACGATGGCATTGGCGGACACGCAGATCGAAAAGGCCCTGCGAGTCGATGGAATCTCGGAATCTGTCCTTTACGCCATGGGGGCCGGCACGAAACCCGCAAAAGAATAGCGGCGATGAGAGCGAGCGCCCATCGCCGGTGGTTTTAAGAAGAACTATTTCTTCGATACCGCCACGGAAGCGCGAGTGCTTTCCCAATCAATGTTGAGATTCGCGCCGCTTCCCGCCTTCTCGAAAGCAATGGTGAAATTTTCCACCGGAGAGGGAAGTGCCGAAGCCTTCATATCCACGCGCGCCAGGTCATTTGCCTGGCCGGGGTAATCCGTGCCCCATTCGCCCGTCTTCTTGCTGATCACCAATGACCACTTGTCCTTGTTGGGTACGGTGAAGATCGTATAGCTTCCCGCGGGAACGGTCGTGCTTCCAATTGTCAAATCCACGGGAGTCACCAGCGTCGTGGCCTCGTTCGCCCCTGTGCGCCAGACCTGCCCGAAGGGAACGAGTTCGCCGTAAATCTTCCGCCCCTTCGCGCGCGGGCTGGAATAATCAATGGTTACGGTCTTTCCGCCACCAAGATCCCACTTCGCCTGCACCGGCGGACTCGGCCGCTTGGCTTTATCCTGCTGAGCTGCGACAACCAACGCACAGACAGATATCAGCGATAACGCAGAACCCATCACGAGCATCTTTTTCATGTCACTTCCTCCCCGCCTACTGTAGCATGCACCGCCGTAAGTTTTGGACTCGCACCCAGCCCTCTCAAAGCGGATTGTTTCCCGTGCTTTACACTTTCAACACTCCTGTGTTAGTTTAGAAGAGTCGAAGAAAAGAGGAAATTTCAAGGGACGACGGTGGGGGGCACTTGAGCGACGCCAAAGTTATGTTGATTGAACAATTCCGGGCACATGTCAAGGATACGGGATCGCCCGAAGTGCAAATCGCACTTCTGAGCGAGCGGATCAACTATTTGACGACGCACCTCAAGTCGCACGTAAAAGACCACGCATCACGCCGGGGGTTGATCATGATGGTCAACAAGCGGCGCCGTTTGCTGG
>Ga0210405_10001281_pt1 | contig 29290 bp, 25 predicted proteins | sample IncBWH11MmetaG_FD_155492 | JGI IMG/M metagenome (GOLD analysis project Ga0210405, IMG submission 155492) | Forest soil microbial communities from Barre Woods Harvard Forest LTER site, Petersham, Massachusetts, United States - Inc-BW-H-11-M | ecosystem: Environmental > Terrestrial > Soil >...
AGCCGTCGCGGATGCAAAGCAAAATCTGACATCGGAGAACCCGCAATCGATCCGTCAGGCGACGGAGCGGCTCATGCAGGCGGCGTCCAAAATAGGCGAGGCCTTGAATCGCGCGGCTTCACAGGCATCCAGCGGCCCCACCGGGCAAGCGGGAGCGTCGAACGACGACGTCGTCGATGCCGAATTCGAGGAAGTCGATCCCCGCGACAAGAAGGCATCTTGAAGCAGGACCTGAAGCAGAGCCGCTTCATGCCGACGCGATCGAAATCGGGAGCACAACATGGCGAGATAGCGATACCGACCGATCGATATCGAGCCACCGGGTGCGGACGAAACCAGGGCAGCGATCCCTCCGCCGAAATGGCTTCCCTGCGTGAGCGGTTGATGCGGGCATTGGCGGAAACCGAAAACACGCGGGCATCGGCTGCGGACCCCTACACAACGCTGGGCGTGAAAAAGGACGCGACCCAAGGCGGATTTCGGCGTCACTGACGAAGGTATCGCAATCATCCTGCATCTGCTCGATCAATTGTACAGGTTGCGCTGCCTGGTGCGGGATATTCATGCGATGGAGCTGCCGGATCGCACCGGGGATTCCGGCTGAACGATTCGGGCATGGAGATTGCTTCGTTTGAAGACGGTCGCGGCGCGGCGACGGATCGCCCAATCAATGCGACATGAATACCGGAACGGTCATCGACTTCAGCATGTCGCGGGTTACGCCGCCCAGGATAAACTCGCGAATCCTGGCGTGGCCGTAGCCACCCATCACGATCAGCGTTCCGGCACTGTCGGCGACATAGGAAAGGATGACATTGGTGACATCGATGTCGGCTGCCGGGAGGGTTTCGATCTCCACCTTGACGTCATGGCGCGCGAGATGCTTTGCCATTTCAGCGCCACGAATGACGTTGGTCTCGTTTTTCGTCTTTTCATTCTGCACGATGAGCAGATCGACCGACGCCGCCTTCGTCAATAGCGGCAGCGCGTCGTTGATGGCGCGCGCCGCGGCGGAGCTGCCGTCCCAGCAACACACGACATGATCGAGTTTCAGCCCGTCCTTCTGGATATAAGGAACCACGACGAGCGGGCGACCGGACTGAAACAACGAAGTTTCGATCACGTCATCGTTGTCCACGCCGTCCGGTTCGGATTGCATGAATACGCTTAGATCGAAGCGACGGGCCAGCGTCGCCAGAATCACGGGCGCCCCCACCCCCGCCCCTGTCGTCTTGAGCAGGCGGTGCTCCGCCGACACCAGGCTGCGCCTGGCGGCGGCCTCGAAACGCTCTATCGCGGACAAAGCCGTCCTCTCGCTCTCGGCGATCATATCGACCAAAATTTCGGGCCGAATTTCCAGCGAAGCATAGCCGGGCAATTCCGGCGTATAGGCGAAAGCAATTCCAGCCACATGCGCCTCGAACGTCTCCGCGATGGTGATGGCGAAATCACGGGCCGGGTCACGTTCGATTTTGTGCTCCAGATTGACGATAATGTCCTTGATCATCGAAAGGCTCCCGAAGCACGTGGGTCGTCACCCGACCGTCGTCAGCTCTGCCGGCGCTGACCGAACAATTGCAGCAGCAGCATGAAGAGATTGATGAAGTCGAGATAAAGCGCTAGCGATCCGAGCACGGCCTTCTTGCCGGAGATTTCGAGCGTGTCCGACTCCAGATACATTTGCTTGATGCGTTGGGTGTCGTAGGCGGTCAGACCGACAAACACGATGACGCCGATGACGGATATTGCGAATTGAAGGGCGCTTGACCCGATAAAAAGATTAACGAGCGAGGCGATGACGATGCCGATGAGACCCATCAGAAGGAACGAGCCAAAGCCCGAGAGATCGGAACGGGTGGTGTATCCATAAATGCTCATCAAGCCAAAGGTTGCGGCGGTAATGAAGAACACACGGGCGATCGAGGTCCCGGTGTACACCAGGAAAATGCTCCCGAGCGACAGTCCCATGACGGCGGCATAGCTCCAGAACAATACCGCCGCCGTTCCAGCGCTCATTCGCTGGATGCCGAAGCTCAGCGCCAGGACGAAGCCGAGCGGCGCAAGTATGACAACCCAGATCAGTCCCGTTTCAGCGATCGCCTGGTAGAAGCCGGAGGCGGCAGCGGCGTAGGCAACCAGACCGGTCAATACGAGGCCGCCGCCCATATAAGCATAGACACGTTGCATATGGGCGCGCAGTCCGGCATCGATCGACGCTGCAGACATTCGGGCGGAGGTGCTTCGAGCGTCGGAATCGTAGTAGCTCATGGGTCACTCCTGCGGTTTGTTCGTCTCGAACGCGGCTGTCGTCGGTCCGTCGCTACGCGGCATTGATAGTTTCAGACTCCGGAAGGCGTGTTTTGGGCGTGCAGGGCGCGCTCGCTGCGAACCTGATCGGCGGTATAGGGCACCGCGTTCGGATCGAACGACTGCCAGCCCGATTTGCGGTAAAGGTCGCAACGTTCCTCCAGTTTCACGGCAGACTGGTTCATCAGCGCCGTTATCCGCGGCAATTCGGCTTGATGGACACGCGCGGCGACCAGCGTTCCGCCGCGGCGCACGCCTTCGACAAAGACCTGCGCGTCCTCCTCGCTCACCCCGGCATTGGTCAACGCCCCAAGCAGGCCGCCGGTGACGCCGCCCACTGCCATGCTGCCCAACAGCGCGGCGAGCCATCCGACGCCAACCACTGCGCCGACACCGGGAAGCGCCAGCAAGGTGACAAGGCTCGCGGCCGTTGCGGCGGTTGCGCCGATCGCAGCGCCGAGGGCTGCCCCCTCGGCCTTGCCCTCGCTCTTGGTCTCGGTCTTGCTTTCGGCCTTGGCCTCTGTCTCGCCTTGGGCTTTGCTCCTCGCGACAGCCTTCTGGAACGGGAGAACGGTGTCCTTCGCGGCGCTGTACCAGCGGTCTGAATTATTCGAAATTACGGTGGTCTCCGACGGAGGCACACCCACAGCCTGAAGCGCGAGGATGATCCGATTGGCATCGACGTAGGAATCGTAGAGACGGCAGACGATAATCAGCATGACGCGGTCCTTTGCGTGAGAGACGGCAGAGCGGCCGCGGCCGGCACGGCCGATCCGGGAATGCTGACTACCTTCTTTCATCGCGGCCACCGGACGCGCCTTGACGAATATCAACCGAATGTCGGGGATTTTGTCTTGATGCGAATATCGGGCGGCCGCCAACTTCCCAATTCCTCGCCGGCACGGTTGCGCCTGGACCGCGTTGCCCGCGTGCGGCGGTTATCGTGACAGTAAAGCCGGCAATTCGCTGTTGTTTCCTTCGTACCTCTCGCCGTCTCGGTACGCCTCGTCACTGATGCGCTCTCGCGGGGCCTGCCCCGCGCCAGTCGCGCACCGTTGCTCGATGACGCAAGGCCCAAGGCGCTCCTCGTTGTCGTTTACGGCGAGGTCACGCAGCTCGACGACGCCATTCTGCAGCACAATGATGCTCGCGGTCCGCCTCGCCAGCATTATTGTGTCGAGACGACCTCTGCTCCGGTCATGCTCTCAGGTCGCTGTGTTCGACGCTCGCATTACGTAATTTCCCTTACTTGAAGTTCCGACACCGCCGCCAACCATTTCAATTGGCCTCCCACCGTGGACTCCTGGACGAGCCGGCAAGCCTGAGGAAGTGATGCAGGCCAAAACATACCTCAGCGCTGTATCTGTTCCAGAAGCGCATCTTTCAATGTTTGATGCATTCGAAATCGCATGGAACAGGCTTGTGACGACCGGCCATGTCGATCAAGTCGCGATCGATGCTGCCCGGCGCCAGCTGGCCACAGCTGTGATGTCAGCTGCCGAAAGCCGCAAAAAGCCGGAGCAGATCGCCGAGACAGCGCTTCGATCACTCGGGAAGGCATAGACCTGGCGAACTTCAATCAAGTTCCCGGACGACCGGCAACAAGCTTTGGAGGTATCCATGGAGGGGTCAAAACCGAACGGAAAGGCCGTGACGCTGGCGCGATCCCCAATCGACCGACGCTGTCATGTCTGCGCGTTTTTCAACAGCCTTGAAGACGAATACAGCGTCATGCTGCCTTTCCTCAAGGAAGGACTCGAGGCTGGCGAAAAAATCTTCCAGATCATGGACAATCGGCAACGCACCGAGCGCCGGCGCCGTCTCACCGAGACCGGCATTGACGCCGACGCCGCCGAGCGGAATGGCATGCTGGAGGTACGGTCCTGGGAACAGGCGTATTTATCCCGCGGCCGCTTCGATCAATACGCGATGATCGCTCTCGTCGAAAACATCGCAAAGGATGGAGAGTCGCGTTCCGGCGGCAAGCGGCTTTGGGCCAATATGGAATGGGCATTGCATGACTTTCCAGGCGTGCACGACATTGTCGAATACGAATCGCGCCTCAATTACATGCTGCCGAAATACGACATGGCCACCGTGTGCACCTACGACCTGACGCGGTTTGACGCCACGGTCGTGATGGACGTTCTGCGCACACACCCGCAAGTCGTCATTGGCGGCATGGTGCGCGAGAACCCGTTTTACGTTGCTCCCGACGAACTCCTGCGGGAACTCGGTGATCGCAGATCCGACCACTCGGCTCCCGCCAATCCCGGCGGCTGATGAGTGTCAGTCTTTCAAGGCATGCGTTGGGTGGAGCGCGCTGAGCCGCAGGTATTGCGGCGATGCATAAGTGACCTGCTGGCGCTGTCGGCCCTCCCCGCGATGTGGAACACCTCCGATGCGACCCAGATCGCTGACAGCGTCGCCGCGGCGTTGATACCCATCCTTGACGCCGAAGTTGTCTATCTGTCAGTACCTGGCGACTATCGAGAGGCCATCGAAGTCATCCGAAGCGCTGTCTCGATCCCGGCCACCGCCATGGAATCGTTAAGGACCGAACTACGCCGCGCAGCCGCGGCGCCGTCGGAATCTGTTGGCACGCTAAATTACCACGCTGGCGCCGGAAGCATGCGGTTCGCCGCCATTCCGATCGGATTCAGGAAAGCCGCCTGGCTCCTTGCGGCCTCCCGGCATCCTCATTTTCCCAGCGATGCGCAGCGATTTCTCCTCGGGGCCGCCGCGAATGAGGCGACGCTCGGATTGTTGCGTCAACGCGCCGAAGCAAGCGAGCGGCGGCTACTTTCGGTGATCGAGCGCGCACCGGACTTCATCGGGGTCGCCAGCCTGGAAGGCATACCGCAATCCATCAATCCGGCCGGCCTGAAGCTGGTGGGACTGGGTGGCATCGAGGAAGCATGGGAGCATACCATTCTCGACTTCGTTGCGCCTCATGAGAGGCCGCGACTCCAAACGGCATGGCAGACAGTGATCGAGCACGGCGCATGGTCGGGCGAAGTCATGTTCCGCCATTTTGGATCGGGGGATTCGATTCCGTTTCTGGTAGACTGGTTTCGAATCGACGACCCGCGCACTGGACAACCGATTCACCTTGCCACGGTCAGTCGCGATTTGCGCGAGCAGAAGCGGCTCGAGAAGTCGCTACAGAACATGAACGAACAACTTGAGCGACGCGTCGACGAGCGTACCAGGCAACTGGCGGCGGTCAACGACCGGCTCAACGCGGAAATGGTTGAACGAAGGCGCTCGCAGATCAAACAGCATGCGCTGCAACTGGAGCTCGCGCACGCGAGCCGGCTTGGCGTTGCCGGAGAAATGGCGGCGACTATCGCACACGAACTCAATCAGCCGCTGACTGCCGTTGCCAACTCCATGAGCGCGGCCCGCCGTCTCCTGACGGCAGATCGGAACACCGTGCACGACATCATCGTCGAGGCTGAAGAACAGATCGTGCGAGCCGCGCAGATCATCCGGCGACTGCGCGATTTCGTTTCCGGAACCAAAGCCGAGAAACGCCTGGAAGAGCTTCATCCCATGATCGAGGAGGCGCTCGCGCTTGCCCTGACTGGAAGTGGCGTTCAGGACGTTAAGGTCGATATTCAATTCGACAAACGCCCCATCCGCGTCTTTGCCGACAAGATCCAGATCCAGCAGGTCGTCGTCAATTTGGTGCGAAACGCCATTGAGGCCATGTCCGACGCCCCGCGGAAGGCGCTGCGGATTTCAACCGCGCTGCTGGATGTAGACACCGTGGAGATTGCGGTAAGCGACAACGGTCCCGGTGTGGCGGAGGAGATGCTCGGGAATCTTTTCGAACCCTTCCATTCGACGAAGCATGATGGGATGGGATTGGGGCTTTCGATCTGCCGCACCATCGTGGAAGCGCACGGAGGCGAACTAAGCTATGATCCTCTCTTCAGCGAAGGTGCGACCTTTCGCCTTACGCTCAGGACTCTAAACGGCAAGGACGACGATATCGTCGGATAGCGCCGCGCGTACTACCCAGACGGCCGCCGAGGTGCTTTCGAAGTGTCAGGGAAGTTTCATCCGCACGCATAATCCCGCGGTGGCGAACGCTGCAGAACTATTCGTCACTGTTGCTCGGTTCGATAAACCAGAACACGGGAAGAAAGGCACTGATGCCTGCGGCGCCCGTTACCAACTACCCAGGGTCAAGTCATACTGCCCGGCATGAAGCAGCGAATTGAAATCCCGTGCACGCCCTTGATTGGCCAGACCATGGTCCTGCCGTAGCGGTTCGGTTCCGTAACCAGGGCATCGTCAGGAACGTCCACCCATTCGTTTTCGATACGGACGCGGTAATGGCCATCCTTCGATTCCCAATCCGGATCTGAGACGGCAAAGCCATCGGCATCGGAGCAACACGGTCCCTTGCCGGACTTGAGGCTGTCAAACCATGGCTTGAGCGGAGATTGCGAATAGGCGCCGTTGTCACGCGCTTGCGCCGCACCCATAAAAATCGCGGCGAGAATGCCGAGGCACAGGCCGAGAAAAGCATCTTTCATGATCGTACTCGGAACTTGATCAGGACACCGCTACCGCTTCAATCGCACAGACGGCATACACTGCTGATGATCGTATCAAACCTGTATCGATCGGCGTTGACGGCCGTCAACTCCCGCTCGTGACCCGACATTCACGACCGCGCGATCACATCAGCAGATCAAAGATGCGGAAGCTCCCGCCACGCTCAACCCGTCAGCGACTTCGGGCGGTTTGTTCTCGATCTCCTCGGCATATGCGAAGTCGAGCGGTGGCCACACCGCGGCGATCAATCACCGTCGAAGGGTAATTCGACCGCAATTCACGTCCGGCCGAAACAGGCCGGGAAACACGCAAAGAAACACGCTAACAAACCCGCCAAGAAAAGGGCCCAATCGAACCGCAAGCTTGTCTCTTGTTCCGGGGCGACGACAACGCGGATCGGGAGCAGCACATGTCACAAACGGTTTCGGAGCTCCTGGTCGGGGTGCTCGAACAGATCGGTGTCAGACAGATTTTCGGGCTGATCGGCGATTCTCTCAATCCGCTCGCGGATGCCGTTCGAAGGAGCAAGATCGAATGGATCGGCGTCAGGCATGAGGAAGGCGCGGCGCTCGCCGCCTCAGGCCAGGCCAAACTCACCGGACGACTCGGCGTGTGCGCCGGCACCACCGGACCGGGCAGCACTCATCTGGTGGCAGGGCTGTATGAAGCAAGCCGCGACCATGCTCCGGTACTGGCGCTGTCCGGTGACATGCCGCGGCCGATGCAAGGCACCGACTTTATCCAGACCACAGAGCCGGATCTGCTGTTTCGAGACGTCTCGCTGTACACCGAGACCATCTCATCGCCGGCGCAGGCCCCGGCCGTGATTCATCAGGCTATTGCCGCCGCCTATGCCGGCCCCGGCGTTGCCCATCTGACGCTTCCGCAGGACGTGCTCTCCACAAAAGCGGTGGGTGTCGCCTCGAGTGTCGCGACCTTGAAGCCGCGTAGCGAAGTCGCGGCCAGCGAAAGCGAGGTCGCCGAGATGGCCCGGCGGATCGACAATGCCGACAGAGTGGTGATCATGTGCGGCGCCGGTTGCCGCGGTGCCGCCGATCTGTTGGGCGCATTGTCGAACCATCTGAAGGCGCCGCTTGTCCATTCAGTGCGCGGCAAGGAACTGATGGCTTACGACGATCCACGCTGGATGGGCGGCCTCGGCATGATCGGCACCAAGGCAGTCTATAACGCCGTGCATGACTGCGACCTGCTGCTGATGGTCGGCACCGACTATCCCTATTCCAATTTCCTGCCGCACAAGGGCACGGTAATTCAGATCGACGAACGCGCCCAGGTGCTGGGACGCCGCGCGCCAACGGCGCTCGGCGTTGTCGGTTCGGCGCGGCCGACATTGAAGTTGCTGCTCGAGAGGGTCGAGGAGAAGACCGACCCCGTCTTCTTTGACAATGTCAGCCGCGAACGTCACCGGTGGGACGAAATGATCAACAAGCAGGCCGACCTCAGGCGAAGCAAGGACCGCATCCATCCACAGGCGGTGGCACGCGGGGTCAGCGACCTCGCCCGTCGCGACGCGATTTTTGTACTGGACACCGGGTTGAATACGTTGTGGTCGGCGAACTGGATCCGCCAAAGCGGATCGCAGCGCATCGTCGGGTCGTTCAACAACGCGGCGGTGGGTACGGCGCTCGGCCAGGCCAACGGCGTACAAGCGCTGGACCGTTCGCGCCAGGTGATCGCGCTTATCGGTGATGGCGGCTTCAACATGCTGATGGGCGAGTTCATGACGTCGGTCCATCACAGGCTGCCGGTCAAGGTCATCATCTACAACAACTCCGCGCTCGGTTTGATCACGCTGGAAGCCGAGAGTGTCGGCCTCGTGCCATTTCGCGAGGCCATCGAATTTCCCAATCCCGATTTCGCCGCATTGGCCCGCGCCTGCGGCGGTCACGGATATACGGCGCGAAAGCCGGGTGACCTGATGGCTGCAATCGCCGAGGCTCTCGCCGTCGATGGCCCGGCCATCGTCGACGCGGTCGTGGCCGCGGACGAGATGCCGAACATGCCGCACGTCGAACTCGAGCAGATCGGGCATTACGCCGTAGCCAAGATCAAGGAAGCCGTGCTCGCGGTCACCGGAGGGTAACGGATTTCCAATGTCCAGTTGTTAAAGCATGATCCGGAAAAGTGGATACCGGTTTTCCGAAAAAGATCATGCTCAAACAAAAGGATAGTGCGAGATGACGATTCGAAGAAATGTCATCTCGCTCTGGTGCCGGCCTTGTGCGGCCGGATCCCGATTCAGGCGCCGTGCGTTTACAGCCCTGCCCTTCCGGGATCCTCCCTCTCAGAATGACCTGATCCGTTTTTACCTTATGCGCTCACAACGCTTGGTTCAAAAAAGCCAGGCAGGTCGGAGAACTCAAGCGTTCCGAATGGCGGCAATCGCAGTTATCTCGATCCGCAAATCTGGATCAGCGAGTCGAGCTTCAGTGCACGCGCGAGCTGGCGGATTCGCCTTGTCAATCCAGGCATCATACACGCTGTTCATGGAATCAAAATCCGTGATGTGCGGCAGGAAAACATTGACCGCCAACAAATTGGATTTGTCAGTGCCCGCCGCTTTGAGCAACGCATCGATCTTGGCGATGACCTGCTGGGTCTGACGCTCCAGTGAGCTCTTGCGGTCATCGGCTACTTGCCCCGAGATGTAAACTGTATCGCCATGGATCACAGCTTGGCTCATCCGCGGTCCAGCCTGCACTCTTTTAACCATCGTTCGTCGCTCCTTCTATGTTCATTGATCGATCCGACACGCTTTTTCCCGGCTGCCGCAACTAACGGGTTCCCATCAACAAGCCTGGCAGGAAGCTCACGAGACCTGGAAATGCGATCAAGATCGCTATGTTGAAAAACAAAGCTGCTACAAACGGCAACACTTCACGCGCGACGACCTCGAGTTTTTCGCCTGAAATGGATGCCGAAATGTACAGGCATAACCCCACCGGGGGCATTAGCAGTCCGGTCGCTGAATTCAACATTACGATGATCCCGAAAAACACTGGATCGACATGAAGCTGTATCAGCAGAGGCAGGAACACAGGAACGATTGCCACCACGGTGCTGGCACCCTCCAGAAACACATGCAGCACGACCATGATGATGTTGAGGAGTATCAGGATCACCACGACGTTTTCGGTCGTCCCGGTCAAAAGGTCAGTGATCTTCTGTGGACCTTGGTTGATGATTAAAACCCAGCTGAAAGCAATGGCGTTTCCGGCGATGAAAATGACGCGGCTCATGGAAATCGTGGCCTCATGCCAGGCCTTGAAGATTGTTTTGGCTGTCAGTTCCCGGTAGCCAAGAAGTCCAACGAGCAACGCGTAGACCGCAGCGACCACTCCGGCCTCAGTGGCCGTAAAAATGCCGCTTAGGATTCCCCCCAGGATAATGACTGGAGCAATCAGCGCCGGGCAGGCTCCTGCGGCCTGGCACAAGAGCAGACGGATTCCGGCGACGGGTTCGCGCGGAAATTTGCGCCTTCGTGCAGTCGCATAAGCAACGATCGCGAAACTTCCGGCGACCATCAGTCCCGGAATAAAGCTGCTCAAGAACAGCCTGGCAACGGAGACGTTCGCAACCCATGCGTAAAGAATCATGGTAATGCTCGGCGGGAATAACATACCGAGGGAACCGGCAGCGGATTGTAAAGCTGTAGCGAAGCCGCGATCATAGCCGCGCTGAACCATTCCCGGGATCATGATCGAGCCGATCGCCGCGGTGTCTGAAACAGCCGAGCCCGATACGTCCGCAAAAAACACGCTGGCAACGATATCGGCGATTCCCAGACCTCCCCTCATCCAGCCGACAAGGCCATTGGCAAAGTCGACCAACCGCCTGGAGATCCCCCCATACGACATCAAGGTACCGGCGAGCATAAAGAGGGGAATCGACAGAAGCACAAAATTGTTCAAGCCATCGAACAGACGAATAGGATAGTTGATCATCGCGACAAGCGATCCAGTCGCGAGCGCCGCGATCGTAACTGTTCCGAGCACTATGGCGACGGGAACCCCAACGAAGAACATCACCACCGCGGCGATCGCTACGAATGCGTAGATATTGAATTGTGCGAGCCAATAACCCCCGCAAGCCAGGGCGACCAGCATCGCTATTGTGAGCAAGGATCCGGCGGATATTCGCACCCGCCTAAACATTTCGTCGAGATGAAATAGCAGCATCAGCGCTCCACCAATACTGAGCGCGAGGTACGGATAGGTCATCGGCACGTTAAGCGAAAGAGACGGCTCGGTGGCGACCGATGCGATCTGAAATCCAAGCGTTGCGAGAGCGATGAAATAACCGAGGGTCACCAACTCAGCGGCAAATTCGACCTGAACTCGAAACGGCGCTGGCATCATTTCGCAAAATACTGTGATGCGAGGATGGCCGACCTCACGCAGGGTCATTGCGGCCCCAAGAAATACCCACCAAATAAACAGGAAATCGCCGAGTTCCTCGAACGCTGGCGGCACCTGGGCTCCTGCAAATCGCAGGACCACTTGCCCGAAAATCAATATCACAACGGCAATACCAATGATCGCTGTCAATACGTGAAGCGCGCCTGTCACTCCCGCGAGCAGGATCGCCCACGCTTTTGTCAATTCGATCTCCTTGTGACTTTCATGGCTTCTGGTCGGTCAACCCTCGGCGAGAATCTCCTTCACGAGCGGAGCGAGAACAGGGCCGGCATCCTCGATGACGGGCCGTGTCGCGTTGCGGAAGCCAACAATGTCCTTTGGTTCATTAACCATCACTCCTTGCTTTCGAAGGAAATCGAGCGAGGCGTCTTCGTCCTTGACAAGGAAGGCGCGTCCCTTTTCGGTTGCTGTCTTGGCTGCCCCATCAAGGGCCTGACGAATATTTTCTGGCTGTTTGTCAAAGACACTCTTGTTCATCACCGCAAAAGCGAATGACGCGATATGCCGGGTGAGCGAAAGGTATTTTTGGACTTCATAGAACTTTTGTACGCGAATGGTCGTGGGCGGATTTTCTTGTCCATCAACGACGCCCTGCTGCAAGGCCGTATAGAGCTCACCAAAATTGATCGATTGAACTGACGCGCCGAGTGCCTGAAAGGTATTGACAAAGATTTTTCCCGGAGGGACTCGTATCTTGAGTCCCTTGAAATCGGCCACGGTTTCGATCGGACGACGATTGTTGGTGACACTGCGCATGCCGATATCGATCCAGCCGAGGAAATGAAAACCCGCACTATCACAGTCGGCCTTGATCTTCGCCCCAACCGATCCGTCCTGCCATTTATGCGCATCGGCGAGTGTGCGGTACAGGAAGGGCAAATCCATCACGGCCAGTGACGGCACATATTGCTGCAGCATGGGACCGTTCACGGTTATATCGAGCGTCCCAAGCTTGACCGCCTGAGCGAGCGCCGGGTCCTGCCCGAGCTGCGCGTTTGGATAGATTTCGACCTTGAAATCGGAAACCTTTTGGGCCAGCGTGTCCGCAAAGTTTTTAGCCCAGAGATTGCCCTGCCATTCCTGGGAGCCCGAATGCCCCAACTTGAATGTCACCGGAGCGGCACTGGCCTTCGATGAGTGAAGAATTAGGGGCGCAGCTACCAACGCGCTCGTGCCTTGGATAAAGGAACGCCGAGAATAAATTGCGGCGCCCGAAACCGATTTATTGGTCATGATTTCCGCCCTACTTTGAAAAAATTCCGTTTCAACGGTAACGACACCAAGGCAGGATCAGCACGCCTCAGCCAACGTGCGTCTTTTTTGTCGACTGCACCTCACCGCGGATCCGACGTGGGCGCACCATCTTGTCGGCCTCGCCCTGCATCGACTCCAGCGTCAAAAGCCCCATGGCCCCGGCCAAATTCCACCAGGAATGATCGGCGGTGCGAACGATATAACATTCGGTGCTAAGTCCGATGTGTTGCCCTTCGCGCGAATGGCCTAACGCGATATGCGCGATCTCTTCCGGCAACCCCACCACAAGACAAATGTGTGCGCCAAAAACCGAATGCCGCAGCGACGCCGAGCCTGTCTGCGATGGATCTTCATTCCACCGCTTGAGATTGCGAGGGTCGAATTCCCACGCCTTGCCGACGTCATGCACAAGCGCGCCAGTCAGAACGATGTCGCGGTTGACAGACACCTCGGGAAAGGACGTTTCAAATTCCTCGACAATCTTCATCGCTAGATGCGCAACGCCACGCAGGTGATCGGCCTGATTGCCGCGCTTGAGGGTGAACACTCCTGGATTTCCCTCTCCCGGAATGTCCCGGATGCGCTGAAAACTCGACTCGCAAAGCGCATGGGCCCATGCCTCGATCGTCTTCGTTCTCAGCGTGGCATCGCTGATCTGTTTGATCTCGGGCAGATCTTCGACGACCGAGGCCCGGACCTCGTCCGTAATTGGTCGCTTCAACTTTCCGGCTTCATAATTCATCGATGCTTCCTTTCGAACCTGCATCAAGATGCTAATTCGCCGCTCCCTCCGGACTCTAATTGAAAAACCTCCGCCAACCCATTAATGTTTTCTATGAATGATCGGGACCCTGCGAGGTTTGGAGGCCTATTACTGGGCAGCTCGGCTCGGCGGCTTTGGCGCGGCCGCTGCTCATCTAGGGCTGACCCAGCCGTCGATTTCGGTCCGGATTAAAGAGCTGGAGCGGGAGGTGGGCACCAAGCTGTTCTATCGCGTCGGCCGGAATGTGCGGCTAAGCGACGCGGGAATAGCGATGTTCGACTATGTCGAGCGCCTCCTTACCCTGATGCACGACCTGGAAGGACATGTTCGACGCAGCGGTCCACTCCGAGGCCTTATACGTTTGGGCGTCCCGGACAGCTTCGCGCTCATTTGCCTTGCGGACTTCCTGAAGGAGCTTGATCGCGAACACCCGGAATTAAATGTCGCCGTCACGGTCGACAACAGTCGCGCCCTTGGCCAAAAGCTCGAAGAAGGAACGCTCGATTTGGCCATTATGGCCCAGCCACAAAACTCGAAGTTGTTCCGAACGGAGTTTCTTGGATCCCAGGTTGTCACGTGGGTTGCAAACGCCGCATTCCGGACTTCCTCGAATCAATTACATCCGGAAGACCTCGTCGGACATCAAATTGTCACCAATCCTTCTCCCTCACCGACATTTTCATTGATTATGGATTGGTTTGCCGACAGCAGATTCGTTCCGACGCGTTTGAGCACATGCAACAGCGTCGCCATTATCATTGGACTGGTTTCTGCGGGAGCGGCGATCAGTATATTGCCAATCTGTATCATTGAAGAACATCTGCGCAACAAAACCCTGGTCGCGTTGAATTTCAGTCCGCCGCTTCCCAAGGTTGAAATGTTTGCCGCTTTTCCGAAAACTTCGATCAGCCGGGCAATTCCCGAAGTCGTCAGACTTGCGCGAAGGATTTTGAGCAATACGGGCTTTGTTGAGAACTAGCCCTTGATGGCATTCCCTGAGTCTCCATAACCGCTCATTACGCGAACGGTTAAGCCGCCTCGGCCACGCGTTCATCCTTCAATTTGACCTACAATCTGGATGTGTCTTGAAATCGGCCGGGACATACGACTCACGTAGACAGATACCCCGCTCCATTCGAGGCCTGATAGTGGCGATCCCGCTCAGTCTTGAGTCCGCCAGCACGCTACCCAAAGTCACGATCCGGTCCACGCGAGTTTGATCTATGCCTGCAATTGCGGGCCAGCGGAACCTGCCAGACAGCGCGACAGCGCCGCGGCCAACTCCGAAGACATTAGGGGATAGCTGATCAGTTCGGAAACCCCCGAATTCGCCAGCGACGGCGCGCCCAGGGTTCGGGCCGAGAAGGTTGCCAGGATGATCCGCAGAGACGGCGCCACATCATGCAGCGCAGCCGCCGAATCGAGAACGGAAGTAGCGCCGGGTTGGTGGCACACGAGGGCTGCGTCGAAGCGCTCTCTCTCGGCACGGCAGGCGGCCGCGGCTTCAGCCAGCTGTGTGAAGCCAACCGGTTCGTAGCCGAGAGCTGCCAGGATTTCTTCGTGGCGCAGCAGGCGGCCGCGGTCGGCTTCCAGCACCAACACCGTCTCGCCAATACCGCGTCCGACGGTCCGAGGATCATCTCGAACTGCTATTGGTTCATCGGACCGGGCACAGGGAAGCCAGATATCGAAACGCGATCCAGCGCCAATCGCGCTTTGCACGTTCATCGCGCCGTCATGCATTCGGATGATTTCACGAACGGTTGCGAGTCCCAGTCCGTTGCCCTCCGGCCGTGTCGTAAAAAATGGATCGAAGATCCGTTCCAGCGTCGCCTTGTCCATGCCGCGCCCGGAATCGGAAATCGAAACGACGGTGAAACGACCGGGGCCGATCCTCGCATCCCCAATTCGCAAAGGACGTTTTGTCTCCCGCACATCGATCCGGATCTCGACGGCGCCCGATTCGTCCATCGCTTGCGCCGCGTTGTTACAGACGTTCAAAACGACCTGCTGCAATTGCGCCGGTTCACCCCAGACGACGGCCTTTTCCGACGCCTCATGAACCCGTAGCTCGACATGGGAAGGCAGCGATGCGCCCAGCAGCGACCTCGTCTCCGCGATCAGCGCCTGGATACAGACAGCAGCCCGTCTGCCTTCGCCGCGACGCCCGAATGTCAGGATCTGATCAACGAGTTCGCGCGCTCGCTCGCCGGCGATGCGAATTTCGGCGAGACTGGTTTCTGGCTGGCTCCCTGGCTTGGTGTAGGCGTCGGCCATCTCGGCATAACCAAGGATTGCCCCAACGATGTTGTTGAAGTTATGAGCGATCCCACTTGCGAAGGTACCGATCGTCTCCATCCGGCGCGCCTGTTGAAGGCTCGCTTCAAGACGTTGCTTTTCCCGTTCGAGAATTACCCTGCTGACAGCGCTGCCAATGGCATCGAACGCCATGCGGAACAGCGTAACCTCGGCCCATTGCGTAAGCGCGCCCGCGTGCAGAGCGTCGAAGCCGAGTATCGCGTTTGACGTGGTGCAACGTGCGTTTGGAATGCACAACCAGCCTTGAAGGCCGGTCTCAACGAGAAGGTTCATCCCGTCATAAGGATGCGAGGCCCTGACCCTCGGGATGTGAATGATGCCGTCCCCCTGATTGAAGCCCGCAGCTATCTGCAATGCACGCTCCGGCCAACCTTGCGGAAACTCGGTTCCCTCGCGCGACCATCGGTAAAGTTGCTTCGATTCACCAGCTATCACGAAATAGGCGCGGTCCGCGCCGACGCATTCGGCCAGTTTTTCAAGTGCGCTTTCGACATGTTCGGCGATCTCATGGGGTTGTGAGTTGATGAAGCGCGTTGAGATACCGGCGATCACGTGCTCAAAGGCGGCGCGCCGGCGCAAGGCGGTCGCGCGAGCCCGCAATTGCAGTCCGAGATAGACCATGACCCCGAGCAGCAGCAGCGATGTCGCGTAGAGAAACAACCGATAGCGGTTGGCCGAGGCGCGCGCGGCAATCTGACGATTGATGATCAACGAGCGAGCGGCATCCTGTTCCCGGTTGCTCGCACCGGCGACCAGCGCCTTTAACACCGCATCGGTCGCCGGCAGAAGATCGTGCAGTACTCCGCCATGGGCTATCACCCCCTGAATGGCATCGGCTTCGCCGGGCAAGGTTTGCAGCGATGCGAGTTCATCCAGCCGAGCCCTTACCTCGCTCGCTGCGGCCGGCGAGGTATCGAGCGTAAGCTGCAACATGGCGGCGGCAAGCGTGCTGGTGACCCCGACCACGGGAACATGGCCCGATGCTACAAGTCGGGCGCTCAGCATTCCAAAATAGGAAAAGGAGTTGTGCAGCAGCGCGTTCCTGCTCTTGAACCGCTCGATCAGGCCCTCCTCCCGATCGGCAACCGCGGCGAGGGCCTCGATTGCGGCGCTCTCATCGGAATCCGGGCCGGCTTCCTGGCGTAGTCGTTCAAGCGACTCGTCATATACCTGTGTCAGGTGAACCAGCCAGTCATAATTTCGCGCCAGTCCGACGCGTGCGGCCAATACTTCGCGATTGAACCCGCGCTCAAATCTGGAAAAGTCGTCAAGGGCGCGGAGCTCACGATCGAAATGAGCGGCGTTTCGATCCATCCCCTCTACTGACAGCCAGGTCAAGAGCAGGAGAAGGAAAGCTCCAATGCCGGCGACGGGCGTCCACTTCATGGCGGCGCTCCGACCGGCCTACCGCGATAGTTGCCGGTCAAGGTCTTGAGGAAGGCGACGATCGCCTTCACCTGCTGGTCTGTGAGCGTCGAATTCAACTGAGCATGGGCCATCTTGCGAACGGCGTCATCGAGGGTTTGAGCACTGCCGTCGTGAAAATAAGGCGGAGTGGTCGCGACGTTGCGCAGGCTTGGCACGCGCAGAATTTCAGGCTGCGGCGACGCCAACGGATGGAATATTCCATGTCGCTCGAAAAGATTGCCGCCGACACTGACGCCTTGGTGGCAGGAGACGCACCCCAGGGATTTGAACAACCGATATCCGTCCAGCTCCTCTGCCGACAGCGCTGCAGCATCTCCTGCCAGCCAACGATCGAACCTGCAGCCCGGCGTTACCAGGGTTCGCTCAAAGCTTGCGATCGCGTCGACGATGTTCCCGGCGTCAGGACCTCTGCCATAGACTGCCGTGAATTCCCGGCGGATATCGGCATCCGCGGCGAGTTTTTCCGCGAGTCCGGAAATGCTGGAGCCCATGACCTGAGGATTTTCCAGTGAAGCTTTGGCATCCTCCTCCAGGGTGCGAAGGTTGCCTTCCCAACCGAAGCGGAAGCTGAGCGCGGCGTTGAATATGGTAAGGGTATTGAGCGGAAGATCTGAGCCGTCGAAGCCGACGTCGTGATCCTTTCCGGTTGCACCATTTGTGCCGAGATCGTGGCACGATGTGCAGCTGCGCGAATTGTCGTGAGACAGGCGCGCGTCACCGAACAGGCGCTCCCCGAGCCTGATTTTCCGCGGGTCAATGGCGGGGGGCGCCGGGATGGGAGTGATGGGCTCTTCGACAGGGACGCCGTTCGATTCAAGCGGTTGCCCGAGTGGCTGCGATGGCGCCAGCAATAGTTGCAGGCCGCCCAGAGCTAATGCGCCAATCGCCACAAGCCAACGCCATCGAAAGGCGGCCCGAGCAATTCTTCCTTTCCCGAACAGGGTTAGCCGCGACGAGGTATATCTGAGCGGCATGTTCGGCAATTTTTGATCAACGCAATCACGTTCCGACCCGGCCTGGCTCCCGCCACCTTGCTCCGGGCATATGGGGCTCATTTGCAGATTGTGAAGCTCATGAGGCGCCGCTCCATGGTGTCATCAAGGGCCGGGTCCACGACTCCAGAAATCGATCGCATCAGCAGCCCCGACCATATCTCACGGCCCGTTCGATTTGAGATCGGTGAGGAATACCCATATCCCGCAATGTCCGGTCATCCAATTCCGCCAAATCGGCCACTAACGCCCCGATCTCACGCTCGTAACGCCAGCGCCTCCATCGGCCCGCCATGCCGTTCCAGCATCTGGTCAGCCAATGACGGCGGCCTGACCGTCCCGCATCGAACGAACGCGAGCGATGAGATTCCGCAAGGCTGGCATGTTCGGAAAGCGGCGCTTCCGGCTTTGGTCCGGTTCCGTCGGCCCTATCCTCTCGCTTAGGTTGCTTCGCCTCGGCATTGGCCGAGGAGGAAACGATAAAAGTCGAGATTACAGCCTTCGATACACGGTCCGCGCGCGACGCTGCGCCGGGCGGCGAGCCCACGTCTGCCAATTCCGCACGTTCAGGCTCCGCAGGATTTTGCTGCGCGGCCCGGTTGTCACCGCGCAAGCCGAAATGCAACTCCCGGTCCTGAACGACATACCGCCTGGCTGCCCTGCTCCCCGGTCCAGATGAATTCAACATCAGATGCTCCCGCTTGCTGTTCGCAGTGGAAAGGTTTGCCGCACTCGACTTGAGCTGCGGCCGAGCTGGTGCAGGTTGCGCCGATCGCCAACCTCACGAGCACATGAACGAGCCATCGCATGTTCAGTCCCATTTCCCGCGTGATGACGCGAGAGCTGCGCGCTGACTCGGGATCGACGAAAATCGAGTGGATTGGTATTTCGGCGGAATAAAAATTCTCCGTGAATTGATACGGAGACTTTTGACGGCTGCCAGTTACCGGATCATCACCGGGGTGGGCTATACGGTTACGATCGTAGTTGCGCGCCGCCACATATTTGTCGTCTTCAAAACGGCTCGACGGGCAGCGCAAAGACGTAGCCGACGCCGCGCTCGGTCCGGATCACGCGGGGCGCACTCGGATCGATTTCGAGCTTGCGCCGCAGCCGCAACACCTGGACATCGATACTGCGATCGAAAATATCTTCGTGAACCCGGGTGGCCAGCAACAAATGCTCCCGCGAGAGAGGCCGCTGAGGCGCTTCGAGAAAGGCGAGCAGCAAGGCATACTCGCCTTTGCTCAGGGCGACCGGCTTCGCGTTGGGATCGAGCAGTCTTCGGCCGCGCCGCTCAAGCTGCCAGCCGTCGAACCGATACCCGCCCCGGTCCGGATCGTGGGCTCGTGCGGTCCGCCCCATCTCCTGTCGTCGCAACACGGCGCGGACGCGGGCCAGCAATTCTCTGAGGCTGAAAGGCTTCACTATATAATCATCGGCCCCGAGTTCGAGACCGACGATGCGATCGATTTCGTCCGGACGATGACCGGTCGTGATGATGACAGGAACGTCCGAATGAGAACGAATTTCTCTCAGGAGGTCGAGCCCATCTTCCTGACCCAGTCGCAGGTCCAGAATGATCAGGCTGGGGTGGCTTCCCAGAAAGTGGCGGTTTAATTCCGTTTTATTTGACGCAGTCTTCGTCGGCACGTTGTGATCTTCCAGAAACCTGGTCACCATTTGGCGCAGCGTAGGGTCATCATCGACGACAACGATATGGCCGACATCGGCAAGCATGAATCCGACTCTCAATCTTTTTCGTTGCCAATTGGCCGCGGTATCTGAATTATAACTTCAACCAGGAACTAGACGATCGTCACATGGGCCGAACCTAGGCTGCCGGTGGTCGGGCGTCATGAGCCAACAGCGCACTTTCGCCGGTACCGGCGCGCACTGTTCGATCGCCGGCCGTTTGATTATGTCCGGCATGGGCCCCCGGCGCATAACCGAAATGATGGCGAAACTTTCGTGCGAAAATGCGCGTATTCGCGAAAGCCGCAGGCATAGGCGATCTCACCGAGAGGCTGGCCTGTGCCGAGCAGCGCGCGGCGGCGCAGCAGATGCGTCTATTGGACCACCGCAATAAAAGGCTTCGACTTGGTTTTTCTGCGGCATATTCGGTTCAGTCTCGGGAACGTGATGAAATTTGATGCAGAGTTGCCCATTTTGTAATTTTCGGGCTTTGTCCGCCAAGGCAGCTGCCGCGCATCAAGCCGCCGACTCCTCGAAGAAGGCCGCGACAACGCGCGGCGCATCGAAATACTCCACCCTCGACGCAGCTGCGCTGCGCAATGCGCGGCTCGAGGCCTTCGGCGATGAGGACTATTGGATTGCAGTTACGCCTCAACTGCGAAAGGGCATCAAATGGTTACAGTTGTAACGCCCTGGTGGCATCGCAACGGCTAACCTTGATTCGCACAGCGATCACCTCGGCACCGCGTCGGTATGCTGGTGCGTCCTGGTAACGTTGGCTTTTGGCATCCTGGCAGACGCGCGATCGCTTCAGCAGCCGCGACAAATATTGAGCTTGCGGTCAGCCGCGGCGTCCTCCGCGCTGAGACGTTCGATAGCCCCGGAGTTCTCGGAGAGAACGTCACTTGTGCGTGGTTGGCGGTGGCCGATTGGCGCGCCGTGGATCGATCGGGAGTCCTGCCCATGCCATGAGGACACGGTCTGATTTGCGAGCCCGACCGGCGATCTCGCGCTTCCTGTGGTCTGCGCGATCGATACCCTGCTGCCGAGAACAGCCAGCAATGCTACTGAGCGGATTAAATTTCTCATGATGGATCTCCTGAAATTGGCGCAAGTCGTTATTTCCGGTACGGGCCGACGTCTGAGGTCGCCTCCCGCACCTGCCGTTCCGTTCACGCGAGATTTTTGTGTAGAACGCTCTATCTATTCCGAGCGGCAACGCGCCGACCCAACCGTTCGCCGAGCCGTTTCGGTTGCGAAGGCGCGACGATCGTTTGCGGCAGGCGAGCCTTGTCGGTGCTGGCTGCCATGGCCTGCAACATGTTGCGATCGACCTTGCTCAGCGCATTGCGGGGCAATTCGTCGAGTACGTGAAGACTTTCGGGGACTTTGTACGATGCGAGCCGCGTTGCGAGGTTGCGGATGATTTCGGAAACAATTGTGTCGCTCGTCCCGGCAGCGAGTTTGACAAAGCCGAGCACGCGTTGACCCAGAACAACGTCAGGCGTACCTATCACAGCGGCTTCTTCGACCGCGGGATGACAGGCGACCAGCGCCTGCTCCACTTCGACAGGCGAGATGTTGGTGCCGCCGCGGATGATGATGTCCTTCTTGCGCGATACGAACCAGAGTTCATCGCCCTCGCCGCGCCGCATCAGATCGCCAGTATGGTACCAGCCACCCTTGAGGCTTGCCGCTGTGGCTTGAGGATCGTTCCAGTAACCCTCGAAAACATTTGTTCCGCGGATCAGGAGCTCCCCGATCTTACCGTCGGCGACTTCAGCACCATTTTCATCGATCAATCGAATCAGCGCGCCCTTCACGATCCGGACGACCGGCCCCGGTTGCAGACCGAAGGTCAGCGATCCAACGGATTCCGTTGCACCCCAGACGTTGCAAAGCGGTGCGCCGAATGTCGAAGTGACTCGCTCCTGCAGGCCGATCGGGCAGACATCTGCTCCGGTCAGGCAAATCCTCAGGGAAGTCAGATTGCGCGGCCGAGCTCGCTGGCACTCGAGCAATGCCGCATATTGCGCCGGAAAACCGATCAACCAGGTGCAACGATGGCGCTCGATCGTGTCGAGGACGGTGTTAGCGTCAAAGCTTTCGAGCAAGACGAACGGGACACCGAACTGAATAAAGGACAGAAGGGTGATGATTCCGCTCATGTGCGCCATGGGCAAGGGCTCAATCATGACATCGTCGGCTGACAATCCCCAATTGCTGACGATCAGCTCTGTCGTCTCCGACAGCGTTGCAGGCGTATGAACGACGAATTTGGGTTGGCCGGTCGTCCCGGATGTGATGATAAGCACAGCGGGTTTGTAAGACACGGGCGGGACCAGCAAACTCTCGTTGGCGGCAGCGTCGAATAACGCTTCCCACGGCTGGACCCCGTGATCTTCGAAGGTCCCGTTGACGACAAAGCGCTTGTCTGGCCCCAGGATTGAGGCGTCAACCGGGACGACATTGTCGTAAAGGCCTGTTTCGCCAAGGTAGAGCGCCGGTTTCAGTCGCTGCAGAATTGGAGCGAGTTCGGCGAATTTGAACGCGGTTCGCAAAGGTGCAGCGATGGCTCCCAATTGAAAGCAGGCGTAATAGGCGACGATCATCTCGGGCCGGTTCATCATGTGAAGGGCGACGCGATCGCCCGGTCCAACGCCGCGCCCCGCGAGCCCGCGCGCCAGGCTTTCGGCCTCGGCCGCAAGCCGCTCGTAAGTCCACACTTCTCCGTGAAAAACAAATGCCGCACTTTTTGGCCGAGTTTGCGCCTGGTGCGTCAAAGCACAAATTGGGGTCATCTTCATTGGTGGTCTCCAGTTGCCGATGTGAGACCGCCAAGTTGAATGGGCTGCGCTACGGCGCCATTTCAGCCATGGAAAAGATGGTTGCGATTGTAGCCGCACGAACAAACACGTGGCGAAAGCGACGCGGGGCACCGCGCGGCGCGCGGGATGTCGAGCGCACGATCCGGAAAGTCGGAACGACTTCAACAGGGCAGACTGGGCTTGTTGTTCCCGGCTTCGCTAAGGCGCTCTAACCCCTCTATCGCAACCGCCGACAAAAATGGCAGGCTCTGGATGATCAGGATTGCGGCGAACAAGTCAGTCTCGACAAGCCGGTAAAAATTCGTCGCAAACACCGTGATGCCGCCCGCGACCAGCAGCGCGCCAATCACGGCTTCGGGTATCGCCGTAAAACGGACGTGAACGATGCCGCCCCCGCCCTTGCGGGTACGATGGAAATAGCTTTTTCGTGCCGGAAGCGCGGCTTTAAAGGCTGCACTCGCGACCGTCCACTGGACCGACATGAACACCACCATGGCGCCAAGCATTTGCCGGTACGGAATTGCAACGCGCGTTCGGTATGCGCTAACGAAATGGAGAATCGATACCAGGAAGGCAGCAACAATTGGCAGCATCAGCAGCGGATCCGGGATCGCGACGACTTTGAAGGCAACAAACGGCACCCAGATCAGATTGAGCAGCGCGGCCGCGACGGCGACGATTTCGGCCCCGAACCAGCTGAGCCAGCCGAATGCGAATTCGCGCTTCTGATCGTGGTCGAGCAGGCTCATGCCGGGCAGGAACCGCCGCCAGTGCTTCTTCACGATCTGCACGGCACCACCAGCCCAACGCGCCCGCTGGGTCTTGAAGGCAAGATAGTCTTGCGGCAGCAATCCCCAGCCGTAGCGGCGGTTGGTGTAGTGGGCGCGCCACCCAAGCTCCAGGATTGTTAGTCCGAGGTCGCTGTCCTCGCAGATCGTGTCGCTTGACCAGCCCCCGGCGGCGTCCATTGCGGTGCGACGGATCAGGCACATCGTGCCGTGGACGATGATGGCGTTCACCTCGTTGCGCTCGACCATGCCGATATCAAAAAAGCCCGCATATTCGGCGTTCATGGCGGCGTGTATAGAGCTGCGGCAGCCATCACGATGATCCTGCGGCGCCTGGATAAGTCCGACCTCCGGATCGGCGAAGCCAGGGACCAGATCCTTGAGCCATCGTGGATCAACAACATAGTCGGCGTCGATGACGCCGATGATCTCGGCATCGGCAGCGGTCTGCGCCATCGCGATCCGCAGCGCTGCGGCCTTGAATCCCTCAAGGTTCTGGACGCAAACAAATTTGAAGCGCGGGCCAAGCTCGCGGCAGCGTCTCTCGATCGGCTCCCAGAACGCCGGATCGGGCGTGTTATTGATGACGACCACACACTCAAAATCCGGGTAGTCGAGCCGCGCCACCGAGTCGATGGTACGCAGCAGCATTTCCGGCGGCTCCCGATAGGCGGGAATGTGAACCGAGACTTTCGGCGTGCGCGTGCCCAGCCCCGGAGAGAGCAAATTCAACAGCCGCCCGGGCTCGCGCCCGAGAGCGACGGTTGCCATCTCGTGCACCCGGAACAGTACAATCGGGGCCAACAGACCCAACAGCGGAAGCGCGATCGCAAAGGTGATCATCTCGCCATGCAAGAGGTAGTGGTCGTGCCAGTACACCTGCACGCCTGCGCACCAGTCGCCGATCAAATGGTCGGCGCCGGCAAGCACCGTTGCCTGGCCAACGGTCGCTCCCGGGAGCGCCAGAATCGAGATCGACAAAAAAGAGCCAATGAGGACGGCGAGCATAGCCGCCTTCCAGTAGTCGGTGTCGACGAGCGGTCCCGTCCACGCAAATTTGGGCCGCAACGACGCATCGAGGATACCCCAATAGGGGCCGACATTGCCCTCGAAAAGTTTTTCCGGTTGATCGATCGCCTCGACAATATTGTAGTCGATGCCAAGGACGTTGGCCTCCGCAACGAAGTCGCGCAGCAAGCCGGCCTGGCTGAACGGACCCGGGACCGCGCGCTCAAAATTGTGCCCCGCGCTCGGCCAGCCAAATTCGCCGACGACGATTTTCTTGCCCGGATAGGCCGCGCGCAGCTTGTCGTAGATCGCGAGCGATCCCTCGACGGCGGTTTTCCTGGACAAGCCTTCCCAATAAGGAATGATATGGGCGAAGACCTGGTCCACAGCGTCAACAAGCTCCGGATGATCGAGAAATGTCCTCCAGTGGTCGGCGGTCGCCACGGGCACCGGACTGTCTCGCTTCACACGGCGGACGATTTCAGCAAGTTCGGCCGCGGTGTGTTCATGCCGAAAGAACGTCTCATTGCCCACGACCAGGCGAGTGACATTGGGGTAGCGCCGCGCCAAATCGAGAGCGGTCGCGATCTCACGCTCGTTTCGAGCTTCGTCCTTGTCGATCCAGATGCCAAGCGTGACCGCGAGCCCGAATTCCGCCGCGATCTCCGGAACGCGCTCCAGGCCTTTGGTCGAAGCGTAGGTGCGTATCGCCTTTGCCTGTTTGGAAATCGCGGTGAGATCGGCGCGGATCTGCCCCTCGGACAGTGCCAAATCCACCGAGGATGGTTTGGCAAATCGGTTGTACGAGACGCTCGGCAGCTTCTCCTCGACCAGTGCCGCAGTCGTACGTGGCTCTGCCAGACCCCAGAACGCCAAATGCACGCCCGCGACCAGGCAAAGAATCAGGACGACGGTGACGATCGACATGTTCTGACGGCGGCCACTTGCCGCGCCGATCCAGCTTCCATGTCGGGCATCCCCGTCCGGCGTCTTCATTACTTGATTACTTGCCTTACTGCGCCCGAGCAGCCAATCTCAACGAGCGCGCGCCACCAGATTTACTGATCAAGCTCGCTTGATGATCGCAAGCGCTGGCCAACGCCGATGCCCTGCGTATCCGCCGGCATCTTCAAAGCGCACTGTCGGCCGCATTTTAGGTCAATCGCAGGTTTCGCACCATAGCAACTCCATCCCTGGCGCCCGCGGGCCGGCAAGCCCTGTTCCATGAAAAGGAAATTGCGGCTGCAACGCTAACGGCCTCTAACATTAACTGGAAAAATCCGGGCTTCTGCGCGAATGTTATCGGGCAACCGAGCCTCAGTTCGATCGATGCAGTTGCACCCAAACCTAAGGAGCTCGACATGAGCAGTACTCAGGCACGCAAAGAAATGAGCCCACTCGATGTGATCCGCCTTTTGGCCTTCAGCATGCTGTTGATCCTCCCCGCGACTTCCCGGGCACAACAGCGCCCGCCGATTGCCGAACAGGTGGCCAAGACCTACGGCCTTGATTCGTTTGGGCAAATCGAGGCAATCCGCTACACATGGAATGCTGGCGATGGCAAAATTGTTCGCATATGGGAATGGAGCCCGAAGGCCGATACGGTCTCTTACGAAGGGAAAGACAAGGAAGGCAAGCCGGTAAAGGCGAGCTATAAGCGCTCGCAGATCAGCAGCCAAAGCGATGCCGTTAAGGAAATCGATAAGGACTTCGCCAACGATCAGTATTGGTTGCTGCTCCCGCTCCACGTCATATGGGACGGCGCGGCCGTGACCGATGAGGGCAAGCAGAAACTCCCCCTGGGTGACGGTTCCGCTGAACGTGTCGTGGTGAAATACCCTTCGGACGGCTATCAGCCCAGCGACACTTGGGAACTCTATGTTGGCCCCGACCACCGAATCGAGCAGATCGTCTACCGCCGCGGCGCTCCCAACCCGCCTCCTCACGTCGTGATGGCAACGTGGGTGGGCTACAAGAAGGCTGGCCCACTCCTCGTCTCAACTGAACACACCGGGACGCGGGACGGAAGTCCCTTGCACATTTCCTTTTTGGATGTGTCGGTCAAGCTGACGGGATCGGAAAAATGGATCAACGCGCAATAACCGTCGGAGGAATTCGTTCGAGCTCTTGAACGATGAAGGCTAAGGCGCACCGCTATCTGCCAGCGCTGCGGTGCGCCTTGTCAGCTAACCGATTTGCAATGTAACGATTCCATCAACCGATACGTATAATGACTGTTCGATTCCTGGAGCACGCGCACATGCCCAATCCCTTCACCGATGTCTGGCATTTCCTGACCGCGACAACGAATGATTATCTCCATCAGGGAGACTGGCGCTTTCTGATCCTGGCGCTGTTCTGGGCGCTGCTGCTCGTCAGCACTGCAGTCGCCATCCGGAATTGGCGGGAGGATCCGACGCAACGTACCGGCCGACATTTTGGAATCTGGCTGGTCCGGGTCCTGATCGGCTGCATGTGGTTCCAGGGCATGTTGTGGAAACTGCCGCTGCCGGTGTCCGATGGCTTGCAATACTGGACCGAACAGGAATCGACCAACGCGGCGTTCGAGCTTCACCGCACCTTCTTGAAGGATATCGTGTTGCCTCACATGAGCGTGTTTGGACCGATTGTTTTTCTCGCCGAGCTCGTATTCGCCGTGTCGATGATCCTCGGGCTCGCAGTGCGCTTCGTCGGCGTGCTCGCCGTCGCCTATTCGCTGCAGCTCTGGCTCGGCCTCTATGACAATTCGTCCGAGTGGCCGTGGACGTACATGTTCCTGGCCATGCTGATGTTCCTGTTCGCGCTCGAGGGCGCCGGCCGCAGTCTCGGACTTGATGCCTGGTTGCGCCGTCAAGTCCCTGCCGTGCGCGACGGCAAGGGCCTTATTGGCTGGTTCTTCAACATCGCGGGTTAGTCGCGATCGTTTGCGCGAGAGACGAGCACATGACGGCACTGACCCGCGCAGCGACGCTTCTTGTGGCGCTGGGCGTGACTTGCGCATATGCCGCTGACATTGGTTATCTGGCTCCGCCGGGAGCCCCTGCAAAGGAATTTCCTTCACCTCAGCGCCCGGTTGCGCAGATCGTCAGCCCAAGCCGCTCCGCCGAGGAACATCGCGACTCTCTCAATGAGTCCGGTGAGATCGCCCGTCATCTTGGACTGAAGCCGGGCATGACGGTCGGCGACATCGGTGCAGGCAGTGGCTACCACACGGTCCGCCTCTCGCGCCTCGTCGGCCCCGCCGGCTCTGTCGTCGCCGAGGACGTCACGCGGGATTACCTCATCGAGCTCGCCAGGCGAACGGAACGCCTGGGGCTGACAAACGTCAAATTCGCGCTGGGCGATCCACACGATCCGCGCCTGCCCGCGTCCTCGCTGGATGCCGCCATCCTCGTGCACATGTATCACGAGATAAGCCAGCCCTATGCCTTCCTCTACAATCTTGCGCCCGCCTTGAAGCGAGGCGCGCTGGTCGGCATTGTCGACCTCGAGCGCCCGACGCCGGAGCATGGCACGCCGATTGAGCTCTTGCGTTGCGAACTGTCCGCCGTTGGTTATCGCGAAATCGCCACGCATCAACTCGCAGGCGACGGCGGATACCTGGCAGTGTTTTCTCCACCTGACGAGGCCAGCCGAAAATCTCCCCGGGACATCGTTGCTTGCGGAGATCGTGCCGGCACTCGCTGATCACCGCTCCCGGCAACTATTCTCTGTGAGAAGCTCGTAGCTCAAGCGCGAGGCGAACAAACGTTATCGAAATAGACCAGGCCGCCTTGACGCCGGCGATGAGATTGCCGGAGACCTTCGATACCCCGCCGATGCGGCGCCGCTGCCCGACGGCGATCTCCAGTGCCGGCAAGCGGGCAGCCGCGACCCGCATCAGCATTTCCAGGTTCCAGCCATAGCTCTCCTCCTGCATGCCGAGACGTCTGAGTTCATCCCGCCGGATGGCGCGAAACGGCGACAGGTCGGTGAAGCTTGCGCCATAGGTGAGGCGCAGGAGCAGCCTGCCAGCATGGGCCGCGACGAGCTGCTGCGGTGCCAGGCTGCCGGGCTGGCGTGACCCGCGCACGCGTGAGCCGAGAACGAAGACGGCCTGCCCGGCGACGATCGGCGACACCAAATCAGGGATGAATTCCGCAGGATCGCTGCCGTCGCCGTCGAGGAAGAGGAGAATGTCGGCGTCATCGCGCACAGCGGCGATGCCTGCCTGGATGGCACGACCGTAGCCGCGTCGCAGCTCGACGATCACGCGAGCGCCGGCCGCCCCTGCCCGCTCGGCGGTACGGTCACGCGAGCCCCCGTCGACAACGATGACTTCGCTCACATTCTGCGCCAGCACCGCGGTCACGACCTGGCCAATCGCCGTTTCCTCGTCGAGGCACGGAATGATCGCGGAGACAACGGTCACCTCGTTCACAGGCTCCAGCGCAAGCCGCAATTGGCGCAGCTCCTGGGCGGCTTGTCCGAAAGCAGCGCCGCACGAAAGTCCCGATACGCGGGCCCGTTCCAGATTTCGCGCAAGGACTGGTGCCCGGCATGGCCGAGCGTATAGTTGTCGTAGCCATGTTGCGAAAACGGCGCGATACAGCACGGCAAGGCGCGGCCATTGGCCGTGAAATACATCAACGACCACGGCCGCCGGCAAAGCGACCACGGCGAACCCTCGCCGCTGCCCTTCAGACTTAACCCCGGCTCGGTCGCTGCGCCCGACGCGCTGAAGGTCACGCCAAGGGAGCGCGCCAGATCCTCGGCCTGTTTTAGATAAATGGCCTCTTCCTGCGTCAGGCGCTCGAACAGGGCCTGATCCGGCTGCGCCTTGCCAATGGCGGATTCGGCGAAAAACACGAGCCGTTGCAGATAGACCTCCTTGACACCGATCTCCGCGGCAACTTTCACA
>Ga0210405_10001282_pt1 | contig 29273 bp, 27 predicted proteins | sample IncBWH11MmetaG_FD_155492 | JGI IMG/M metagenome (GOLD analysis project Ga0210405, IMG submission 155492) | Forest soil microbial communities from Barre Woods Harvard Forest LTER site, Petersham, Massachusetts, United States - Inc-BW-H-11-M | ecosystem: Environmental > Terrestrial > Soil >...
GCGCGCGCCGCGCCTTGGTCAACCGGCCGGATTTCGCCCAGGCCAAATTCGTCGAGGGCGTCGCCAAATTGACGCTGGGCGATTTTTCCGGTTGGCGCGGTTACGAAGCGCGCTGGGGCGTCGGCTTCCTGGCGGCCCATCGGCGCAGCTTCGACGCGCCGCTTTGGCGCGGCGAGTCATCGCTCGACGGCAAAACCATTCTGCTGCACGCCGAGCAAGGTTTTGGCGATACGCTGCAGTTCGTGCGCTACGCGCCGCTCTTGGCCGGCCGCGGCGCCAAGGTCATTCTCGAAGTGCAGCCCGAGCTTGCCCGGCTGTTGTCGCCGCTGCCGGACCTCGCCGCGGTGATCGCGCGCGGCAAACCTTTGCCGCGTTTCGATTGTCATTGTCCGGTCATGAGCCTGCCGCTGGCTTTTGCCACGGAGCTGACAACGATCCCGGCACAAATCCCCTACATCGCACCGGCGAAGCAAGACGTCGCGCCGTGGCGCGAGCGCCTGCCGCGCCGCCGCCCGCTCATCGGCCTGGTGTGGTCCGGCGAACGTTCGCATGACAACGATCGCAATCGCTCGCTGCGTCTCGAAACATTGCTGCCGTTGCTGCAAACGCCGGACGTGGCTTTTGTCAGTTTGCAGCACGAAGTGCGCGATGAGGACAGGGCGCTCCTGCAAGAACAATCCGCCGTCGTTCACGTCGGCGATCGGTTTTGCGATTTCGCCGATACCGCCGCCGTCATCTCGCTGCTGGACGCCGTGATCTCGGCGGACACGGCTGTCGCGCACCTCGCCGGCGCCATGGGCAAGCCGCTTCTGCTGCTGCTGCCGTTCGGCGCCGATTTTCGCTGGCTGCGCGAGCGCGACGACACCCCATGGTATCCGACCGCGCGGCTGTTTCGTCAGCCGGCATTCGGCGAATGGGGAAGCGTGATCGACGTGGTACGGCACGAATTGACGCGCGCATTCCGTCATCCTGAGGTGGCCGCGTAGCGGCCCTCGAAGGATACGGCCCGCGCGCCTCGGCCGTCGCCCTTCGAGGCTCGCTTCGCTCGCACCTCAGGGTGACGGAACAGCACAAAAAAACTCGCGGCCTCCGGCGGGGAGCTGCCGGAGGCCGCGCCGTATCGCGGCATTGGTCGCGCTAGCTCGACCTAAGCCGCGGGGAGCTCGGGGATCAGGGATCAGTAATCAGGGATCAGGTATCAGCAGTCTTTCTTGATACCTGATCCCTGCTTCCCGATCCCTGTCAGAACGGCAAGATCACGTCCATCACCTGCTGTCCGTAAGGCGGTTGCTGGAAGTCGGTGATCTGGCCGCGGCCGCCATAGGCGATGCGCGCCTCGGCGATCTTCGGCAGTTCGATGGTGTTGTCGCTGTCGATGTCTTCCGGCCGCACCACGCCGGCGACGATGAGTTCGCGGATTTCGAAGTTCACCCGGATTTCCTGCTTGCCCTCGATCACCAGGTTGCCGTTCGGCAGCATCTGCGTCACCACCGCGGCCATGTTGGTCAGCAACGATTCCTGCCGGTTGACCGTGCCCTTGCCGTCGGTCGAGGACTGGCCGTTGGTGGTCAACAGCGCGCCCGGCAGCACCGCCTTGGCCGGATTGGTGATGGTGTTGGCGCCGATGAAATTGGTGATCGCGGAATCTTCCGTGGTGCTGCGGCTGCGCTGGGTCTCGTTCTCGAACTGCGCGGTGTCGTTGATGTTGACCTTGACGGTCAAAATGTCGCCGACCTGATGGGCACGCTGGTCCTTGAAGAACGCGCGCGATCCGTTGCGCCACAACGAGTTCGGATTGTAGGTCGCCGGCTGCGGCGTCGGCATCGGCATCTGCACCGGCTTGTAGCCGGGTTTTGTGGTCGGATTGTCGAGCGCCGACAAAGGCGGCTGCTCGCCGATCGCCTTGAGGCGGTCGATCGACGAGCAGGCGGAGTTGATCACGGCCACGGTCGACAGCAGCGCACAACGCAGCAGCACAACGCGTTTCGACATCGGACTACCTCAAGCTCTACTCACTCGGCCCCAGTGTTGGGGTTGGACGCGGACTTCAGTGCGTTGTCGACGACGCGGTTGGACGCGGCGCCGATGGTGACGCGGCCCGGCGCGGAAATCACGCCCTGCACGATGCGTTTGGATTCGACGTTGAGGACGCCGATGGTGTCGCCCAGCGCGCCGGCTTCCTGCGCCTGGCCGCTCAAGGTCAGCAGCAGCCCCGGCGCCTGATAGACGATGGTCACGGTCTCGTTGCGCGCCACGATTTCGGGCTTCATCAGGTCGGCCATGCGCAGCGGCTGATCCGGGCGCAGCGGATGCCGCGCCGCGAGCCCTACCACGGCGCTCATATCGGTGATGGCGGCGCTTTCCGTCTTCGGCCGCCGCACGATGGTGAGATCGGATTCCTTGAGCACTTCGCCGTGTTCCACCGGATGCTGCACTGTCACAGCGGGGACCGTCTCCAGCGCGGTGCCGGTATAGCGCGCCGGCTGCCGGTGCAGCGCCGCGCTCGATGGCAGGTCGAACGTCACGTCGAAGCGCGTCGTACGCGGGTCGTAGGTCAGGCCGAGCACCTGCAACTCGCCAGTCGCGTCCGGCTCGACTTGCAAGTTGCGGACGTCGCGGTCGAAATAGACGGTGACGTTGCGCGCTTCACCCAGGCCGAAATGGCCGGACAGCGCCTGCGATATGCGCGTCGCAATCTCCGGCGCGGTGATGGTGCGGCTCGAGCGCGTGACGATGACTTCGCTCAGGCCGCGGGTGTCGATGTCGATGAGCTGGTGCGGGCGGATCGCCTCGACGATGCGGTCGGTCGCCACCGCGCCACGGGTGCCGAGATCGGGCGAACGGAAGATCGGCACCTCGGCCACCGCGCCGGCGTGCTCGATCAGGTCGCCAATGCGCACGACGTCGCCGGTGACGGTGACGCTGGCGCGCAATGCCGGCGCCTGCGCCGCGGCCGGATCGGCGAGCGGCGCCGCGAGCGCGAACAAGAAACCGAGAGCGATGATGCGGGCGCGGATCATGGCGAGGACCTTTTTCAGCGCATCAGTTGCGCAGTCGACTGCAACATCTGGTCCGCCGCGGTGATGACCTTGGAATTCATCTCATAGGCGCGTTGCGCGGCGATCAGATTGGAGATTTCGGTGACGGCCTCGACGTTGGATTGCTCGAGGCTGCCTTGCAAAATCGTACCGGCGCCCTCGGTCGCCGGCAGGCCGTCCTGCGGCGTGCCGGAAGCGGGCGTGGCGGTGTACATATTGTCGCCGTTGGCCTGCAGACCGGCATTGTTGGTAAAGCGCGTCAGGGTGAGTTGGCCGAGCACGGTCGAGGTCGTGCTGCCGGGCAGCGTTACCGAAACCTGGCCCTGGCTGGTGATGGCCAGCCCGCTGGCATTCTGCGGGATGGTGATGCCGGGCTGCACCACATAGCCCTCGGCCTGCACGACGCGGCCTTGCGCATCCATCTTGAACGAGCCGTCGCGGGTATAGCTGAAGGTGCCGTCGGGCATCAGGATCTTGAAGAAGCCGTCGCCCTGGATCGCCACGTCGAGCGTATTGCCGGTCTGCGTCAGGGTGCCTTGGGTCATCAGCCGCGGCGTGCCGACGGTTTTCACGCCGGAGCCGAGCTCGATGCCGACCGGGAGGATGTTGCCCTGGTCGGACGCTTGCGCGCCGACGCGTTGCACATGCTCGTAGATCAGATCCTGAAACTCGGCGCGCTGGCTCTTGAAGCCCGTCGTGCTCATGTTGGCGATATTGCCGGCGATGACCTGGACTTTGAGGTCCATGGCCGCCATTCCGGTCGCTGCGGTATCGAGAGCACGCATGTCACGTTCTCCTCAAAACTCCCCGAGGGAGCTAGCTGGTCGGCTGCTGCGACAGCTGTTGCAGCGCGTTGCGGCGTTGGTCGCCCTGCTGCTGCAGGATGGCGGCGATGTCGCTGTAGCTGCGGGTGATCTGGATCATCCGCGCCATCTCGGCGACGGCGTTGACGTTGGATTTCTCGATCGCGCCCTGCATGACGCGGGTACCGGGCGGCGGCGGACCGGCATTGACGCCGTTCGGCGCCGTGAAGGTGGAGCTGGAATCCTTCTGCAGTAGCTGCGGCTGATCGAAGCCGACGATCTGCAACTTGCCGCGCTGCGAGTCGGCGGTGCTCGCGCCCTCGCGCACGGTGATGATGCCGTTCGGGCTGATGCTGATGTCGTGGTCGGTGGGCTGGAACGTGATCGGGCCGCCGTCGCCGAGCACCTGATAGCCTTCGCTGGTGACGAGCTGGCCGGTGGCGTTGGTCGAGAGCGCGCCGTTTCGGGTGTAGCGCTGGCCGCGCGGCGTCTGCACCACGAGATAGCCCTTGCCGTCGAGCGCGACGTTGAGCGGATCGCCGGTGTGCTGGATGGAGCCCGGGCTGAAGTCGATCCAGGTGGCGCGATCCTGCACGAAGCTGACGCGCCGATCGCTGCCGGGAAACTGCTGATCGGCCGCGTGCGGCATCAAAAATTCGCTGAACGCCGCCTTGTCGGCCTTGAAGCCGGTGGTGTCGATATTGGCGATGTTGTTGGCGACGACGTCGAGCTCGTGACTGAGCGACATCTGCCGCGACAGGCCGACGAGAAGGGCATTCTCCATCGGATACTCTCCCCTTTGGTGCGAGGACGATGCCGTGGCATCCTCGTCGCGCGTGCCGCCCGCTCTCCCAAGCAGCGGCAGGGGCTGAATTGCAGAAGCCGTGCCAATGGAATAGATTGATATTTATCAATGGCTTAAGTAAAAGTGACGCGCCGTTCGGCGGGCAGAAAGCGCCATCGCGACGACACAACCCGGCAAATAATTCCCCCCGCGGCGGCCGCGGCAAGTATCCATTAACCATTCCTGCCTAGCGTGGCCTTCGACGGCGCCACATCCGATGGCGCAGAGTCGCGCCCGCGGCGTTTGTTCTGCGTTTATCCTGCCGACTGCGTGCGCCCTCACGCAATCTGGAGCGGTGATGGCAACGAAGAACGAAACGCCGGCCGAGGCCGACAAGGAAGAAGCCGAAGGCGCCGACGCGAAAGACGCCGCGCCGAAGCGACGCTTCTCGCTCAAGCTCATCATCATGGTGGCCGGCGGCGTCGTCGGTCTCGGCGCGCTGGGCGGTGGTGGCTATTTCTTCTTCGGCCACCACGGCAACACCGCGGCGGCCGCCACCACGATCAAGCCGCCGATCTTCGTCGACATGCCCGACGTGCTGGTGAACCTGTCGTCGGGCGGCGGCGATCGCACCCAGTATCTCAAGGTGAAGATCGCGCTGGAATTGCCCGACGAGGTGGTCTCGGCACAGATCCAGCCGATCATGCCGCGGCTCCTCGACACGTTCCAAACCTACCTGCGCGAATTGCGGCCGACCGATCTCGACGGCTCCGCCGGCCTCTACCGGCTCAAGGAGGAGCTGACGCGGCGCGTCAATGCCTCGATCGCGCCGAACCGGATCAACGCCGTGCTGTTCAAGGAAATCGTGGTGCAGTGAGGGACGACACCCTCACGCTCAAGCAGTGAAGCAATGGCAGGCAAAGACCAGATCGACCAGGACGCCCTCGCCGCCGAGTGGGGCGTAGCGCTCAACGCCGAGCAGCAGGCGGCGGCGGACAACGCACCCGCGGCCGAGCAGCCTGAGGGTGACGCCGAGGCCATGGCGGCGCATTGGGCCACCATGGTCGACGACGGCCAGTTCATCCAGGCCGCCAAGGGCGGCGCCGAACGCATTCTGACGCAAGAAGAAATCGACTCGCTGCTCGGCTTCAGCCTGGCCGACGTCAATCTCAACGACAATTCCGGCATCCGCGCCATCATCGACTCGGCGATGGTCTCCTACGAGCGCCTGCCGATGCTGGAAATCGTCTTCGACCGGCTGGTCCGGCTGATGACGACGAGCCTGCGCAATTTCACCTCCGACAACGTCGAAGTGTCGCTCGACCGCATCACCTCGGTGCGGTTCGGCGATTATCTCAACTCCATCCCGCTGCCCGCCATCCTCGGCGTGTTCAAGGCCGAGGAGTGGGACAATTCCGGCCTGCTCACCGTCAACTCGAACCTGATCTATTCGATCATCGACGTGCTCTTAGGCGGCCGTCGCGGCCAGACCGCGATCCGCATCGAAGGCCGGCCCTACACCACGATCGAGACCAACCTGATCAAGCGCATGATCGAGGTGGTGCTGGCCGACGCGGAGCTGGCGTTCCGGCCGCTGTCGCCGGTGAAGTTCAACATCGATCGGCTGGAGACCAATCCGCGCTTTGCCGCGATCTCGCGGCCGGCCAATGCGGCGATCCTGGTGCGGCTGCGCATCGACATGGAAGACCGCGGCGGCACCATCGAGCTGCTGCTGCCTTACGCCACCATCGAACCGATCCGCGACGTGCTGTTGCAGATGTTCATGGGCGAAAAGTTCGGCCGCGACTCGACCTGGGAAGGCCATCTGGCGACCGAAATCGGCCAGGCGCAAATCGCCGTCGACGCCGTGCTCTACGAGGCACAGCTGCCGCTCAAGCAGATCATGAAGCTCAATGTCGGCGACACGCTGATGCTGGAAATGAAATCCGACGCCATGGTCATCGTGCGCTGCGGCGAGGTGACGCTGACCGAAGGCCGCATGGGCCGGGTCGGGGACCGGGTCGCCGTGCGCGTCGCCAAGCATTTACGCAAACCGAGCACGACCTTCGCCATGTTCGAAATGGCGGGCGGCACCGGAAACCCCATGGAGGCACAATAGTGAGCAACGGCATTGGCATCATGATCGAGGGCCTGGTTGCGATTTTGCTCATGCTCACGGTGGGTTACTGCATGCTGCTCAATCGGCGCCTCAAGCTGTTGAAGGCCGACGAGCATTCGCTGCGCGCCACAATTTCAGAACTTGTCACCGCGACCGAAATCGCCGAGCGCGCCATCGCCGGGCTGAAGGTCACCGTGCACGAATGCGACATCGGTCTGGGCCAGCGCCTCAATCGCGCCGAGGCCATGACCATAGATCTCGATCGGCGGCTCGCCGCCGGCAAGGACGTGCTGCATCGTCTGTCGCAGATCGTCATCGCCGGCCGGCCGCCGCAGGAGCCGGCGACGCCGAACAACGACGCCAAGGCGGTGGCCGCACAGGCGCAAGCCTTCGCCGAGCGATTGCGCACCAAGGTGCACGGCCTCGCGGCATGATGAATTATATCCGCGATCTGCGTCTCATTCCGATCGCAGTCATTGCCTGCGTCTGCCTGTTGGCGTTGAAGGCGGCCGATCTGCTGCTCGACGGCGGCTCGCTCATTGCCGGCGACAACGCGCCAAAGATCGAGCGCACGTCGGTCACCCGCACCACCGCGGACGTGCCGCGGCCGTCGTCGTCGATGCTGTCGTGGGCGTCGCAGATGTTCAACTTCCCCGACGGCAGTGGCACCACCACGGCGCCGGTCGTGGCATCGCTGCCGGCCGATCGGACAAATCTCGACATCACCGGCTCAGTGCCGGCCGAGACCGCCGACAAGGACAAACAGACCAAGGCGGAGCCGGCCAAGCCGCCCGAAACCAAGCCGCCGGGCACCGTCATTCCCACCGAGCCGGGCCAGCCCTCCGGCGCCGAGCGCGCCATCCTCGAACGGCTGCAAGAGCGCCGCCAGGAGCTCGACACGCGCGCGCGAGAACTCGACATCCGCGAAAGCCTGATCAAGGCCGCCGAGAAACGCATGGAAGGGCAACTCACCGAGCTCAAGGCAACCGAAGCCCGCATCACCGTCGCGACGCAGCAGAAGGACGAAGCCCAGGCCGCGCGTTTCAAGGGCCTCGTCACCATGTACGAGAACATGAAGCCGCGCGACGCGGCAAAAATTTTCGACCGCCTCGACACCGCCGTGCTGCTCGAGGTCGTCTCCAAGATCGAGCCGCGCAAGATGGCGGATATTTTGGCGCTGATGTCGCCCGACGCGGCGCAGCACCTGACCGTCGAGCTCGCCAGCCAGGCGCAGCAGGTCAAGCAGGCCAACGGCCCGAACGACCTGCCGAAAATCCAGGGCCAGCCGACCGGGCAGTAGCTCAGAGCATGATCCGGAAAAGTGGATGCCGGTTTTCCGAAAAGATCATGCTCCAACGAAAAGGCCAGGATGCATCAAGGCGCCGGCCGGGGCGAAGCGAGCATACCCTCGGTGACAAACAAAAAGCCAAAAGGCAACATTTCCCCGAGCGGATGGCTTGCTGTTGCCGTAGCAATCGTCCCTTTCTTTCTCAAGCGCGCGCTTCTTTTAGGGCAGCATGATTTTATCTTTTGGTTGACGGCGGATTATAGCGCCAGAATTATTTCACTCATCGGCGTCGCCATGGCGCGGCGCTCCGGGCTTTTTGCGCCTGCTCGCCCTTCTGCCGGAATACTTGCGTCAGTTCTTGTTTTCATGGCGTTATTAGCAGCTGAATTCTATCTGCATGCAATCGTCTACCCGGAGCTGCGCGCTCACTTCAACTATTTCGAACTGTGGCGCTTTCCCTCAATTCCAAACCCGCTGGTCCGCAACTTTGATCTCACATTCGGTCTGCTGCTTGTTGCTGTTTCAGAAGAAAGCGTCTTCCGGGCCCTTTTGTTTTCATTATTTGAAAGGTGGCGCATGAAGCCGCTCTCGGTAATCGCCTTGAGTTCTGCGGCGTTTGCGCTGATTCACCTAACGTCTGGAACAGCCGAGACGCTAGACGCGTTTCTACACGGGCTACTTTTGGGTGCAGCCTATTGGTGGACGCGACGGCTGGTCGTGTGTATCGCCTCCCATTACTTATTTGACCTGTATATTTTTAGTCAGGGCCCGTAGCCCGTAGGATGGGTTGAGCGATAGCGAAACCCATCATCTTTCGCCGAAACGCGAGCGATTGTCGGCCGCATCGCCCGCCCAATCGATTGGGTAGACGCCGGACCTGACCATTCGATGAAATGATGAATATGGCCAGTCGCGGACCCGGGTCACATGCCCATGTTTCACCGGATTGAAATGGATGTAGTCGGCATGCCGCGCGAAATCCCCTTCATCGCGCAAAGTATGCTCCCAATAGCGCCGCTGCCAAATGCCGCGTTCGCCCTTTTTCGCGCGACTCGGTGACCTGCGCTCGCCGGCAAACAAGCCGCGCGAGAACATCGATTTAATCAGCCGCCACCGCAGCGCAAAATCAGCGTCGCCTTGCGGCAGCGTCCAAATCGCATGCAGATGGTCAGGCAAGACGACGATCGCTTCGATGTCGAACGGATGGCGCCGCCGAACATAGCGGAACGCTTGGCGCAAGAGGTCGATGTGATCGACGAGAAGACGCAAGCGGCGCTCAGCCAGATTGGCCGTGAAGAAAAAGCTGCCGCCGCAGATAAAGTTTCGCCGATAGTTGGTCACCGCGTAAGCGTAGCACAGCGGAAGGTAATTGCCGCAGCGAGACGATGGGTTTCACTTCGTTCAACCCATCCTACGGGCTACTACGACGCCGCCCGCGCGGTCGCCTTGAACAGGTCTTGCCACTTCTGCTGCAGCGCTTCGAGCCTCTGGCACGCGAACCAGGCTGTCGCGGCTACGGCGCGCGCGTCGCGTTCGTTGCCGACCTCGCGCAAGGCGTAGCCGATGAGGCGTAGCGCGTGCGCGGCGTCGAGCGCTTCGTTGAGCCCGTAGGATGGGTTGAGCGATAGCGAAACCCATCATCTTTCGCCGAAACGCGAGCGAATGTCGGCCGCATCGCCCGCCCAATCCATTGGGTAGAGACCGGACCTGACCATTCGATGAAATGATGAATATGGCCAGTCGCGGACCCGGGTCACATGCCCATGTTTCACCGGATTGAAATGGATGTAGTCGGCATGCCGCGCGAAATCCCCTTCATCGCGCAAAGTATGCTCCCAATAGCGCCGCTGCCAAATGCCGCGTTCGCCCTTTTTCGCGCGACTCGGTGATCTGCGCTCGCCGGCAAACAAGCCGCGCGAGAACGTCGATTTGATCAGCCGCCACCGCAGCGCAAAATCAGCGTCGCCTTCCGGCAGCGTCCAGATTGCATGCAGATGGTCAGGCAAGACGACGATGGCTTCGATGTCGAACGGATGGCGCCGCCGAACATAGCGGAACGCCTGGCGCAAGAGGTCGATGTGATCGACGAGAAGACGCAAGCGGCGCTCAGCCAAATTGGCCGTGAAGAAAAAGCTGCCGCCGCAGATAAAGTTTCGCCGATAGTTGGTCACCGCGTGACTGTAGCACAGCGGAAGGTAACTGCCGCAGCAAGGCGATGGGTTTCACTTCGTTCAACCCATCCTACGGGCTCGTTGCCAATCGATTTTCGGCAATACGGGCATCGTTGCGGCGGTGGTCGAGCGATAAGTTCGAGGATGGCGTGGCGTACGGCGGGTGGTGGTTATGGTAGGTGGTTATATTAGGTGTTTAAAATATCGAATAGTTGGTCATCGAGCTGGATTGGATGGGCAACAATGCCCCATGCCGCATATGCCGCCGGGACACGTGTGGGGGGAAGGGGGTGCTCTATTGTGCGAGCGATTGTGGGGGGCGCTGTGCCGGCGCGCGGGGTTACTGAAGGTGGGGGAGTCGGCATGCCGAGCCAGAACAGTTCGTTGGGCAAGCGGGTCACGCTCGCCATGGCGCGGTCCGGGCGTGCTGGTGTCCGTGGGGGAGTGATTTGTAGCGGGGGGGTTGGCATGGGCAACCGCCATCAATCCTGCTGTTACCCCGATTGCTCCGAGAACGGCTAAGCTGCCGGCCAAATGTCGTATGACCTTACGCACGGTGCTCATGTGGATCCCCGTGGGGTTCGGCGTCAACAACAAAACACACCTGAAAACGTCGTTTGGGGGCGGCGTTTCCACGCCGACCGGATACCGGGTCCATCCGGGCTATGCGCCTCGCTGGACGACCCCATATAAAGGTCTCCGACCACCGATATATCATGGCTCCGTGACGTCGCATAGATAACTTTGCGCATATTTGGTGACCCCGATGGAACCCGCCCTTGCTGCACCGCGCCAAAGTGGTGCGGTCAATGTCGCTGATGGGTCAGAATCGGTAAGGCTCAGCGCGGCAGGGCGGATTAGCCGAAGGCGTAATCCGCCGCCTCCCGGCAATCCGATGGATTACGCTAAGCCGCCCTACAAGACGGTCCCCAATAAAGCGACATTGCCCTTGACTTCCGTCCCCATAACAGTTACCTAACCAAAATCCCGCTCGCAAAGGGACGCCTTTCGCGAGGGTACTCCTTGAGGCGGAGCGGGAGCGGTTCTCGTCGGGCGTAGCGATACACTGCGCTCGCGGGCGGCTTGGGCATCGTCCCGTCCGGCGCGTGCCGGACCGCGAGGTGCTCGCTGCACTGGTGCCGGAGAGGGTCCTCCCGTTTGCATCCGGTGGTTCCAGGAAGCGCGGCCTGAGCCGAGCCGAGGCCCAAAACCTCGGATGCCGCGGTGGGGCGCCGAAAGGCGAGCGCGCCCGCTCCATTTTTTGAGGTCCAGGGCAAGTCCTGGGCCTCGGTCCTCCCGCAGTGGGAAGACAGGAGAGAGGGCGCGCGCCGCATCGCTTGTCGATGCGGCTCCGGTTGGTGCGCTTCTCGGCGCTCCGCCTCCCTTCTTATTTGGAGGCTAGTCTTTCGTGGCGTTCGTTGTTCCGCATTCGCTCGCGCTTTCCGCGAGAACGAAAGCGCTTGTTTGTCATCGGTCATCCTGAGGTGGCCGTGAAGCGGCCCTCGAAGGATGCTGCCCAGAGGCTCGGGCCGTCGTCCTTCGAGGCTCGCTGCGCTCGCACCTCAGGATGACGGGACCAATGCTTTTCGCCCCTCCCGCGCGGGCGCGCGAGAGGGTAATATCGGCAGCAGGGAGAACCGCCATGTTCCTGCGCAATTACTGGTACGTCGCCACGACCGATGCCGAGGTCGGCCGCAAGCCGCTGCCGCGCACCATTTTGGGTGAGCCCATCGTGTTCTTCCGCACCGAAGCGGGCGCGCCGGTGGCGATGGAGGATCGCTGCGCGCACCGCCATCTGCCGCTGTCCATGGGCAAGCTCGTCGGCGATGAGGTGCAGTGCCACTATCACGGGCTGCGCTTTGGCACCGACGGCCGCTGCACCCGCATTCCCGGCCAGGAGCAGATTCCGCGCGGCGCCAAGGTCAAGACCTATCCGGTCGCCGAACGCTATCACTGGATTTGGATCTGGATGGGCGACCCGGCGCTGGCCGATCCGGCGGCGATCACCGATTTCCATTGGCTCGACGATCCGAATCATTGGGGTGCCAAGGCCTCCTATCTGCACGTCGAAGCGAACTGGCAGTTGGTGGTCGACAACCTGCTCGATCTCACGCACCTCGCTTTCGTCCACGACACCACCATCGGCAACCTGGCGCTGGCCGAGCACGCCAAGGTGCAGGTCACGCGCGCGCCGAACAATGTCGTGGTGACGCGTTGGATCATCGACCAGGAGCCGCCGCCGACATTCAAGAAAGTCGGTGGCTTCACCGGCCATGTCGACCGCTGGCAGATCATCGACTTCGTGCCGCCGGCGTTCCTGCGGCTCGACGTCGGCGCCACGCCCACCGGCACCGGCGCGCCGGAAGGCAAGCGCGTCGGCGGCATCGGCATGCGCAACCTCAACGCCATCACGCCGGAGACCGAAACCACCTCGCATTATTTCTGGGGCCAGGCCCATGATTTCGACGTCAAGAATGCCGAGACCACCGAAAAAATCTTCCAACAGATCAAGACTGCGTTCCTGGAAGACGTCAGCGTGTTCTCGGCGCAACAGCGCAACTTGACCATGATCGCGAACCCGCCGCAGATCGACATCAATGCCGACGCCGGCACCATCGCGGCGCGCCGCATCCTCAGCCGGCTTTATGATGAAGAGCAGGGCGCCAGGCCGGTCGCGGCGGAGTAATTTTTTCATCCGCCCCCGCGATAGCGGGGGAGGGGGACCACTGGAGCTCGCGCAGCGAGCGAACCGTGGTGGAGGGGGCGCATGACTCAAAGCTTCGTTGTCGCTGAAAGGCGGTCAAAGCCTGGACGCCATCATTCCCTTGAATTGTTTGCTGCGCGTCGAGGCCCGCGCCCCTTCCACCACCCTGCTGCGCAGGGTGGTCCCCCTTCCCCGCTATCCGCCTACGCGCTCCCGCGCTTCGGCGGACTCTTACCCGCCGTAGCTCGCGTAGCGAGCGAAGGCGGGTCGCGGGGCAGGATGATCAGATCCAGTCCTTCCACTTGAACCAGATCAGCGGCAACAGCGCCGTGATCACGATCAGCGCCAGGCCGTATTGATAGCCCCAGGCCCAATCGTATTCCGGCATGTTTTTGAAATTCATGCCGTAGATGCCGGCGACCAGCACAGGGGGAATGCCGACGACGGAGGCGATGGTCAACACCTTCATGACGTCGTTCTGGTCGATATTGATAATGCCGGTCGCGGCGTCCTGCAGGAGCTGGACGCGATTCACCAGGCCTTCGGAGAACTGCACCAGCGAAGCGATGTCCGAACTCACCGATTGCAGCCGCACTGCATTGTCCTGCGCCAGCCAATCGCGGGCGCGATCTATGGTGAATTTTGCCATGCGGTCGAGGCAGACCAAGGTGTAATGGATGCGTGCCATGCGCTCGCTGGTGCGGCCGGTGCGCAGCATCAGCTGGCGCAACATGGCGGTTTCCTTGGACAGCTTCAGGGCATTGTCCTGGCTGAAGATGATGTGGGAGGCGTCGTCGAGATCGCGGCCGGCGGCTTCCAAAAGATCCGCCAAGTGATCGACCAGCGCTTCGAGCAGGTTCACATAAGCGGCAGCCGGCTCGAGTTTTTCTTGGGCGCCGCATTCCTTGGCCACCGTGTCGAACGTCGCCGATTGGGCAAAGCGCACGGTCATCAGCACGTCCTTCGACAGCACGAAACCGGCCGGGGAGGGCAGCCACGGCTCGTTGCCCGAGGCAAAGATCAGCGGCGCCGTCATATAGAGCGCGCCGTTCTCCATCTGCAGCCGGCTCGTAGCTTCGATTTCGCCGAGCGCATCGTTGCTCGGCACGCGCAGCCCGAAGGCGGTCTCGAAGCCTGCGCGTTCGGCGTCGGTCGGGTCGAGGAGATCGATCCAGCTACGGCTCGCCAGCGCGCTGCCCTTGGCGTGGTCGGTGGGATAGGCGTTCAACATCCGGGGCCTCGACCATAACCTTCTGGAATCATTGAAAAAGCCGTTAAGCCGACGTTAAACGCTTCAGCCTAAATTAACCAGAGGCCGGCGTCGGGGGAACCGCGCCCTGGCCGCGATGGCGTGCTTCTTCTTTAATGTAGCGGTGGCGTAGGTCGAGTTCAGTCATGGCGCGCGGTCGCATCGCCGGAAAAACCGGCCATCGTCTCTCGTCATATCTGCGGCATTGCGGGCTGGCCGCTGCCGCGCTGCTTTGCCTGGCCGGCTTTGCCGCGCCGGGCTTAACCGACGACGGCCCGGTCAAGGCCACGCTCGCGGCCACCGTCAACGACGGTTATGCGCGCCTCGTCTTCGACATGAGCGAATACGACGATGCCAGCGTGCGCCTCGCCAACAACGTGCTGGTCATCACCTTCAATCGGCCGATCGATGTCTCGATCGATCGGCTCGCGTTGCAGATTCCCGATTATGTCGGCGCGGCGCGGCGCGATCCCGACGGCAAGGGCATTCGCGTGGCGCTGTCGCAGCAGGTCAAGGTCAATGCCACGGCAGCCGCCGAGAAATTTTTCATCGATCTGTTGCCGGCGTCATGGAGCGGGCAGCCGCCCAGCCTGCCGCCGGAGGTCATCGCCGACCTGGCGCGCCGTGCCCGCGAGGCCGATCGTCTCGAGCGCAAAGAGCGCCAGGCCGTTGCGCAGCAGCGGGCGACCGCCGAGCCGGTGCGCGTGCATGCCTCGACCCAGCCGACTTTCACCCGTTACATCTTTGCCGTGCCGGCCAATACCGCGGTGTCCGCCGATCGCACCAAGGAGCGGCTGACGCTGACCTTCGATGCGCCGATCAAGTTCGATCTTGCCGATGTCGCGGCCGCGCTGCCGCGCGCGATCGGCGGCATCGAAGCCGAATTGCGCGACGACAGCACTCTGGTGCGCTTCAACTTCCTGGCCAAGATCGATGTCCGCAGCTTCCGCGACGACGGCGGCTATATGCTCGATATCGTCGGCGCCGACAACAAGCCGGACGAGGCGAGCGCAGCGCCCGCCGCGCCAGCCGCTCCGCAGCAAAGTGCGGCGCCGGAAACCACCGCGCCCGCAACGGTCCCGCCTGCGGCGGCGAACGATGCTGCCGCGCCCCGCGCCGAGGCGGCAGCGCCATCAGCGCCGGCGGCAGAAAAACCCGACATCGCGCCGCCGGCAACAATCACTGCAGCTGAACAACCGCTGGCCGACAAGCCGGCGGCCGCGCCGAAAGTGGAAGCGCAAATCGCGGCGCCGGAAACGCCGCCGCAGCCGGCACCTTCAGCCGACGCCGCAAAGGCAGTGCCTCCTGCGCCGCCGCCAGCACCGCCGGCAGTGCAACGCGATGCGGCCGCCGCGCCCGACAAAGCTCCGGCCAACGCCGCGCCGCCGCCGCGCCCGCGCGCCGCGAATACCAGCGACAAGGTCGCGGCCGAGCTCACCCGCCAAGGCGCCAACCTGAAACTGTCATTCGGATTCACGACACCGACGGCGGCGGCGGTGTTCAATCGCGCCGACACGCTGTGGATCGTGTTCGATTCCAATGCCGACATCGATCTCAGTGCGCTCGATGGCGAAGCGAGCCGCACCATCCGCGGCGCGGAATTCACCCACGCGCCCGACGCCGACATCGTGCGCATAAAACTCGATCGTCCGCATCTGGCCTCCGTCGATATCGATGGCCCGACCTGGACGGTGCAGATCGGCGACACCGCTATCGACTCAACGCACGCGCTCACCATGACCCGCAATCTGATCGGCCCGAACCGATCGAGCGTCACCATCCCGTTCGACGCGCCGCATCTGGTGCACCGGCTCGACGATCCCGACGCCGGCGACACGCTGGTGGTCGTCACCGCGTTCGCGCCGGCGCGTGGCTTCGTCAACGGGCGCGATTTTGTCGAGTTCCGCATGCTGGCCTCGGCCGAGGGCGTCGTGGTCGATCCGCTCGCCGACGACGTCAAGGTCGAGCTGGCGCCCGACAAGATCATCGTCAGCCGTCCCATGGGTTTGGCGCTGTCGACCTCGTTGCAGAACCTGCTGCGCGGCTCCGGCTTGCGGCCGACGATGTTCGATTCGCAGTTGTGGGGTTTCGATCAACAGGGCTCGTATATCGAGCGGCAATCGAAGCTGGTTGCAGCTGCGGCATCGGCGCCCGACAACAAGCGCCTGGCGCCGCGGCTCGATCTCGCGCGCTTCTATGTCGCCCGCGACATGTATCCGGAGGCCAAGGGCGTGCTCGACGTCGCGCTGGCTGACGAGCGCGCGGCCGCGGAGCAGGGCACCGCGGCCGTGCTGCGCGCGGTGACCGAGATCATGATGAATCGCCCCGACGACGCGCTGAAGGATCTCGCCGATCCGTCAATCGGCGATCAGCACGATGCGCCGCTGTGGCGGGCGCTGGCTTACGCCAAGCAGGGCAAATGGGGGCAGGCGCGCGACGGCTTCAAGAGCGCCGACGCCGCGGTGGCGACGCTGCCGGTCGAGTTGCAGCGCGTCGCGCTGAAGGAAGAAATGCGCTCGGCCATCGAGGTCGGCGATTTCTCCACCGCTTCGGTCCAGCTCAACGATTTCCAGACCATCGGCGTCTCGCATGAGCTCGAGCCGGCAATGGCGGTGCTGATCGGCCGCCTCGCCGAGGGCATGGGCCGCAAGGAGGATGCGCTCGCGGCCTATCAGACAGCGGCCGATTCCTGGGATCGGCGCGCCGCGGCGCAGGGCCAATTGCGCGAGACCCTGCTGCGCTATGCCATCGGCGATCTCAAGCGCGACGACGTCATTTCGCAACTGGAGACGCTCACCACCATCTGGCGCGGCGACGAGACCGAGATCGAGGCGCTGCAAATGCTGGCGCGGCTCTACACCGCCGACGGCCGCTATCGCGACTCGTTCTATGTCATGCGCAGCGCGCTCGCCGCGCATCCCAATTCCGACATGACCCGGCGCATTCAGCAGGAGGCGGCGCGGACGTTTGACGCGCTGTTCCTCGCCGGCAAGGGCGACGCGCTGCCGGCTATCGACGCGCTGGCGTTGTTCTACGATTTCCGCGAGCTCACCCCGATCGGCCGCCGCGGCGACGAGATGATCCGCCGCCTCGCCGACCGCCTGGTCGCGGTCGATCTGCTCGACCAGGCCGCCGAGCTGCTGCAGTACCAGGTCGACAACCGCCTGCAGGGTGCCGCGCGCGCCCAGGTGGCGACGCGGCTCGCGGTGATCTATCTGATGAACCGCAAGGCCGATCGCGCGCTGGCGGCGTTGCGCGCGACGCGCGCTGCCGATCTCACCAACGAAGTGCGCAACCAGCGCCTGCTGCTCGAGGCGCGCGCGCTGTCCGACATGGGCCGGCACGACGTGGCGCTGGAAGTGATCGGCAATCTCGACGGCCGCGAAGTCGTCCGGCTCCGCTCCGACATCTATTGGGCGGGGCGGCACTGGCGCGAAGCCGCCGAACAGATCGAGCTGTTATACGGCGAGCGCTGGAAGGATTGGCAGCCGCTCAACGACATCGAGCGCTCCGACATTCTGCGCGCCGAACTCGGCTACGCGCTGGGCGAGGACACGCTCGGGCTGGGCCGCTTTCGCGAGAAATACGCAGCGAAAATGTCTGGCACGCCCGACGCCCACGCCTTCGAAGTCGTCTCGGCTCTGCTCGGCACCAGCGGCAAGGAATTCGCAGCCATCGCGCATGCCGCCGCCGCGGTCGACACGCTGGACGGTTTTTTGCGCGACATGCAGGCGCGCTACCCGGACGCCAGCGCTGCACCGCCGGCCAGCGCGCAACCGGCGCCGCCGGACGCGCCGCAAGCCGGTACGCCCGCGCCCGCCGTGCCGCCGATACCGTCGATCGTGCCGCCGGCACGCGCCTCAGGGCGGACGGCGCTGCGGTGATACTCCATCCGCCCCCGCGCAGCGGGGGAGGGGGACCGCGCGTAGCAAGCATAGCCCGGATTGAACGAAGTGAAATCCGGGATCAGCATCAGAGCGGCGCGATCGTTCCCGGATTTCGCTCCGCTCAATCCGGGCTACTTGCTCAATCAATCAAGCTCGTCGTCAGCCACGTTGGCATCGGTGTCGATTTCCACGATGCGCCAATAGGCCTCAATCCAAAACCATGTCGCGAGTCGATTCCGATCCTGCTCGGCGAGGAAAGCGCGAAACAGCGCCTGCGCTCCTGCCGCGGGGCCGAAACTTTCCAAAAGAACCTCGCCGGCGACTTGCGAGTTCTCAAGCGCGAACCGGTGCACAGTCATACCGCTCTCCGGGCCGACATCGGCTTCCACAGAGCGCGGCAAAATTGCGAGCCGCACGCAGCCCCAACCGCAACACTGTAAAAATCGCCAAACGCGGGCATGTCGGTGTCATTTTGCACGTAATCTGATTTTAAGATAACCCGGAATCTAGATTATTTCCAGGCCCCTCTGTTGGCGCGGCGGGGCTGGAATTGCCAAAGACACTCGGAACAAAACGGCACAAGGCGCTGATCGACTTCCTGGTCGCCAGGCGCGACGCCCTGAACATGTCGCAGGCCCAACTTGCATCCCGCCTGGGCGAATATCAGTCCTTCGTCGCCCGGCTCGAAAGCGGCGACCGGCGCGTCGATGTCGTGGAATTCATGAAGCTTGGGGAAATCCTGGGGTTCGATCCGGCCAAGGTCATTTCGACCTTGAAGAAGACAGCGCCGTAACCGCATCTGTCCCCGCGCTGCGGGGGAAGGGAACCGCGCGAAGCGCGGTGGAGGGGACCTCTGAGGCGCCGCTTCGTTGTCGTTCCAGTTGGTAGGGCGGGCTGGCCGAAGGCGTAACCCGCCGCATCCGCGAGGTCGGATAGCGAGTTACGCCACGCTACGCGATATAGCCCGAATTTAAATGCCACACATATGCAGGGGCCTGGTTGCTCACTGCGGAGCGCCGGGCTCAGGAGTGTCTACGTCTTGACGAATCAAGTCAGTCGCAATCTCGATTTGCTCTGGCTTCTTGCCGCGCCTGAGTAACCAACGCACTACAGGTATTTTTCGGGGTGATAGATATCTTGTAAGCGTCGTAATGGCCATGATCATGGTGATGACACTAAAGATTATGCCCCCGACGCTCGTGATCGCGGCCTTTGCCACCAGCATCCAAGACACATGAACTTCAATGTCTTGCTCAAGTACCTGTACGCGGACGCGAGCCTCCTTCGGAGGCATAATAATGTGGGCAAAGACTTCAACCCTCAGATGCTGAGTGCCTCGCTCCCGTAGGATGACGTTCCATTCCCAATCCACCGTATCGAGCGATGTAACAGTACGTTCCTGAGGTCCACTTGGAGAGATTTCGACTGAAGGCCCGCCGCGCAAAATCGCCTCGATGTGTTGCGCGTATTGCGCTTTCTTTTCAGCAATTTCTCCTTTTGTGTTCCGGAATATTTCCAAATGACTGAGGTCGACTGGCGTCGTCGCCAAGCTCAACACTACTTTGACCGACTCGTATACAAATGCGGACTGGGGTTTGTTGAAGCGATAGGTCCCAGTAGCAAGATCGTTGACAATATTTTCAATATTTTCGCATGGCTCTTTTGGGCCCAGAATAATACCCCTCTGCGCCTGCAACCTGCGGCATCCTAAATCTTGAAGTGCATTCTCAATTTCTGCGTCGCTACGTCCTTTCCCCATCTCTTTTAGTCGATCCAAGAGATTCCTTTCCGCTTCTTGTTTGTTTTGTTCTTCTTGTCTCTGCCAATTTTCGGGCAGCCTATCCAGGCTCTGCGTATCCCTCGGCTGCCATTTTGTACCCAAGTCTGTGTGCAGCTTAACGTCATTATTCGAAAAAATGAGCAATGGAGCATAATATGAGACACAGCCAATAATGCTCATAACCCAGAGGAGAAGAACGACGCGCGTGAGCAAAAGGCTACATTTGTGGGTCCGTTGCATAGGGGCCATCGGATAGGGGCCATCCTTCGACAAACGCAGCAAGATAGGTCGCTTGATGCTCAACCACAAGTGGCGGCGACGAGTTCGTTGATCAGCAAGCGTAGCCCGGATTGAACGCAGTGAAATCCGGGGTCAGCATCAGAGCGGCGCGATCGTTCCCGGATTTCGCTCCGCTCAATCCGGGCTACTTGCTCGCGCATCGCCCGCAGCGGGCGAAACTTCCGCCATGTAAACAACATCGTGTCCGGCGGCGCGCAGATGCGAAACCAGGCCGGCGTCCACACATTCATCGGCAAGCCAGCGCACGGCTAGCCATAAACGAGGTCTTCGTCGGCCAGGTAATCGGCGGCAAAGGATTGGGCGGCCAGAATGTCATCATGCGTCAGCTGGGGATGATCGATAAGGATGGCATCGATCGTCATGCCGGCACCGAGCTTGCGCAGCACGGTTTCGACTGGAACACGCGTGCCGCGGATCACCGGCTTGCCGCCCATGATCTCGGGGTTGATATCGATCCGCTCGTGAGCCATTCGCGCCTCATGCCGCGCGGGTTGTAGCCGGCACATATCATATTACGGCTTCCGCTTCACCCTCCCCTGCAGGGGGAGGGTCGACCGCCCAACGGGTCCGGCCCGAAGTGGCCGGCCCGATGCCAGGCTCCGGCGGTCGGGGTGGGGTGCGCGGGGGTGCCGTTAGGCTGAGCGTTCTTCGATGGCCCCACCTGTCGCGCTTGCGCGCGACGGCCTCCCCCTGCAAGGGCGGCTGGGAGATTGTGGTGCCATCACCGCTATAAACCTTTGTCCACCTCATAGATCAATTCAGCAGCGATAATTTCGCCGTTCTCGCCGACTTCCAAATATCTGTTCGAGAAGCCAGCCGTTGAGTTGGCGGTGGATACCCACCTCACGGCCGACATGATGAAATTGAACTGAGCATCGGGAGAGCCGCCGCTCGGGATGACGACAATCCCCGGATGCGTCTGGCTGCGCTGCGCCAGTTTACGAAAATCCTTGGCGTTGATCGTGACGATGGTGCGCGTCTCGGCCATGGCAAGTTTCCACAGCTCATGGTCGGGCGCGCCCAACAAGCCGCGATCGCGGACGTGAACGGCATCCACGTCGTGTTGCCATAACGTGCGGACGATTCGTGGTGACGTGTTCTCATCGAGGAGAAGGATGGCCAGCAACGCCGCTCTCCTCGCGCCGCGGCGGCCGGCCTAGCATTGGATGGGCCTTGAAATAAAGCCGCGCGAATTCGATGTCGTCGTGGTGCAGATAAGGGTAGTCCTCGATGATATCGGCGATCGCTTCGCCGCCTTCGCGCATTTTGCCGATGTGGTTGACCGACAATCGCGTGTTCTTGAAAACAGCCTCGCCGCCCAAGACGCCTTCTTTTTGCTCGATGTGCGTGAGTCCCTTGGCATAGAGATCGACGCGCGCGGCCAGATCCTCGACCACCTTGGCGATGTCGATGAAAAGATAATCGTCGAGCTTCAGTCGATCGCGGGCGCCGAACAATTGGCTCGGCCGGCCCCGCGTCAACGTGGCGGCCAGCAGTGCCGCGGCATCCAGGTGGTCGTAGAAATGCCGGCGGCCGGATGGCGCTATCAAATCTTCAAGTTCCTCAAACGCTTTCTTGCGTAAGGCGGCGGAGAGCAAGTCGCCCTTATAGACGGCCGCGAACACGAAGACGTCGGCCCAGCGGAACAGCAATCGCTCCAAATTTATGGATTTGATCGGCCTCAACAGCCCGGTTTCGATATCCTTGCGCACTTTGGCTTCCGCAACATCGGCGAGCACGGTTGCCTCGCGCAACGACAGCATGGCGCGGACTTTTGCAGCCGTTGCGTGGCGACGTCGATGTTTGTGAACAGGCGGCATAGCTGGAATGCGCAAAGGGCTCATAATTATTCCCAAACTTGTGTATGATTTAAAGAGCCCAGACGTGATTGTAAAGTCTTATCCTCTAAGTAATTGAATAAACGACGGATTTCTCTTGAAGCCAGCGCGACTGGCCGGTTTAAACGTGCGTCTCTTTTTTATTGACATGCGTCTCGTTTTGAGTTACTAACGAAAAATCTCGCCCAGCTAAGGGACGTGTTCTCGAGGCACACCTGAATACGGGGCGAGTGCGGTTCCCGCGGGCGGATTTGCACTCCGCACTCGGGCGGCTTCGGCGGATACGCCCGTCCGGCACTACGACCGGTACTGCGGGGCAACCCGCTGGACTGAATGGACAGGTCAGATGCGGGTAACACCCGATGACGCCAGGTCCCAGGAAGTGCGGGCTGAAGCTGAGCGGTGGCGTTCGTTCGCCGCCACAAGTGCCGCGGCGGAGCGCCGGTAGGCGTGCGCGCCCGTAAGCGCGCCCACGCCCCGAACGCCGACAAGCGGTAACGCGCGTCGGCGTGGCGTGGATCTCGGACAGTTGCGTCTATCAGCGCTCCGCCTCCCTTCTTTGTGCAGCGTGAAGCGATCCGGATGAAGCGAAATCCGGAAACACTTTCCGCCCCCGCGATAGCGGGGGAGGGGGACCACTGGAGCTCGCGAAGCGAGCGAACCGTGGTGGAGGGGGCGCATGACCCGCCGCTGGGTTGGCGTCGCAAGGCAAGCAACGGTGGCGTCGATATTTCCTTGAATTGCCTGCGTTCGCGTTGAGTCCCGCGCCCCTTCCACCACCCTTCGGGTGGTCCCCCTTCCCCGCTATCGCGGGGCAGGAAGGTAATTGTTGCAAAGCAGGCGCCCGCTTGACTGATCGGCGGGGAGGTCTATCATTCAATCGTTCGATTGAATGATAGAGGGTTGGATGCCGATAAGCCCCAAACTGGCCCTTTTTGCCCAGTTCGCCGCCGTAGCCAAATCGCTGGCGCACCCCAGCCGGTTGGAGCTCCTGGAGCATTTGGCTCAAGGCGAGCGCAGCGTCGAAATCTTGGCGGAGCGAACCGGACTGTCGGTCGCGAACACGTCGCAGCATTTGCAACAGATGCGGCGCACGGGAATGGTGGTCGCGCGACGTGACGGCAAATTCATTTTTTACGCCCTCGCGGACGACGCCGTGCTCGATCTGGTGTCGGCGCTGCGCCGTATCGCCGAGCGAAACGTCGCCGAGGTCGATCGTGTCGTCCGAAGCTATTTCGACGATCGCGACAGTCTCGATCCGATGTCCCGCAAAGAGCTTCTAAAAAAATCCCGCGCCGGGGAGGTTACAGTTCTCGATGTGCGTCCACCCGACGAATTCGCGTTGGGACACGTGCGCGGCGCGGTGAACGTTCCACTGCGCGAGTTGAAAGCTCGTCTCGCGCAATTCGACCCGTCGCAAGAGATCGTCGCCTACTGCCGCAGTCACTATTGCGTGCTGTCTTACGAAGCCGTTGCCATGCTTCGCAAGCGTGGCTTCAAGGTTCGCCGATTGGAAGAGGGCTTTCCGGAGTGGCGCGCGGCTGGACTGCCTGTCGCCATCGGCGCCGCTTGACCTCGAACGACGACGAAGACCGGTTCGCCCGGCTGATGAAAGGAAAAGAACAATGGCCGATCATTCAACTTCCGAAATTGTCGTCGACGCCGCCGCGCTCCGCGAGGAAGTCAAAAGCAAGTATCGCGAGGTCGCGACCGATCCGCACGGGACCTATCATTTCCACACCGGCCGTTATCTGGCACGACGGCTCGGCTACGATGACGAGTTTGTCAAATCGCTGCCCGACGTGGCCGTGGAGTCTTTCGCCGGCGTTGCCAGTCCGTTTGCGCTGCGAACGCTTGCAAAAGGCGAGCGCGTTGTCGACGTTGGCTCAGGCGCGGGCTTCGATTCGTTCGTTGCGGCCGATCAAGTCGGTCCGAATGGAAAGGTCGTCGGCGTCGACATGACCGAGGAAATGCTGGCGAAATCGCGTTCGACCGCCGCCGCGTTGAAACTGGATCATGTCGAATTTCGCGAAGGCATCGCGGAAAAATTGCCTGTGGCGGACGAATGGGCGGACGTCGTGATCAGCAACGGCGTGGTCAACCTTTGCGCCAACAAGAGGGCCATCTTCTCGGAAATCCTCCGCGTCTTGCGCCCCGGCGGACACCTGCAATTTGCCGACATCGCCAACGGTAGGCCGGTCCCTGAAGCGGCCATTCAAAACATCGACCTTTGGACAGCTTGAATTGCCGGTGGTCTGCCGTGCGCAGCCTGGCAAAAAATGTTGGAAGACATTGGCTTCATCGAAGTCCGTATTGGGCCGCCGGTTGACACCTTCGCCGGCGCGAGCGGCGAGAAGAACGCCCGTCGTTTCGAGGTCTACGGCTACTCAATCCTGGCACGCAAGCCGGAATGACCGAAAAGCATGTGGACGGTCGGGCTTTGTCGACATGGGTAGCGGGCAGCCGGGTTTTTTTGAAGCCACCGAGATGCCATCCGCAGGATGGTGGGAAGCACTATGGCCCGATCCGGCCGCCGTGCTGGATGCAGTCGGACTTGTCGCGGGCACCGACGCGATCGATCTCTGCTCGGGCGACGGATGGTTCACCCTGCCTATGGCCAAGGTAGCTCGCCATGTCATCGCGATAGACATCGACCGCAATATGTTGGAAGCGGCGCACCGTCTATTCTGGGAGAATAGAATCGGCAATTGTGATTTCGTAGCCGGCAACGCTTATGACCTCGGCAATCTTGCCCATCGTGCTGTTGATTTCGTATTCATGGCAAATGCCTTTCACGGCGTTTCGGACCGACCCCGTTTGGCCCGTGCCGTGCGAGAGGTGCTGAAGCCTGACGGTCATTTTGCAATTGTTAACTGGCATCAACGTCCGCGCGAAGATACAGTCGTCTTGGGCGAACCGCGCGGGCCGAAGTTTCAATTGCGGTTGTCGCCGAAGCAGACTGTCGAGGCGGTTGAAGCAGGCGGCTTGATGCTCGATCGAATCGTCGAATTGCCGCCCTATCACTACTGCGCGGTGTTCAATCGATCGAGTTGCTGAAACCGGACATTGGTCCACGACGGACGAGGCCAAAAAGGCGACCAAGCTTAAAGCGCTCGGCTTTATGGGGACCATGGTCCAGGGCGGGCACCATCAGCCTCACCATCTGATGATCGCCAAGGGTGAGTTTCACACACATTGACGGGTGGCGCGACGCTCGGGGCAAGAATCGCGGCCCATGCTATTGATGCGGCATGAATGATTTTGCTGCCGCGCTGCGCACTGCGATCGATCTCATCCTTGGCTTCGATGCCGGATTGCGCGACATCGTGGTGCTGTCGCTCGCGGTGAGCCTCGCCGCGAGCGCTTGTGCATTCGTCATCGGCGCGCCGCTCGGGACGGCCTTGGCGGTGTATCGCTTCCGCGGACGCGGGGCGCTGGTCGTCATCGTCAATGCGCTGCTCGGCCTGCCGCCGGTGGTCGTCGGGCTTGCCGCTTATCTGTTGCTGTCGCGGTCCGGGCCGTTGGGGTCGTTCGGCATCCTGTTCACGCCGACCGCGATGGTTATTGCGCAATGCGCGCTTGGCACGCCGATCGTCATCGCGCTGGTTCATCGCATGGCGGTCGGGCTGTGGGCAGCTTACGGCGATGCGCTACTGGTCGACGGCGCCGCGCGCTGGCGCGCCATCGTGCCGCTGATGCGGATGGGGCCGGAGGGATTGCTGACGGCATTTTTGGCGGCGTTCGGCCGCGCCATTGCCGAGGTCGGCGCCATCATCATCGTCGGCGGCAATATCCTCGGCTACACCCGCACCATGACGACGGCGATCGTTTTGGAAACCAACAAGGGCAATCTCAGCCTGGCGCTGGCGCTGGGCATGATTTTGATCGTGTTGTCGATGGCGGTGAGCGCCGTGAGCCTGGGCTTGGGACGTGCCTTGCGTTAGTGCGTCGCTTCGCGGCGCGGCGGAAAGAACAGTTCCTCGCCGTTGATCTTGTAGGACGTGATGGCGTCGAGGCCGGCCTTCGACGTGAGCCACTCGTGCCAGATCCGCGCCTCGTTGCTTCGCACCTTCGGCCATTTGGCGGGATTGACCAAAATGCTGCCGTACGGATTGAACAGCACTGGGTCGCCTTCGGTCAAAACTTCGAGACTTTGCCGGTTCTTGAAATTGGCCCAGGTGGCGCGATCGGTCAGCGTGTAGGCATTCATCGCCGCCGAAATATTCAGCGTCGGCCCCATGCCTTGGCCGAGGTCGCGATACCAGGGCGTATTCTTGTCGGGCTGGAGGTCGGCCGACTTCCACAGCCGAAGCTCCATCCGATTGGTGCCGCTGTCGTCGCCGCGGCTCGCAAACACGGCGTTTGCGTCGGCGATGTGCATGAGCGCCTCGCGCGCATCTTTCAGGCCGCGAATATGCGCCGGATCGGTATTGGGCCCGACAACGACGAAATCGTTGTACATCACGTCGCGGCGATCGATGCCAAAACCGTCGGCGACGAACTTGTCCTCGCCGACCCGATCGTGGACTAGCAGCGCATCGGCGTCGCCGCGCGCGCCGATCGCGAGCGCCTGGCCGGTTCCGACCGCGACGACATGCACGCCCAGGCCGGTCGCTGAACGAAAGATCGGCAGGATGTGCTCGAATAACCCTGAGTCTTGGGTCGAGGTGGTCGAACTGAGAACGATGAAGCGCTCGGCGGCCTGGGCGGTCGATATGACCATGGCCGACAAAAGCAGGGTGAAAATTCGAATCATTTCGGCATTCCTGCACGAATCGCTTGCAATGTAACCCCGGCTCAGACCGTGGTGAATTCCGCCCCGCGCGCATTACTTTCCTTCTTTTCATTGCGGCGCCGGCGCGCAACACTGATCATTCCTATAACGGATTGCGAACGTGGAATGGTGGAAAAGGCATGACCGGAATTCAAGAAGCGCCGATGCAGACCAAACCCGCACTGGCCAAGATCCGCACCGACGTAGTCGGCAGCCTGCTGCGGCCGGAGATCGTCAAGGAAGCGCGCATCGCGTTCGATGACGGCAAGATCACCGCCGACGCGCTGCACGCCATTGAGGATCAGGCGGTTCGTGAGGCGGTGCGGCTGCAGGTGGACGCTGGCCTCGACGTGGTCACCGATGGCGAGATGCGTCGGCTCAATTTCCAAGACAGTTTTGGCGAGTCGGTGGAAGGCTATGACGCCAACCGCTCGACGCTCAAAGTGTACGAGCAACGCGTCGAGGGCGCGGCGCCGGGACAGCGTTGGGACATCGCGCAGATGCACCACGCCGGCACGGCGGTCTCCCATCGCCGGCCGGCCAAGGCGCGGCTAAAACTTGCGCACAACATTCCGCTCGAGGAATACCGCTTCGTCGGCAAAGTAGCGAAGAAACCGGCCAAGGTCTCGCTGATCGGGCCGGACCGTATCTCGCAGCGCTTCGAATACGAAAATTCGACCGCCGTCTATCGCGACATGGCCGCGTTTTTGGCCGACGTCGTGGCGATCGAGCGGCAGATCGTGTCGAGCCTGGTCGAGGCCGGCTGCCGCTATGTCCACATCGACGCGCCGGGGTTCACTGCCTACGTCGACGACGCCACCATGGCGCAAATGCGCGCGCGCGGCGAAGATCCAATGCAGAATTTTGCGCAATCGCTCAAGGCCGAGGCGGCGGTGATCGCCAATTATCCCGGCGTGACCTTCGGCATTCATCTGTGTCGCGGCAACCAGCGCAGCATGTGGCACCGCGAAGGCACTTACGACGCCATCGCCGAACGATTGTTCAACGAGCTGCCGCACGACCGCTTCCTGCTCGAATACGACACGCCGCGCGCCGGCAGCTTTGCGCCGCTGCGTTTTGTGCCGAAGGGCAGGGTGGTGGTGCTCGGCCTCGTCAGCACCAAGGTGGCGGAGCTCGAAACCGTCGACGCGCTCAAACGGCGGATCGACGAGGCGAGCAAATTTTTGCCCCTCGACCAGCTCGCCATCTCGCCGCAATGCGGCTTCGCCTCCGACGTGGTCGGGAATTTGCTCAGCGCGGATGATCAGAAGCGGAAGCTGGAAGTTGTTGCCACAACGGCGCGAGCGGTATGGGGGTGACAGGGATCAGGTATCAGTAATCAGGGATCAAGAGCGCGATATTTTGATCCCTGATTACTGATCCCCGATCCCTGACCGCCCTACAACAGCTTGTTGGTGCGCAGATTGACCGCGCAGACATCGTCCGGCCCGTTGCTCTTCGGTTTGACGCTGCGGTATTCGAAATGCAGCGTCGGGTCGCCGCTCGACGGGCTTGTGACGGTGGCCCGCACATAGCCGGATTCGAACATCTTGTTGGCGATCCGCGTGCTGTTCTGCATCGCCTGCGCCATGAAGTTCTTGCCGACTTCCTCGCCGGGCGTAATGGCGTAACCGCCGGCGCCCGACAGCACGTAGGGAATGTCCTGTCCGGTATCCTGGCGCACCACGCGTTGATAAAGATGCGCATGGCCGCAAATCACCGCGTCCGGCCAAAAGCCCGCCTTCTTGCAGGCGGCGTCGATGGCGGTGCTGGTCGGATCCTTTTGCCCGGGGAACCAGCGCGGGAAATGGTGGATCGCCATGATGACCGCGGGCAGGCCGTTCTTACGCAGGGCCTTCAGGCGGACCAGTTCCTGATACAGGAACAACAACTGCGCGTCGTTGAGCCAGCCGAGCGACTCGCCGCAATTGCTGTACAGGCCGATGATCGACACCAGCGGCGCGTCGAGGGTGAAATACACCCCGGGCTGCGTCATCGTGGTGCGCAGGATGCCGCCGGCGCCGACCCAGCGACCGGGCGAGGTTGCGCAAAACGCCTGCTGGAACGAATCGAGCGACACCATGGAGGCGTTGTAGGTGATGCCGTCGTGATTGCCGGGAACGGCGAAGATGGGCGCCGGATAGGCTTTGAACGGCTCGTAGAATTGGCTGTAGTAGTAATTCTCCTCGCCGTAGAAATAGACCACGTCGCCGACGTGGAAACAAAATGCCGGCGGCGCCTTTGTCGCGTCCGCGCTCATCAGCTCGGTCACCTTGGTCTCGTATTCGTCGAGCTGTTTCTGGGTCGGCGCGCCGCTGTCGCCGATAATGTCGAAGGCGATGCTCTTGGTAGAACCGCTGCCGACATAACCCGGCGGATTGGCGCCGACGACCGACGCCAGATCCATGCGTGGATAGCTGTGTGGCGTCGGCACCGGCCCGCGGGTCTGGCCTTTGGACTGCTGTTGCACGAATGGCGTGTTGTAGGTATCGGCGTCGTCGTCCGGAATGTATTTGCCTGACGAATCGTTCTGGTCGA
>Ga0210405_10001283_pt1 | contig 29266 bp, 26 predicted proteins | sample IncBWH11MmetaG_FD_155492 | JGI IMG/M metagenome (GOLD analysis project Ga0210405, IMG submission 155492) | Forest soil microbial communities from Barre Woods Harvard Forest LTER site, Petersham, Massachusetts, United States - Inc-BW-H-11-M | ecosystem: Environmental > Terrestrial > Soil >...
CACGACGTTTGGCTATCGCGAGTCAGACGAAGTGCGCGCGGCCGTGGATACCGTGGCGGCCCGCAATGACGTCGATCCCGCCCGCATTGGGTTGTGGGGCTACAATTTGGGTGCCTACGCTGCTTTGCGCGAGGCGGAAAACGATCATCGCATCAAAGCTATTGTGCTGGACTCGGTCTACGACGAGCCGCAACAGATGGTGAAAATCGGCGTGGAGCGCACTGGTCTCGGCGGATTTCCCCTTATGGCGCGCTCGGCGGCATTTAGTTTCACGTGGCTGAACTACAAGTATCGCGAAGATCCGCCGCTCTCGAAAAAGCTGAATGCGCTGGCGGGCGTGCCGAAGCTGTTCATCGAGCCTTCTGACGACCCAGAACTTGCCGAAATTACGCGCCAGCTATTTGTGAAGGCGCCTGAGCCGCGCGAACAGATCATCATTCCACACGGTAATTTTGTGTCTATGGATGACGCTGATAAGCGCGATTATGAGAATCGCGTGGTCAGCTTCTTCTTACTGAGGTTGCCCGCTACGGGCGGGGGCGGGCACTAGAATCTCTCCGCTCTTGCCTTCGCAGACCCAAACTGCGGGGAACGCGATATAGGGCGGACACTCGCCGCCAAGGCGAACGATTTCCTGTGAGTTCTTGTAATCCGTAAAGATGATGGAGTGTCTCTCCGTCTGAGGCGACCACTCTTCCGTTTCCCTGTGCAGATAAAAATCCACCTGATACTTGTAGGCGCGCCTCAGCCTGAAAACGGTTGCACCCGATGCTTGTTCCGGGGTCATGTGTTCGAGCGCGGTTTTCACCATGGGTCGCCCGGAAACTCCTGCATCGAGTTCGACGAAATCCTCCCTGGAAAGGGACGTTGACAAAAGGCTGAATACAGTCAGCGCGAGAACCAGAGTGGCTGTCCTGAGCCGACGATTGAATGCGATGACAGCGGTCAGCAGTCCGCCGACAGTCGCGAACATCGAGAGTTCGCTAACCCCGTGCGAAGGGAAGATGTCTGTAACGAATGGGATCTTGTAGCTGAAATGGAACGCAAGAACGCCCATGACCACGAGCGTCAAGCCGCCCGCGCAGAGTACCCACCTCCCCGACCTCTTTTCGAGATGCGCTACGACCGCTCTGGCGGTCAGTAGCGCGAGCGGCGGAAGTGCAGGAAGTATGTAGCCGGGGAGTTTTGATCTGGATATCGTGAAGAAGAAAAGGGTGAATGCGATCCAGCAGGACAAAAAATAGGAAACGAGAGGTAAGCTGCGGGATCGCCATAGCTCTTGGGCTCCCGAAATGCCCGCGCAGATCGAAAAAATTGACCATGGAAGCAGAGCGGCCAGGGTGACCGGCACGTAAAACCAGAACGGCTGGATGTGCTGGAATTCGGGCGTGAGGAAGCGTTTGAAATTGTGTTCGATGACGAAGATGCGGAAGAAATCGGGATTGCGGCGGGCGCAGAGGATGTACCAGGGGAGTGCGGTGAGACAGAAAGCAGCGATGGCTGCCGGATGAAACAGGCGGAATGCGTCGCGCCAGCGTTTTGTGAAGAGTGCCCAGAAGAAAACTGCGCCGCCGCTGAGAATGATGGCAGCGGGGCCCTTCGCGAGAACGGCTAAGCCGAGGAAAAAGCCGAAGAGGACTAGGGCGAGCCATGGCGTGCGTGGGATTATGGGAGAGTTTTCGTTGCGAGTGAGGCCGAGGACGACGGCGGCGCAGACCATCGCAATCGTTAGCATCCCGCTGAAAGGCATATCGGTGGCGGCGGCGTGCGAGAAGCCGATCATGCCGACTGTCGTGGGGAGAAGCAGAAGCAGCCAGCGCGCGGTTTCTGCACCGTAGAGTCGCCAAGCTAACCACGCCATAGAGAGAGTCGCTAGCAGCGCGGAAATTGCGCTCGGCAAGCGCGCCGCAGCTTCGCTCACACCCAAGAGTTTGAAAGAAAGTGCGGCGCCCCAGTAGAGGAGCGGTGGCTTCTCGAACCACGGCTTTCCGTAGAGCCGGGGCGTAACCCAATCGCCGGTTTCGGCCATGTCGCGCGCGATCCATGCGTAGCGCGGCTCGTCTGGCCCAACAAAACCGATAGCTCCAAGATGGCTGAAGTAACAGACGTACAGTGTTGCGATGATAAGAATGGCCCAGCCGATGCGGGCTACAGCGCGGGACTGCGGTTTCTCAGTGATGGCAGTAGGCGATTCGGTCACGGAAGGGAAAGTCTAGCATTGAAACTCTATCTTCGAATGGGGCACCTCTTGCATACTGTCGCGCGTCGGCCGATGCGCGGTCGTCTTGGTAACCAATGAAAGAATGGCTCGAATACGCCCCCGTTTGGCTGATCTTGAAGATGCTCGGCGCCCTCCCGCGACGCGTCGCGCGTCGCTTCGCGGCGGCCGTGACGAGAGTGCTCTTCACCTTGCAACCAAAATTGCAGAAGACGGCGGAATTCAACCTGCGCCTCGCTTTTCCGGATTGGACCGACGCGCAGCGCAAAGACGCGACGCGCAAAATGGTGCGCAATCTCGGCTGGATGGCCGCGGAATTTGCGCGTTTGCCGAGGCTCACGAAAGAAAACATTGAAGACGTTGTGATTCTTGAAGGGCACGAAAATTTTCTCGAAGGGCAGCGGCGAGGCAACGGAGTTCTGTATTTAACGGGCCACATCGGAGCTTGGGAGCTCTCTTCGTTCGCGCATGCGCTCTACGGATATCCGCTCCACTACATGGCGCGGCCTCTGGATAACAAGCGCCTCGACGCGCTCGTCAACAAATATCGCTGTGCTTCGGGCAATCGGCCTATCTTCAAGAATGAATCCGCGCGCGTCATGCTGAAAATTCTGAAAGACTCCGGAACTGTTGGCATTCTCGCAGATCAAAACACGCTACCAGTAGAGGGCGTGTTCGTCGATTTTTTCGGCAAGCTCGCCTGCACCACGACGGGGCTGTCGCGAGTGGCATTGCACACCGGCGCGGCAGTCGTGCCGGGATACGCTTATTGGGATGAGACCATCCAAAAATATCGACTGCGGTTCGAACCTCCCTTGGAACTGATTCAGACTGGCGACACCGAACGCGATGTCTTTGAAAACACGCAGCGGTTTGCCAAAGTAATTGAAGAGATTATTCGCAAACATCCGGACCAATGGGTTTGGGTTCACAGGCGCTGGAAGACCAGGCCCAAAGGCGAGCCCGCGCTGTATGATTTTTGAGAGAGGTCTTCGATGATGCAAACGGCGAAGTCATTGGCGGAAGCAGTTGGCGCAAGGCTGGAAGGCGATGGCGCGATCGAGTTGCGCGGAGTTGCGGCGCCGGAGCGCGCCGGCCCGCACGATCTCATATACGTGGAAAAACCCAAGCATGCTGAACGTGCCGCGGCATCGGCCGCGCTCTGCGTGATCGGCGCGGAAAATATCGCGTTGCCCGGGAAGACGGTTTTGCGAAGTGCCCAACCGAAAGTGGCGTTCGCAAAAGCGGCAGCCTTGATTCTTGGAAAGAGCCCCATCGCGACTGGCATTCATCCGACAGCAATTGTGGCCCCTCTGGCGAGAGTTAGCGCAAGCGCAGACATCGGCCCGTTTGCGGTGATCGGCGAAGACGCTCACGTCGGCGAAGGCACTCAAATCGGCGCGCACAGCGTGGTTGGCGCGGGCTGCTGGATAGGCGAATACTGCCGCATTCACCCGCGCGTGACTCTCTACGCAGGTGTTCGCCTTGGGCATCGCGTGGAAATTCATTCCGGCGCCGTCATCGGTGCGGATGGCTTTGGCTACGCGCAAGGCGAAGGCCGCTACTGGAAATTTCCGCAAGCTGGCATCGTGGAAATCGCCGACGATGTGGAAATCGGCGCGAACACGACCATCGATCGCGGCTCGCTCGACGACACGCGCATCGCCGAAGGCGTTAAACTCGATAACCTTGTGCACATCGGCCACAACTGCCAGATCGGCGCGCACACTGTGATGGCTGCGCAAGCCGGTCTTTCCGGCTCCTGCGATTTTGGCAAGCATGTGGTCGTCGGCGGCCAAGCCGGTTTTGGAGAGCAATGCTACCTGGAAGACGGCGCCATCATCGGTGGCCAGTCCGGCGTGCTCGGAGGCAAGACCGTTCGTAGCGGACAAACTGTCTGGGGAACTCCGGCGCGCCCGCTGGAAAAATTCAAAGAACAATTTGCCTGGCAAGCCCGTCTACCGGAGCTGGCCGCTCGCATCAAAGAGCTGGAAGCTAAACTAGAAGTCAAGCTGGAAGGGAAGTGACGTGAGCGCGACTTCACGCTGGCGCGTGATCGTAGTTGGTGGCCACACCCGCAGCATCGGCAAGACGCAACTCGTGTGCGACATCATCAATACTTTTCCGCAGGCCAACTGGATCGCGGGAAAAATCACGCAGTATGGCCACGGCGTCTGCGCGCAGAACGGAAACAACTGCGACTGCGCTCCTGACGAGCACATTTGCGCCATCGAATGGGAGGCGCAGCCACAATCAGGAACGGACAGCGCCAGATTTTTGGCGGCGGGCGCGAAGCGCTCGTTCTGGCTAAGAACGAAACAGGGTTATCTCGCTGAGGGCCTGCCGCTGATGCGGGATGCTCTGAAACAAACCCTCTCAGAAACAGAAGAAGATTCCCCTCCGCTGATTCTCGAAAGCAATTCGCTTTTGCAATTTCTGAAACCCAGCCTCTATTTCGCCGTCATCGATCCGGCCCGCGAAGATTTCAAAGACTCGGCTCGCGTCGCGCTAGACCGCGCCGATGCGCTCGTTCTTCGCGGCTCAATGGACAACCCCGCCGCCGCTCCATCTTGGATCAAACTCCCCGCCAATCTGTTGCGTACCAAGCCGTCCGTCTCTCAGCGCGAGGGGGAGCCCCTGCCCGAGCCTTTACAGGTACTCCTCGAACGGGTATTGCAATCCCCGCCAAATATCGCCCTTTGACCTTTGACAAAAATTGACAACGATTAGGTAACTCTCCCGCATCTTAGAAGTTGACCCATTGCCGGAAGACGGCGATAATTTAGTGGTACTCGTGTTACTCGGTATCCACCGGCCCTGGCGCTCGCGCCGGAGTCAGTGGGAAGTGACTAGGAATAAAGCAGTTAGGCCGGTTGTGGCCAGATGGGGCGAATTTAATTTGCCCACATTCCCGTAGGTTTTGCTCTGGGGGACTCGATTTGGCAACAGGTACTCGCATTGGATTAGACAAGCCCGCGCCTGCCATGCCACCTCTTTGGCTTCAGGAAGACCTGTCCGGCTCGCTCGAAGCAGCCATCGAGAACGGCGCAAATCATCTGCTCTCACTGCAAGCCGAAGAGGGCTATTGGCTCGGCGAACTCGAAGCCGATACCACTCTCGAATCCGATTACATTTATTACCTTTACGTTCTTGGCAAGGCCGATCCCGTCCGCATCGCCAAGCTCGCCAACTATGTTCGCAGGCGTCAATTGCCCGACGGCGGGTGGAATATTTTCCCGGGCGGGCCTTCCGACCTCAACGCAACCTGCAAGGCATATTTCGCGCTAAAACTCGCCGGCGATAACATCAGTGCGCCGCACATGACGCAAGCGCGCGAAGCGGTTCACGGACTTGGCGGCCTGGAACTCACAAATTCTTATGTTCGTTTTTACCTTGCTCTGATTGGCGCCGTTGGCTGGGAGCTTGTTCCCTCCATTCCGCCGGAACTGCTGCTCTTGCCGACCTGGTTTTATCTCAACATTTACGAAATGTCGTCCTGGACGCGCGGCATCGTCATTCCCATGGCGATACTCTCCGCGCTGCGGCCCGATTGGCGTTTGCCAGAGCGCGCTCGCGTCGACGAACTTTTCAAGGACATCTCGCACAAAGCCGCCGCGTTTGACTGGAGCAAACAGCTCATCTCATGGCGCAACGTTTTCCTGGCGATTGATCGCGGGCTGAAACTTTACGAAAAGCTTCCCTGGAAGCCGCTTCGCAACCGCGCGCTTCGCGAAGCAAAAGCCTGGATGCTCGCGCACATGGAGCGCAGCGAAGGTCTCGCCGCCATCTACCCCGCGATGATGAATTCGATTTTTGCGTTGATGGCGCTCGGGCACGGGCCCGACGATCCGATCACCTCTCGCGAAATTAAAGAATTTTCCCGCTTCGAAATAGAAGAGGGCGACACAATTCGCATGCAGCCGTGCGTCTCTCCGGTTTGGGACACCTGCATCGCCATGGTCTCTCTGGAAGAAGCCGGCCTACCCGCCGATCATCCCGCGATTGTGAAAGCCGCGGACTGGATGCTCTCCAAGCAGGTTCTCGGCCCCGGCGATTGGCAATTCAAAAATAAAGATGCCGAGCCGGGAGGCTGGGCGTTCGAGTTCCGCAACGATTTTTTTCCTGATGTGGACGACACTGCGTTCGTCTTGATGGCTCTACAGCGCGTGAAACATCCCGACCCTGAGCGCATGGAAACCGCGGTTCGTCTTGGCCTTCAGTGGCTGCTAAGCATGCAAAATAAAGATGGCGGATGGGGCGCCTTCGACCGCGACAACGACCGCAAACTTTTGTGCAACATTCCCTTCGCAGATCACAACGCGATGATCGATCCATCGACAGCCGACGTGACGGCTCGCGTAATCGAGTGCCTCGGCCGATTTGGCTGGCCGGCGGAGCATCCCGCTATCCAGCGCGGCGTGAAGTTTTTGCTTAAGGATCAATGCGAAGACGGCTCGTGGTTCGGGCGCTGGGGTGTGAATTACGTTTATGGCACCAGCGGCGCACTGCGAGCGCTCGAAACGGTTTCGCTTACCGCAAAGGAATTTTGCCAGCGCGCTGTAACCTGGCTGCGCGACGTTCAGAAAGCTGACGGCAGTTTTGGCGAATCCCTGTGGAGCTACACCGATCCCGCCACGAAGGGGCAAGGCAACAGCACCGCATCGCAAACAGCCTGGGGCTTGATTGGATTGCTTGCGGGCGCGCAGCCGAATGATTCTGCCGTTCAAAAGGCCGTGTCTTATCTCGTCCACGAGCAAAATGCGGATGGCTCATGGAGCGAAGCCGAGTTCACCGGCACCGGATTTCCCGGCGTGTTTTATTTGAAGTATCACCTCTACCGAAATTCCTTCCCGCTCTACGCTCTTGCGCGCTTTCGCAATCAGGTCCAAGGCCCACACGAATATTGCGCCATGAAATTCCAGCCAGCTGAATTCCGGCTGCGGAGCGGGTTCTAGAGCCCGCGATGACGTTTTCGCTGCGGCTCACCGCGGATTTAACTCTTGCCTTGGCGGCCCGCGCTTTTGGCAACGAGCAAAATAATCCTCCGATCTTGCAGCTTTCACCGGACACAAATTTCCATACAGCTTCCGCTTCGTTTTCCACCGGCGTTCAGCAGGCAGATAACGATTCTCAGCAATCCGGCGCGCTCGTTTCGCGATACCGTTCGCCCATCGTTTGGATTTCCGGTTCCGAGCCGTTGGATTACGCCGAAGTTCCGCGCTTCACCAACGCGCTGGCGGCATCCGGGCGCAGCGTTTTCCTGGAGACGTGCGGCGCTCTGTTGAAGCGGCGCCTTCACGAATTTCAGCCGTCTGACCGTTTTTATTTCACCGTGCGTTTCGATGGCCTTGCGCCGGCGCACGACGAGCGGAGCGCTCGTGATGGTGCATTTGCAGTAGCCCTGGAAGCCATTCGCATGGCGCGGCTGGCAGGCTTTCTCACTTGCGCGCTTCTGGTTCTGCACCCGCAGGCGGCGCCGGGCGAGCTTGAGCAACTCCACGCGGAAATCCGCAAACTCGACATTGACGGTTGTTTGATAATCCGCGCGGCGCGAGCGCCCGAGTTGGAGAAGACGGTCAAGCAACTCCGCGCTCGTTTGCTGAGCTGGCGCTGGGCGATGCTCTCGGACTTGGTGGAATCCGTGGCGCTGCCAGCGGCCTCGCAAAATCCTTGTGAGCTCGATCGCCAGCCTCTTCCGGAGGCGCATCCACCCGATTTCGAGGAAGGCGCCGAAGCGGGATGACAACTCTGGTCACAGGAGCTTCGGGCTTTCTGGGAAGCCATGTCGCGCGTCAACTGGTCGCGCGAGGTGACACGGTGCGCGTCTTGATGCGTGCCTCCAGCACCAACCGCGCCGTCGGAGATCTTTCTCTCGAATACGCGACTGGCGATCTGCGCGATGCGGCTTCTCTCGATCGGGCTCTGGCCGGTGTAAGGACCGTTTTTCATGTCGCGGCGGACTACCGTCTTTGGGCCAAAAAATCGCGGGATATTTACGATTCCAACGTAGGCGGCACGAAGAATCTGCTCGAAGCCGCGAAGCGCGCAGGTGTAGAAAAGTTTATTTACACGAGCACAGTGGCCACCATCGCCGTCGATCGGCCCGAATTGCCAACGGAAGCCACTGACGCCAGGCTCGAAGAAATGGTAGGTCACTATAAACGCTCGAAATGGATGGCGGAGCAGGAAGCCCTCAACGCTGCGAAACAAGGACTGCCGCTCGTTGTCGCTATGCCCACCACTCCAGTTGGTCCAGGCGATTGGAAGCCCACGCCAACCGGAAAAATTATCCTCGACTTTCTAAATGGGAAAATGCCGGGATATGTCGAGACTGGCCTGAATTTTGTCGGCGCGGAAGAGTGCGCGGCGGGACACTTGCTAGTCGCGGAAAAGGGCAAAGTGGGCGAGCGATATCTGCTCGGTGCGGAAAATTTGACGCTCAAGGCGATGCTGGACACGCTGGCCAAAATAACGGGCCTGCCCGCTCCGTCGCTGAAAATTCCTCACGGGCTGGCTTTGGGTGTAGCCTACATGAACACGGCGTTTTCCAGGCTCATCGGAAGAGAGCCGCAGATTCCAGTTGAAGGCGTAAAAATCGCGCAGCACATGATGTTCGTGGATTGCACGCGGTCGCAGCGCGAACTTGGTTTTAAGCCCGGCGCGGTAGCCGCAGCGCTGGAACGCGCGGTCCGCTGGTACGAAGTAAACGGCTACGTGAAGCCAAGTCGTGCCAAGAAAATGCTGCGCGCCGCCGCGTAGAACGAGGCCACTCGGGCGCGTACGCCGAGGAGCTGTTGCAGGGAGGGGCTTGCCACTCCCGTCTTGCGAGATAGCACGGTTGTAGCTTCGAGCTTTCGTCGAACATCATAGATTTGCACAAGACTTACAGACGCATGCGTATCCTAGTCACCTTCGCCATCAAAGCCGAGTTCTCGCAATGGTCCTCTCGCCATCCCTTCGTCCCGTACGAATTTGAAAATTGGGAGCGCCGCCGCGAATTCGATCTCTTCAAAGCCAACATTGGCCCGAACGAAGTGACAGTCCTGCTAACCGGCATAGGTGGAGAGAACGCCGCCCACGCAATGCTGTCCATCCCCACAGAAGTTCACGATATCTGCATTTCCTCTGGACTTGCCGGTTCCCTCGACGCTGCGCTGAAGCCGGGGGACGTGGTTGTGGCACACACGGCAGAAACGTTGGACCAATCTTGCAGAGCAACGAGTGACGCTGATCTCTTCGACCTGGCCGTTACCTACGGCGCAAAGCCTGTGAATGTCTCCCTTACTTCTGAGAGAATCATAGCGACCGCGGTAGAAAAAGAAGACCTCGGCGGGAAGGGAAGCATTGTGGAGATGGAGTCCGCTCACATCCTCTCGGCGACGATGCAACAGCGTGTCCCTTGCGTAGCCGTTCGCGCCATCAGCGACGCCGCGGATGAAGATTTGCCCGTTGATTTTGCTCGGATTCTCGATTCCCACGGCCATCTGAAAATGGGCGGCCTGCTCAAAGAAGTCGGCCTCAGTCCTTACCGTATTCCCTTGCTGATTCAATTTGGACGGCAGAGCCGCGCCGCCGGTAAATCTTTGGCGGACTTTTTGGATCGTTACATCTATGGAATCTCGCAAAACTGGACGCGCATCGCTCCTCCGAAAATAGAAGAGGTCTCGGCGACATGAGCAGCATCGGAACCGCATCGGAGACGCTGAACTCGGTCGGGCCCATCCCCAAGACGATGCGCGCGGGCGTCTTTCGCGACAGAGGCGTCGTCCACGTAGAAGAAGTCCCCGTACCCGAAGTCGGTGAAGGCGAAGTACTCATCAAAGTCGCGGCCTGCGGGATTTGCGGAACGGACATCAAGAAAATCTTTCAGCGCTACGTCGAGCCGCCGCAAATCCTCGGCCACGAGCTTGCCGGCACGGTCGTGGCGGTAGGTCGCGGCGTGGAGAAATGGACGCCCGGCGATCGCGTGATGAGCTTTCACCACACCCCCTGCGGCCGATGTTTCTATTGCGAGAAACGACTTTTTTCCCAGTGCAAGCAATACAAAACGACCGGACTCACCGCCGGTTTCACGCCAAACGGGGGCGGTTTCGCCCAGTACGTGAAAGCCATGCCCTGGGTCGCCGAGCGCGGCATCGTTGCGCTGCCCGACAATGTCAGCTTCGAAGAAGCCACGTTTATCGAGCCCATCAACACCATCGTGAAAGCCGTTCAAAAGGCGCGTATCACCGCGGGCGAGACTGTTCTAATCCTTGGCTGCGGCCCCATTGGCCTGCAGTTGCTCATGGTCAGCAAACTCGAAGGCGCCAAGCTATATACCAGTGATCCAATTCCACAGCGCCGTCAAAAAAGCCTCTCCCTCGGGGCCTTGGAGTCGTTTGACCCAACCAGTGGTAAGCTGGTAGCAGAGGTTCGGGCCCGAACGGATGGTAGGGGAGCGGACGCGGTGCTGGTTGCGGTAGCGCATCCGTCGGTGGTAACAGATGCCTTGGCAACGGCGCGGCCCGGTGGGCGCGTTTTGCTCTTCGCGGCAAACGATCCGGTTACCAAGATCGAGTTTCCTGCCGCGGCTGTGGGGATCGACGAAAAGGAAATCCTGGGCAGCTACAGCGCGGCAGTGGACATCCAAGAATCAGCTGCGGCTCTGGTGCTGGGAAAGAAACTACCAGTGATGGAAATCGTCACGCACCGCTTCGCACTGGATAGAATCCAGGAGGCCCTGGAGCTGGCAGCCAGGCCGACGACCGAATCGCTGAAGATTCTGATCACGCACGCATGAAAACGACCACCACAAAGAAAACGGAAGCCGGAGACGAAGTGAAATTTGCCGTCGCGCGAGTCGTCGTACCGTCAAGGATGACCGCGGCCGTGTTGTACGGTAGCGAAGATCTACGCATTGAGATGATCGACGTACCGCACCTCGCCGCCGATGAAGTGCTCCTCCGCGTTCGCCTCGCGCTGACCGATGGCACCGACCTGAAAGTCTGGAAGCGCGGCTACCACGCCAAAATGATTCAGCCGCCGGCCGTATTCGGCCACGAAGTCGTGGGCGATATCGCCGCCGTAGGCAAACGCGTGGATGCTCGCTGGCGCATTGGCATGCGCGTCGTTGCAGCAAACTCCGCGCCGTGCCTGCGCTGCTATCACTGCCGCCGCGGCCAGGAAAACCTTTGCGAAGATTTGCTCTTCAACAACGGCGCCTACGCCGAATACATGCGCATCCCCGGTCGCATCGCCATGGAAAATATGCTGGAGGTGCCGCACTCCGTCGATGACGGTAGCGCCGCTCTGGTCGAGCCGCTTGCCTGCGTGCTTCGCGGCATTCACGAAATGGAAGTCCGCGCCGGCGATACCGCGGCGGTAATTGGCTGTGGCCCCATCGGCCTTACATTTGTCCGTATGCTTTCGCGCCGAGGCGTTCGCGTGATTGCTCTGGCGCGCCGCTCCGCGCCTCTCGATGTGGCTCGCAGACTGGGTGCGGTCGCCACGATCAACGTCACCGAAACATCAGACGTCGTCTCCGCCGTCAAGTCTTTGACGGAAGACAACCGCGGCCCCGATTCCGTCGTCGAAGCCGCCGGAAATCCAGCGACTTGGCAACAGGCCCTAGCCATGGTTCGCCGCGGCGGCGTCGTAAATTTCTTCAGCGGCCTGCCGTCGGGGACGAACGTCTCGATCGATCCTGCCGCCATCCACTATTCCGAGATCAAGCTGATCTCGCCCTTTCATCACACGCCGCGTTTCATTCGCGAAGCGCTCGAGGCCATACGCCGCGGCGACATTGTCGGCCAGGACTTCGTGACGGAAGAGATCCGCTTGACGGAGCTGCCGCAGGCCTTCGAGCGCATGAAGATCCGCAGCGGTGAAATCAAGCTTGCCGTCCGGCCTTGATTGCTTTGAACTTTTCAGCATCCCCGATTGTCATTCCGAGCGAAGCGAGGAATCTGCTTTTCAATGCTGCGTCCAGGTGAACTCGAAATTGCCGAGCGTGCGCCAGCGAACAACTGCTCCTCAGCAGCGGCGCAGGAATACACGAGCTGGCTCGCTACGCATCACTACGAAAATTTCAACGTGGCTTCCTGGCTGCTCCCCAAAGATTTGCACCAGCACTTCTACAATCTCTACGCCTATTGCCGCTGGGCCGACGATCTCGGCGATGAGGTTCCGCAAAAAGAGCGGGCCCTCGAACTCCTTGATTGGTGGGAGCGCGAGCTCGACGCTTGTTACGACGGACGCCCGTCCCATCCCGTCTTCGTTGCGCTGCGGGAAACCGTACTCGCCAAAAATATTCCCAAGCAGCCTTTTGCCGATTTGTTGCGAGCCTTTCGTCAAGATCAAAACGTAAAGCGATATCCCACTTGGGATTCGATGATCGGCTACTGCGTCTATTCGGCAAATCCAGTTGGACGCCTCGTCCTTTATCTCTGTGGCTATCGGGACGAAGACCGCCAAACGATGTCCGACGCCACATGCACCGCTCTCCAGCTAGCGAATTTCTGGCAAGACGTTGACCGCGACCTGGAAAAGGGCCGCATCTATATCCCTCTCGACGTTGCCGCATCCCACGGCCTGACCGAAAACGACATCGTCGAGCGCCGCTTCGACCAGCGTTACGTCAATCTGATGAAAGATTTGATCGCGCGGACCCGCGTCCTCTTTGCGCAAGGCGCCCCGCTGGCAAAAATGGTCAACGGACGCTTAAGGGTCGATCTCGAAATGTTCAGCCGCGGTGGCGTGGCGGTTCTCGACGCTATCGAGAATATGGGTTACGACACGCTCCACCAGCGCCCCGCGATCAGCAAAGCCAAACAAGTCCGCCTCCTCGGCCGCTCCCTCTTAGCTCATCTCGTAGCCAAGCCCATACGCCCCGATTCCGGGCCTGCACTCGTAGGGGCACAGCACGCTGCGCCCGTCCTGGGTGCCACCGTCTCCCGCTCCTACGCCGCCTGCCACAGCATTGCCCGCGCCGCGAACAGCAATTTTTATTACGCGTTCTATCTGCTGCCAAAGCCAAAACGCGATGGCCTTGCAGCGCTCTACGCTTTTATGCGCCTGGTGGATGACGTCGCCGACGAAGGCCACGATGTCGCCGCCAAACAACGCGGCCTCGCGGATTGGCGCGCCGCGCTGGACGATGCCATCACCGGTCAAGTAAAGGTAGTAGACGGCTCGGGCGCATTGTCTTCCTTCAACACGCCGCTCGGCGCAACCGAAGTCTTGCCCGCTCTAGTCGACACCATGCAGCGCTACAAAATGCCCGCTCGCTATCTCCACGATCTAATCAGCGGCGCCGAAATGGACCTGACTCTCCGCACCTACCCGACTTTCGATCGCCTCCGCGAATACTGCTATCGCGTCGCCGGCACGGTTGGCCTAACCTGCACGCACGTTTTCGGCTTTCACGACCCGCGCGCCCTCGATCTAGCCGAAAAACTCGGCCTCGCGTTTCAGCTGACAAACATCATCCGCGACGTTCACGAAGACTACGCCGTAGGCCGGGTGTATCTTCCCGAAGAAGATCTGGCGCGTTACGCAGTTTCTCCTCAGGATTTTGGCAACAGCGAAGCCACTCTCGGCGTCCGCGAACTACTTCGCTTTGAAACAGACCGTGCCCGGCAATGTTACGAAGAAGGCTCCGCACTTTTCGGCCTAATCGATCCGGAGAGCCGCGGCGCTCTCTGGCTTTTGGTTCACACATACAGCGCCTTGTTGGCCCGCATCGAGTCTCTCGATTTCGCCGTTTTCGGGGAACGCGTGCGGCTCTCTAAAGCGGAAAAAATGTTGTTCATCGCAAAGGCGCGCTTCGGCCGCCTCTCGGAAGAGAATATTCTTGAAAAGCGTGATCGTGATCGGCGGCGGGCTGGCGGGACTAGCAGCCAGCGTCGCGCTAGCTGAAGTAGGCTGGCGCGTTCGACTTTTTGAGCAGCGTCCGTTTCTCGGTGGACGCGCGGCTTCCTACGTCTTGCCCAATGGCGAGCACGTCGACAATTGCCAGCACGTCACCTTCGGCTGTTGCACCAACCTCGAAGATTTTTATCGCCGCGTTGGCTCCGCAGGCAAAATCAAATTCTTCGACCGCATGATTCTTCTTGATCCCCAAGGACGCCGCGGCGAAATGCGCGCCGGCCTTCTCCCCGCGCCGTTTCACATGACTGGCTCGTTTCTCACTTTTTCTCCCTTAGCTCTGAAAGACAAGATCTCCATCGCGCGCGCCTTCTATTCCATCCTGCAAAGTGGCGGCCATCCACCCGGCGTCGACGAGCCCGGCGGCATCTCCATGCTCGAATGGCTCCGTCGCCGCAAGCAAACTCCCGCTGCCATCTCCCGTTTCTGGCGCGTTGTTCTCGTCAGCGCTCTTTCCGAAGAACTCGACCGCATCGACGCCCGCTATGGCATTGACGTTTTCTGGAAAGCCGTTCTTTCCAATAAAACCGGTTACCGCATGGGCGTCCCCACTGTCGCGCTCGGCGAGCTCTACGAAGGCTGCCGTGCCTCGATCGAGCAAAAGGGCGGGGAAGTCATCTTTCGTTCTCCCCTCCGCGGCCTGCGCATCGAAAACGGCAAGCTCCTCGCCGTCCTCTTTGACAATGACCGCGAAGATTCCGCCGATGCGTACGTCCTGGCCCTTCCCCACACCGCTCTCTCCGAACTTCTTCCCGAAAGCATCAAGAGCACCGACACCGCGCTTGGCAATCTCGACAAAATCATCGACGCCTCCATCACCGGCGTCCATCTCTGGTTCGATCGACAGGTCATGACCGAGCCTTTCCTATCTTTGCTAGATACCACCACGCAATGGATCTTCAACAAAACCGCCCTCTACGCCGGTGCAAATGGCGCAACCTCCGCCCCGGACAAAGGCCAGTATCTGCAACAGGTTATCAGCGCCTCCCACGATCTCCTCCAAATGCCGCGACAGGAAATCATCGATCTCTGCCTGAAAGAGGTCCGCCACGCGCTCCCCGCCGCCCGCGAAGCCAACCTCCTTAAAGCCACCGTTATCAAAGAAGCCGCGGCCACATTTTCCCCGCAACCCGGCGTCGACCGTTGGCGTCCTATTCAGCAGACAAGTATTGGCGGTCTCTTCCTAGCCGGTGATTGGACCGCCACGGGCTGGCCCGCCACCATGGAAGGCGCAGTTCGCAGCGGTTATCTTGCAGCAGAAGCAATATTGCGAATTGAAGGAACGCCACAACAGTTCATTCAGCCCGACTTGAAGCCTGACGGACTGGCGGGTTTGTGGGCAAAGAGCTGAAGCAGGGCGGGTACCACAGCGACGCGCGAAAAGCTTTGGGCGCGAAAGCAGCGGTCACCCTTTATTAGCTAGGAGTGAGCTTTTCGTACGCGCCAATTTTTCGCTCCGCGAGGGTAAGTTCCTCAATTTTTTTGTCGAGCGCAAGGTAGGCATCGGAGTTCGTTTGCCGGAACGCTTCGCAATCTTTCTCGGTTTCCCAGAAGTCGCAAGTCACGTAGGTGCGTTCACGAAAGGGATCGCGCAGCAGGAGAGTCCGCTGGTAAGCAGGATCGCGCCGGAACAGCTGGGCCCAATCTCCATCGGGCCCGTATACGCTTTCAAACCGTTCGTCACATCCCGGCTTGACATCGAACTCCCATAGGACTAAAAACATAGATGTCCCATCTCCTGCTTGGACGTAGCCAATCCTGTTCTGATCCTCTGGGTAACGATTGCGCTGTGGGCCGAGTGTAACAATCCGGTCAGATATATCACAAGGTTAGCGCGCGCTTCGGCGCGGAAGCTTAGGCGGTCATAGTCACAGTCCGGCATTGCGCCCGGACGGAGGCGTTTGTGGATCGAAAGTACGGTCATCGCGGTTACCGCGACACGGAAAAAGGCGATAAGAAAGAAAAGCACGAGCGCAAGCCGCCGCAAGGCGGTCCGCGCGCCGATCAATTCGGCCCGCGCACGCCGCGCATGGTCGGCACCGTTACGCGCGGCCGATGCTCCAACTGTGGCGCGGTTCTAACTTCGGGCTTCGACCCCAATGGCCAATGTCCCAAGTGCCAGTTTGAGCTTCACAGCTGCAAGCAATGTCGCTTCTTCGATTCCGGTGCCCAATTCGAGTGCACGCAACCCGTCCCCGAACGCATCACTCCTAAAGACACCAAAAACGATTGCAAGTTCTACGAGTTCCGCATGACCATTGAAAAAGACACAGCTCCCACTTCCTACGCGCAACCCGCCCAGGTGGCCGCCGCTGCCGCCGCTCCCCCACCGCGCACCAACGACGCTCGTCAGGCATTCGAGGATCTCTTCAAAAAATAGTTTGCGAAGTAATTCAGGAACCGCCTGACCCGCCCGGATTTTCTCTTCCCCGAATCATCACCTCGCTCCGGCTTCACTCGGCGCTCCCGCAACAATACGTTTTAACGATATTGCCGATGCAAACGTTGCGTTGGTCTTCCGCCGCTGTCAGGGTTCAGAATCCTATCAAACGGAGCCTCGCGAGTGGCTCCGCGAAACTTTCTAAGCAGGTCAAACGGCCCCGGCAAAAAATCGGAGGATCCAAAATGAAGAAGTGCATTCTGCTCAGTGTTTCCACTTTTCTCCTCGCCGCGATGCCCCTTGTCGCTCAGGACGACGGTCATTCCAAAAAGCCCCTCACCGCTACTGGCACCATCAGCCAGGACCGGGAGACCTTCGTCTGTGACAAGGATCACAAGACTTTAAAGGTTACTAATCCCGGCGCTCTGCGGGACATGGAAGGCCAGCATGCCAAGCTCACCTACCGTCTCGCTTACGCCGCCGGCGAAATCTTCGTGACTTCTGCATCGACCGTCCAGGATCAAACTGTCGCCCATAACACTACCGATCCCGCTGCCCCTAAATAACTTTTTCAAATTGCCGCCGGCGGGTTGCAATTCGCTACTTTGCGGTCTCATGGTCTGACTGTCCCGCCCGGTTGAAATGGCTCGCTGGTGCACGCCTCCTTCTTCGTGACGCCTCGCGAAGTCTCGCACCCCAGTTCAGTTCTTCCCGCTCTTCCACGGAACAATTTTCCTCTTGGCTCGTGTGTCCCCCCGACTATACTTTTGTTCGTCCGCGCGCCTGCAATCTTTCGGAGGACAAGCTTCATGGCCAACGATTCGCATCCGACCCGAAGCGCCGTTCTCAACATGCACATGAGCGAGTTTTGGTCGGGCGACCTGGGCCTTACTCTCACAACCATCTCTCTCGCGGTCCTCATCTTTGTAATTACGCCGCTTCGCGAAGCAGGTCTTCCGGGACGCTTTCTCTTCGATCTCATTATGGTCACGTTGATGATTTCGGGCTCGCTGGCCGTAAACCAAACCCGCATCGCCACTGCCTTCATAGTTGCAATCGTTCTTGTAAGCACGGCGGTTTTGGTAATGGGACGTCTCCATCCCACTCCGTTTCTTCATCAGGTCGGGAGCATTCTCTCCACGATCACGCTGCTGCTCTACGTCCGCATCGTCTTGCTCGTCATGTTTCGCAAGGGGCTGGTGACCTGGAGCCGGATTCAAGGTGGCGTGTGCGCTTATCTTCTTCTCGGCATGGCCTGGGCCTCTGCCTATCAGTTTGTAGAGCAACGTTACCCCGGCTCCATCCAGTTCATCTCTCAGCCGGCGGATATCGATCAGCTCACCTCAAAGCTCACCTACTTTAGTTTTGGCATTCTTACCAGCTTGGGGAGCGACATTGCCCCCGTACTTCCTTTCGCACGCTCGCTCGCGATCAGCGAGGCTATCGTCGGGCAGCTGTTCCCCGCACTCCTCATCGGTACCCTTGTAGCGATGGCCATGCAGGCGCGACCCAAATCCTGACGGGCGGGCACATCAGAAGAATTGTCAAATGGGATAAGCCTGGAAATAGTGGCGCAAAATCATTTCCTGCCCTTCCGAGCCTGGCGCGCCACTAGCGGCTCGGCAGTGTGTCAGTTTCCGATTGCGCGACTACACAGGCAAGTGATCTGTCCCCGATTTCCCGACTGGAGAATTGCAAGTTACTTGTAAGGTGGATCTTTAATCTGGTAATCGGAGGGCACCTGGAAAAGCGTTGGGGCAGGCTCCCCGGGCTGGAAGTTGGTAAGGCGCTCAGTTGTTTCGCCCAAGCGCGGGTCTGAATGCTTTGAGAGGACGATGAGTTTTGGCTCTAGCGACATCCTCCAAATCTCATTGGTCACGACGATGGGACGGTCGTTACCTAGCGAACCCACTGGATAGGTCGTGGTTATTCTCTTCCCTTCGACGGCGAGTCCCTCGATCGTATCGGTACCAAGCCGCTCGGTCGAGGTCTCATGCCGCAATTCGTTGGGCGTGGCGTGCGCCTGTTGTTTCACGGCATTTGACTGCTCCTCTGGGGTCATTTCGTTCGGCGCATAAGTCTGGCGCAGGGCGACATGCTCCGAAACGAGCAGGTTGTATTCGACGCAGGCCACAGGGTCGATAATCATAATGTTCCTCACGAACTCTACTTGCTCGCCTGTCGGGGCGAAATAATGCTGTTTCATCTCGGTTCTCTGGCGGCCTTGAGAATCGCGGTAAAACTGATAGGTCTGCTCTTTACTCTCGATGTGCGTTCCGTCAGCGAGAGTTTGCGAGTGGGTGTTTTCTTGTAGTGCGGAATAGGGAGCGCCCGCAGTGGTGCGGGTTGCAAGGCGGCAGCCCCCTTCGGTTCGAACTGCCTGTGCAGATGTTGTCTGACCGACGGTTGGAATGGCAATGAGGAGGAGCAGAGAGGCGACGGTTGCAACTCTGAATCTAGCGTTCATGACTTTGGCCCTTTCCGGCGGCCTGGAGCCAGAGAATCCGCTGGGAAAGATGCTACGTCCCGCATAAATGGGTGTCAATCAACCACATCGTAAGTGAAAGTTGGACGACCGGTTGAGCTGGCAGCCGTTACCGGAAACTGACCCACTACCAGCGGCTCCTTCAACTCGCAAAAACTGCCCCTCCGGTGCATACTGTTACGCTTTTCCTCTTCCAAAGGAGCTGATGATGTTGAAACAGCGGAGTCTTTTCGCCGGCGTCTTGATTCTTGTGCTGTCCTCGTTCGCATATGCTCAGGAGAGAGCTAAGAGCGGCATGGTCCCCACACCAAGCGGACTTTTAGGCTTTGAAGTCGGGGCTGACCGAAAGCTCGCCGACTATCGACAGATCGCTTCCTATTTCAAGGCGCTCGCCGCTGCCTCACCGCGAGTGGAAATCCAGGTTCTTGGCAAGACCACTCTCGGCGAAGACATGTTCATGGCAGTAATCTCCACGCCCGAGAATCTCGCCAACAAAGCCAAGTACAAAGCGATCGCGCAAAAACTCGCTGATCCCCGCGGCCTCACCTCTCAGCAAATCGATCAGCTCGCGCACGACGGCAAAACCATCCTCCTTCTCACCTGTAATATTCACTCCACCGAAATCGGCTCCAGCCAGATGTCCATGGAGTGGGCTTACAAACTCGCAACCTCGCAGGATCCAGAAATTCTTCGCCGCCTCAACGATTCCATTGTCCTTCTTGTGCCGTCGCTCAATCCCGACGGCGAAATCATGGTCACCGAGTGGTACAGAAAATATCTCGGCACCAAGTACGAGGGTGGCGAGATGCCCTACCTTTATCACCACTACGTCGGCCACGACGACAACCGCGACTGGTTCATGCTCACGCAAATTGAAACCAAAAACGTCAACCGCATGGTCTACCACGAATGGTTTCCACAATTCTGGCTCGACGAACATCAGATGGGCGAAAACGGTCCGCGTATCTACATTCCGCCCAATGCGGATCCCGTCGCCAAGCTCGTCAACCCCCTCGTCCATCGCGGCAACAATCTCATGGGCGCGGCCATGGGTTGGCGCCTCGAAGAGGCAGGGAAGTCTGGCGTGATTTTTGGATATTCGTTCGATGCTTACTGGCCCGGCGGCACTCGCAATACCGGCTGGTGGAAAAACATGTACGGCGTGCTCACCGAAGTCGCCTCTGCCCGCATCGCGACTCCCATCGAAATTGAATCCACCGAACTCCAAGGCGGCAGCAAGGGCCTCACCACATACGAGCAGCAAATCAATTTTCCGAATCCCTGGCCCGGCGGCACCTGGCGTCTGCGCGACATCATGGACTACGAGCTGCTCGTCTCCGGCGCCGCGCTAGAAACTGTTAGCAAATATCGCCAGGAACTTCTTCGCGGCGTCGCCACCATGGCCACGCAAGCAGTCCAGACTGCCGATCCCAATGTCTACTGGCGCATTCCGATGGACGGTCAGCGCGATCCCGTCGTCGCTACTCGCCTCGCCGCGCTGCTACTTGAACACGGCGTCGAAGTGCGCTGGCACGTCGATAAAAAGCTTTTCCTCATTCCCACCGCACAACCGTACGGCCGCTTCGTCGACGAAATGATGGGCATCCAGCGTTATCCCGAAGTCCGCCCCGCGCCCAACAGTGGCATTCTCGAACCCTACGACGTCGCCGCGTGGTCGCTCCCACTAATGATGGGCGTCAAAGCAGAACGCGTCAGCATCACGCCCGACGTTCAGAATTCTTCGCTGCTGCTGCAAAACGTGACGTGGCCCGCAGGCGGCCTTGCCAACACCACGAGCAAATATTTTTCGATCGCCGCTTACCAGAATAACGTCTTCGCGCTGGCCAACGCCATGCAATCCGCCGGCGGCCAAGTCTTCCTCTCTCACAAAACAAACGAGACTCCCGAATTTATTTTCGCCGCAAACGCCCAACTATCCGCCAATGCCGAAAAATTTCATCTGCAACTCCAACCGCGCGCCGATCTTCCGCAAGGTGCCACGCAACTCAAACAACCCCGCGTCGCCCTCTACAAGCCCTACATCCCTTCGCACGACGAAGGTTGGACCCGCTTCCTCCTCGAGCAATACGGCTTCAAACTTAAAAATATCGAAAACAAGGAAGTCAAAGCAGGCAATCTCAACAATTCCTACGACGTTATCATTCTCCCCGACACGACGAAGGAAGTGGTCATGGACGGCAAAGAAGGCCGCGGCGGCTACTTCGAAGAATTCCCGCCCGAATACGCCGGCGGCATCGGCAAAGAAGGCCTCCACGCTCTCCGCGATTTCGTCGACAAGGGCGGCACGCTCATCACCCTAGCCAACGCCTCCGACGTAATCTACGGCGAAGAATTTAATCTACCAGTGCGCAACGCCTTGGCTGCCGGGGTCGCAGGAGGACGCGGCGGGGCAGCACCCGCGGGCGCCTCCGATTTCAACATCCCCGGCTCGCTCCTGCGCGTTTATGTCGACACTAATCATCCCGTTGGCGCTGGCGTGCCGCACGAAATCGCTGCCTTCGTCGACTCGCCCATTGCCTTCCAAACCTCGGCCCCGCCGCCGGACATCCAGCGCAGCGTCATCGCCTGGTATCCCGACGACGCCAAAGACATCCTAGTCTCCGGCTACGCACACGGGGCCGAACGCCTCCAGCGCAAAGCCGCCGCCGTCGCCTTCACCCGCGGCAAGGGCAAAATTGTAATGTTCGGCTTCCGCGTCCAACACCGCGCCCAAACCGAAGGCACCTTCCAGCTCCTCTTCAACGCCATCTATTGGGGCGGAATGTAGGCCTAAGCAGAGAATCGTTCTGTGTAGTGGCGGGCTTCAGCCCGTCCCTCTTTCTCTGACACTTTAACCCTGTCTCGGTACGGGTGATCTCGAGCCAAGGGAGGGAACTGCTTTTTCTTTCTCTTTCCTGTAGGGGCCGGGCTTGCCCGGCCCTTACCTGTTCTTACTTTTGAACAAGAGAAACTCCGCGCCACCAACCATCAACTTTGCCGACAACGCCTCACGCCGTACGCTGCGCCGCATTCACGCGTCCGCCAACTCCCGCCATTGCGTCATACTCCCGCCCCGAACTCTCTGGCGCCAGCACCCACAAAGTATAAATCCCAAGCGCCGTCCCAAATGGAATGCGTATCAACGCCAGGCATGCCACCACAATCCCTAATACCCGCGCCCACGGCTGCCGCTCATACAATCCCCACGCCAGCAATAAGTGGATCAATCCGAAGAACCCGAGAAATACTCCCCCCGCGAACATTCCGCCCCACATCCAATTGTGGAGCCCCGGTTCCCAATTCGCCAGCGGCCAACCCCAACTGCCGTCAAAAAACAATCGCCGAAAAATCATCCACCACCCGAGCCCCAACAACCGCAAAATCCCGTTTGCCAGCCAAAATCCCGCCACTATATTGATGTTTCGCCCGACTCGCCCATCTCCCGCTGCTCTCGCCGTCATCGGCTTAGCCGGCGCAGCCGCTGGCGCTGCCGCCATCAACTGTTTTCCGCAAGAAGTGCAATATTGGCTCCCGGAGTTAAACGGAGTGCCACATCGATCGCAGTACATGAATTGTCCTCCTGCCACTCTGCCTTTTGTCCAACACCCTTTGTCCACTACTACGCATCCCGTTCCAAAAAGTTCCACCTCCTCGTCAATTCACTCCCCGCCGTTTCTATTTCGAAAATCGCTTCACACTCAAAGCAATCGGCAGCCCAATAATAATCATGTGTACCAGCAGTCCCTGTATCAACCCCGCAAGCCGGTACGGCCCCTTGGCATGCAAAGCCGAAAGCGGCAGTACGACCAGGTTCATCACCAGAAAAACGGCAATCCCGTAGAACAATCCGCAAATCACGGCATGCTCCGTCATGAAGTCCAGTCCGCGGCTCGCTGCGTAATAAATCGCCGCCGCCGAGCACGCGATAAAAAAGTGCAGCAGCACGCCAAGCACATACGTCCCTGCGCCGCCTTGAAGAGCCGGCCGCCCGAGCAATCCTCCGGCAATCGCGCGCGGCACTCCCCAACCAAAAGTAATAAACGCCGAAGTCAGATCCAGCGCCCCCGCAATCAAGCCGCCCACAAATATGGCCAGCACCGCTTTCGATTCATGCATGGAAATGGTCGCTACCGATGTACTCATCGTCTCCTCCGCGCAACTGGCGCTCACGCCGCTCATCATCGCGCAAACCAGCAGGAGGAGTCGATCAAATTCAGACTATGCAGAACAAATTCGGCCTATGCCGATGACGCGGGTGAATGGTAAAAGGTCCTCAACTTGCCGAGAAGATTTTGACTTTGTCTTTTCCGTAGTGTGCCCCATCCTCGTTTTTGGAGGGTGGGACCTCGAGGCATTCCGTTTGCTCAAACATCTTCTCGTTCCGCGCCGCGCTTATTTCGAAAAAAGTACGCCGACGCGCCAATCACAATCGCGAAAAACGCCACCACCGCCGCCAGCATCGCAAACGCTCCCAGGTCCACCCGCGCTCCGGGCACCTCAGCAAACTGATGCGACCAAATCGCCGCATAACCCAGCGAGTTGTGCGCCGCGTCGCTCCCCGCCGGCGTCGTAGTCCACGGAGCAGAGCAGCACAGAATCGCCAACCCAATCACAAAAGCAAAAATCGTCACTTTAAGAAGCGTATTCATAAGCCCACAGTCTACACCCGCGGCGAGTTTCCAGGGCGAACACAGAAACGCATACAAATCGCCAGGAATGGGCTCTATTCGAGATCGGGCGGAGTTACCTTGGCAATCCAGGAATCGTAATCGGAAGTGAAGCCCGCTTTTTGCTGCAGCGCATGAACTTGGCGCTCCACTTGGGCGAACTGTTCGTCGGAAAGATGTGGGATCATTTCCATCTGCTTCTCAATCGCGTCCACGGCACTCGCCGCTTGCTGCTCAGCACTACTGGTGCCAGCGCCAGCGCTTCCATCGTTGCCCTTCATGCAATCCACCACGCGCTTCGTCACTTTCTGGCTGTGCACCAGCGACACGCGGATGTTCCCCTGCCCAGTGACCACGTTTCCCACGCCGAATACGCGCTCCATCGCGGTGTACCGCGGCAGATCATTGCCAGAGAATGTGTAGTATTCCCCATTCATGTTGATCCCGGAAAGTTTCTCCGGCACCGATCCGATCGAGGAAACCACCAGCGGCGCGCGGAGTTCTTGTTCCGAGCCGGGAATCGGTTCGGCCTTGCGGCCTTCGATTTTCGTCTCAACTACCTTCAGCCCCGCGAGCCGTCCATTTTCTACGATGATTCCGGTCGTCAGCCTGCGATCCTGGAAGCGAAACAGGAATTTGTCTCGCGCCAGCCTCAGCATTTTCTGCCGAACCATTTCCGTTTTGGCGATCTGCTCGGGTGTCGCATTGTCGGGTGGTTGCGCCAGGGGCATGTCCTGTTCGCGGCGGCGATAAATCAAGAGGCAGCCCTTCACGCCCAGCTCTTCCGGCTTGATGCCGTGCTTTTTACATACCTCCGGAATGCTTTTTTCCAACTCATGCATGCTGGTCTCGATCCCGCGCGCCCTCAGAGCGCGTTCATAGTTTTCGAGCTGCAGCACCTTGACCACGTCAAGTGACGCCAGCCCCCCGCCCACCACCACAGCTTCGTCGGGCGTTTCATAACGCGCTCCGCGATAATCTTTTTCATTCTTGTGGTTGTACCAGTAGATAAAGGGATTTTGGTAAACGAGGCCTTTGCCGACGTACTGCTCTGCTTCCGGCACGCCCAGGTCTCGGTCGCGCCACGCGCCATTGGCGAAAATCACCGCCGAAAAGCCCCACTCGAAAAGCTGCGCGAGACTAAAATCTCGCCCCAGCTTGGTAGAGGGGACGAAATGCACATTCGGCTTCCTCATGCGCGTGTCGATGCGCGCGTATTCCTGCTTGCGCTGCTCCACGTGCCAGCGCGGCAGACCGTCTTCGATCTTGCCGTACGGCCGCGTATTCTGTTCGAACACCGCCACTCGAATCCCGTGATCGGCCAGAATCTCCGCCGACACCGACCCGGAAATCGCACCGCCAATCACCGCCACAAAATGACGCCCAGGATTAGTCATCTATCTGCCACCCCCGCGCATTCGAGCGGGATTGTACAACGCAAATCGTGCAAAGTCTCCCCACCGACCCGCAATCCACACCTGCCAACCGTGAGCCATGCTAGGAGAAATGCGGTAGACCATGGTCATGAAGATTCATCTGCGCCCCGAGCTGGAGGAAATGGTCAAGCAGGACGTTCAGCGAGGGCCCTACTAAAGCGTGGAGGAATTCGTTGAGCGCGCCATTTCCTTGCTTCACGAACAAGAAGCTTGGTTGGCCGAGCACGGCAGGGAGATCAGGACAAAAATCGAGCAAGGCTACGCCGCCGCGCAACGCGGTGAGCTGATCGATTCCGACCAGGTTCGTTCCAATCTGGATGAGAGGAAAGATGCTTGGCTCGCTGAAAAACGCCAAGCATGAGCGGTTATCAGTTCACGCCGCAAGCAACCTGCCAGCAAGCCGATGCTAGCGGTTCGTCGTCATTTCATCCGCCTTTATTGCAACATCCCTTTTCAATTCGAAATCAGCGATCGAAGTAAAATACTGTAAAGCCAAAACCCAGGTGATGGTCATCGCCAGAGCAATCTTCTGAAAAATCGGTAAATACTCCACGTAGCTCCTGGTGAAGTAAATGTAATTACAGCTGTAGGAAGCAAGCAGGCAAACAAGAGAAAGAATTCCCAATAAATGCAATTTCGCCTTGAATACGAATACGGTGATGTAAAACATGCTTATCAGGGCTAGAGTGCTTGCGATCCTAATCACCGCGTCGTGATAAGGTGTCACCGCCAAAAATGTGAAGATCATAGCGCCGACTCCGCAGTATCTGATTACTTTAGCTGCGCCTTTTGAGGACATTTTCCTTGAAAATTCAATGAAGAATAAAGCAAAACTGGCACAAAGGAACAGCATTCCGGCAATAGCCCAAGGCCTGGATGCACTCTCCGAACCATTCACTGCTTTTGCATCGAACAAATTACTTAGGTAGTTGTTTTTCCAGTCGTACCCGATTGAGTTTTTATCATACTGCGACCCGCCCGGATAATGCAGCGTAGCCACGAGTAGCAGTAATAGGGAAATAATGATTCCGAGCAGAATCGAGTATTTTCTAAGCATGTTGATCCGCACGATGTATAAATCCAGCCGCAGTGAGAGAGTTCTTATATCACAGCCATGGGCTCTGAAGGTGGGTCCTTTGATCTTTCCTTGCGGTCGCGCGGACGTTTTCCGTTCGCTAGGCGCTATAGTTCGCCACAACTCGCGCCACTTTTCCAGTCGCTGACAGCTCCATGAATTCCGCCGTGCGTGTTCCCTTTTGATTGAGGTAGCAGAGCACCACGCTGTTTAGGCCCCAGAGCACGTCCTCAAGGTGAAAGTGGAGTTCGGGGTAGGCTGCGAGCCCTCGCTGAAAGTAAGCTCGCAAGTTTGCCTTTCCGGCCACCTTGCCATCTGGCGTCCCCAAGAGCTGCGCGGCCGCCGGCGAAGTCAGCTCCACGCCATCCTCATAGTGCGTCAGGATCAATTCCAGATCATGAGCGTTCCAAGCCGCCACCCAATGCTCAGCCAACTTCCAAGCCTCGTCTCGCGTCATTCCTGTTCCTCCAGCCACTCGTAACTACCCACCAGCAACTACCTTCCCGCCACTTCCAGCCCGCCCCCTCCCTACTATATTGCCATCCCATCTGCCCAGAGCGAAGCCGAAGGGAGCGAAGCCGAGAGATCTGCTTTTTCCTCTCTACTCCCTACTCACTACTCCCTACTCACTTTTTCACCAACGGAAACAAACTCGGCTCGGCAGGTGGCGAATCCGCAATGGCTTCCAACTCGGGATACTGCACCCTCAGTGGCTCAGGGACCTTCACTTTGGAGCGTTTCAATATGCTGATCAGTTGCAGGGCGTTGACCACGCCTTTGCCCTGGTAGTGATTGTTGGTGATGACGAAGACTTCGCGGGATCGCTCAGCGACTTTGGCGACTCGCTTCGCCCACGGCGCAAGTTCTTCAGGGGAGTAGAGATAGTTGTAGCGCTCATGCGAAGGCACGGCGGGATCGTCAGTAAACCAGGTGTCGTAGCGCCGCCCATGGAACCGCACATAGCCGACCGGGGAAGTGGTTTCGGCGCTCGGCTCGATCGATCGGCCGATGATGGGCTGGTCGATGTTGCAGAATCCGGCGTTCGATTCTGCAAGCAGCGCAAACGTTTCCGGCGTCTGCCAGGAAGCGTGCCGCACTTCGACGACGAGCGGGTAATCGGCAAATCGCTTTAAAAGTGCAGAAAGATGCGCGACGGTCTCCGGCGTGCGGTGGAACGAGAAAGGGAACTGCAGCAACACCGCGCTGAGCTTCCCAGCAGCGAGCAAAACGTTGAACCCAGCACGAACGGCGCGCTCGTCGTCTTTAGTGGCGGCGACCATACCGGAGGATGCGGCGCCACCCGAATTTGCTTGCCCCGTATTTTTACCAATTGTCTCGTGCGTGAACCTTTGCCAGAGTTTGGCGGTGAAGACGAACCGCGGGTTGGCCGCCACGCGCTCGATCCACAGGGCCGCATGATCCGGCTGAATGGGATTGTAGAACGAGGTGTTGATCTCAATAGTGTCGAAAAATTCGGCAAGATAAGTCGCTTCGTGAAAGCCTTTTTGACGGCGTTTTGGGTAGACGTAGCCGAACCAGTCCGGGTACGACCAGCCGGCAGGTCCTACGCGGACTACGCTCTTCGCTTCAGGTTTTGTGCGTGCTGGCATTGTTGGAATGTTTTTGTAGTTGCACCGCATGCTGTGCCCGCATCGGTCGAAGATCGATTTTTGGTAGCACAGCCACTCTGGGCTGTGCGCATTTTTGCAAAAACGTGCAGTCCCCTTGCGAACGTGCAAACCACACAGGCAGGAGTGCCTGTGCTACAAAAACACGGAGCGGCCGCGGCTGTCAACGCAGAGTGAGGTGCTTAATGACATGGAATGTTTCGCAGTACGATTGCCGCCAACGGACCGCGCTGGTATGCTTACAACATGATGCGGTGGAAGAACGAATTCCGCGTCGCCCGCCTCTTCTGCAAGAACTCCTACAGGTGCACCCATGAAACTTTCCATAAGCTACAAGAATGTCGAGCCGCACAAGCCAGCGGAAGTAGAAGTCGCGCGTTATGCGAGCAAGCTGAATCGTATTTTGAAATGTTATGAACCGGATCTGGTGTTGCTGCACGGCGTGTTTTCAAAAAATGCGCATCGCGAAGCGTCTTCGTTTTCGCTGAATTTGTCTTTGCCTACTGGGACGCTGCACGCCACGGGAACGGGGGAAAACGTCCGCGCCAGTTGCAAGCAAGCCTTCAGCGAACTGGAGTCGCAAGTGAAGAAGCACCAATCGCTCCTGCGCAAGGATTACGAGTGGAAGCGCAAGCGCCCGCGTCCGGCGCCGCCGGCAGTCGAAGTGACGTCCTGATGACGCACTTTCAATAGCGAGTTACTTCGAGGAGAGGCCGCTCGGCGTCGTGAGTTTCTATGACGCCGGAAGTTCTCCGAGCAGGCGCGCTGGGCAGTGCGGCAACCAGTTTGCGTGTGTATTCGTGTTGAGGCGAATAGAAGATGGCTTCGGGCGCGCCGGATTCTACGATTTGCCCTTCATGAAGAATACAGATGCGGTGGCACAAGGCTGCAACCGAGAGAAGATCGTGCGAGATATAAAGGATAGCGGTGCCCATCTCGCGGTTCAAGCGCGCGAACAAATTCAGAATTTCAGATTGTGTGATTGGATCGAGCGCGCTCGTCGCTTCGTCGGCGAGGAGCAGCGCCGGGCGATGAAGGACGGCCATCGCAATGCAAACGCGCTGCCCCTGGCCAACACTCAATTGAGATGGGCGTCGGCGGAGAAATTCTTTGTCATGAGGCAGGCTGGCACTCGTCAGAGCCGCCTGGATTGACGCTAAACCTAGCGCATCGTTTCCGCGCTCGTGCGCTCTCCATGCTTCCGTCAATTGAGATCCAATAGAGAGAGCGGGATTCAGGGCCGCGAGCGGACTCTGCAGCACAATGCTCATTTCTTTTCCGCGAATCTCTCTCAAATCATTTTCGAAAGTTTTTAACAGATCTTTTCCGCGAAATAAAATGTCCCCTTTGACTCCGCTGCCTTTCCGAGAGAGAAGTCCCATCAGCGCGAGAGCCAGAGTGCTCTTGCCAGAGCCGCTTTGCCCCACCAATCCAAGGATCTCCCGGCGCTCGATGCGCAAGGAAATATTCCGG
>Ga0210405_10001284_pt1 | contig 29250 bp, 25 predicted proteins | sample IncBWH11MmetaG_FD_155492 | JGI IMG/M metagenome (GOLD analysis project Ga0210405, IMG submission 155492) | Forest soil microbial communities from Barre Woods Harvard Forest LTER site, Petersham, Massachusetts, United States - Inc-BW-H-11-M | ecosystem: Environmental > Terrestrial > Soil >...
AGCTGCCATCGCTCCACAGCCATTTCTTGCCCGTCAGATCTGGACCTAACGGCGTGCCCTGCCCGCTATCACCATGGCAGCCTGTGCACGCCGCTCCGCCCACTTGGCCGCGGTAGATGCGCTCACCGAGAAGGACCATTTCTCGGGTCGCACCTTCTGGAACCGGAAGATTGTTCGCGGCCGCACCAGCGTCTGGATGCGTGCCCTCAGGCGGTTGCGCGGCTACCGCCACGGGATTTCCCGCAGGAGCCGTTAAGCTCGGACATGGGGTGACGTTCGCGACGCCGCTTTCAGAGCCGCCTTGATAGACAATCCGGTAGATTCGTCCTCGTATATCGTCGGAAACATACAGCGAACCGTCCGGTCCCACCGCCAAGCCGCTGGGACGATGTTCGGCTCGGGCTGGCGACTTCACCCCTCCCGCGAAACCATCCGCAAATATCTCGCACTGGCCCGATGCGCGATCCCCCGCGAGTGCCTGAAAAACCACGTTATAGCCATCTTGCGCATAGGGTGCCCGGTCCCATGACCCGTGGAAGGCGATGAAAACGCCACCACGGTAGTGCGCCGGGAACTGCTTCTTGTCATACAGCGCCATGGCATTGGGCGCCCAATGAGCCGGAAATGCCGCGATGGGAGCAATCTTGTTCGCGCAGACGCCGATCGTCTTGCCACCGTCGCCACCGTATTCCGGCGCCAGAACCAACTTTTGGACGAACGCGTCGTAGTAGCACTCAGGCCAGCCGTAGTCCCCTTTTGCCTGCAAAAGCAACAATTCTTCAGCTGGTTGCGTGGCCTCTTGTTCGGGCTTATACAGATCGGGCCAATTCGCATGCAACTGGTCGCGCCCGTGTTGGGTCACAAATATTCGGCCGCTGGAGTCGATTGCGAAACCTTCGGTGTTGCGAATTCCTGTAGCGAAGCGTTCAGCCGTTGAAAAAGCTTGGTTCGTCTTGTTCGCGTCGTAGCGCCAGATGCCCCCGCGGGTCTCAAGTTCCGTACAAGGTTGCACGCCCGGCGACTTGAGTGTCCGATTCTTTAACTGGCAGGAATTGGTCGCGGTTCCCAGGTCAACGTACATCGATCCTTCGCCGTTGATGATGAACGGGTGCATCGGATGATCACCACCTAGAGGCAATCCGGAAACGATCGTGTCGGCCAGGCCACTCGGCACAATAGAACCCTCGGGCAGAGAATATCGGACGATGCGATCGTTGATCTCGGCATAGATCCATCCTTTATAAAGACCTATGCCGGTTCCGCCTGCCCCGCCGGTTTGGACGGTTTCACCAAAACGCTCAATCACATCAGCCTTTCCGGCACCGCTCTTGTCCCGCAGAGCGACGAGGAATCCACCGGCATGTGGCGTGTCGTTGCCGTAGTACCTGCCCGACCAGGTGTTGACGTAAAGAGCGCCGTTCGACGCAACCACCAAGTGGCGGGCGTGACCAATGCCGTCGGCGAAGACAGTTGCGCAAAAACCAGCAGGTAACTTCAGCCCGCTTTCATCGTGTGGGCACGCTTGGCTCTGGGCTTCTTCGGCCGAATTGGATTGATTGTGAGCCGGTAACAGTGAGCCACCCAAGCACAATACGCCGAGAGCGGCTAGGGCAGACACCAGAGTTCTATTTTTTATGGTAGTCCGCATCGTGTATGTCCCCTCCAATCTAATTGTCGTCCGTACCAAAAACTGTTTTCACCGTTGCAACAGACGATGCACCCTGAATGCCAAAGTGGGGCATGAGCGAGATTCTCGGGAAGCTATGGGAAACGGGTAGCCTACACAGAGAGACGGAGATTCAGTGCGAGGGATTAAACGCTAGGAGCCCAGCGAATTGAATGTTTTTCAGCGAGATTAGAGGGTATCTCCCTGCAAAAAGAATAGGAATCTTGACGGCCCTGCGAGGGCCCGACAACGCTGGAGGGTTATACGCGAATGCAATCCAATTTCCAGCAGGCTGACAGTGTCCAAGGGGTTCGACAGACTACTCTTACCATCTGAGAGTTGAGTCTCCTTGCTTGCCGCCCGCATTCTCCATGCTACCAACATCTTCCATGAACACTTGGCCCCGTCCGCGAAACGGTGCAACACGTGCTTTTACCCAGGTGGAAGTTGAATCTGTAGGTCAGTCTAAAGGCGATTCATCATGAAACCAATCACGCAGGAAAACAGCAGGCTTGGATTTATCGGTATCGGCTACATGGGACGGCCGATCGCGCGGAGGTTGCTTGAAGCCGGTTTCAAGCTGACAGCATTCGATCGGGACCAGAACAAGGCGAACGAGCTTGTTCGATACGGCGGAATCGTCGCACAAAGCCTTTCGGAGCTTTCTTCTAGTTGCAACGTCGTGTTGTCGTGCGTACCTAGCGATCAAGCTGTCTTGGACATTTATGGAGGACCAGACGGCGTGTTTACCCACGCGCGTCCCGGCTCGGTGGTCATCGATATGAGCACGGTATATCCGGAAACCTCGCAGGAACTCTCAAGACGAGGAGCAGAGCATGGAGTTGAGGTTCTCGACGTGACAATGTCCGGCAGCACTCCTGTGGCCGAAAAGGGATTGCTAACTCTGTTCGGGGGCGGAAATAAGGAACGCTTCGACAGCGCCGAGTCCCTCTTTCGCGTTATCGCCCAAAAATATTTTTACCTCGGGCCGAGCGGCTCCGGAGCGACCATGAAACTTGTGGTGAACGCCCTACTGGGAATCGGAATGCAGGCGATTGCCGAAGCCGTCGCGCTCGGTGAGAGGGCCGGACTCGATCGCAATCGTTTACTGGACGTGTTGTCCCAGACTGCAGTGGTCGCTCCGGCACATTTGGGCAAACTGCAAAGAGCGAGGAACCGCGATTACAGCCCGCAATTTCCGATTCGGCTAATGAACAAGGATTTCGGGTTGATTTTCGATCTTGCGAATGCTGTTGGCGCACGAATGCCCGCAGCGCGAGCCGCTTTCGAAATCAATGCGAGGCAATCGGACGAAGGACCAGAACAAGATTTTTCGGCGGTGATTCTACAAATGGAAAAGCAGGCTCATTTGGGTTCCACAGACAGAGGGCAGACTCGAGTCGGTGTCGCTTCGGCGTAGAGTAGGTCTACTTGTAAGAAGTTTATCGCTTGTGTAGCCGTCTGTGCGGAAGCATGAAAACTCTTTCACTGAGGACTAACGGAATTGAACAGCCGCTTGGTGACGAGGCTCAGCGAGAAGGGCAATTTGAAGACTCTTCGAACATCGGGGGCAATGCTATGAATAAGATGAAACGACTGGGTTGTGCATTGATGTTGGTGGTGATCGCCGGTTTGACGGCGTATTCGCAAGAAAAGAAAAGCGAATACGTTGCCCCGTCAGAAGCCATTCCAAGGGGCAAAGCGCCCAAGATGCAGGTTCGATTGCTGAATCCTGGGGAGACGACGAAACAGTACGAGGTCATTTTCTACCAGGGAGACGAGGCTTTCTCCGGACTGGCGGAGTTTGCGGAGAAATATCACGTTACGAGCGCGCATTTCACCGCTATTGGAGCGCTGAATGGAGCAGTGTTGGGCTGGTTCGATCCCGAGCGCAAAATGTATAAGAAGATTCCCATCAACGGTCAACAGGAAGCGATTGGGATGAGCGGCGATATCGCCTTGTATAAAGGAAAGCCCATAGTTCATACGCACATGGTGGTAGGGAGTTCAGACGGAACGGCGCACGGTGGTCATGTTCTCGAGGCGCATGTGTCGCCGACGCTAGAAGTAATGGTTACAGTCGATCCAGTAACGATGCAAAAGCGCTTCGATCCGGAAACAGATCTGACGTTAATTGATCCAGCTATTAAATAGCAGCTTAGTGTGCGGCAAATGCAAAACAACTATGCATGGAGGAGGTTGAGCAACCATGGCTGAGATATATGTGATCGCAAGATCTGTGGCGCGCAGAGGAAGGGAAAACCAGCTGAGAGAACTCCTGCGCGGTATGTTAGTTCCAACCCGCGCCGAATTGGGGTGCAAATCGTATGAACTCTATGAATCAGACTCGGAGGGGCGCTTCTATTTCTACGAATTATGGAAAAGTCAAGCTGCACTCAATCAACACGTAGCCAGCCCTCACTTTAAGCACTTGGTGCAAACAGTCGGGGAACTAGTAGAGGAGCCCTTCGAGGTAAATATCCTGGAGCGGATTCTGACCGGCGCAGCAGCAGCGTGAAGTTTGCAACCTGCGCCAGAAATGGAAAACGAGAAGAGGCAAAGAGGAGGAGGCAGAGATACGTCATGAGCGATAAGAATGCGCCATATCGGCGAGAGGCTTCACTTGATTCAGATCTCGAGCCGGTGTCGAGAGTTCACGAGGCAGCGGATGCCGGAATGTCGCGCCGCGGATTCCTGGGGTTAGCGGCAGCGTCTATTCTCGTGGCGCAAGCTGGGCCACAGTCCCCGCGATCGGAATCCAGGAATGGCATTCCCTATCGAACACTGGGGCGCACCGGGGAAAAAGTCTCGCTCATTGGCCTCGGTGGCTATCATCTTGGCAAACAGACGGATCCCCAGGAGAGCATTCGCATCATCCGCATGGGTCTCGACGAAGGAATCAATTTCCTCGATAACTGCTGGGACTACAACGACGGTGAGAGTGAAATCCGCATGGGCAACGCGTTACGCGACGGCTATCGCCAGAGGGCTTTTCTCATGTCCAAGATCGACGGCCGCACCAAAGCCGCCGCTACAATCCAGATCAACGAGTCTCTGCACCGTCTTCAGACCGACAGGATTGATCTCCTCCAGTTCCACGAAGTGATTCGCGACACCGACCCTGGCCGCGTTTTTGCCGCCGGTGGAGCGCTAGAGGCCGTGTCGGAGGCACAAAAGGCAGGCAAGATCCGCTACATCGGATTCACTGGCCACAAGAGTCCGGACATTCATTTGCAAATGCTGGCTACCGCCGCCAAACACAGCTTCACTTTCGATACTGTTCAAATGCCCTTGAATGTAATGGACGCGCACTTCAGCAGTTTCGAGAAAAAGGTTTTGCCTGTCCTGCTCAAGAGCGATATTGGCGTGCTGGGCATGAAGCCCTTTGGCGACCACTTTATCCTGGATAGCAAGACGGCGACCGCGGTGGAATGCTTGCACTACGCGATGAATCTTCCTACCAGCGTGGTCATCACAGGCTGCGATTCTCTGCCGATTCTCCAGCAAGCGCTCGCCGCCGCCCGCAGTTTTCAGCCGCTGGATTCTTCCCAAGTTGGCGTGTTGCTTGCAAAAACTGCAAGAGCAGCGGAAACCGGCCAGTTCGAGCTCTATAAAACCAGTCACCACTTCGATGGAACTTATGCGAACCCGCAGTGGCTTGGCTAGAGACACAGGGAAAGCGTTTTTTGTGAGGACTGGGTTTCGGAGTCTCATTCCCAATTTTGTTTCATTGGGAGAATGTTGAATTCTTTAGTCTGGGGCAAGAGGTAACGTTTTCCCCGAAGCCTGTAAGTGGGACGAGGTTAAGAATTTTGGAGGGCAATGATGAACAATAAAGAAGCTTCTGCAAGTTTGGCAGGAGATATTTCGCTGGGCGGAGAAATTTCCGTACACCGCCTTGGCTTCGGTGCGATGCGCCTTACGGGCGAGGGTATCTGGGGTCCGCCAAAAGATCGCCTTAAGGCCTTAGCGGTTCTGCGCCGAGCCGTGGAGCTGGATATCAATTTCATCGACACCGCGGATTCCTACGGCCCAAACGTGAGCGAAGAACTCATTGCCGAAGCGTTGTTTCCCTACCCGGCAGGCCTTGTGATTGCCACCAAGGGAGGCTGGAACCGTCCCGGCCCGAATCAGTGGACCCACGATGCATCTCCCACGCATCTTCGCAAAGCGGTCGAGGGAAGTCTAAAGAGACTGCGCCTAGACCGTATCGACGTTTATCAACTTCATATTCCGGATCCCGCCATATCATTCGAGGCATCTGTGGAAACTTTGGCTCAGTTGCGAAACGAAGGCAAGATTCGACTGGTCGCGTTATCCAACGTCACGCAAGAGCACATCGAGCGAGCGCGCCGAATTGTGCCAATCGTCTCCGTGCAGAACCGCTATAGCTTTGCGGACCGCGAATGGGACTACGTAGTGGATTATTGTGAGCGCAATGGAATTGCGTTTATTCCTTGGTATCCGCTGGGAGCAGGTAAAGTTGCGGGCGAAGTGCTTGAGCGAATCGCCCGGGCACACAGTTCGAGCTCCACCCAAGTAGCGCTGGCCTGGCTCTTGCATCGGTCTCCCATTATGCTGCCCATCCCCGGGACTTCCTCGATCGAACATCTCGAGCAAAACGTTGCAGCGGCTTCCCTGCGCTTAACTGACGAGGACTACCGAAAGCTTTCTGGAGTTTCCGCGCTGGCCGCATCGCGGTGAAAGGGTTTGTCACTTTTTTTACATGTTTGCCAAAGGTTTTCTCGATGGAAATATGACCCGTTGACCTTCCATCGCGATTAGTGAATTTCAATAGCGGGTCCACAAACTCCGCTGCACGCAAGCCTCATGGACTCGACGTGAGCGTGTGAGCACACGAATAGTCGCGTCGATATACCGCCCGAATGCGAGGCTCAGGGGAAATGCGCGAGGTACGAGGCAGATATCCCAATTTGAAATTTCAGACAAAAGTAATAGCGACAATTTGCGACGAAGTGCACCGATGATTCGAAAATCGGCCTGTATCAAAATTATCGCTAAAAAAGAATGACCTATTTTTTGCACGCCGATGTAACCGCATGGGCCCGCAGTCCATCCAATGTTATGTAGTCAAATAATAAGTCTCTGCGGAGGGAAACGCATTTTCCGCGTCTCAGTTCCTGGAGATGACAAAAGGGAGTTGTATATGAAAGTGTCGAGGGTTTCATCGCTGTTGCTTGGAAGTTCTTTGTTGTTTGCTGCCAGCGTCTTCGCAGGAAACACGATCAAGAAGTCGCTTCATTTGTATGAGAGTGTCACCGTCGAGGGAACGAAGTTGATGCCCGGTGAATACAAGGTCGAATGGAGCGGTTCTGGTCCGGACGTGAAGCTAAACATTCTCAAAGGTAAGGAAACCGTGGCTACCGTGCCCGCGCGAATCGTGCCAGAGAGTGCTTCGAATACCCAAGATGGCTATGCGGTCACGGCAGGAGCGGACGGCGGCCAATCTCTCAGCGAGGTTTTCTTCACCGGCGAAAAATACGACCTGGAAATCGGCCAGGCGTCGAATCCAAACGCCACCCAGGGTGCAAATCCCAGCGGCACAAACTGACGATTCCTAAAAGTTGGATACGAGTCGAACCTGAAAGCGTGAAAGGGGCCTTCTTCAGGCCCCTTCACATTTCTCCAGCGAGAAAAATCAAAAAACGAGTTCTGGTGCGAGAGCGGGACGCCAGTGCTTTAAGGTCAGTTCGCTGATCCTACTCAACTCTGTTGATCGCTATTGAACAGAGGGACGAATCGTACCTGAGGCGTAAGGTGAAGGAATTCTTTGCGTCATTCATCGGAATCCGTCATCCGCTCCGTTAAGTCGAATCTTAGCCTGCCGGTTCGAATCAGTACCACTGCAGAGGGTTACGGACGCGACTGTGGCCGGCCACATTCTTATCAAACCTAAGAACGGAAGAACTTGTTCGACCAGCACCTCGGGGGATGACTGGCTGCAATAGTCAGCAGCGTTATGCTTCCGCCCGGCCGTATGCGCAGCCGCGAGGAAAGAGCCGTAGGCTTATGCTTCGGCGCAGCTTGCGGCGTCCATGGAAGACGCGTGCTTTCACAGCGCCGATGGAGGTACATAGAATCTGAGCCGTTTCCGCGGCTGATCTTTCTTCCATGTCGCGAAGCAAGATCGCAGTTCGAACTCTCGGCCTCAGGCGATTGATCGCCGCAGTCAAGAGTTGCGTGCGCTCGCAGCGCCAACAGGACTCTTCGGGATTGGGCTTCTGGTCGACAAATGCCTCCGAGTTGGACTGCGTCCCATCTTCATGGCCGTCTGGCAACACTTCGATACCTCCCCGCCTTCGGCGGAGCAACATGAACGCTTCATTCATGGCGATCCGGGTCAACCAGGTAGAAAACCGCGACTTTTCTTGAAAATCGCCAAGATGAACGAAAGCCTTGTGTAAACTCTCCTGCGCCACGTCTTCGGCATCCTCGCGGTTATTGGTTATCCGTTGCGCAACGGCGAGCACTGTCTGCTGGTGACGCAGAACCAAAGTCTCGAACGCGTGCGTATCTCCGCGCTTCGCGGCAGCTACCAAAGCCTCGTCGGAGTCTTTGTATGTACTTGTTGCGTGGAACGTTTTCATGAATCCAATCCTCCGGCGCCGATGCGACGCAAAGTAAGAGAAACGAACTAGCGCGCTAGCCACAGCGCATATCGAATAGCCTGGAATATCGTCCACTGATGCTGCGTCCGCAGGACGCGGTACCAGTCAAGAAGGGATTGAGATTTCATAATTGCACTCTTGCCTGCGTCCTCGTCTTCCAGTCTGGCGTCTCTGCGAGGTGGGCGCTTGCTCCCCGCTGCGAAATCCATTCAATGCGGAAATGCCCACCGCCACTTAGAAAGGCAATTGGAGTGCCGGAGACTTCGGATTGTGAAGACAACCTGGAACTGACTGGCAGAATGAGAGATAGCAACGTTTCACGCGAACCATGGCGGCGTTACTCTATGCCTAAACTGTCAAAGTGTTGGCATTACGCCTATCCGGTTGGACGAACCGAGGAGACCACCTCATCGCGAGAGAAGGCTGACACGCGCCACATGGCCGACCTGGCCCGAGCAGGACACATTCTGATGTTAAGATTCGGATTGTAGGGAGCATTCGGCGGAATAGATCCATGCCCACGTCAAATCCTTTTGTGTGGCTCAAACCGGCCGCGATTTTGAGTTACGGGATTGCTGTTTCATCGGTCCTGGCGGCAGCGATCATTTCATTATGGCCGCCGTTTCATTTGCAGAGCGCTCCCGCGTCGCTGTTTCTTTGTGCTGTTCTGGTCAGCGCTTGGTTTGGTGGAAGCCGCCCAGGGTTGCTTGCTACGGCTCTTTCCGCACTCGCTTTCTATTATTATTTCCTAACTCCGATCCATTCGCTGGCTGCTAAACCAGAGGGAATTCCCCGCTTTGCGATCTTTATAGTGGCAGCCTTTTTTGTCGAATCGCTGAGTGCCTCGCAAAGGAGGAACACCGAATCGCTCAGACGCGCGCGCGACGACCTGAAAGCTACAGTTCAACACCTCCGGAATACCAACGAGGCGTTGCAGGCCGAGAGCCGTGAGCGCAAATCTGCGGAAGATACATTGCGGCGCACTGAGGGCTATCTGGCAGAAGCGCAGAGGCTGACCCATACGGGGAGCTGGGCCTGGCGGGTGCCGGGAAGAGATGCTTTGCATCTCTCCGAGGAATGGTATCGCATTTATGGTTTCGATCCGCAAGATGGCTTGTCGGCTTGGGAAAAACGTCGGCAGCGCATGCATCCGGAGGATCGCGAAAAGTGGAAAGAGACAACTGATCGAGCAATCCGAGAAAAGTCGGATTACGAAGTGGAACACCGAATACTTCTTCCGGACGGCACTCTTAAATACACCCACACCGTTGGCCATCCCGTATTGAGCGCATCCGGGGATGTGGTGCAATTCGTGGGAACCATGATGGACGTCACCGAGCGTAAGCGGGCCGAGGAAGAGCGCGAGAGATTGCGCCAAGCACAGATGGATCTCGCACACGTCAACCGTGTGACCACCATGGGAGAGTTGACGGCTTCCCTGGCACACGAAGTGAATCAACCGATTGCCGCTGCCGTCACCAGCGCCAATAGTTGTCTCCACTGGCTGGCGGCCGACGTTCCAAATCTCGAGAAGGCGCGCGCGGCCGCCGCGAGGATCGTGAAAGACGGGACGCGAGCGGCGGAAATCATCAGCAGGATTCGCCTCCTCTTCCAAAAGGGTACACAGCAATTGGAATTGGTCGACGTAAACGAAGTCATTCAAGAGATGATCGCTCTGTTACGCGGCGAGGCGATGCGATACTCGATCTCCGTCCAGGCGGAACTCACGGCGGATCTTCCGCAGGTCATGGGGGATCGCGTGCAATTGCAACAGGTCATGATGAACCTCATGACGAACAGCATCGATGCAATGAAGAGTGTGGGCGAGATGCGGGAGCTCGGCATCAAGTCGCAGCGAGCAGAAAACGAGCAACTATTGGTGTCCGTGAGCGATACCGGCGTGGGGCTGCCTCCCGAACAGGTGGACCAGATCTTCAATGCGTTCTTCACCACCAAACCTCACGGTACCGGGATGGGACTGCGAATTTGCCGCTCCATCGTTGAATCGCACGGCGGCCGCTTGTGGGCTGGCGACAACTCCCCCCGCGGCGCAAGCTTTCATTTCGCTCTACCCACCAAAATCCCGGGAAAGGAATGAGTCCCGACGGTTGATTCGTAATCTGAATTACAATCCGATTCAGGATAGGAGAGTGCCGGAAGTCGAAGGTTGCAGCCTCATGCTGGACAAGTAATCCCGATAGTTACTGTCGATTTTCTGGCTAACCCCCGCGAGCGGTGCCATGCGGGCATCTTCCAACTTTCCCTCAAACATAGGAGCAAACGCTTGCAAGGCACGAGCAGCGACAGGATGCCACTTCTCGATCCAGCCTTGAATGGTGCTGCCGTTCTGCGAGTTGTCCTCGATTAACATCCGAGTCAGAGCCTGGCTCCATTCCCGATGCCACCTGCAGTCTTCGTTGAGCGAATAAAAGACTTGGCCGAGCAAATAGTCGCCCTCACGTAGCGCGAGATCGCTAAGGTGGTTCATAAATAGCTCGTCTATCAAGGGCTTGAGCACGAGGTTCAGTCCAACGAAAGCCTCAGCCCAGTCGAAACAAATCAGCAATTTCTCAATTGCGATGCGCAAAGGCTGCCACAGAATATCGGCTTGCCAGCGCGCCCTGCTATCGGATGCGAAACCAGGATAAAGGAGTTGAAGCTGCCGGACTCGGTAGGCAATTCGCTGCACGCGGCGCATTTCGTCTCCCGCCTGCAGGGTTGCCGTAATGACAATGCGCCCGCTCGGAGCCATTTGTCCAACATAAGATGCCAACATCTGCAGGCCGTGTCCTGGATATCGCAGAGGAGCGATAACGCGAGAAAGAACCTGCAGCCACCCAGGTGAAAGCCGGCCATCGTAACCACTCAGTTCGATCTCTTCGAGGATGCCGTCGACGAAAATTTCCTTATCTCTTTGAATCTCGGTGTACTTTGTGTAAGTAGTCTCGCGCGGATCTCGGAATTTTTCCCACGAAGTGCAGGTGAGAGGCGAGTCCTGCTGGAACCGTTTGTACCAATCCAGTAGAGGTACGTCGAGTTCGAATCTCTTCCCCGTGAAGCCCTCGCCGGTGTAACAGAGGAGCTTCGAGGTAACAATTTCATATTCAGTGGGCATCCGCCTTTGCGGCAGTAGATGCCAGTATGTTTTTTGCTCCGGCATAATGCTCTCTGCAACAGAAAAAGGTCCGTTCAAGGGGAAGTTTGGGCCTGCGCAAACCGCCATGCCGCATCATCCTGATTCAGCTGAAGTGAACCCTTGAAGCCTGACATGACTATCTCCAATTCCCCTGGAAAACGAAACGAGCGACCTAGGTGTGTTTCAATTGCCGAACGCGTTACGACACAGCATCGGGGCACCAGAACTCTTACGTAGGCACCTCGGTCGACGATCATCACATCTTCGTTCAGATCCTTGATCGCAGCAATGATCGCATGAGCGACAGGTCCCGACTGGAGAACGGGTCCGACGCGATCATAGGTTTCTGGCATCTGACCACTCATCCTTGATTCCCTCTGTCTGCAGAACTTTCGGCGGAGCCCGGAGCATCCAGATCGAGAAGAATGTCGGTGCTCTCGATGCTTACGGGGAATACCTTCAAGCAGGCGCTCTGAGGATTTATGCCACGTCCCGTGCATACATCGAACTCCCAATGGTGGCTCGCACAACGGAGAGTTTTTCCTATCAGGCTGCCCTCGCTCAACCTGCTTTTTTGGTGGGGACACGCGTCAGCATATGCATAGACGCGGTCATCAAGGTTGACCAGCAGAACGCTATTTCCATCCACGTCCAGACCCATCATTTCCCCGCTCCAAAGGTCGTCTAATGACGCGACTTTTCTGAGGCTCATAACGCATGCCTCCTAACCACGTCAAAACGATCCAACGCCTGCAACCCTGCCTGTGCGACTGTGAGCCCGGGATCAATGGACTTGCCATCGTAAAGGAAGTCGACATGATCGATGTGGGAGACTCGAATGTTCGCCGCGTCCTGAAGTTTTCGCGCGAGCTGCAGAATTGTGTCTCCCTCCTCAGCCAGCATGAGGAGCCCAAGGGTGTCACCTTCCAGGAAGCCATAGAGAGGAATGGACATATACATGTTTCCCGTTGCCGCTAGGATACAGATGCTTTTTTGGTTCCGAGCCAATCATAGGCGCCTTGATAGACGTCTTTGCCCCAGGTGTCGGGGGTAAGACGGAAATACTCTGTCAGTAAGTCAGGAAGGTGAGCCGGGGCTTCTCCCGAAAGAACACGCTTTACGAGGTCCTTATGACTGGCGTATCGCTCTGGCTCCCGCAAGAAGATCCAGCGACAGGGTTCGGAGCAAAATATATATTTACGCCCGTTTTGGGCGAAAACATTCGCGGTATTCTTGCGCGGAGTGCCACCGCTTAATGGCAGCTGACACAAATCGCAAAAGGTTGGCATGGCGGTGCCATGCACTGCTTGCTCATTTGCGACTCCGGGACCAACCGTTCTCCAACGCTCAGCCACCTGCTCCCAGACGGCGTCCATATCGTCCCAATATTTGGGATATTTCTGGCGCAACCATTTGCGCTCGGCGGGACTCGGCATCGCGAAGTCGAACCACAGAGTCGCGCGATAGGTGTAGGCGCTGGCATAGATCATGTGATGATAGATATCAAGTTCGTCCTCAAAAATCTCCCAATACCACGGTTTCTTCAGGCCAAATTCGTCAAGCGTCCGCAGATACTGATCGATGATCCACTCTTGCATGAATTCCTTGAATGAGTATGGGCGTTGTTCCAGCGCCGTCAGATAATCCGTGGAGAGTCCGGTTAAAATCGAGAACATGCGCCAGCTTCGCCAGAACCATTTGTCGAGGAGGTATTGCACGTACTCGGGATCGTGTTTCATCATCACTTCGAGCACGGGGTGCCCAATCTGGGCATGCCGAGCTTCATCGGTCTGAATGCTAGTGACCATCCTCTCGAACATGTGGTCGCTAGATTCGCGAGCGAGCGAAGCCAATCCAATAAATTGCAGATTGGTGAACCCGGTTTCCAAAACGAAATTCGTGCCGATGGCGAACTCGATTGCGTTTTGGCCCAGTGTCAATTCATCGAAGAAGTGCCGGGCGGCGATGGCGAACCAATTATTAGTGTGGTAGAACTTGTGCGCCCAATCGAACTGGGAGTCCCAGCGCACTAACGGGTGGAAAATCAGCAGTGGAATCTGAGTATGGCGATATTCATCAAGCGCCCCAAAAGTTGACATGGTTCGCCAAGCGCTGTCGCGGCCAAACCTCGCACCTCGCAGACTGCCTATAACGCCGGTAAACTCCGCTAGCGGCAGTGCGGCTGCATGCACTTTTAGACTATTCATCCACGGTGCAGCCAACTTCTGAACATTTGCCAGGCGGCCGATCGCATCGCGTACCGCATAGACTGCCATGTCTTTTTCGTATTGGTTGTCGACGTATTCGCGATAGGAAGTCTTGAAGGACTCTTCCCATTCTTTCCACTCTGAATGAGGAAGCCAGGGGTGCCCGCTGATTACCTGTGGGAAGACTTCGTCTTCTCGCACATAGCTGTAGTCCCAATCCAGCTTACGGGCCAGAGGCAGCCATTCCTCTCTGCTAAGCATGTGCGCTCCTCAGAATAGCGAGGTCGGCCGCCGGTCGTGGACAGTGAACTACCACGTGGTCCTTGCATCTGCAAATCGGAAAGGAATCGCAGTATACTCACGTGGCAGCAATCACGTCAATATGCATAGCGGCTCAATTTTTGACTTGCGTTATTTTCCTCAGCTTCTGGTTCGGAACTTGAAGGCCGTGGTCAAGAGAGGGGGACGCCGATGACACAGTCACCGTCCAAACAGCCCCTCGGGCAAGAGTCCGCCTCCACACAAACTCCCTCGGATCTACAAACAAGCGAATTTCACTTCGGCAGGGTAATCGATGCGATTCCGGGATTCGTGTGGAGCGCCTTCCCAGATGGCGACGTCGAATTCTGTAGCCAAAGCTGGCTTGACTACACAGGAAAGTCTTTAGACGAGGTAAGAGGCGAAGAATTGGCCGCAGCCATACACCCCCAAGACAAAGCCGATTTTGTGGCGAAATGGCGAGAGGCCTTGGCGCAAGGCAAGTCTTTTGAAGCCGAGGCGCGGATCTGCCGAGCCGACGGATGCTATCGATGGTTTTTGATTCGGGCGGAACCTCTACGCGAACCCAAGGGAGGAATTAGCCGCTGGTACGGGACCAACGTCGACATCGAAGACCTGAAACGGGCTCAAGATGAAATCATTGAACGAAAGCACTCCTCAGAACGACTACTCGAGAGCGAGGGTCGGTTCCAGGTGATGGCCGATACGGCGCCAGTGTTGATATGGATGACCGGAACGGATGGCCTTTGCAATTATTTCAACAAACCGTGGCTCGAGTTCACTGGGCGAAGTATGGAGCAGGAAGTCGGCACAGGATGGACGGAAGGCGTACATCCAGACGATGTGCAAGGATGCTTCGATGGCTTCCTACCTGCTTTCCATGCCCGAAGGCCTTTCAGAATGGAATATCGCCTCAGGCGTGCTGATGGCGAATACCGCTGGGTAATTGAAAGTGGGATTCCGAGATACACCGGGGACGGAGAGTTCGCGGGTTATATCGGCTCAAACATTGACATTACGGACCTCAAGGGCGCAGAACAGGAGCGCGAGAGATTGCGGCAGGTACAGGCCGATCTCGCACGCGTCAACCGTGTGACCACTATGGGCGAGCTGACCGCTTCCTTGGCACACGAAGTGAATCAACCGATTGCCGCTGCTGTCACCAGCGCCAATAGCTGTCTCTACTGGCTGGCCGCCGAGGTCCCAAATCTCGAGAAGGCCCGCGCAGCCGCCGAGAGGATCGTGAAAGACGGAACGCGGGCGGCAGAAATCATCAGCAGGATTCGCCTGCTCTTCCAGAAGGGTACCCCTCAAGAGGAGCGGGTCGACGTAAACGAAGTCATTGAAGAGATGATCGTCCTGCTGCGCGGCGAAGCAACGCGATACTCGATCTCCGTTCGGACGGACCTGGCGGCAGATCTTCCCCATGTCGTGGGGGATCGCGTGCAATTGCAGCAGGTCATAATGAACCTCATGACAAACAGCATGGATGCAATGAAGAGCGAGGACGGGACGCGGGAGCTCGCCATCCAGTCGCAGCGAGCGGAAAACGAACAACTTCTGGTCTCTGTCAGCGATACCGGCGTGGGGCTGCCTCCCGAGCAGGTGGACCAAATCTTCAATGCGTTCTTCACCACCAAACCTCACGGCACCGGGATGGGACTGCGGATCTGCCGCTCCATCGTTGAATCGCACGGCGGCCGCTTGTGGGCCGGCGACAACTCTCCCCGCGGCGCGAGCTTCTACGTCAGCCTACCCACCAAAGTCGAGATACGTGAATGAGGTCCGCAGGTGCTCCTACGGTGTTCGTCATTGATGACGATGCCGCCGTACGAGCGTCCATCCAAGACCTTTTGGAGTCGCGCGGGTTGCATTCCGAGTGCTTCGAGACGGCGGAACAGTTTCTACAAACCAAGCGGTCGGAAGGGCCAAGTTGCCTGGTCTTGGACGTAAGCCTTCCCGGAATCAGCGGCCTGGACTTTCAGCGCCGGTTGGCAGACGCAGGTTTTCAAATTCCGATCATCTTCATCACCGGCCACGGAGACATTCCGATGACTGTGAAGGCCATGAAATCCGGCGCGGTAGAATTCCTGACTAAGCCGTTCCTAGACCACGACTTGCTAGCTGCCATCCACCAGGCATTGGAGCGCGACCGGGCCACGCGACAGCAGCAGAGCGATGTTGCCGGATTGCGAGAATGCTACGAGACGCTGACCGCACGCGAGCGCGAGGTCATGGGCCTCGTGGTTTCGGGCATGCTCAATAAACAAATCGCTGGTGAACTCGGAAATAGTGAAGTTACGGTAAAGATCCAACGCGGCCGGGTGATGAAGAAGATGAAAGCTGGATCTTTGGCGGAATTGGTAAAAATGGCGGGTACATTGGGAGTTCCCGCCGCCAAGAAATAGCATAATACCAACGTGTGATTGCGCCGTTTTCCGCGGAGCTGGTAGGTTTCTGACATGGTTACTCAGAACAAAGCCAAGTTTGTCGTAGTTGTCGATGACGATGATTCGATGCGCAGCGCAGTGCAGGACTTGCTGGAGGCAGTTGGGTTGCCGGCAAGAGGCTTTTCGTCCGCCGAGGAATTCCTAAGGTCCGGCAAACAGCACGAGACTGCATGCCTGATCACGGATATCCGCATGCCGGGAATGTCCGGTCTCGATCTGCAGGCGAAGTTGAACGCCGAGCGTTGCAGGATTCCGATCATCTTCATTACCGCGCATGGCGACGAAAAAATGCGGTTGCAGGCGCGAAGAGAAGGCGCGGTAGAGTTTCTGTCAAAACCGTTCGACAACGAAGTCTTGCTTGATGGTGTTCGAGCCGCTCTGGAAAGCTAAGCCCCCAGGGAGAGGTGCGCATCAGTGCGCACAGGAGGTCTCGCGTGGCAGCTGTTGTAAGATTCGGATCCGTCGACCAAGAGGCTAAGCAGCGCAGATTCGAGCAGATCATAGGCAGGAGTCCTGCTCTGGAGTCGGTGCTCGAACAAGTTGAGCAGGTCGCGCCCACGGATTCCACCGTTCTTATCCAGGGAGAAACAGGCACGGGGAAGGAGCTGATCGCGCGCGCCGTCCACGACTCGAGTTCACGGTTCAATCGTCCGTTCATCAAGCTGAATTGCGCTGCCATCCCGTTCGATCTACTGGAAAGCGAACTATTTGGCCACGAGCGAGGCGCATTCACCGGAGCCATAGCGCAAAAAATTGGCCGTTTCGAGTTGGCTGACAAAGGGACACTCTTCCTGGACGAGGTAGGCGATATTCCTCCGGGCCTGCAGCCAAAATTGCTTCGTGTACTGCAGGAACAGGAGTTCGAACGCTTGGGCAGCACGCGGACTCACCGGGTGGACGTGCGGCTGGTGGCTGCGACCAACCGGAATTTGGAGCACATGGTGAAGCGCAACGAATTTCGCAGCGACCTCTATTACCGGTTGAATGTTTTCCCGATCTCGCTGCCGCCGCTGCGCGAGCGTCGCGCAGACATTCCCGCGCTGGTCACGCATTTTGTGGAGCTGTATGGCCGCCGAATGGGTAAGCACATCGAACATGTTCCTCCAGACACGATGTCCGCGCTCATCTCGCATCTGTGGCCGGGAAACATTCGCGAGCTTCAGAATTTTATCGAGCGGAGTGTGATCGTTACTTCAGGCAATGTCCTGCACCCCCCTCTCACAAGTTTGAAGATCGCCGCAGCGGTGGAATCGATCGGGGCAATCACGTTGGAGGACGCGGAGCGCGACCACATTCTCAAGATTCTCGAGCAAACTCGGTGGGTGGTCTCCGGTCCCAACGGGGCGGCCTCCCGTTTAGGAATCAAGCGCTCTACCCTTTACTTCCGGATGCAAAAGCTCGGCATTTCACGCACCAACAGGAATGCCCTTTCCTCGTAGCGGAGTCGCTATCGTCCAGGGCGGGAATCAGTCCTCCAATCGATGGACACTTTCCATGCAGAAGGCACAACGCATCAGCACTAACCTCTCCAGTCGACCAAGATCTGAAGCTGTTTGAAATTCAACGAATAAATGGTCCCACTGAGCCTGTCGGCGTGACGGACGCCGTGTATAGCGGGCTGGCATCGCATCCCGCGCCATTGCTTGCGTGGGTCTCTGCTTTCAGTCACTTACGCAATCAACCTGTTTGGCAACCGTCTTGCCTTTTTAGTCGTGTCACACGCCGCACCGAATCGTTGCGTGGCGGGCCAAAAAGGAGAGACCGTGAAATTTAAGAGGTAGTGTTCGTTGGCTTTTGTCTAGCGGTGGTTGCCGGGGCCATTCCATCGTGTGCGGGCAACGGGCCGAACCCAGGGACGGACCGCGAGAGCAAGGTGGTCTGGACCAACGACGACCTCGACAAATTGCATGATCTCGGCCTGATTTCCATCGTTGGCCGAGAGGACGACGAAAAGCCAGCTTCGGCGCCTGCTCCTGCACAGTACCTGAAAACCCAGGATCCCAACTGGTATGCCGCGCAAGCAGCAAATTTGCAGGGCGAACTCGAATACCGGCAGGCGCAACTTCGTGAATATCAGCAAGCGCTTGAGGATGCGCGCAGTCTTAGGGAATCAACCGGCGGCATAGATCTGGTCGGGAGAGACTTTGCCATTACTCCCGAAGGCGGCATTCAGATCCTGCAGCAACGCGTGAACGAAACGCAATCGGAGCTCGACGAACTGGACGACTTGGCCCGCCGTAATGACATCGAGCCAGGCACGCTTCGCGGGCAGTGAGATTCCATAACGCTTTTGCCGCCCGGCAAAGCTTGTCGTGAATTCAAGAATGGAGAGGAATACCATGCTGCACAGCATTTCGATTTTTGTTCCAGTCGGCTGCAGGAGCTTTGTTCGATTTGCGGTGTCTGTTCTGTTCGTACTTACCTTGGGGTGCTCATTAGCACCAATGTTTGCCCAGGAGCCTGGACAGAGAACCTTTTCCTCTGTCCAGGAAGCCAGCCGCGCTTTGTTTGCTGCAATGCAGGCACAAGACGATCGATCTGCCTTGAGGATCCTCGGGCGAGACGGAAAGGATGTTCTTTCTTCAGGCGATCCAGCGGAAGATGCTGATGCACGCGTCGGCTTCGTCGTCAAATACCAGGAGATGCATCGGTACGTGACTGAGGCGAATGGAACTGTAACCCTTATCGTCGGCGCTGAAAACTGGCCGTTTCCGATTCCCCTGGTTAACAACCACGGCTCGTGGTATTTCGACACGCCGGCAGGCAAAGACGCGATCCTCCTTCGGCGCATAGGCAAGAATGAACTTGCGGCGATGGATGCCTGCCGCGAATTGGTCAATGCGCAAAAGCAATATTTCGCTCGCCCGCCAGGTAATCTGCCCCAACAATTCGCGCGGAAACTTGTCAGCGATGAAGGCCGGCACAATGGTCTCTACTGGGACGGCGCTTACAATCAATTCGACAGCCCGATCGACCCTCTCATCGCGTATGCGTATGGAAAAGGTCCGGGAGACCAAGTCGGCGATCAGGTTCCGTTCTACGGCTACTTTTTCCGGATCCTCACCAGCCAAGGGCCTCATGCACCTGGGGGAGCCAAGAAATATGTGGTGGACGGAAAGATGACCAAAGGGTTCGCCTTCGTCGCCTACCCGGTCGATTACCATTCCTCGGGAGTGTTGACTTTCATTGTCGACGAATCCGGATCTATTTACGAAAAAGACCTTGGTCCCGACACAACAAAACTTGCGCAAGCGATGACCACCTACGACCCGGATTCCACTTGGCACAAGGCGGATTGACCCAGGAGGTCCAGAGTCGCCGATGTCACGCACCGCACCAGCTCTTCGAACGCCCTACCCACTGGGTCCGCCCGATCGAGAATCGGCGCCTACCAGGTCGCGCCATCTATGCGAGCCCGTACCGTTGCTGTCTCTTCTGCGGCGGGATGTCGCTTCTACTGGACCGGCGTGGCTGCCATTCGTATTGGTCTTAGCGGCGATTGCCGGAGTCGCGTATGCAGACCATCTCGTCGCTTCGCTCTCGCTTGTTTTCCTCTATACACTGCCTCTTACTGTTGGCGCGATTTTCTTGCGCAAGGAAATCAGCTACGCCCTGATCGTCGCCTGCATCTTGTTCCACTATTCTTTCCACTATTTTGATTCCCCGCGGCCCATCCACTTGGGACTCCGCATCTTCCACGATCTCTCTGCGCTGTTCTGTCTCACCTTCGTTGTTTATGTGATCCAGCGTTATATCGATCGGCAGCAATTGCTTATACATACCGTTGAGCAGCAACGTGACAGCCTCCTCAAGGACGTAGAACTGGCCGCGGAGGTCCAGCGCTTATTTCTTCCCGCGGGAAAACCAACCATCGCTGGACTCGAAATAGCTGGCATGATGCAGCCCGCGCAGGGCGTAGGCGGCGATTACTACGACTATTTTCCCATCGATGCGCACACCACCCAAGTTATCGTTGCCGACGTAGCCGGAAAAGGCGTTCCCGCAGCCCTCTTAATGGCTGCTACGGCCGCAGCCCTGCGGCTTGAGGCGCATCATGATCGAAATATGCTCGAGCAAGTGGAACGATTGAACACAGGAATCCACTCCGTGTCGGAGTCCGACCGCTTCGTGACATTGCTGGTCGCGGAGATCGATGCCCAAAGGCGAACGCTTCGCTATGTCAATTGTGGCCACAATCCCGGGCTTCTGTTTCGAGCAAAGACAGGCACGCTCACACGCTTGAACTCGTCTTGCCCACCCATCGGATTATCTGCAGAAGAAATTTGTGAACTGGCCGTAGAAGACCTAATGGCTGGCGATGTTTTGGTGTTCTATACGGATGGGGTCACTGAGGCAGAGAACCGGCTTGGCGAAGAATTCGGCATGGAGCGCCTGTCCACAATGGTGCGCCGCGGTTCTTCTCTGCCTGCCGAGGATCTCATGACCAATATCTATAATGCTGCAGCAGATTTCTGTGAAGATGACTTCAACGATGATGTGACCATTCTCGTCGTCAAATGCAACTTCGACCGCTCCTCGAATCCTCCCTCGTGAAGCTTTCTTTAAGTGAGCACATTACGTCCCCGGGGGGACCAAGACCCGAGGATACCCTTCGATCACGTGCGTTCTCCCTCGTTCGGTAGTCTCCCTCCGTCCCGAAGGACACGTTGTCAGTGTGCTGACAATCATCCAATGCGCTGGACTCCGCGATCTTCGTCCGCCGTGTCTTATTTTAGACTCAGCTTTCCTAAGCGTCGTTGTTTCAACTACTTCCGAAACTCCTGTTCGCTCCTCACTGTGGCACCAAGTCTGCACTCCTAGTATCCGAAGCAAGAAAAGACTACTGGAGGGAAATCACATGCGAAAGTTGTTCACCTGCCTGAGCTGCATCCTATTCGTTGTTGCGCCGCTCTTCGCCGACGTGGCGAGTGCATCCGACCAAACCAAAGATGACGACCGGCTAAGAAATTCTGGGACCGTCTTGAAGGAAATTCTTGACGTTCCCGATGACATTCCGCAGGACTTGCTAGACAAAGCAGATTGCGTCGTTGTCTTTCCGTCCGTGCTAAAAGCCGCATTTATCGTAGGAGGAAGCTACGGGCGGGGTGCCATGTCGTGCCGCAGGGGCGAAGACTTCCGGGGACCGTGGGGCGCCCCCACGATGATGGCGCTTGAAGGCGGCAGTGTTGGCTTTCAGATCGGCGGAGAAGCCACGGATTTTGTCTTGCTCGTGATGAACGAACGCGGCGCAAGAGGCATTCTCGCCAGTAAGGTCAAGCTGGGGGGTGACGCTTCCGTCGCCGCAGGCCCCGTCGGCCGCGATTCGACAGCCGAAACGGACGCGACCCTGCGTGCCGAAATCTTGAGCTACTCCAGGGCGCGCGGCTTGTTTGCCGGCGTCTCCCTCGAAGGCTCCACAATCCGTCCAGACAATGGCGATAACACCCGCGTATACGGAAGGAAGATTCCTGCGAGGGACATCGTGCTGTCCGGAAAGGTCCCCGTGCCTCAAGCAGCTGAGCCACTGATCTCGACCTTGGATGCCAGGACCCCGAGGCACAGGCCGTAGCGCCAGTTTAGCGGATGCAGTCCGGCTTTGCCGGGCGGAAAGAGCGGAGCCTTAAGTCATGTGGATAGTCAGACTAGCACTGCGGCGGCCTTATACGTTTGTCGTAGTGTCGATACTCATCGTGATTATGGGTGGGCTCGCAATCGTTCGAACGCCAACCGACATCTTCCCAAACATCGACATCCCCGTTGTCAGCATCATTTGGAACTACAACGGCCTCGTACCCGAAGACATGAGTGATCGCATCGTCAGCGTCACGGAGCGAGCGCTGACCACTACCGTCGACAACATCGAGCACGTCGAGTCACAATCACTCTATGGAGTTGCCGTTGTCAAAGTGTTCTTGCAGCCGACCGCGAACATTCAACAAGGCATTGCACAGATTACGGCGATTTCTCAGACCCAGCTCAGACAGTTGCCCGCAGGAACGACGCCCCCCCTCATTCTTGCCTACAGCGCATCGAGTGTGCCGGTTCTTCAGTTGGCTCTCTCGGGACAAAACCTCTCGGAGCAAGAACTCAACGACTATGGCCTGAATTTCATTCGGACGCAGCTCATCACCGTGCCTGGCGCATCTGTCCCCTATCCTTACGGCGGTAAACAACGCCAGGTGCAAGTCGACCTGAATACGGCAGCCTTGCAATCGAAGGGCCTGTCCGCACTGGATGTGGTGAACGCGATCAGCGTCCAAAATCTGATTCTGCCCACGGGAACGTCCAAGATCGGTTCCAGGGAATACGATGTTTCCATTCCTAATGCAGCGCCGCAGACGATTACCGACTTAAACCGAATCCCGATTAAAACGATTGGCGGCACGACGATCTATATCAAAGATGTTGCCTGGGTACGCGACGGCTTTCCGCCGCAGACGAATATCGTGCGTGTGAACGGACAGCGCTCCGTATTGCTGACAATCCAAAAGGCGGGTAATGCGTCAACCCTGGACGTAATCGCTGGCATCAAGGCTCTTCTGCCTCAAATCAAAACCACGGTTCCACCACAGCTAGATATAGCGCCGCTGGCGGATCAATCCATTTTTGTTCGTGGCGCGATCAGCGGTGTCGTCCGGGAGACGCTGATTGCCGCGTGTCTGACCGCTTTCATGATTCTCGTTTTTCTCGGTAGTTGGCGAAGCACCATCATCATCGCAACCTCCATCCCTCTGGCGATCCTTACCTCTATTATTGTGCTTAGCGCGATCGGAGAAACGATCAATATTATGACCCTTGGTGGACTCGCTCTGGCGGTCGGCATCCTGGTGGACGACGCGACCGTTGAGGTCGAAAACATAAATCGCAACCGCGAGGCGGAACCCGAGAAGGACATGGATGAAGTTGTCCTCGACAGCGCGTCGCAAATCGCAACACCTGCCTTCGTCTCCACACTGGCGATCTGCATTGTGTTTGCTCCGATGTTCTTGCTCTCGGGCGTCGCACGGTACCTCTTCGTGCCTCTCGCGGAAGCGGTCGTTTTCGCCATGTTGGCTTCCTATTTCCTCTCGCGGACCATCGTCCCGACAATGGCAAAGTACCTATTGCGGGGAGAAAAGCAGGAGGGTGGTGCCTCCAGCCGTAATCCTCTTGTGCGGCTTCAAAAGGGTTTTGAAGCGGCATTCGAAAGATTTCGTCACAGCTATCGTGGCCTGCTCGAGATTTGCCTCCATCACCGGAGTGCTTTCCTGATTGCCTTCTTCGCAACCTGCCTGGGATCCCTCGCGATTCTGATCCCTTGGTTAGGCCGGGATTTCTTCCCCAGCGTTGACAGCGGCACTTTCAAACTTCATCTGCGCGCGCCCACCGGAATGCGCATCGAGGAAACCGCCAACCTATGCGACCAGGTCGAACAGTCGATCCGACAACAGATTCCAACAAGTGAAGTTAACAACGTAATTGACAACATAGGTCTACCATATAGCGGCATCAATCTTTCTTACAGCAATTCCGCTCCTGTCGGCACATCGGACGCCGACATTCTTGTGACTCTTTCCGCCAAGCACCATCCCACAGACGATTACATTCATCAGCTTCGTCTGACACTCCCAAAACAGTTTCCGGGGGTCAGCTTCGCGTTCTTGCCTGCGGACATGGTTAGCCAAATCCTGAACTTTGGCTTGCCGGCCCCCATCGACGTCCAAGTCGTGGGAAACGACCTCGAGGGAAACCAGCGCTATGCAAATGCGCTCCTGGGCAAGCTGAAGTACGTTACAGGAACTGCAGATCTCCGGATTCAGCAACCTTTCGATGAACCTTATCTGTACCTGCGGGTCGAGCGTACGAAAGCAGAGCAGCTTGGTTTTACCGCCCACGATATTGCGCAAAATCTTCTGGTGTCGCTGAGTGGCAGCTTCCAAACCGCACCAACATTCTGGGTTGACCCCAAGAACCGTGTCAGCTATCAAATCGCAACGCAGACGCCGCAATATCGCACCGACACACTGCAGGATGTTGAGAATATCCCGATCACCGGCACAGACCCTACGGCTCCTCCATCGCTCATGGCCAGTCTGGTATCAACGCAGCGAGGCGCTGGAATGGCAGTGATTTCTCATTACAACGTAGCGCCTGTCATTGACATCTTTGGCGCAGCCACAGGACGCGACCTGGGTGGCGTGGCCGGCGATATCAATAAAATCATTGAAGACACCCGCCAGCAATTACCGCGCGGCTCTCGCGTTGTTGTCCGTGGTCAGGTTCAGACGATGCGCGCGTCCTACGTCGGTCTTCTGAGTGGTCTTGCGTTCTCGATCCTGCTCATATACCTGCTGATCGTCGTCAATTTTCAGTCCTGGCTCGATCCTTTCATCATGATTTCCGCGTTGCCAGCAGCACTCGCAGGCATCGCGTGGTTTTTGTTCATAACGCACACAACTCTCAGCGTGCCCGCGCTCATGGGGGCCATCATGTGCATGGGCGTCGCCACCTCCAACAGCATCTTGGTTGTTAGCTTTGCGACCGAAAAAATGCAGGGAGGCAGTGATTCCATCAGCGCCGCACTGGAAGCAGGCTTCACGCGCTTTCGACCTGTCCTGATGACTGCTCTGGCCATGATCATCGGCATGGTGCCTATGGCCCTCGGACTGGGAGACGGAGGCGAACAAAATGCCCCCCTTGGCCGGGCGGTCATAGGCGGCTTGCTTTTCGCTACGGTTTCCACGCTGCTTTTTGTCCCAGCATTTTTCAGCGTTTTGCAGGGTTCGCGCCGGCATCCGGCCCAAACCTGATACGAGCACTTGGCAAAAATCTATGTGGAGTCAATATGTCGCAACAAACTGAAGAGAAAAAACAAGTGGGCGGGCAAACGCTCCCACCGAACGACGTGGGAAGGCCGCAGCGTCCGCTTAGGCGTTGGTTGGGTCTGGCGATTGCGTTAATCGCCGCGGCCGCCCTGTTGGTCTCGGGCATCTTGTCCCGCGTCAAGGCTCGCACAACGCTAAAGGCAGAAACGGCCCAAGTCGCTCTGACCGCAGTGTCGGTCGTTTCGCCAAAACAAACCGCGCCCGCCCAGGAAATCATCCTTCCGGGAAATGTACAACCGTATATCACCTCACCGATCTATGCGCGAACAAATGGATATTTGAAGAAGTGGTATTTCGATATAGGGGCGCATGTCAAGCAGGGAGAATTGCTTGCTGTCATCGAAACGCCGGAAGTCGATCAGCAACTCCAGCAAGCGCGCAGCAACCTGGCGACCGCGCAGGCGAATCTTGAACTCGCCGTCATCACTAAGACACGATATCAGGGACTTTTGAAAAGCAATGCCGTCTCGCAGCAGGACGTCGATAATACCGTCGGTACTTACAATGCGAACAAAGCCATCGTCGAAGCGGATCAGGCGGCAGTAGACCAATACGCGGCGCTGGTGTCCTTTGAAAAAGTTTACGCTCCATTCGACGGTGTTATCACTGCACGAAACACTGACATTGGTGACCTAATCAATTCGGGCAGCAATTCCAGCGCAAAAACCGATCTCTTCCACATCGCCCAACCGGGAACGTTGCGCGTTTACGTGAACGTCCCAGAGGAATATTCGCGAGGTACTAAAGTCGGCATGACTGCAGATCTCGCCCTCGCTGAATTTCCGGGGCGCAGGTTTAGGGGAAAGCTCGTACGCACAGCGGACGCCATCAATATGGCAACACGCACCTTACTGATTGAAATCGACGTGGACAATCCCGCAGGCACGCTGCTCACCGGTTCTTATGCAGAGGTCCACTTGGCTGTCCCGACGCAGGCCTCGACCTTGTTGCTTCCCGTCAATACTCTGCTTTTCCGCTCGGAGGGTTTACAGGTCGGCCTTGTAAGAGATGGAAAAGCCGTTCTCTCTGCCGTGACTCCCGGGCACGATTTTGGCAATCAGATTGAGATCGTCTCGGGTCTTAAGCCTGACGATCAAGTCATTATCAACCCCCCCGACTCCATCGTCACTGGTCAGCAAGTCCAGATTGTTCAGGCAACATTGCCGGGGGATATCAAGTGAAACGCGCTCGAAAATCGATCCTTGTTGTCCGCCGGCGCCGAAAATCTAGTCTGCCGGTTCTGCTCGCGGTAGCTGGGCTCCAGTTGACCGGATGCACGGTGGGACCTAATTATCACCGCCCGGCGGCAGAAGTTCCACCAGCCTATAAAGAGGCAGGCGATTGGAAACCTGCCCAGCCGAGTGACCAGAATCTCGGTACAAACTGGTGGGAAGTTTTTCAGGATCCTCAACTCAATACACTCGAAGCCCAGGTCAATGTCTCCAACCAAAACTTGAAAGCTGCCGAGGCCCAATATACCCAGGCTCGCGCTGTGGTCCGCTACTATCGCGCTGATTACTTTCCAACAGTTACCGCAGATCCATCGGCAACCCGCACCAGGACATCCAAAAACCGTCCGCCTCCCAGTTCAATCTTCAACGGCATCACGTACAACGATTTTCAAATTCCTTTCGAATTGTCCTATCAAATCGACGTCTGGGGACGCGTGCGTCGTACAGTTGAGGCCTATCGCGACCAGGCACAAGCCAGCGCAGCCGACCTGGCCACCGTGAACTTGTCCATGCATTCCCAGCTAGCTCTCTTCTACTTCCAGGCCCGCACGCTTGACGCCGAGGAGCAGCTTCTAAATTCAACCGTCACGCAGTACGAGCAAGCCTTGGAGTTAATCCAAAGTCAGTTTGCCGGAGGCATTGCTTCCGATCTGGAAGTGCAGCAAGCCGAGACTCAACTGGAAACAACTCGCGCGCAGGCCATAGACGTTGAAGTTGCCCGCGCACAGTACGAGCATGCAGTCGCAGTTTTGATTGGCAAGCCTCCAGCATCTTTCAGTCTCGCTCCTCTTCCTTTAACAATGCCCCCTCCCCCAATTCCTGTTGGCCTGCCCTCCGAATTGCTCGAAAGGCGGCCGGACATCGCCTCCGCCGAGCGCCTCATGGCCTCAGCAAACGCGCAGATCGGCGTGGCCAAGGCCGCCTACTATCCTAATATCAGCTTGGGGGCGACTGGGGGATTTGAGAGTAGTGTAATCACGACTTTGGTATCCGGCCCCAGCATCTTGTGGTCAGCCGGTCCATCTGCTGTGTTTACCGCATTCGACTTCGGGAGGCGGCGTGCTGCTTCCGACCAAGCCATAGCCGCTTACAATCAGGCTGTCGCCAACTATCGCCAAACCGTGTTGACCGGCTTTCAACAGGTCGAAGACAACGTGGCGGCATTGCGCATCCTCGAGCACGAAGCTCAGGTTCAGGACAAAGCAGTGACTGCAGCTCAAAAATATCTTGAACTCGCCAATACTCGCTACAAAGGCGGCGTAACCAGTTATCTGGAAGTCACGACCGCTCAGACCGCCGCCCTCTCCGACGAAGTCACCGCAGTGAATCTTCTCGGCCGCCGCATGGTGGATGCCGTCACGCTTGTCCAGGCCCTCGGCGGCGGCTGGAATACCGCCGAACTGCCGGCACGCCCGGAATGCTGCGGCAAACTGACAACAAGCTCAAAGTGATTTTCTCCTCGTTTCAGCGGCTTGAGATCAAGCAAAACTCCTTTGCAGGAACATCCCCTCTTCCGTGACTCTTCGATTCGAACCCCTTCGCTGAACCGATTTTGACTTGCCAATCCCGCAGTGAATCACAGTTCGGACAAAGAATCGAAGCGCCGAGCATGGCGAGCGATTCGAGCTGCATGCAAAGGGACCTGTTTGGGGATTGGACTTGCATTTGGACAAGTGTCTGACATCTTGACACTTCAGGTAGCTCCCTTTCGTTCCCGCTTGTCCGAACTCCTGCAATCTCTCTGAGGACAAACTCCTTATCGCCTAACTCTTTCATCTTGAACCTAAACTCTTTTGGCAGAGTCCTTGCTGTAAATGAAAAGTAGAACACGATTCTGGAAACAGGGGGGCAATGTGGGTGAGGGACCAAATTCGAATTCACGCAGAAACTTTCTGAGGTCAGGCCTAATCGCGATTTCGACGGCGACGCTGGCAGGAGAGGCTCCCGCGCTGCTCGCCAATCCCCGTTCCGAGGTAACCCCGCGCTTTCTCAACGAGTCCGAACGGCGATTCCTGCAAGCGGCCGTGGAACGACTGATCCCCGCGGACGAGAAATGGCCGGGCGCTGCGGAAGCTGGCGTCGTGAACTACATCGACCTGCAAATGGCCGGGCAGTGGGGAAAAGGTGAACTGCTCTACCGTCACGGACCATTTCGAAAGGGCACTCCTTCGCAAGGCTATCAACTCGAGTACACGCCAGCGGAATTGTTTCGTCGATCGATCCTCGCCATTAATGCGCATTTTTCGACCCAGGGCAAATCATTTGATCAGCTGCCTCCCGCGGAGAAAGATGCTTACCTTACCAGTCTCGAAAAAGGTGGTATCGACCTTGATGGCGTTCCTTCCAACACATTTTTTGACTTCCTCTTGAAACACACCGTCGAAGGTTTTTTGTCTGATCCTATCTATGGCGGAAATAAAAACAAAATTGCCTGGAAGATGATCGGCTTTCCCGGGGCCTACTCGGATTACTACGACCTGATCGACAAGCACGGCGTCGAGCTGAATCGGGAACCAATGGGTATCGGCGACGGTGCCGGTTCGCCTTCCATGAACGCGATGCGGGGAGGACATTAAGCCGTGCCACAGACACTTAAAGAAGTCGATGTGGTCGTCATTGGGGTCGGGTTCGCCGGCTCCATTCTCGCGAAAGAGCTGGCGGCGACAGGTCTCAACGTTGTTGGACTTGAACGCGGCCACGTTCGCCATAGCGTCCCAGATTTTCAGGCACCTGCAATCCATGACGAACTGAAGTACTCCGTTCGCAAAGGCATGATGCAGGATGTCA
>Ga0210405_10001285_pt1 | contig 29244 bp, 27 predicted proteins | sample IncBWH11MmetaG_FD_155492 | JGI IMG/M metagenome (GOLD analysis project Ga0210405, IMG submission 155492) | Forest soil microbial communities from Barre Woods Harvard Forest LTER site, Petersham, Massachusetts, United States - Inc-BW-H-11-M | ecosystem: Environmental > Terrestrial > Soil >...
GTCGGCATGATGACCAAGGAAAATCGTGCGGCAATTCCATCGCTTGGCCACGCGCGAGAAAAATTTGTAGCGCATGTCCCGCGCCGCAGCTTCGATCGACATTTTCGTCTTCGTCGCGAGGGCGCGTACGTTCACCGATTCAATGGTGAAAACAACGCCGTACTTGCCGGCAAGTTTTTCAACGAAGCGCGCATCCGCAGCGCCAGCGCGCCCACGCAGCTGATGATTTAAATGGCAGACAATTAATTTCTTGTAGCCGGAGTCGATCAGCCAGTGAAGCAGCGCGACTGAATCACGACCGCCCGACACCGCGATGAGATATTGCCGGTCAGGTGAAAACTGGCGCAGAAAATTTTTATTTTGAATCTGATTCAACGCGACCTCGCATCCAATGTTCAAAGACCATGATAACGCTCAGGGAGCTTAGACAAAAGCAACACGCAGCGTCGTCGTCAGGGAGAAAGGGAAATATGAAAAGGAGAACAACCTACCGCTTACTGGTTCAGTCGGAAGACAAGAGCCGAAACATCCTGGAAATGATCGTCTACGGCTTGGTCACGCTCAGCGCGATCGTATCGATTTGGCAATTCGCCGAGCAGCCTTTGCAAATGACCGGCAAGACAATCAACCAGCGGGCGGAAGCGCGGATTGCCTCATAGATCAGGGGCTATTTGACAATGAATGAACGTTCATTCATTGTCTTAGCTCAATGTCTCACACCCAAACCGACACCGTTCTTGACCGGCCAACCCAGATTCTCGATGCCGCGGTCGCGTGCTTCGCCAAACGCGGCTTTCACCAGGCCAGCATGCACGACATCAGCGCTGAGGCCGGCATTAGTGTCGGTCTGATCTATCGCTACTTCCAAAATAAAGAGGCAGTGATTGCCGCCATGGCCGACCGCCACAAGGGGCAAATCCACGAAATTCTCGAACGCGCGCGACAAGCGCCAAGTCTTCGCGAGTCGCTTGAGACTTTGTTCACGGCACATTGCGGCGAAACCGAACCGCAGGTCACGGCGGCGTTCGTTGTCGATCTTTTCGCTGAAGCGAGCCGGAATCCACACGTGGCCGAATTGGTGAGCGACGTTTGCCAGACATCAATGGATGGAGTCACCGATCTGATTGCCCGTTCGCCGGAAGGCAAAGCGAGCGACTTAACGCCACGCGAAATGGCGGAACTGATTTTTGCTGTGAACGACGGGATGTTGTTGCGCGGCGTTCTGAGAATAGGACGAACAGCTGCCGAGAGCCGCGAGCACCAGCTCGAAGTCGTCAGGAATCTGTGGCGGATAATGTTTAAGACGGAGAGCGAACGCGCGTATGCATGATGTGGCCAAACCTGTTGTCCTAAAGAAAATGAGATTTATTCGCGGACCGATGGCCACAGCGATCGGCGGTTTCGTTCTACTTGTCGTGCTTCTCGTCGGAATCAAGGTCATGCAGATCGGCACGATGATGAGTACGCCGAGGACGATGCCGCCAACGACCGTCTCGAGCGCTGAAGTCAAAGAGGAAGACTGGGCGCCGGTTTTGCCGTCAATTGGATCAGTCTCGGCGGTCCAAGGCGCAGTAATTGCGGCCGAGCTCGGCGGCGTGGTCGCGCAGGTGAATTTTCAAAACGGCGGTGAAGCGAAGAAAGGCGAAGTGCTAGTGAGGCTCGACGCGTCGTCCGAAGAAGCGCAACTCCATACTGCTGAGGCCGACCTTGAACTTGCCCGGGCGAATTTGCTGCGGACCCGCGATCTCGCGGCCCGCAAAGTGGTTTCCAAGCAAGAGCTAGACGCTGCGCAATCCGCGTTCGGTCAGAAACAGGGCGCGGTAGATAATATGCGCGCATTCATTACCAAAAAAGAATTGCGCGCTCCGTTCGACGGTCAGCTCGGCATTCGCCAGGTGAACGTCGGCCAGTCGATCGACGCGCGACAGCCGATTGTACAGCTGACTGCGCTCGACCCGGTCTTTGTCGATTTCGCTCTACCGCAGCAAAACCTGCCGCAACTCGCGACCGGGTTCGAGACCCAGGTGCGTACCGACGCGATACCGGGTCGTGAATTTAAAGGAAAGCTGACCGCTCTCAATTCCATGGTCGACACGGTGACGCGTAATGTCACCGTGCAAGCCACTCTGGAAAATCCAGACCACGCCTTAAAACCGGGAATGTTTGTAAACGTCGAGGTCATGCTGCCGCAAAAGAAAAAGACGCTCGTGATTCCCGGCAGCGCGGTCTCCTACGCGCCGTACGGCAATTCGGTTTACGTAATCGAAAAGAAGAAGGACCCGAAAACGGGCAAAGAATCGCAAACGCTCCGACAGGCATTTGTCCGAATCGGCGAATCGCGCGGCGACTTTGTTTCCATTACCGATGGGGTGAAAGCGGGTGACGTCGTCGTAAGCACTGGCGTGTTCAAGCTGCGCAACGGTATGCCGGTGACGATCAACAACGATCTGGCTCCGAAACCCCAAGTGAATCCAACTCCCGCCGACTCCTAAAGAAAACTCGAAATCCGAATGTCGAAATCCGAAACAAATCTTAAAATTCAAATCACCAAAACGCGGCTCGTTGGCGATTCCGATTTTGAATATTCGGATTTGTTTGGAACTTCGGGTTTCGAGTTTCGAATTTGTTAAATGAAGAGTTTCACTGACCTATTCATTAAGCGTCCCGTCCTCGCGATGGTGGTGAGCTTCGTGATCCTGATCGCCGGTTTGCAGGCGATGAAGACGCTTAACGTGCGGCAATATCCGCGGAGCGACATCGCTGCCATCACCGTCACGACGGTTTACGTCGGCGCCGACGCCGAACTGGTGCGTGGATTCATTACCACGCCCGTGGAACGCGCGATCGCTGCGGCGGACGGAATCGATTACATCCAGTCGCAAAGCCAGCAGAGCGTCTCCACGATTACTGCGCGACTGAAATTAAATTACGACGCGAACAAGGCGCTCTCCGATATTAGTTCGCGAGTCGACGCGATCCGGAACAATCTGCCGCCCGAGTCGCAAATTCCGGTCATTGCGATTCAGGCCGCTGATTCGCAATTCGCCTCGGCCTACCTCAGTTTCACATCCAACATTCTGCAGCCGAATGAAGTCACGGATTATCTCGTCCGGCTGGTCCAACCGCGTTTAACGGCGCTCGGCGGCGTGCAAAAAGCGGATATCCTAGGCGGACGCACGTTCGCGATGCGCATCTGGATGAAGCCGGACCGTATGGCTGCGTTAAACATCAGCCCGTCGCAGGTGCGCGACGCGCTAGGCAAAAACAATTTTCTGGCCGCGGTTGGAAGCACCAAAGGTTCGCTGCTTCAGGTGAACCTTACTGCGAACACCGACCTCCACACCGCCGATCAATTTAAACAGCTCGTTGTCCGGCAGGATAAGAACACACTCGTTAGGCTGGGCGACATCGCCGACGTGGTCCTTGGCGCCGAAGACTATAACACCGAAGTGCGGTTCTCCGGCGAAAGGGCGGTGTTCATGGGCATTTTCGTTTTGCCTAACGCGAATTCCGTCGACGTGATCAAACGCGTGCGCGTGGAGCTCGAGCAAATTAAGAAGGAATTGCCGAGCGGCATTGAAGCCGAAATGGCCTACGACGCGACGGCTTACATCAACGACGCCATTCACGAAGTCGTAAAAACATTGATCGACACGTTGCTCATCGTGATGGTCGTGATCTTTTTGTTCCTCGGTTCGTTCCGCTCCGTCATCGTGCCTGTGGTCGCGATCCCGATTTCCCTGATCGGCGCTCTGTTTCTCATGCAGGTGTTCGGTTTTACACTAAATCTACTTACCCTGCTCGCGATCGTTCTTTCGGTCGGGTTGGTCGTCGACGATGCGATCGTTATGGTCGAGAACGTCGAACGTCACATCGCTGACGGAATGTCGCGGATGAACGCCGCCCTGGTTGGCGCACGCGAGCTGATTGGCCCGATTATCGCGATGACGATCACCCTGGCTGCGGTTTACACGCCGATCGCGATGCAAGGCGGATTGACCGGCGCCCTTTTCCGTGAGTTCGCGCTGACCCTGGCCGGCGCGGTTTTTATTTCGGGTATCGTGGCGTTGGTGCTTTCGCCGATGATGGCGTCATACCTGTTGCCTCCTGATCACATCGACCACGGCTTCAAAGGCTGGGTCGACCGCACGTTCGATCGATTCCGCGAGTGGTACGGCGAACATCTGGACCGAACGCTCAATGCTCGTCCCGCAGTTTACGTTGTTTGGGGAGGGGTCTGCGCGCTGGCCCTCTTGATGTTCATGGCCATTCCGAAAATCGCGACGAAGGAGCTGGCGCCGAAAGAAGATCAAGGTGTGATCTTTGGAATCATTACCGCGCCGGCGAATGCAACCATTGACGATACAATTCGTTATGCCGACGCGGCCGGGAAAGTATTCAAGGATATTCCCGACACGCGTTTCACATTTCAGATCACATCGCCCAGCAGTGGATTCGGTGGAATGGTTTTGAAGCCGTGGGGAACCCGGAAGACGCCGACCAAAGACTATTTGCCGATCGTGCAGCAAAGACTGTCCGCGATTCCGGCAATTCAAATGTTTCCGATCATGCCCGAAGCGCTGCCGGGAGCGGACAATTTCCCAGTGAGTTTCGTCATCGCTTCAACCGCTGACCAGGAACGAATCCTTGAAATTGCCAAGGACATTTTCTTGAAAGCGATGCAGGCGCATGTGTTTCAGTTTGGTGACATCGACACCAAGATCGACCAGCCACAAGCGCAGATTGTCATCGACCACGACAAAGTTTCAGCCATGGGACTTAACATGCAGCAGATCGGAGCTGATCTGGCGGCCAGTATTGGTGGCAACTACGTCAACTGGTTCAACATGGAAGGGCTCAGCTACAAGGTCATTCCGCAGATCAAGCGAATTGATCGATTGAATCCGGAGCAATTGAATGAAATTTACGTAACCGGGCCTAACAACCAGCTGATTCCACTCAGTACGATCGCCCGCATCGATCACAACACAGTCGCTCGATCGCTGAACCGGATGCAGCAGCTCAATGCCGTCACCATCAGTGGCGTTCCAGCCGGCTCGGTGGATGCCACGCTGAAGTTTTTGGAGAACGAAGCCCACAAGGTCCTGCCAGCCGGCTATGTGATCGACTACACGGGTGGCTCGCGACAACTCCGACTGGAAGGGAACAGCTTTCTTGGAGTTTTTATTCTCGCCGTTGTGCTCATTTTCCTTGTTCTGGCCGCACAGTTTAACAGCTTCCGCGATCCGTTGATCATTTTGCTCGGGTCGGTGCCCCTCGCCCTCTTCGGGGCCGCACTGTTCATGTTTCTGAAAATGCCGTTCGGAAAATTCTTTACCGATGGCTGGACCACCTCGTTCAACATTTACTCGCAAGTCGGCCTGGTCACGCTGGTCGGACTTGTTTCGAAGAACGGAATCTTGATCGTACAGTTCGCAAACGAGTTGCAGCGCGAGGGAAAAGCTAAGCTCGCCGCAGTCGCACAGGCTGCGCGCATCCGATTGCGCCCGATCATGATGACAAGTGTTGCGACCGTGGCCGGTCACTTTCCCCTCACCCTGGTGACCGGCGCAGGTGCGGCCGCGCGAAATTCGATTGGTCTTGTGCTGGTCGGCGGAATGACGATTGGAACAATCTTCACCTTGTTCATTGTACCATCGCTCTACATGTTGATCGCGAAGGAGCATCATGAAAAATCGTTGATGGATCCTGATCTCGAAGGCACTGAAGATGTCGACGTTACGCCCGCGCCAGAGCTGGAGCCGGCACTCGCTCGCGACGGAAACGGCAACGGCTGGAAAAAGGGCTAATCGCGCGTTCGGTTCTTCAGCACCGGCATTAGCGACGAAGAACACGGGCTGTTCGGAGTGATGGCGGAAGATTAACATCGACAGGCTTGTCATTGTAGCGGCGCTCTGTGAGCGCCGAAATTACATGATCTCGGCGGTCATAGACCGCCGCTACAAAGAAAAAAGCGCGGCTGAGTTTAATCAGCCGCGCGCCGAAGCTTGAGGAGTTAATTCAATTTCAGTTTGTTGAGCTCCAAGCTTGCGGCGTTCCCTAAAGCAGCCGCGATGCCACCGGCTTCAACGTCCGTAAAACAATTACGACCGCGGCGATTAATAGAGATCCAAGCGATATCGTTGATCCTTCGGCGGGAGCGGCTCGTCATTGCGCACCAACCATTTGGGCCGTCCTAACGTTCGCGCCTCGGCTGCGAGATCGACGACGGGGTCTATATAGAGAACAGGTTTTCGCCCGTTGATCGACACGAAGATGCGCGCCTGGACCTGAAGAGGCCTGGGTCCCGAGTTTGGCAGCACCTTCGCCAGATGATGCGCAAATTGCAGAGGTAAGTCCGAGAGATAACCCATCTGCGGCGCCTGACGCGGCGAAAGGTAATCCGAGAGCTCGATCGGCATGATTTCCCCGTTATTGGGATCAGTCACATAAAAATTGGCGATCGAAGCGTAAGTCCAAACGAACATTCGCCAGCTAAAGCGATGCTCCGCCCAGGTCCATTCGACGCCGCCACGAGAAAGCAAAGGACGCAGCGGTAGAAAAATCTGGATTGCCGTATAAACGGCCAATCCGCTCAGAATGATTGCGCGCTGCCAAGGAGACGTGGGTTTCGATTCCTTAATCGTCTTGCGGCGGCGAACGAGTTCAAGTTTCTCGAGAATCCGTCGCGGCCAGTCTGGGGAAAAAAATAGCGCACTGGCGGCGATGGCGAGCCATGGAAACATTCCGATGACCGCCCAGAGCGCGTTGGTCAGGTGAAAAATGACGACGGCACAAAAAGAGATGGTACGCGTTCGCCGCCACAATAGCCCCGGAACAACCAGTAAATCAAAAATCAGTCCGCCGTAACTGACAAGGTAAACAGCCCATTCGTCACCGAAGAATTGTCCGACGATCGGTGCATTGGTCGCGTGTGATAGCGAGTAGCGCATCGGCTCGCCCCGAAGCCAGTCCGGGGAAAGTTTTACCAGTCCGGCAAAAATGTAGACGACGGAGATTTGAAATCGCAGCAGCCAAAGGCACCACGCCGGCGCAGTGTTGGAACGCAGCGACGGCCGCATCCGGGCATCGATCGAAAACGCGCGATGCGCCGGAACGATCGCGAGCAGCAAACAATACAGACAAATCAGGTAGGTGTGATTGACGTAGCGTGCTTCATCGAGAAGGAAAAAATAGGCGTAGCTCAGGAACATCAACGCCGCGCTGATGCGATACAAAAATCCGAAAGCCACGAACAAGGCCAAAACTCCGAGCACCGCCCAGTGAATGTAGAGCCAGTTACCCGGCCAGGGATGGACCCAGGAAAATCCGTAGTATTTGAAAAGGAATTTCGGCTCGAGCCAGAAATGGTAAATCGATTCGTTTCTAAAATACCGGCAGACCTCCCAAACCATCAGCAGGCCGAACGTGACACGGAAGAACACCAGCGATGCGATGTCGACTGGCGCAAACGCGCGGTTTTGGGCTTTGGTTACGAAAGATTTCATCATGCCGAACCCGACAACTGCCTGAACGGGCGGGCGTTTCTATCTAACGATTGCCCATCTTTCAAGCTTCGCCATATTCGCTGACTGTTTATGGACTGGAAAATACAGGGGCTCGTCCTTTTTGCGCCGCTCGCCTTCGTGTTCGCCGCCGATTCGCCAACGCAACCCAAATATCCTGCCGCGCCGGAAGGCAATCAGATCGACGATTATCCCGGCACCAAGGTGGCCGACCCTTATCGCCCGCTTGAGAATCCTGACTCGCCCGAATCGCGACAGTGGATCGAGGCTGAAAATAAAATCACTTTCGATTTTCTAAACGCGATTCCCGAGCGGGACGGAATCAGAAGACGTCTGACTGAGGTTTGGGATTTCGAGCGGTTCGGCGTGCCGTTCAAGGAAACAGATCGCTACTTCTTTTCAAAAAACAGTGGGCTTCAAAATCAGAACGTTCTTTATACTGCGAAGAATTTTTCCGAGAAACCGCGCGAACTGCTCGACCCCAACACGCTCACCAAGGACGGGACAATTGCGCTGGGCGGGATGGACGTAACCGAGGACGCCAAACTGATGGCCTACGGTCTCGCCACCGCCGGGTCCGATTGGCAGCAGTGGAAAATCCGCGACGTCGCCACCGGCAAGGATCGACCAGATATCATCGACTGGGTGAAATTTTCCAATGCCTCATGGAAAAAAGATGGCAGCGGATTCTTTTACAGTCGTTACGATAAACCGGACGAGAAAAACAAACTCCGGTCCCAGGTTTACAATCACAAACTGTTCTTCCATCAGCTCGGCACGCCGCAATCGCAGGACAAACTGATTTACGAGCGGATCGACCAGAAGGAATGGCTTTTCAATGCTGAAGTCACCGACGACGGGCGTTACCTCATCATCACCGTTCAGCGCGGGACTGACCCGAAGAACCGCATTTTCTACAAGAACCTGGTCGATCCGAATTCGAAAGTCGTCGAACTGCTCGATAAAGCTGATGCGCAGTACACCTTCATCGACAACGACGGACCGGTCTTCATGTTCAGGACCGATCTGGAGGCGCCGCTTGGCCGGATCATTGCCATCAACACCTGCAAACCGCTGCCGACAAAGATTGATGAGCTCGTGCCGGAGTCGAAAGATAAACTCGAAGCAGTCAACAGTGTTGGCGATCGCTTCGTCGCGCTTTACCTGAAAGACGCGCACAGCGCGGTGAAATTATTCAAACGCGACGGTTCTTCTGATGGCCAGATTGAGTTGCCGGGTCTCGGGACGGCATCCGGATTCACCGGGAAAACCAAAGACCGCGAAACATTTTACTCATTCACGAGTTACACCACACCGACGGAGATCTTTCGTTACGATTTCGACAAGCGCGCGAGCGAACTGCTCTTTAAACCGAAGGTCAAATTTAATCCGGACGACTACACAACGGATCAGGTCTTTTACAAGAGCGCCGATGGCACGCGCATTCTGATGTTCATCTCCTACAAAAAAGGAATGAAACGCGACGGCCAGACGCCGACTTATCTTTACGGTTACGGCGGATTCGATATTTCGTCCACGCCGACGTTCACCCCTGCGAATCTCGTTTGGATGGAAATGGGCGGCATCTACGCCGTCCCGAACCTGCGCGGCGGCGGCGAGTACGGCGAGAAATGGCACGAAGCCGGAATGCTGCACCTGAAACAGAACGTGTTCGACGATTTCATCGCCGCGGCCCAGTACTTGATCGACAACAAATACACGTCGACTCCGAAACTCGCGATCGGCGGCGGCAGCAACGGTGGATTGCTCGTTGGCGCATGTCTCACGCAACGGCCCGATCTTTACGGCGCAACCCTGCCCAACGTCGGAGTGATGGACATGTTGCGGTTTGAGAAGTTCACGATCGGCTGGGCCTGGACTTCGGATTACGGCAGCGCGCAAAAGCCGGACGATTTTCCCTATCTCTACGCCTACTCACCGCTTCATCACATTGCCCCGCCTGGGCGGGGCTGCTGTTATCCACCGACACTAATCACGACTGCAGATCACGACGATCGCGTTGTTCCCGCGCACAGCTTCAAATTCGCGGCGACGCTCCAAGCCGCCCAAGGTTGCGACAAACCGACGCTAATCCGAATCGAAACCAAAGCTGGTCACGGCGCCGGAAAACCGACGACGAAGATCATCGAAGAAACCGCCGACCGCTGGGCCTTTCTGGTCAAAGAGCTCGGAATGAAAACCGCGAAGTAGCGCAAAAACAGAAAGCCCCGATGAGTTTTCGTCATCGGGGCCTTGAATTGCGTTTTTCGCTTTGGTTTGGCGCGCTTACCTGCTCGGCGGCCCTCCGGTTGTGCGAAAGTCAGCGAACTCAGTCGAGTTGCTGATCTTGGTGACGTACCAAGGCTCCGGGCCGACGCTCAGCGACGGTTGTTCCTGGATGATTCGCCCGATGGGTGTTGGCCCAAAAGCGATCGAATGACCAGCTTTTGCCACGGTGATGTAGTTTTGTCCTCTGTTTTGGCAGAGGAAGAACCCTTCTTCACCTTGCAGCAGAGCTGCCAGGTCCAAGCCGCTTACCGGCACATTGATTTGTAGTTTCATTTGCGATGTTCCTTTCTTTTTCTAACGTGAACAGTTGCGCGTCACTGGATGATTGCGAGGTAACTTTGGTTTGATTTTTGATCTCGTGATTGTCAGTCGGGCGCAGCCTAATTCGGCGGTGGACGGACACCGCCCGAGAACAAGGTGAGTGATGAGGCCGGACTTGGGAGTCGAGTTGAAGCGGGGATCGCTAATCGATCCGGCAATCGAAAAATATCTGCTCGCTCTTCACGCGGCGATGGACCTGGAGTCATTCTGGAAATCTGCCCGGGACCTGATCGACGCCGCAATTCCCAATCAAATCATCGGACTGACTCTGCAACACAGCCCAATCCTACCGTTGCACGTGCAATGGACGTCGCCGATGCCATCCGGTTTTTTCGTCACACGACCGCTCAAGAAATCTCTCAACGCGCATCCGCGCAAAAAAATCGTGCCTATCGCGGATTTGTTTTCGGATCGGACCGCTTTCGCAAGATCGACAATCTATCGTCGATACATCGCTCCTCAAAAATGCGCGCACGCAATCTGCCTGTTGTTCTGGCAACAGCGGCGATTGAGCTCGGCCATGGTTATCATGCGCACATCAGCGCAGAGCGATCTTTCACCGGTGAAAATGAAATTGCTGCGCCAGCTTTACCAGCAATTGTCGATCACCCTTCGGCGGCTGCGCTCGCTCGAACGCGAACGGGCCGTTCGAGTGGAGCTTGAAGAATTCGTGCGACGATTGCCGCTGCCGACCATGCTGTTGCGCTGGAACTTGAGATTGCTTTTCCAAAATCCGGCGGCCCGCGAGTTTTGCGCCACCTGGGAAAAAGGATTCAAAGAAGCGCGGCAAACGAACGCCAGGTCAGCAGTTCCGGCGGAGATTTTGAATGGATGTCGCCTGCTCAGACAACAATGGTTGCGCTCACACGGCCGCGGCGTGCGGTGGGGAAATTTCGAGTCGACACAAGTGCGCCACGCAACGTCACAGGATTTGCGGGCAACAATCCATCTTAAGCACCTCAACGATGCGGTGGCGCGTCCGCATTTTCTGATTGAGTGCGTCGATTCACGGCGCTTGGAAGAACCGTCGATTACCCATTTGCCGCATCTGACCCGACTGACCGCCCGCGAGCAAGAGGTCACGCGCCTCGTTTGCAACGGACAAAGCAACCAGGAAATCGCGGATACGGCATGCTTGAGCGTCCCGACAGTGAAAAAACATCTTCACGCCGTTTTCCGTAAACTGGAAGTATCGAGTCGCAGCCAGCTCATGGCGTTGATGCTGTAGGGCTCTGTAGCGGCGGAGCCGACGGGAGTCGTGCGAGATGGACGAAGCACGTGAGGGTGAGCGAACGGGAGTGAGCGCATCAATCGACGTGCGCGTTCGAACGAATTCCCAAACTGTCTCTCGCAGGTCGGATCACACAAAGCGCTCCCGGCGGGAATCGAACCCGCATTTAAGGTTTAGGAAACCTCCGTTCTATCCGTTGAACTACGGGAACAAATACAGTTGGGAAAGATATACGGATTGAATGGCGATGAGCAAGATGCGCAATCCCGGTCGGCGCCGATTCCGCGGCGCAACATTTGGTCTTGTAGGCGTTGCGCAACTTGATTGACTCGAATCGAGAGGTCTCCTAGTCTCGCGATCGTGTTTCGTCGTGTTGGACGCATCACTACCATTTGCGCGCTTTGCTGCGCAACGGGCTTACAGTGGATCGCGCTTCAGTCAGTCGCGTGGACAACTATGATTGTTTCGTACGCGAAAGAACGGTCGTTGTGCGCAGCGATTGTCCAGACATTCGATGGTGCTCACCCGTGTTCACTCTGTCATGCCGTCAACAAGGGGAAAAATTCCGAGAAAAAATCCGAGCTGCAGTTGCCGACGCCTAAGATGGACCTGATGTGTGTCACGCGCACGACGCGGTTGTCACCGTTATCTGCGCCGTTCGACTACGCCACCTCTACATTTTCGTCACCTGAAATAAAGCATTCTCCACTGGTTCCGCCACCTCGCTTCCAGCTGAGCTAGCTGCAGCGTCGGTCGACTGACGCCGTGCGTGTGTACGGATTGCCAGTCTTTTGCGCACATCAACCGAGGATCGTCGCGCCGAGTCGCGACGGAATTTTGAAACCCTTTTTGGAGAAACTGAATGAAAATTTCACTTTTGCTTTTGTTGTCGACCCTGGCCGCAACCGGCTGGACTTACGGCCACGGCTTCGCGGGCGCACGCTTCTTCCCGGCCACGCTCTCGACCGATGATCCATTTGTAGCCGATGAGTTTTCGCTGCCAACCGTTTCCAGCATCGTCACGCCGGACAATGGCGGCACGCGCGACACGGAGGTTTCTTCCGACATCGCTCTACGCATAACGCCGAAATGGGACATAGAGTTTGGCGACACGTTCATCACGCTCAATCCTTCACAGGGCAAGGCGGCAAGTGGCTTCGGCAATCTCTCCATCGGCTCGAAATACGAGTTCTTTGAAAACGACGAACATGAAACCGTGGTCTCTCTCGGCCTAGGGGTAGATATCGGCGGCACGGGAAGCAAGGAGGTGGGAGCAGACAGTTTCAGTACGTGGACGCCTGGGCTGTTCTTCGGCAAGGGCTTGGGCGATTTACCCCAAGGATTGCCATGGCTGCGACCACTTGCGATCACCGCCCTAGTTGGTGTCGCCATACCGAGCAGCGCGCGGACAGAAGGATCACCAATCCCCGCCGTTTTACAATCGGGTTTTGCGGTCGAATACAGTATGATTTACTTGCAGGAGCAGGTCCGAAACATCGGGCTACGCGCACCATTCGACCGCCTCATTCCGTTAGTGGAGGTTTCGCTTAGTGATCCACTCGACCGCGGGCAGAGCGGACTAATTACCGGCACCGTCAATCCCGGCATCATCTGGTCAGGCAAATACTTTCAAGTCGGAGCCGAAGCGGTGATTCCAATCAACTCGCGCACCGGAAACGACGTCGGCTTCATCGCACAGTTGCACTTCTACCTCGACGATCTTTTTCCCCACAGCCTGGGGCGCCCGCTCTTCGGAGGAAGCAAATGAAACATATCATCCTCAGCTTCTTTCTGATTGTTCTGGTCGGCTCAGCCCGGCTTGAAGCGCATGCTTTTCTCAAAGAGGCGGAACCGGGTGTCGGCAGGACGGTGCAGACTTCGCCCGACGAGCTTAAGATCCGGTTTACGGAAAATATCGAACGTGCCTTCAGCAGCATCCAGGTGTTCGACGCATCCAACAGGGAAGTGGACAAACGCGATGTGCATTTGGATCGCTCTGACCACGCGCTATTGCGCGTATCACTACAGCCGCTCGGAGCGGGGACCTATAAAGTCGTGTGGCGCGTGGTTTCCGTCGATACACATGTGACGAACGGGAACTTCACGTTTTCGGTCGTTCGTTAGGCATTCATGCGGAGGAGAAAATGACGCTCACCGCGCTACTTGTCATCGCTCGGACTGTGCAGATCGTCGCGTCGATCCTGCTCGCGGGAATCTTTGCGTTTGAGGTAGTCATGCTCGGACCGGTCCGTCGCGCCCGAAGCGACGATTTGAACGAGCTCGAAAGGCAATTCTTCCAGCTGGCCCTTTGGAGTTTGCTCGCGGCGCTCCTTTCCGCCCTGCTCTGGTTTTGGCTGGAAGTCGCGGATATGAGTGGGTTGTCGCTCACGAACGCTTTCTCCACGACAGCGTGGCGAACCGTTTTGTTTGAAACGGAATTCGGTCGCGTCTGGCAGCTTCGTTTTGGCCTCATCGCGGTGGAGTTTGCGCTCATTGCGACAGGGCTTGCACGAGATGAAGTGCTACGGGCGCCGATCCTGGTGCTCTGGTTGTTCAGCGTTGTTCTGCTCGTTTCGCTCGCCTGGATCAGCCACGCCGCGGCCGCTAGAGTCCAACCGCTCGGTCTGTTGGGGGATGCGCTTCATCTTTGCGCCGCGGGCACGTGGATCGGTGGATTGGCGCCGATGGCAATGTTTCTAAGGCGCGTTCCTGCATCATTGACGTTAGGCGAATGCGCTGCGCCCGTGCTCAACCGCTTTTCCGCGCTAAGTCTGAGCTGTGTGAGCGTTCTTGCCGTCAGCGGTTTTTCCAATAGTTGGTTGTTAGTCGGTTCGATTCATGCGCTTTTCACGAGCCGTTATGGTTGGCTCCTGCTTTTTAAGCTCGCCCTCTTCGGCACTCTCATCGGCTTCGGCGCGTGCAACCGATTCGTCGTTAAAACTAAGCTGCTCAACGTTCCAGCGAACTCGGATTTGCTGTCTCAACTTCGCCGAAACGTGATATGTGAGGCATGCCTCGGCCTAGCCGTCGTGATAATCGTTGCGTGTTTGGGCGTAACGCCCCCGTCACAACATCCCTGATTTATAAAAGATAAGACAGGCTGCAGACCAAATCACGGTTCCGATCTGACGCTTGGCACCGCTCATACGACAGACAAGAACGGCCGAAATGAGAAACTTGGAATTTGTCGCCGAATGCCAGACCAAGGCAATCCATAATTGCGCTTGTCAGGCATCAGAGGGCAGATTTCAAATTTCAGATTGGCAGTGGCACGTCCGAGTTAGTAAGATTTTCCGAATCCTCAGATATATGAAAACTCCCTTTAGAACTCTCTTAATACTGTTGTTTCTCGCGGTTCTAACGCCGTGCTTTGCCACCGACATAGTTAGGATCCCGCCGCAGTACAAAAAGGATACGGTTGCTGCCCCCGATCCCGAGTATCCGATCAAAGCGCAACATCTCGGTTATCAAGGCCAGGGAATCTATCGGCTCGTCATCAACGACAAAACCGGAATCGTCGACGAAGTGAAAGTTGTGAAAACAACCGGCCATCGCGAGCTCGATGCCAGCGCGATCATGACATTGTTCAATTGGAAATTTCGACCCGGGGTGAACCACCGCGACCTCTTGATCGTATTTGAACTCACTGGTTGGGTCCGGGGACTGCACTGATCCGGAAGTCGGAGGTCAGAGGTCAGAGGTCAGCGGTCAGCGGTCAGAGGTCAGAGGTCAGAGGTCAGCGGTCGGAAGTCGGAAGTCGGAAGTCGGAAGTCGGAGGTCGGAGGTCGGAGGTCGGAGGTCGGAGGTCGGAAGAAATAATCTGTCCACATAACCGTCTCGACGATTAACGTTGAGCCGATGACGCCAGGCGACCCGAAGCTGGACGCTCTGCAGACGAGCACCGCGCGGCGATATCGATATTTCATCGACATTGTCGTTTTGATCGCGGCCGTGTTCGGTTTGGAGATCGCGGCGCAGGCGATCTACACGCCGAAGACGATGGAGGGCGGCTACGGATTGGCACTAATCATTCAGATGCTGGAGATCGTCATTGCCTGCGCGCTCATTTGGTTCCGGCCCGAACGACTCGCCGACATCGGATTGAAGCGCCCGCGAAGCTGGCTGCGCGCAATTGGGATCGGAGTTGTTCTGGCAGCGATTTTTTTCGCAGCGATCTATTTCTCCGAGAAAGCCGGCTTTCATCGCGAGCTTAGTCGTTTCTCTGCCTTGCAGGGAAATTTGCACCTCACCTTGATCACTCTCTTCTATGTTCTGATCGGCGCCGGTTTCTACGAAGAGTTCATGTTTCGCGGATTTCTTATGCAGAGCCTGGCGATGTTTTTCGGCGGAAGCCGGGCGGCGTGGTGGGTCGCGTTAATCATTCAAGCTCTTCTGTTCGGCGCTTCGCACGCGTATCAAAATCCACTTGGCATGTTGATCACCGGAACGCTCGGCTTCCTGCTCGGCCTTCTCGTGATCCTTTCCGGAAGAAATCTTTGGGCGGCGATTATCGCGCACGGCCTTTTCGATGCGAGCCGTTCGATCTTGTTTTACTTTCAAGGACCGCCGCACGGCTGATAAATTCGAAACGAAAAGTTGCTTTCCCCGCGAAAAATTGTTTAGAGTGACGTGAGCCCCCCATGAAAAAGCAACTGTTCGTCGCGCTGATCGGCATCGGATCCACACTAAACGCGTTCGCTGACATTCAAGATCCGCCGGGGAACGATTACGGTCCGACGCGGAAACTTGGTCGCGGTTTCTCAAATTTTCTGTTCGCGTCTTCGGAACTGCCGGACTCCGTTTGCAAAGTGAACAAGACGGAGGGCAACGTCGCGGCGGCCGGTTACGGTGTGGTGCGCGGGCTCGGACGTTCAACGGCGCGACACGCGACCGGCCTGCTCGAAATTCTCACGTTTCCGTTTCCGATTTGGCACAACAGCTATCGGCCGATTTTGCCTAACGACATTCCCTGGATTCACGCGGGTTATTCAGAGTTCGCGCCAGAGCTCGGCAACGAATCGAAGTATCCATATTGCCGCGATTACTAAAACGGGAGCAGAGTCCGTCGCGTTCTCATAATCACAAATCGGTTGACCGCGAGGGCAAGCGGCGTAACAGGTAACCCGGTTCGTATAGGCGGTCGGGTTGATGTTGAATTCCAGGAAAATTCCCACGCTGCCAGCAATCGGCGGTTTAACGCTGATCTACTTTGTCGCCGGCTACTTTTCTCTAAAGCTGGCGATTGTTAATCCGAGCGCTTCACCAGTCTGGCCGCCGGCCGGCATCGCGCTCGCTGGGCTTCTCGTGTTCGGTTATCGCGTCTGGCCGGCGATTTTCGTCGGCGCGTTTTTTTTCAACCTCACGACTACATGGAACATTTTCACCTCGCTCGGCATCGCAAACGGCAACACGCTTGAAGGAGTGTGCGGCGCATGGCTGGTCAACCGGTTCGCCGGCGGAACTCAGGTCTTCGAGCGTCCACAAAATGTTTTCAAGTTCGCGCTGGCGGCGCTGATTAGCACGACGGTTAGTCCGTTATTAGGCCTAACCAGCCTTGCCCTAGGCGGTTTCGCGCAATGGGCAAACTTTTGGCAAATTTCACTCACCTGGTGGCTGGGCGACACGTCTGGAGAATTGATTGTGGCGCCGTTGCTATTGCTTTGGAGCATCCCGGCCACGCAGCGCAAATGGAACCGCGCCCAAGCCCTCGAGGTAAGCTTTCTCCTGTTGCTCCTGGTGGTCCTCGCTGAAATTATCTTCGGCGGTTCGTTCCAAATTTCGGTGCGGAATTATCCGATTTCTTTTCTTTGCGGACCCATTGTCATCTGGACTGCATTTCGTTTTACGCCGCGCGAAACCGCCACCGGTGTTTTCGTTCTGTCCTCGATCGCAATTTGGGGAACTCTCAATGGCTTCGGACCGTTCGCTACGCAGACTGAGAACCAATCGCTTTTGATGCTGCAGGCATGGACCGCGGCGCTGACGATCACCGCAATGGCAATAGCGGCCGCAATTGCCGAACGCAACCGCGCGCAAGCTGCGATCGAGCAACAGAAGGAAACTGTCGAGGCGGCGAACAAGACCAAGGACAATTTTCTGGCGATGCTTTCTCACGAACTGCGCACGCCGCTCACACCAGTGATAGCCGCCCTCGATGCGCTCGAAGCGGAGACATCTCCGACGGACCTGGCCAAGTGTTCGTTGTCGATGATTCGACGCAATGTCGAACTGGAAAGTCAGTTGATCGACGATCTGCTTGACCTGACTCGCATCGCCAAAGACAAGCTTCAGCTGCGTTTCGGCTCGATCGACGCGAATGAGATCGTTGCCAACGTGGTGGAAATCTGTCGCGCCGAAGCGCAGGAGCGTCGCCTGAATCTGCGTGTAAATTTGCGAGCCGGCGCTCACCACGTTCTGGCCGACTCGGCAAAGTTCCAGCAGATCATTTGGAACCTGGTTAAGAACTCGATCAAGTTCACAGGCGAAACCGGCGATATCACGATTTCAACAACGAACCCCGAACCGGGGACTCTTGTGATCACTGTCAAGGACACCGGAATCGGCATCGAACGGGAAATCATGAATCGCATCTTCGACCCGTTTGAACAGGGCGAACACGCGTTTCAACGGCGTTACGGCGGGCTTGGTCTCGGCCTCGCGATTTCGAAGTCTCTCACCCAGGCGCATGGCGGCACTCTCACTGCGCAAAGTGATGGTCGGGATCGAGGGTCGAATTTCATTCTAACGATGAAAACCGTTTCACCGCCGACGCGGGTTGTACAGTTTACTGCGCCCGTGCCCGACACTCGTCCGCTTCGGATTTTGCTGGTGGACGATCACGTGGACACATGCACAGCGCTGGAACGATTGTTGGTGCGACGCGGGCACCTGGTGGCCGCGGCGCATAACGTCCGTTCGGCAATGGAAGCCGCGGCCCGAAGCCCATTCGATCTGCTCATCAGCGACATTGCACTGCCAGACGGCACCGGCATCGAACTGATGAGTTACCTGCGCGCGATGTCACGCATCCCGGGAATAGCGATCAGTGGTTTCGGGATGAATGGCGACATCGAGAAAAGCTTCGAAGCTGGTTTCGCGGAACACCTGGTGAAACCCGTAAAGATGGAAAACCTCGAGGCCGCCATCGATCGGGTAATGACTGGAAGTCCGAACTGAGCTGTTATTAACGCCGTGCTTCAGCGCGGTTAATGCGTAAGCAAATTCGAAAATAGCCGGCCTTTAAGGCTGGGTTCTATTTGTGTCTGAACGGCCGAGTGCCGAGAGGCACGGCAGAACAATTCCTTTCGTCTCGAAGGGACTTCGCGTCTGGATATTCTGTAGCCCGGCGTTAAAACGCTGGGCTATTGTCATTCATGCGGACTGTCGATCTACAAATCGAGGACATCGCTTTCGGCGGCAAAGGGGTCGCGCGCGAACACGGCAAAGCCGTTTTTGTCTCGTTCACCGTCGACGGCGAACTTGTTTCGGCAAAGATCACGCGTGAGAAAAAACATTTTGCCGAAGCGGAAGCCGTTGGCGTTCGCAAAGCGTCCCCGCATCGAGTAGATCCACGCTGCCCGTACTTTGGGCAGTGTGGCGGTTGCGCCTACCAACATATCGATTATGCGCACCAACTCGAAATCAAGTCGCGACAGGTTTGCGATCTCTTGCAACGCATCGGCAAACTGAAAGACGTTTCGGTGCGTCCGATCGTCCCCTCGCCTCTCGAGTACGCGTATCGAAATCGGATTACGGTTCACGCCGAAAACGGCGTGATCGGCTATTTCCGACGCGATTCGCATCGCCTGATCGATATCGAACGCTGCCCGATCGCGATGGACGAAGTGAACCGCGAGCTCATAGACCTGCGCACCCGCAACGTTCCCGACGGCCATTACACATTGCGAGCCAAGGGGGGTGCGCGGATTTTCACCCAAACCAATGACGGAGTCGCAAACGCGTTGCAGGATCTGATCGTCAATCTCGTCCCGCCGAACCAGGAATTGTTGGTCGACGCGTATTGCGGCGCCGGGTTTTTCGCCAAGGCAATGGTCGACAAGTTCGAGCGCGTTATCGGAATTGATTGGGACCGGTTCGCGATTGGCGCCGCGAAAGAAAACGCAACGGCTAAGGAGACCTACGTTGCCGGCAATGTTGAATCGGCACTTTGTTTAGCGCTGGAAAATTGCGACCCAGACACGACTGTTCTGCTGGTTGATCCGCCGGCGACCGGACTTACTACACATGTTCGGGAAACGATTGCCGATGCTGCGCCGGCCACGCTCATTTACATCTCGTGTAATCCATCCACTCTCGCGCGCGATCTCGGGGATTTTCAGCGCCGATTTGAAATCAGATCGGTGACGCCGCTCGATATGTTTCCGCAAACAGCCGAAATCGAAGTAGTCGCAGAGTTGCGTCGTCGCGACTGAACGTTGAACATTTTGCTGTGACTCCGCCTAAAGTCCTCGTTGCCGACGCCATTTCTCAGCGCGGAATTGACGAACTTGCTCAGGACGGTGCGTTGGAGGTTTCAACGCAACTCAAACTGCCGCCGAACAAGCTCATTGAAATCATCCCGCAATTCGCGGCCCTCATTGTTCGCAGTGAAACGAAAGTAACCGGCGAAGTTCTCAATGCCGCGAAAAAACTTCGCGTTGTGGGACGCGCCGGTGTTGGTGTGGACAATGTCGATGTCGAAACGGCGACGCGACGCGGAGTGCTCGTCCTGAATGCGCCCGGCGGTAACACGGTGTCTACGGCGGAACACGCGTTTTCGCTTCTGCTGAATGTCGCACGCAAAATTCCGCAAGCCGATGCGAGTGTGCGCGCCAGAAAGTGGAACCGGAAGGATTTCGAAGGGGTCGAGCTTTACAGCAAAACGCTCGGCGTCATCGGCATGGGCCGAATTGGCAGCGAACTGAGCCGGCGCGCGATCGCCTTCGGCATGCGCGTGGTTGCCTACGATCCCTATCTGTCTGCCTCTCGCGCGCGCAGTTTACAAGTGGAACTCATCGAAGAGCTCGACGAGTTGCTTGCAGCGGTGGATTTTATTTCGTTTCACACGCCGCTAACAAACGAAACTCGTCATCTGCTCGATGCTCGTCGAATTTCCAAGACAAGGCCTGGCGTTCGCATCATCAATTGCGCTCGTGGCGGATTGATCGACGAATCGGCGCTCGCGGTAGCGCTGCGAGATAGACATGTGGCGGCGGCAGCTCTCGACGTGTTTGAAGTTGAACCGCTGCCGGAAGATTCGCCCCTCCGCAATGCTCCAAATCTGATTTTGACGCCGCATCTGGGAGCTTCCACCGCTGAAGCGCAGGAAGGCGTTGGAATCGAAATCGCGCAATCGATCCGGGCCGCGCTTCTCGAAGGGACAATCCGAAACGCGGTCAACATGCCGAGCCTCGACGCAAAGACCTTGTCGATCATCGGGCCGCATCTCCGCTTTGGTGAAAAGCTCGGGCGGTTCCTTTCCCAGGTCGCGCCCCGCCGGGTGGACGAATTGAAAATCAATTACAGCGGCAAAGTAAACGAGCTCGATACCGGACCGATCACCCGTGCAGTGTTGAAAGGATTTTTGCAAAACGCGGGCGGCGCAGACATCAACGAAGTGAACGCGCCGGCCTTTGCCGAGAGTCTCGGATTGAAAATAACTGAGACGCGCTTGAGCGCACTCGGCGATTACACCGACCTCCTCGAACTTTCTGCGGACGCCGAAGGAAAGACTGTTTCTGTCGGCGGTGCATTTTTTGGAGCGACCCCGCGGATCGTGAGCGTGAATAGCCGGCCGGTTGAAGCGCGACCGCACGGCGTCATCCTTGTGCTCGAAAATACCGATCGGCCCGGGATTGTTGGCCGGATCGGAACGCTACTCGGCGAGCACAATGTAAACATCGCGACGATGTCACTGAGTCGAAACCAGGCGGGCGGCACGGCCCTAACGGTTTTGAATCTCGACAACGCGCCGACGGAGCAGTTGCTGAAAATAATTCGCGACAGCGAAGATATTCAATCTGCGCAAGTCGTTCAATTGTGAGCTTCGACATCCGGTCATGTCGATCCTAGCAGCACACGAACGAAACAACTGGCTGGTCGCGATTCTTGTCACCGTCATCGCCGCGGTTCTTTATTCTCTAACTGCCGCTCGCGACATCGTAGTTGGCGATACTCCGGAATTGATTACGGCTGCAGTAACTCTCGGCGTGGCGCATCCGCCCGGTTATCCCCTCTTCACGCTGCTCGGACACCTTCTCAGTTTGATTCCGTTCGGGTCGATCCCGTTTCGCGTGAATCTGCTGTCAGTTGTCTGTGATTCGTTAACCGTCGGCGTCGTTTATTTGATCGCAGTTCGCCTGACTCGATCTCAGTTCTCGGCCGCGGTCGCCGCCGTGGCGCTCGCAGTCAATCCAGTTTTTTGGGAATGGTCGCTCGCAGCTGAAGTCTTTCCGCTCAACAATCTGCTCGTCGCAATTCTGGTTCTGCTGCTCGGGTTGTGGCAGGAACGACCCGATCGCACACAGTTCTTGGTCGCCGCGTTTTTCGTCGTCGGTCTCGCTCTTACTAATCATCAGACGATTGTTCTACTCGCTCCGGCGTTCTGTTTTCTGCTATGGCGGCAACGCGAACTGTTGCGCGCGCAACCGCGAATTATGTTGCTTGGCGTCATTGCTTTGGCGATCGGTCTCTTGCCCTACACCTATGTGCTTTGGGCGGCAGCGCGTCATCCAGTCTATAATTGGGGCAACATTTCTTCGTTGCACGATCTCATCGGACTCGTTACGCGGCGAAGTTATGGTTCGACTCGACTCGTAAATACGCCCGGCTACACGGGCGGACCGCCCTGGTCCAGGCTCGTCGCATTTTTCGCCTCGTTCGGATTACTCAACGGGCTTCTGATTTTCGCAGGATCGATCGAAGCTTACCGATCCCGGCGCTGGTATTTTTGGTTCAGCCTGCTCGCTTTTTTATTTGCGGGACCGTTTTTCATCTGGATCACGAATCTGAATCTTGAAACCGCACCGTCGGCGCTGTTCGTGTTGCGACGATTCTTCCTGCTTTCACACGTTTTGCTCGCCCCATTGATGGCGTTCGGCGTGATGCTAATCGCAGGAATTGTCGCACGCTTATTTCCTTTGATCTTGAAGGCCGCTTTGCCGCTCGTCGGTTGCGCCTGCCTGATCGCAATCGTTGTAACGGTCGCGATGAATTATCATCGTCTCGATCAAAGCCGAAATTCTCTCGCCCGGCAATTCGGGGAGGACGTCTTGGCGGAGGTGCAGCCGAATTCAATTCTGCTGGTGAGCGGCGATGGGTTTGCGTTTCCGCTGATTTACTTGCAACAGGTCGAGCACATGGGGAGCCAGACTACTCTAGTCGTTCTACCGACACTGTTAGGCGAGTGGTATGCGCGGCAGTTACGAGAACAACATTCCAATTTGGTGATTCCTTTTGATCGCTACGATCGAGGAACAAAAAATCTGAGGGTATTGGTCGAAGCTAACCCCGGCCGGACGATCGCTCTCGCCGGCACGCTGGCAGATGATCACAGTCTCGACCTCGACTATTGGCCGTATCAGCAGGGATTGCTGACCGTCATCATGCCGAAGTCGCAGGATCGCGATTTGCAGACGGTGCTTTCAGAAAACGAACAACTGCTTGGCCGCTGTCACCCTCCGGCGCCGGGAACCGCTCGAATGAATACGTTTGAGGCGGACATCATTTCTCTCTACACCTTTCCTTTCCTGCGGTTGGGTGACTTATGTGCGCGCGTAAACTTGCCGACGGAGGCGCGAAAGTGGTACGAGCGGGCGCTGACGATCAATCCGCAGTCGTCCCAGGCACGCGAGGCCCTGGCGAAACTGGAACATTGATTCGCATCGCGTAAGTGTCTTTGATGTCCGAGCCGCGCAAGATCCAGATCTTCCTCGCCTTCGCGGCGCTCTACGTCATTTGGGGCTCGACTTATCTCGGAATTCTTTTCGCGATCCAGTCAATCCCGCCATTCCTGATGGCGGGCGCGCGTTTCTTTCTGGCGGGCCTGATCATGTTTGTCATCGCGCGCACACAAGGTCCGCTAAGATCGACATGGGCTGAGTGGCTAACATCGATCATCGTCGGCGCGTGCTTGTTGCTAGGCGGAAATGGCGGCGTGACCATTTCAGAGAAATTCATCGAAACGGGTCTCGCCAGTTTGATTGTCGCGACCGTTCCCATTTATATCACGTTGCTCGGATGGCAGTTTGGAATGACACCACGGCCAACTTCAGTTGTGTGGCTCGGATTGGCCGGAGGATTTCTGGGCGTCGCGATCTTACTTGGCCCCGCATTGCGATTTTCCGGCGGCGGCAATAATCATCCGCTGATCGGAATGTCGATCTTATTGATCGGATCCTTCTTTTGGTCGGCCGGTTCCCTTTACTCGCGACGAGCAAAGCATTCGGCTTTGCCATTTCTTGCCGCCGCTCAGCAAATGTTCTGCGGCGGATTACTTTTGATGCTGGTTGGACTTTTCGCCGGCGAGCTGAAGGATCTTCATCCCGGGAAAATCACTACCTTGTCGTTGGGCGCGTTTGTCTATTTGGTTCTGATCGGCGCAATCGTTGGCTACACGTCTTATTTTTGGCTGTTGCGCAATTGCGATCCCTCAAAAGTTGCGACTTACGCGTATGTGAACCCGATTGTTGCGGTGTTGCTCGGCGCGCTTTTCGCGCACGAAGTCGTGACGCTGCGAACGCTGATCGCGGCAGTGTTGATCATCGGATCGGTCGGGCTCATTATCACCGTGCAGCAATTAAGATCCAAACCGGCACCGCCGATCACTGCGGCGATAGAAACGGAGTGCGCGAGATGAAAATAAGCTCGGAATCCGACGGCCAACAAGATCACCGGCAAAAAGTCGACGTGGTGAAGCGTAATTGGCGCGCCGAAGTCGAGACGGCGGAAGCTTATCGGGAGCTTGCGAGCCGGGAACCTGATGAGAAACGCAAAGCGATCCTTTTGCGCATGGCCGAAGCCGAAGAGCGGCATGCCCGGCGCTGGGAGAAGAAACTCACCGACCTCGGCGAACCTGTTCCTACGATTCCCGATTCGTTAGGCCGGCGATTGAAGCGATGGCTGAATCGCGCGCTCGGGACCGAGATCGCAATTCGGCGGATGGAGGCGGAGGAGGAAAAACATGAGGCTGAATTTCGTGACCAGCGCGACCGCGCGCTGGCCGGCGAAGTGGATGTGAAGGATTTTCTGCGCGAGAGCGCGGTGGAAGAAAAAGCGCACGCACGGGCGTTGCAATCAATGGTTCCGCAGCTTGGCCCTCGAACCGTGCTCGACACGATGTTGAAACGGGAACGCTGGCACGGACGCGGCGGGAGTTGGGTGGCGGACGCAATCTATGGCGTGAACGATGGACTCGGAGCGGTGTTTGGAATTGTTTCCGGCGTCGCCGGCGCGACGAACAATCAGCAGCACTACATTTTGATATCCGGTCTTGCTGGAATGATCGCTTCCAGTTTGTCGATGGGTGCGGGCGCATATCTCGCGGTCAAGAGCGAGGCGGAAGTTTACCAAGCGGAGATCGCCCGCGAGAAGGCGGAAGTCGAAGAGAATCCCGAAGAAGAAATCGAGGAGATGTCGCTCTTTTATCAACTCCAGGGCTTTAGTCAGGAAGAAGCGCAGCGAATGGCCGAACGATTGAGCGAAAATCCCGACCAGCTCGTGCAGGCCATGGCGCAAAGCGAGCTCGGGCTCTCGGAGCATCGCTTTCCTTCGCCGTGGAAATCTTCCGCTTCAGCTGCAATCTCGACCGCGATCGGCGCGTTTATTCCGATCATTCCGTTTTTCTTCATGAGCGGGATTGCCGCCGTAATTTGGGCGTTTGCGATCAGCATCGTCGCGCATTTCGCAGTTGGAGCAGTCAAATCGCTGATCACGTTGCGCTCGTGGTGGGCATCAGGATTGGAAATGACACTCGTCGGCGTCATCGAGGCTGCGGTTACCTACGGTCTCGGCCTCGCCTTCGGCGCGATCTCGTGAAAACGTCCCTGTTACTTGCGGGACTCGCATTCGCGTCTCGTCTCAGCGTGAGTGCAGACACGTTTCCCATCATCGACGTGCGCTACGGTTATCTAGTTGGGGCCATTGAATCTGGAAAGTGGTTGGAACCGACGGACGCGACCGATTCGGTCAAGTCAGGAGCAAAGTTGCAGGTGTACGGTGTGACTGGCGATGTCGGAACAGTCCAGGTATTGAAAGTCGACACACAGAACGAGCCGTGCCCGGACCGACCGGTGGTGAAACTGCGGCCAGCGAAAGTGGCGAAAGGCGCCGTCGCGTTCGCTGCGAGCTGGAATCCGCTGCCACGAAAACCCAAATCAGTCGATGCGAAGACGCAGCAACATGTTAAAGTTGTTCGCCAGTTCTTGCGTGAACATGGCTTTCGAGATCCGATCGTGCACATCAGCCAGATCGTGAGCGTTGATCTTGATGGAGATGGCCAGGACGAATTTGTGATTTCGCAACGCATTACAAGAATGACGACGAGATTCCGGATGAATCGAGCGCCAATACCTATTCGTTCGTGATGGTCGAGCGCATAATTGAAGGCAAAACAAAAACGAAATTAGTGGACGGCGAATTTTACCCCGAAGCCAAGGCCGAAAGCGCGCCGAATAGATTTGAAATCGCCGCGTTGCTCGATCTCAATGGCGACGGTAAAATCGATGTCGTCGTTCGTTCGGCCTACTACGAAGGCGACGAGATTACCGTTTACGAATATCAGTCGCCGGGCAGCGTGAAGAAAGTCCTGAGCGTCGGCTGCGGCCTTTAGTTGGCTGACCTTTGCGGTTCCGGAAAAAATTTACCGGTAAAAGCCGTGATACACGTAACCGCCGTCTTCGATTGTAATTGCGTCAACGTCCCAAATCGCGGTGAAGGCGTAGTTCTGTCCTGGCACAAAATCGACGGTCCGATGAGTAAACATGGTCTTTCCGTAAGGAGATGGTGTGTTGGTTACGGTCAAGCGATGTCGACCAGGCCTCACAATAGCTCGATAACCCTCGCCCAGAGAAAGTGTCGTTATCGGAATACCATCGATATAAATGCTCAAGCCATTCTGATATCCGAAGTCTGCAACCCGAAAGATCGCCAGACCGCTGTTGCCCATCAATTCGCCACGTGAGTATTCGTAACCCGGGCCGGCATAGGCAGTCGCGAACCCGAGACTGGCGACAGCGAAAAGAAAGGCGATTAACTTCGGGGTCCAGTTGCATTCTTTCATACGAAACCTCCTCCGATGCTGCGATTATTGAACCGCGGCGTTGCTAGATAGTATCGGAAAAACTCGTCTAGACCAATACTTTTCTCCGGACGACGCCAAAGCCAGCTTGAAATTGATTTCGCTCAAACGGAGGCAGCGATACCCCGTGTGGGACGGATTTCCTCCGAGAAACTACTGAAAGGAACTGCCAACTTCGCCTCGGCTTCAAACGTGGTAAAGCGATTACGATCAAAGGCTTCACCTGTAATCAGATCGTTCACAATCGATTCCGCCACGGTCTGCCAGTTAATTGTCACGAGATCGACCGGCAGGTCAGGTACTTTGACGAAAGGCATATCGATTGGACCATCGACGAATGCCACCCGCCTTCCTCTTAACAGATCGCTAAGCGTGTCGGGGCATTGAAATGCAAACATCGAAGCCAGGCCCGATGAGGGAAAAATAATTCCGTCTGTCGTTATGCGGCACAGATCGCGGAGGAAAACCGAACTGCCTTCGTCGTAGAAGGTCCGACTGGCGGGTTTGATTTCAAGATGCTGCAAAACAACCTGCAATAGCTCTTCAGTTACGGGCGAGCGGTAATCCTTAGAATCAACTACCGTGATCTTGTGGACTAAATTTCGGTCCGTCCATTCGCGCAGCAACGTTTCAATTGCATGCTGTCTCCAGATATAATAGCGAGACGGCATAGTAGGCGTTCCGACTTGGGAAATCCCAACGACTCGAATTCCCATGTCGGAAAGGCGCAGCAATGTTTCCTTTGCGCTTCGCCCCGGCTGAAGCCAAATGACGATGTCGACTTCATGACTCTTGAGCTGATTGCTCAGCCTTCCGTCGGCTGCTTCATCGTCCCGGAAGAAGAACATCGTCGTGGCGAACCCTCGCAACCAGAGCTCATGCCGGATACAGAAGAAGAAGGTTCGGTAATCTTGAATGGAGATGAAGTGCGAAATGAGGACCGGCAGACCAACAAAGGCGCGAACGCTCAGCCTTCGACTGTTGCGCAAACCATTCAGAACCGTTTTAGAACTTCGCACACGACTTAAAAGACCTTCCTCTTCCATTTCGTGGTAGGCCTTTGCAACGGTTGAAACCGGCACCTTGAATCCCCTCGCGACTTCACGAAGGGAGTAGAAGACGCGCGGTTGCTCCCGTTGGTTCTTTACTGCGAGAGAACGAAGAACTTGTAGAAGACTAGCCGTCTTATTATGAGCCGCCGTCAAAGGCGAACCGCGCGGTAACGGGCCGAGGTCGCGAGAGATTCTTGCCTTAGACATAAATTTGAGGCGTCCGCTTATCGAAAGTCTTTCTGTTACCTGACTGTTTACAAGTGATTGCCATCTGTTTTTAACTGTTCATCGTCTGTTTGTCTAGGCAAAGTAGGCGCCACCCTACATAACTTGCGAAGCATGCAGACAACTTCGTCACGCTCAGGGCCAAAGGACGCCGGAACCCGACAGCGCGACTTGTTGCACCGTGCGTCGATGGAATGTCTTAAGGCTTCTCCACCGGGCGGCTCAATTCCCCCCCAGTACAAATACGACGCTGCTTCGAGGAAGATGCAGCGAGATAACGTCGTTCAAGTCCGTCAGTGTAGCCGATTCTCTCCACACGCGGAATCGGAAGCCGGAAACGACGTAAATCTGAATGCGTCGGTATTCTTCATCCGAAATCCGCGGCTAGAACCGGAGAGACGGGAAGATGACGAAGCCGACGCATTCTCGTATTTGACGCTATCCCCTTTTAGCTCGGCTCAATAAGCGCGGTTAGGGTCTGACTCTTGGAGCATCGCTTCTAACCCATGCGCTCCGCGCCCCACCGGTCCAACAAGGTTCTCATCCCCAATTGGGAGTTGAATTTTGCTCTGCAAAATTTTTGGAGGTAAGGGGATTCGAACCCCTGGCCTTCTCATTGCGAACGAGACGCTCTACCAACTGAGCTATACCCCCGAAATCTTTCGACCGCCGAGACTTAACGTGTGAAATCGGGTCGGTCAAAAACCTGCCACCCCACCCGTTTTGCCCCCTCATGATTTTCCGTCAGTCCACTCTTGTCCAGAAAAGTCAGGGTTGAACGATGCGAGAGTCGGCTGTCGCCTCATCTCAAAACGCTCAACTGCGAGGGAAAAGTATCAAGGTGGAGCGGGAATTTTCAAGCGAGAAGGTCTGCCTGCAGCGGTCGCGGTTTCATCTTGAGATTCTGCCTCCTGGCTGGGAAAATCTTGGAAAATGCAGCCTTTCAAATCAATTCCCCTCGTAAGGGCAAGAAAATGGACGCCACATTGTGCGCCTTATTCTACGCACTTTGTCCATCTACTTCGCGTTAGGCGTCGCTGATCACGCTCCATGAGTTACCGCTTTTTCTCCAACCTGTGCTTCCTCCTGTTTGCCGCGATGCTTGTTTCATCGCTTCTCATTTCTATCGTCGCGGCGGCACGCAGCCTCCGGCGGCGCGCCAAGACCCGCGGCACAGAGCTGACTTCGGCTTCAGCGCCGCCAGTTGGAGGCCGCTTGGCGGATGTGCTGCTCCTTATCGCAGTCGCAGCGACTTGGTACAACGTTTCGTCGGGCTGGATCGCCGAGTTGACCATCTATCCGATC
>Ga0210405_10001286_pt1 | contig 29229 bp, 17 predicted proteins | sample IncBWH11MmetaG_FD_155492 | JGI IMG/M metagenome (GOLD analysis project Ga0210405, IMG submission 155492) | Forest soil microbial communities from Barre Woods Harvard Forest LTER site, Petersham, Massachusetts, United States - Inc-BW-H-11-M | ecosystem: Environmental > Terrestrial > Soil >...
CACGGAGTCGATGTTAAGCCTGATATTTGCCGTAGCTATGGGGCTGAGTTTATCGACTACCGCCATGGTGGCGCGACGCATCGGAGAAAAAGACCCTGAGGGCGCTGCGGTCGCCGGTGTCCAGGCAATCGCTCTTGGCTTGATCGTGTCGTTGCTGATCGGTATCCCGTGCGGGGTTTGGGCGCCGAACCTGCTGCGCTTGATGGGCGCTTCGCCGGACATCGTCGCCACCGGCAGTGGCTACACGAGGATTTGCCTTGGCGGAAGTTTTGCCGTGCTCCTGCTGTTTCTGAACAATGCGATCTTTCGCGGTGCGGGCGACGCGGCGATTGCCATGCGCCTGTTGTGGGTTTCAAACATCATCAATCTGGTGCTCGATCCCTGCCTGATCTTTGGCTGGGGGCCATTTCCCCGCCTGGGAGTGACTGGCGCGGCGCTGGCAACGCTCACCGGGCGCAGCATCGGCGTGCTCTACCAGTTCTATCGACTGATGCGCGGGACGGAACGTCTGCGGATTCTCAGGAGCCAGATTCGCCCGAGTGCTTCCGTGATGCTGCGTCTGATTCGCGTTTCGCTCACCGGCATACTGCAGTTCGCCATCGCGCACACCAGTTGGATCGGTCTTGTGCGAATCGTCAGCATCTTCGGCGCTGCCGCACTCGCCGGATACACGATTGCAATTCGCATTGTGATCTTCGTGATTCTGCCTTCCTGGGGGCTGAGCAATGCCGCGGCGACTCTGGTGGGGCAGAACCTGGGCGCGGGTCATCCGGAACGCGCCGAAAAAGCGGTGTGGCGCACCGGGCTTTACAACGTGACGTTTCTCGGCCTGATCGGAGTTGTCTTTATTTTCTTTTCTGTGCCAATCGTTCGACTCTTCACCCACGATCCAGAGGTAGTGCCGCTGGGAGCCGCGTGCCTGCGCATCATAAGCTACGGCAACCTAGGATACGCCTACTTCATGGTGATGATGCAGGCCTTCAACGGCGCAGGCGATACGATTACTCCGACGATCGTGAATTTTTTCGGTTTCTGGCTGTTCGAAATTCCGCTCGCGTATTGGCTGGCAATTCCGTTGCACATGCGGTCGAATGGAGCTTTCTTTTCCATCGCCATCGCCGAGACGGCCATGGCCGCCGTCAGCGCAATCTTATTTAAGCAAGGCAAGTGGAAGAAGCAGAAAATCTAGGAGAGTTTACTCGGATGGAGAAATCAGGTCCCTCCACTACGCCTCCCATTCCGTTCCGGAATGAGAGGCTCCGGTCGGGATGACAGTTCGATGTAGGGCCTGAGAAACTAATGGTTGACAATCGCCGAGCGCGAATCACTTGATCGCAAAGTTACCGCGCCCGCGCCAGCACCAGCGTAATGTCATCTGGCTGCTCCTGGTCTCCGATCCAGTCATCAACCGCTTGCGTGACGGTCTGGCTGATTTGCACCAGCGGCAGGCGGCGGTTTTCGCGGACCAGGTCGATCAGGCGTTCCTCACCAAATTCTCCAAATTCATTTTCCGGCTCGCTGACGCCGTCGCTATAGGCGAGAAAGATTTCGCCGGGATGCATGTCCACCGAGTCTTCGTCGTAGGTCATGTTATCGAATAAACCGACCACCGTGCCCCCAGCTTCCAGCCGCCGCACGGCGCCATCTTGCGCAATCAGAAGGGGCGGCAGGTGACCTCCGTTGCTGTAGGTCAGTCGGCGCAAGCGTCCATCGTAAACAGCGAGAAACAACGTGGCGTACTTTTCCGGCGGAGTGCTTTCATAGAGCTGGTGATTCAGCAGGCCAAGCAACGCTCCCGGAGAAATCTCGATGCCTTCGGGCCAAGCCGCCATTACTCTGGTAGCGCCGGCTAACGCACCCACGCCCACGGGTTCACGCATCTGCGGCAAACTTTCGACGCTATAGGCGCGCACCGCAGAGTGAATCGTCGCCATCAGCAGTGCGGCAGAAATTCCCTTCCCGCTGATATCGCCGACGGCCAAAATCAACTTGTGTGAACTGGCTGTGAGAAAGTCGTAGTAATCGCCGCTGACCGTCCGAGCAGGACGACAGAACCCGTGAACCTCAAGCGACTCTAGCTCTGTAGCCTGCCGCGGAAAAAGTTGGGCCTGCACTTCCTGCGCGATGGCTAACTCGCCCTCCAATCGCTGCTTTTCCTTTTGCTCCTGGATCAGCTTCTCGATGGACTCGGTCATCGAATTAAACGACAACGAGAGCTGCGCCAACTGGTCCGTCGACTTCACAGGAATGCGATGGCTGAAATCGCCGCGATCCACGCTTCTGGTGGCGTCGTAGAGCTGCGCCACGGCTCCGGTCACCGTGCGCGTCATACGAGTGCCGATGATCAGAGCAATCAACACAATCACTGTAAAAAAAATCAGGATCGCGAGCAGAATGTACTCGACGCCCCGAACAAACTCGCCCCACGTCGCGAACAGATGGGCGTAGAGCACTGAAGGTCGCGTGTAAACCCTGATTACCGCGCCATCCTGCGCGTTGGCGCCCGTCTCCCAGTCCAACACCGCCAGTGGAGCGAAGAACGCGACCTCCCAATCGGTGTTGCCGGCCGAGGGAGGCACCGCACCCACGGTAAAAGCAGGATGAACGTTTGCAGAGATTCCGGCTTCACCTTTGCGGACGACCGATTCAGACAAGGTGATCTCACCCATGTCAGCCGCAATCCTGCCCACTAACTCTTTGTCAAAAGGCTCGCTGGTAATAACGACGAGCTTCTTGGAACCGACGGGAAGCTCTGTCGCCACGCGCAGGTGCAGCCCGTCACGGTCGCGCACAAGATTGCGCAACTCACCCTTCAGAAAATTTGGCTGCGAGACCGGCGGTCCCTTCGCTTCATCGCTTAAAGACAGCGGCCTATCTCCATACCATGCGTACATCCGCCGCCGGCGCCAGGAAGCATCACGCTTTCTTAGCCCGGACAGAGATTCGGCTCCGGAATTATCGCCGCGCTCCAAACGCGCTGCGAGTTCGTTGCCCACCGCAGCGTTAACGGCTTCCATCCTGCGCAATTGCGAATTGATTTCCGAGGTCACTTCGAAAATCGCGAACTGTCCCGCAAATCCGTAGAGGGTGATAAGAGCCATCGCAACCAGCAGCAAGGTGGGCAGCACACCGATAAAGACGTAGGTAACGATCAGGCGGTTTCGCAGGCGCCAAAGAATTCGGCGCTTCAACCAGCGGAAGGCAACGATGGAAAACAGCAAGGCCGCATCGAAAACCAGGAACTTAACCCAGCCTCCGATGCTGCCGGCCCAGGCGGGCGCAAACAAGTTCAAAACCATTTGCAGCACAAAGAGCCCGAGCGCCAAACCCAAGGAATAACAGGCTCCGCGCGCGATCCATCCTCGTGGCCATAATCCGGCCACCAGCATTCTCGCGCGTAATTTCGTGTAAAACGCCTGCATAGGTTTGGTCGGAGCCTGAAACGAGACCCGAGTCCTTATCCAGGCTCCGCGTCTTTTTCAACCCCACTAGATTTCAGGATACAGATCGAAAAACGCTTCCAGACTCGTGCGCAACTGTTTTTCGATCTCCTCCTTACTACCTTCTAGGATGTGCATGGTAACCCGCGCCTCGTGTCCATTGGTAAGCTTTACCGGCGCGTCCCCAACCTCCGCAATATCTTCGGCGGGCAACAGCCGCATTCCGTAAACCAGTGTCAGATTCGCCATTATTGAATTCTAATCGTGTTCCCGGCGCTGGCCGAAATTCTTTGCAGTAAGACCAATTTCGAAGGATGTGCTCCATTGTTTGCCACGGAGGCATAGGGGCACGGAAACCTAAAAGACGATATTGGGTCTGTCTCTGTGTCGCCGTGCCTCTGTGGCGAAACGGCGCATATCAGTTAGAATTCTGCCGTGCTCTCAAAACTAAGTCTGATCTTAGCCAGCTTTTTTGCCGCACTTCCTGCCATCTCTCAACAGGCTGCCGAACCGGCGCCTTCAACTCAGCCGCAAGTAAAAGTGAACCTGCTGAACGTATGCTCGCCATCCGCAGAGGAGCAGAAAGAAATCGCCTCCGCCCTGGCTCGCATTCCGAAGCAACCGCTGTTCACTTCCGATTTCGAGGTTTCCCATGGTCGCTCCACGCTGAACGACTCACCAAATTTCCTTCAACCGGGACAGAGTGCAAAAATGTCGGGCGAGCCATCGGTCGCCCGCTACGTTCGCATTCGTCGCGAGTTCGCCGTGCAAGCCTTGTTCGCCAGCGTGCAATATTCTTTCAGTGACGACGGCCAAAATATGGTGGAGACTCTGGTTTTGCACGTGCGAGATCCCAAAGATTTGATTCAAGTTTCGATGGAAGACAGCGCGTCTTCGATTGGCAGCGCGGCAAACATGGTCGCGGCGAACACTCCTGCGAGTCGCATCCGGCTCGAGCGCTTCGGGAAATCGTCGGTGGCCCTGGCCCGTTGTAATGGATCAGAGAACGGTCCGCCGCCGGATCAGAGTGCTTACGAGCCGCTGTTTCGTGGCGCATCCGATGTGCTCGCCGGCTATCGCAATTTGCTCGGAGTCAAGCACACAGTGCCAGCAGAACTGGCACAAATTCCGACGGCAGCGAAAGACGTAGCGAAACCGAAATCAAGGGGCGCTTCTCCTAAACAATCTGAAGACAAGAAATGATCACGATTTCCATCGTTTACCTGATGCTGAATTCGGCTTACGCTCCAGGCTGGTTGCGCGAGAGATCCTTCGCTCCGCCTGAAAAACTGCTTCTCTCAGGATGACACCGTCCTTTAGAAAAGGAGAAAAGCTGTTTGCCGCAGTTGAAACAGGACCTTGCATCGAAAGCGTTGCATCGACAATCTAACGGCTGATATCTGGAAAAATCATGAGCGAAACCCGTAACGTCGTCATCATCGGTTCCGGCTGCGCTGGACATACTGCTGCGCTGTACACGGCGCGCGCCAACTTCAAACCTCTGGTGGTCGAAGGCCACGAGCCCGGCGGACAGCTATCTCTCACTACGCTAGTCGAGAATTTTCCGGGCTTCCCCGAGGGAATCATGGGACCGCAACTGGTCGAGAACATGCGCAAACAAGCCGAGCGATTTGGCGCCGAATACCGCATGGCCCATCTGACTAGCGTCGACTTTAGCCAGCGGCCGTTTCTGCTGCATCTCGGCAAACATCAGGTGCACGCGCAAACCTTGATCATCGCAAGTGGCGCTTCCGCGCGTTGGCTGGGCTTGCCCAACGAACAGAAGCTGATCGGCCACGGCGTTTCTTCATGTGCTACGTGCGATGGTTTCTTTTTCTCGGGGAAGGAAATCGTTGTGGTCGGCGGCGGCGATTCCGCCATGGAGGAAGCCTTATTCCTCACTCGCTTTGCCACCAAGGTCACGCTCATTCATCGCCGTGACAGCTTCCGCGCGTCAAAAATTATGCTCGACCGCGCACGAAAAAACGAAAAAATCCATTTCCTTACTGATACAGTGGTCGATGACGTCTATGATCCGACCAAGCACGAAGTCACCGGCCTGAAGCTGCGCAACTTGAAGACCGGGGAGGTCTCGGACTTCCCTACCAGCGCCCTGTTCCTCGGCATCGGCCATGATCCCAACGCCAAGATATTCGCCGGTCAGCTCGACACCGACGACGATGGATATCTCAAGACGCATAGCTACGTGCGAACGAAAGTCCACGGAGTCTTCGCCTGCGGCGATGTGCAGGATCGCCGCTACCGCCAGGCGATTACGGCTGCAGGCAGCGGCTGCATGGCGGCTATCGAAGTGGAGAAATTTCTGGAAGAACACGGCGCATGATGATAGTTGATAACTAAGACCTGCAGTGCTCACCGCAGTTTTCACGCAAGCTACCGTGAAGACCTTCATTCATTACTAACGTAATCTACGTGCCGGGTGAGATCTTTCTTATCCTGCTACCAAGATGATACCCAAGGGCGTGCGGACTGCTGTTGCGGTTTTTTTTCTTGTCTCGGTTCTAATGCTTGTTCCGAGCCGTGCTTTTTCCCAAGAACCTGCTCCTAGCGAGCGCAAAATCTTGACTAGAGTCGCTCCGGTATATCCCGCCGTCGCCCGCTCCATGTCGATTGGAGGCACAGTAAAAGTCGTGGGAATGGTTGCTCCCAATGGCACGGTGAAATCGGTTCACGTACTTGGCGGCCATCCCATGCTGGCGGATGCTGCGCAGAAGGCGCTCCTGCAATGGAAGTTCGAAGCTGCTCCGCACGAAACTTCTGAAATTATCGAGATGAAATTCGTACCCTAACGCTGGGCATCTATCGTTACCGATGTCTGTTAGCGCTTTTTCTCTCTCAGATGGCTACCGCCAAGACATGGACGGTAGATCGTAGGTATCCTCGTGTCCTCTGCCCCTGCGATGCTCCTCTGCCAGCTTTTCCTCCAACCATTGGGCCTGCTGCGCCGCCTCGTTATCGTCCGCGTGTGCACAGTCGTGATAGATGGCAAACATCTCGCCGCAATTGTCAGGAGAACATGTCACAGTCCCCATTTTCCTGTCGTCGTTAGTCGGCTCGACGTTTGTCTGCGTGATTTTGATTGCTTTTCCAGACATACTATTTCTTCCTGAGTGGATGATCCGCCTTCGGGGAAATCCTTTCAACTACGTTAACAGAAATCTGGAAAACTCTTCGTCGACTTCCGTTCGCTTTCGAGACCGTCGCATCGTCGGAAAAACAGGCTGCCCCTCGCGGACCAAGCAATGTCGATTCTTCGATTCCCTGACTCCATTGTGATACAAAGTTCTGTGATCTTCCTCCACCAATTGGTTCCCGAGTGTTATCGCTTTCCGGGTGAAGCATGCTGAGGGCGTTCTTCGTCGGTCTCTCAGAGAATTCATCCTTGCGCGGTTTCGCCGAACGCTCTTCCATCGGCCGCCGCGTCTCCGGTCGCTTCGTTGCCGGGACTGGAATCGACGATGCCGTCCGCGCCACGCAGGCTATCAACCGCGCCGGCATGAGCGTGACCATCGACAACCTCGGCGAAAATGTAACCAATCCCGACGAGGCACGGCACAGCGCTCAGCTCTACCATCAGATTCTCGACGCCATCGGCGCCAATCATCTCAACGCAAATATCAGTCTCAAACTTACTCACATGGGGCTCGATGTCGACGAAGCACTCGCTCGCAATATCGTCAGCGGCTTGGTGGCGAAGGCCGCATCGATGAACCCTCCCGGCTTTGTGCGCGTCGATATGGAAGGCTCGCCTTACACGCAGCGCACTCTGGATTTTGTCCACGAACTTCACCGCATCCCCGCGAACTCAAACGCTGTCGGCACGGTGATTCAGGCGTACCTGAAGCGTTCCGAGAGCGACATCGAAAAACTTCTGTCCGAAAGCATCCGCATTCGCCTTTGCAAGGGCGCTTACAAAGAGTCCGCTGAGATTGCCTTTGCTGCCAAGTCTGACGTCGACGCGAACTACATAAAACTGATGAAGATCCTGTTGAAGAGTGGCATCTACCACGGGCTGGCCACGCACGATGAAAACATCATTCGCGAGGCCGAGGCGTTCGCCAGGCATGAAAAACTTTCCCCAGACTCCTTCGAATTCCAGATGCTTTACGGCATCCGCCGTGACTTGCAGCAGAGTCTGGTGCGCAGCGGTTGGCGCGTGCGTGTTTACATTCCTTTCGGCAGTGAGTGGTATCCCTACTTCATGAGACGGTTGGGAGAACGGCCCGCCAATGTGCTCTTCATCCTGCGCAATTTGTTGCGGTCGTGATGATGTGACCTGCAGTATGCATTGCGCAGGACATGCAAGCTCTTGCCCATACGGGCCCCGCATCGGCAATGCGAGTCCTTGTAAATCACTTCGAAAATCGCAGCATTTTTCGACCAAATCCGGTAAGATGCTAAGGCCTTCCCCCCGCCGAGGCATTGATGGAAAATCCCGCTTCACCCAGAAAATTAGCTGGCCGTTACGAAGTCCGGCAAGTCCTCGGCCAGGGCGGCATGGGCCTCGTCTATCGGGCCTACGACACCGTCGTACGGCGCGAAGTCGCGGTAAAGACGATCCTCGATATTCCCGATCCCGCCTCCTTGCAATTGTTCTATAAGGAGTGCGACGTCCTCGCCTCCATGAGCCATCCCAACATCGTGGAGATCTTCGACATCGGAGAGTTCGAAGACGACGGCAAGAAAAAACCTTACTTCGTGATGCCGCTCCTTCCCGGCACAACGCTCGAGTTTTTCATCCGCAAAGCCAGCCATCGTCTCACGGTGGAGCGCACCATCGACATTATTTCTCAGACCTGCCGCGGCTTGCAGGCGGCGCACGAGCGTGGCCTGGTGCATCGCGATTTGAAGCCGAGCAACATTTTCGTGATGGAAGACGACTCGGTGAAAATTATCGACTTCGGCGTGGCTCACATGGCCGATGCTCATACCACGCGGGCGCAAAAGGGCACGCTGCTCTACATGTCACCGGAGCAGATTGAACTGAAGGCGCTGTCGCCGGCCTCCGATATTTTTTCTTTGGGCGTGGTCTGTTACGAAGCCATGACCGGGCGGAATCCATTTCAGCGCGCCCGCGCCGATGAAGTTGTCGACGCGATTTTGCGTCAGATTCCACCCCTCGCGGCGGAACTAAATTCTGCTGTGAGCCAGCTCGTGAGCCGGACCTTGCACAAAGCGATGGCAAAGCAATCCTGGCATCGCTTCGGGAGCGCTCGCGATTTTGGCGACACGCTGAATAAAGCGTTGCGTAATGAGCCTATCGAGTTTTTCGATCCGGAGCGCACGCGGCCCCGGCTGCAGCGTGCCACCAAGGCGCTCGAAGAAGGGGACTTTCAATTTGCCGGTGAAATTCTCGGCGAGCTCGAAGCCGAGGGCCACATGGACGAAGCGATTGGCTCTCTGCGTCGCCGACTCGATGGCTCGGTCCGGCGAAAAACATTGTCGCAGTTGCTCGATGCCGCCCGAGCGCGCTTTGAGGAAGAGGAAGATCCGCTCGCCCTGCAAAAATTGCAGGAAGCTCTTCAGATCGAGCCGGACAATGCCGTCGCGCTATCGCTGAAGAGCAGGATTGAAAACCGCCGCAGTGAGCGCCAGATCGACAACTGGTATCGCTTGGCCCGGCAGCACATCGACAATCACGCCTACGCCCATGCGCGCGAAGCTCTGCAGAATGTCTTACAACTTCGGCCCAAGGAAGAACGTGCCCTGCAGTTGCTGGCGGAGGTCGACCGCGACGAACAGGAATACAAAAAACTCCGCCAGGAAAAAGAACAATTCCATCGCGCTGCCATGGATGCATGGCACAAAGGCGACGTAAGTAGCGCACTCGCCAAACTCGGCGTCGTGCTCGATCTCGATCGTCGCGCCCCGGATTCCATCAACCGCGAAAGCGGAGCCAACTATCAGGGTTTTTACAATGAGGTACGCTCCGAACATGACGCGATGAATACCGCGTATGCCGAAGCGCGCAGAAATCTCACCGAGCACAACTTCCGCAAGGCGATGGATTCGTGTCTGGCATATTTGGCGAAATATCCGAACAATGCAATCTTTCAAGCATTGAAGTACGACATCGAAGAGCAGCAGCGGCAGGAGCTTTCCGCGTTCATCGCGTCCGTCGATCGGCAGACGGAAGGTGAGCCTGATCTCGATAAGCGAGTCAATATTCTGCGCGAAGCGCTCGATCTACATCCCGGAGAATCGCACTTTGAACGCGCGCTTCGGCTGGTACAGGACAAGCGGGATCTGGTCAACTCAATCGTCGCCCGCGCTCACTTGCGCGAAGAGCAGGGTTCTTACGGCGATGCGCTGAACGATTGGGAAATTCTGCGCACGATTTATAGCCAGTACCCCGGGTTGACTTTCGAAGTAGAACGCCTACAAAAACGGCGCGACCAGCAAGTCCGCATCGAGTCCAAGACGCGGCTGGTCGAACAAATCGACACCTGTCTGCACTCCAGCGACTACGGGCGCGCGCTTGATCTCTTGCAAGGCGCCGCCGCCGAGTTTCCTCACGACGCAGAATTAGCCGAGATGGAGAAGCTTGCCCAGGACGGTGTGAAGCGGAAAACCGAAGCTCATCGCATGATGACCGAGGGTCAGGATCTGTGCGCGCAGCAGAAATCTGCCGAGGGAATCAAGCTATTGCGGCGCGCCTATGAACTTGACGAAAACAATTCTCTAGCCCGTGCGGTCCTGGCTAATGCCCTGGTCGAACAGGCCCACTCCACTGTGGATGCCGACTGGCGCGAAGCCGAGAAGCTGGCCCGGGAGGCTCTCGACTTAAATCCCGGCCATCCCATGGCCAAAACTATTCGTACTCTAATCCTCGATCAGAAGCGGGAAACTTTTGTGGAAGATTGTGTCTCGCAGGCGCGCAAGCTGCAAGCCGCGACCGACCTAACTGGAGCCCTGTCTCGAATCGAAGAAGGATTGTCAGTCTATCCGCGTGAGCCGAGGTTGGTTCAGATTCAGGAAGCAGTTCAGCGCGATTTCAAAACCCAGCGTCGACAAAGCCGTCGCCGCGATTTGGAAGAACTGCGAAGCATGGAGAGCGAAATCGAGGCCGCCACCGATAGTGCATCGAAGCAAGTCTTGGGCGAACGAGTGCGCGCCATCGCCGAAAAATATGCGACCGATGGAGAAGTATTAACTGTCGCAAATGGCCTGCTGCATCGGTTGGGCCTGCTCGATGTGACCCGAAGTACGAGTGCACCGGCGGTAAACGAAAGCGCGACCCTGACCTTCAATGCTGCGCCACCTTCGCCTCTGTCAAACAAGACTCCATCTGCGCCGCCCGTGGTCGAGCCAACCCCGGCTCTTCGGGCGGCGCCGGTTTCGGTAGCGCAACCTCCCGTACCGCCAGTTCAAGTCACTGCTTCCACCGTGAAGCTTCCCGTACCTGCGGGCAGAACTGTTGTTCCTTCCTCCTCAATTCCGTCCCCCACTCTCAAGAAGCCGATCAAATCGGCGCAGGTTCCCTCCAGGCCTGTCCTCGCCATCGCAGCTGCGATCATTCTCGTCGTAGCAATTTTTCTTTTTGCACGCAGGAAACACGAGCCGGCCTCTCCATCATCGTCAGTTCCCGTCGAGACCGCGCCTGCCGCATCAATTCCGGCTACGCCGTTGTCCGCGCCCTCACTGCCGGCACTGAAACTGTCTTCCGACACCGCAACCGGAAAAGTGACATTCGACGATCAGCCCTCCGTCGAATTTCAAGATGGCCAGTGGGCTCTCGACAAAATTCCCGCAGGAGAACACAAGTTGAAAGTCGAGGGACCGCGAGGACAAGCATCGTTCGCCTTCTCAAGCGGCGCGGGAACTGGGCTCGTCGTGAACGGCCCCGTCTTCTCTAAAGGAGTGCTGGCTCTGGTTGTAAGCGGCATCACTGATCATCTGCACGTTTATTCCAGCGACGTAACAGCCAAAGTCAGCGTTGACGGCCAAACTCCGCTCGACGTAGGAGAACAAGGAGTCGACCTTCCGTCCATTTCCACGGGCGCGCACGAGCTGACTGTAACTCGCGGTCATGATCAGTACAAACTTGAAGTAGATGCGGGAACGGCGCCTACCCTTACTGCATTTCTTGAGTCCGGCCAGGAGGTGGGCACGTTGGTGGTGGTCACCGGTCAAGACAAAGCAAGAGTTTTTCTCAACGGCAAGCTTCAGTCGCAACCCACCCAGGGCGGAGAGTTGCGCATTCCGAATCTCGAACTCAAGGACTACGCTGTGCGCGTCTCCAAGAGTGGATTTCAGGACCTTCCAGAACAGAAAGTGCGGATTCGCAAAGGGGAGCAAGCCAAACTGATTTTCAATCTGCAGCCCGTCCCGCACCTCGCTTCGCTGACGATCCAAGGTGGAGTTCCCGGAGCCACGGTTCTCATCGATCAGAGCCCGGTGGGAGCGATTCAGTCCGATGGCACGCTTACCCTAGCCACAATCAATCCCGGAGATCACGTTGTCGAACTGCGCAAAGACCGCTTCAAACCGAAACAGCTAAAGAAGCACTTCGCAGTCGGAACCGCAGTGTCTCTGACGGCGTCAGATGTCGCGCTGGAAGCCGCGCCCGCTGAGTTGAAAATTACTTTCACTCCAGCCGACGCGCAGGTGACTCTTGCCAAAGCCGGTGAAGCACCCATCAAGGTGAGCAGCGGCGCGCCGCTGACACTGGCAGGGGGCAACTACACTCTTACGGCGAAGACCGCCGACAATTTCGTGCGCGCAACGAATGTTGAAGTAACCGCCGGTCAAACGAGAAGTCTAGACTTGTCGTTGGCTCCCAGCGGTATGTCCAAGTGGGAAAGCGCCACCGACTGGAAGCAGGAAAAAGGCTCATATACTCGCAAGGGTGGCGATTTCGTGATGTACTCGGTCTCCCCCACATCGGGTACATTCATCTTTTCTGCGATGTTGACCAAGGGGCATCGATTGCAATGGATTCTCGACTGCACCGACGTCAACAACTACGTCCTGTTCCAAATGGACGACAACAATTTCTACCGCACCGTGGTTAAGAACGGCGAGAAAGGCGATGAGACCAAAATCCCCCACAAGAATGACAAGAAGAGTTTTCACACCTTTCAGATCCGAGTAACCCCCGCCGAGATCGTCCATCAAATCCGGCAAGGAGATAGCTGGGTGGTGTTGGATCACTTCACTCAGTCTGGCGCAAATCTGTCTCTCGGCAGATTTGGTTTCTACATTCCTGGAAACGATCAAGTCGCGCTCGCTAACTTCGGCCACTATGTGGACTTGAACGCGAAGTAAAATTTCTCGGAAGTTCCTCCACAACGAAACGTTCGCCTTGCCATCCTGCAACGCACAACGTGGCTTGAGCCTTTCTACCGGGTTCCGGTCACGGAACGTGGTGGCGCGTTCTTCACATATTTGTCAAACCAGCGAAGCATCTCGTAAACCAGCTGTTCGTTCGACTCCATCGCTGCATACCAATGCGGCTCGTGCGGCAGCATCACCAGGCGGGTGATACCACCGTTGCCGCGAATCGCCTCGTAGAACCTCTGAGATTGCAGCGGCGTAGTGCCGGGATTCGCGTCTTCCGCGCCATGCATAAGCAGTAGCGGGATCTTCAATTTGTCGGCGGAGAAAAATGGAGAAGCCTTCAGATAGACGTCCGTTGCATCCCACACCGATCGCCGCTCGTTCTGGAAACCAAAGGGAGTCAGTGTCTTGTTATACGAGCCGCTGGTCGCGACGCCCGCGCGAAACAGATCGGAATGGGCTACCAGATTTGCGGTCATGAGAGCGCCGTGGCTGTGTCCGGTCACTCCTATGCGATCCGGGTCCGCGACACCAAGCCGCACTGCCTCATCGACAGCGGCCTTCGCATCGGCGACCAACTGGTCCAGATACGTGTCGTAGGCTTTCTTTGGATCGCCAATGATGGGGAAGGCTGCGTTGTCAATGATCGCGTAGCCAGCGAGTAGCAAGAGCCTGTAGTTCCGCAATTGGGTAAAGGTTTCCTGCGAACCTGCAACCTGGCTAGCTGTCGAAGCGTCGGCATAATCGAGAGGATACGCATAAAGAATGGTGGGCACACGCGTGCCTTCTGTATAGCCGGGAGGCGTATAAAGCGTAAACGACAGGTCGAGTCCATCGGCGCGCTTATACTTCACCAGACGCTTTTTGATTTTGCGCACCTCGGGCGCCGGGTCGGGGATGTGAGTGAGTGCAATGCTGGTTGATGTAAACGTCGCCTCGCCGGCTGGCGCATCGACCGGCTTTCCTAAAGTTCGCGTAAACGCATTCGGCGGGTCGGTCGACGTTTGATGCCACGAGAGAAAGGTGCGTGAGTCAGCGCCGGTAAAAGAAAGAAATCGTTCGAACGAAATCTTATCGCTGCGGAACAAGCGCTCGGTCTTTCGCGTGTTTAGATCGAGCCGATCGAGGAACGGCCGATCCCCATCGGCCGACGAGCCCATACCTGCTAGATAGATCGAATTGCCCTCCTGACGAATCACCATGGCTCCGTTCGAGAGCTGGCGTCGCACCGGAATTCCTGGGTTCGCATATCTTTCATCCGTCGAGAGATCCCAAAGCAAGCGAGGCTTTTGTTGTTGTGCATCAACATCGATGACGAACGTCCGCCTCCAGTGCCGGTTATTGTCGTACTCATCCAAAAGCGCGGTGTTGGATTGTTCGCCCCAGAAGAAGCCGTCATAACGCTGCTCCATCCGCGTGACTTCAACCGCCGGAGAGCTGAACGGCGCCTTTGCCAGCATGATCTTGTCGCGAGCCGGAACGTTCACATTCCAGTCACCGCCATCGAGCGCTTCGGCCCAAACGAGCGTCGCTGGATCTGTCGCACGCCAGGAAAAATCGCGCGGTCCCTCGGGAACGCCATGGATGGGAACTCGATCCGCGAGTGGAAGGGACGCGATGGTGTGTCGGCCAATTTGAGAGGGCTGCGATGCGTCCCAAACCTCGACTTCCCTCGGGAAGCGCTCACTAGTGGTGACATACGAGTATGGCTTGTGAATCGCGGTGACGAGGATATGGTGCCCATCTGGGGCAGCATCTAGCGACTCGTAATTTGCTGGCTTTCCAATCGGGGTGATTGCCCCGGTTTCCGCATTGACGAAGGCGAGTTGCGAAGCCGCGTAATAGTCGAAGATATCCTCGTCGTGCTTGTTGCGCAGCGTGTCGCGATTTTCGTAGGTACTGCTCTGTCCTTTTTCGCCTGCAGTCTCCTGAATGCTGGGGCCAGTCGGCACGATTGGTTCAGGCGGAGGAGGACCCATCTCTTTAGGCACCAGCTTGACCAGGAGGGTTTTCTGATCCGGCATCCATTGCATTTCGTCGTTGAACATGGGGTTGAGACGCGCACGTGGCACGGGGTGGACTTCGCCCGTCTTGGCGTTGCCGATCCAAAGCTCGACCGATTCAGGCGCGAGATTCACGAACGCAAACCACTTTCCGTCCGCGGCCCACAGCGGCTCGCCCGGACACGCGCCTGCGGGAAGAGCAATATGAACCTGCGCGCCGTCGGCGATGTTCACCAATTCGAAGCTTCGGACGCATGGAGTGATGCCGTAACCACCCGGGGTGTCATGTTTGCTGTGATTCTTCGGCTCGACGCGCACGCCTGCAAGACGCAGGAAGGGAGTTGCCACCCGGGAAATCGATGGGTAGTCTTGCCACGACACCAGAAGAATCGAATCCTGGGTCGGGCTCACCCTCGGCGTTGGCGCGGAAGGCGCACGCATCACATCCAGAATGTTTTTCGGTGGTTCGTTATAGCCAGAGGCACCTTCCGTCGAAGCTGAGGGTGCTACGTTCGCCGAAGAGGATTTTGACTGCGCGGCGATGGGCTGAGATATTGCGCAGGACAGCAAAGCCGAGAGCAAAAGACCGTTCAGGAAATTCCGGACCGGCATACCTTCTCTCCTTTTCAATTCAGTGGCAAGATCGAGAATAAGACGATACTCCGTCGCAATGATTCAAGGGACAGTTTGATAGTTTACACAAATCGCTATTACACTCGTTCACCCGGACAAGTCGGCCGCCAGGCTGTCTAGAGACGGGCTTATGGTTTGGAGGCTTTTATTGTGTCGAGATATTTCCGATCGCGCCTGCTGCGAGTAATTCTTGCCTTCTCATTCCTCGTTGTACCGTTCACTCCGTCGTTTGCGCAATCAAGCCGGCAAGGCAAGATTTTCGGCGGTTACTTTGAAGAATGGGGCATCAACTACGCCGGTTACAACATTGCGGACTTGCAAAAGAATGGTGTGGCCGATGAATTGACGCACCTGATCTATGCCTTCGGCAATGTGACTCCGACTTCTCCGCCGGCGTGCGCGATTGCCGATCCCGTGGCCGCTTACCAGAATTCGAAAGTTCCTTCGGTCAGCGGCAAGCCCTATGCCGCACCGCTCTATGGAAATTTTGGCGCGATTCAACAACTCAAGGAGCTTCACCCCAAACTGAAAGTGCTGATCTCGTTAGGGGGACAAGCGGGCGACGTTACGGGCTTCGTGACCGCTGCATCCTCTGCGGCCGGACGCGCGGTGCTCGCCTCTTCGTGCATCAACCTGTTTGTCAAAGGCAACATTGCTGCGGGCATCGCCGCGCCAGGCTTGTTTGACGGCTTCAATATCGATTGGGAGTTTCCCGGCGCAGCGGATAAGGAGAACTTTACCGCTCTGTTGAAAGAGTTCCGTATGCAACTCAATGCGTTGACGAAAACGACCGGCAAGAAATATGTCCTGACGTTCGATTCGCCCGCGAACCCGAAGAAATATGTCAACATCGATCTTAAAGCTGCCGCCGCGCAAGTGGACTTCCTCACCATCGACGGTTACGACTACGCCTCGTCGGAAGAAAAGCGGACCAATGAGTCGTCGTCACTGTACGACACGGCTGCGGACCCTGCGTTTGCCGATGACCGGTACATCGATGCAACGGTGAAGGCTTATCTCAAGGCCGGCGTGCCAGCGGCCAAATACACCATGGGTTTGCCCTTGTATGCAGTGGGCTGGACGGGCGTCCCCAACGAGAACCATGGCTTGTACCAGAAGGCCGCCGCGCCTTCTCCCGTTCTCTTGGCCGACGGGTCAGGCGAGTGTCCGAATCCCGACAAGGCCCATGCATCGCCCGGTTGTGACACTATCTTGACGGCGGGATTTGCCACCTACTCGACTATCGAGAACCTTACGCATCGAGATGGCTACATCGCCTGGTACGATTCGGCGAGAGTGGGAGCCACGCTTTCCAATCCGACCACCGGGACGTTTTATACCTACGATAACCCTGCTGCGGTCGCGGCGAAAACAGCCTATATCAAGAAGCACAAACTTGGCGGCGCGTACGTGTGGGCGTTAAACGACGACGATGCGAGCGCATCCTTGACGAAGGCGATTGCCGCTGGACTGAAGTAAATTGAGATTTCAGTGCCCACCGTGTCGTCATGGGGTGACCCTTCATGCCGGTTTGGTACATGTCCTATTTCCTGGCGTGATGCAACGCGTCTCTCGGGTTTGAAGAATCAAGGAGTTCTACGGGGTAACCTGGAGAGGTGACGAACGGCACATTGCAGCGGCCACGAGCACATTCTAGTGTCGCGATCAGAATGAATCTGAAACCTGCACATCCGCCTAAATCGCACCGTCCAAACCTGGCTGCTAAGGCAACTGCCGGCCGCAGCCAGATGGCAAAACGCCGAAGCAGTCGCATGGCGCTGCAGGCTTCCATCGGGTTATCCGGGGAAGATCGGCAGAAATGTTCTTTTACAATGCCGGCCAGAGCCACGAAATTGAACAAGCACGGCGCTGCCGTTCAACTCGGTCGTGAGCTTCGGGTGGGCTCGGTCGTCTCCGTGAATAACAAGCAAGGCACCCAGATCTCGGCCCGCGTAGTCGCGCAGTTGGCGGCGGCGGGGGGCGTCTCCACATACGCAATCGAGTTTGTGGAGCAGGACGACCGGGCCCAAACCTTCTGGGGAATCGTCTTCCCGCCGAGCACCTCAAACGCCTGACCCGCAAAGGTGGCACCGGCGGCCAGCGGTTGAGGTCCGGGGTGCCCAGCTTTGCAACAGAAGCAAAGCTGGGGGCAGCCTCTTCCCTAGTTGTGCGCGCTAGCGGCAAAGCTGCGCCAGCCCCCCGACGAAAGAAGATCGCAAAGTCCACTGACTCGAAGACGCCCCAAGCGTTGGTTTTCTCTCGATATTTTCCGAATCCCCGGTGCCGTCTCCTTGACTGTCAAAAACGTTTACGGTGTCCCCTTGCTAACGGCCATCGCCCGAGCAGCAAATGGCGTGCCTCGCACGGCCGTGTAGACACCATCGAAAACGCTCAGGCTTTTAAGATTCGTCACTCCACCGACTGTGATCGGATCGGCGAGGTATTGAACCTTGCTCTCGGCGTTGGTGAATGCACTCCATGAAGGAAGGCCGGGGCCATTGGGATCGCCTGATCGCGCGAAGTTAACCCAGTAGCTGGACATCTCTTCCGCGAGCTTCCGATCTGCCATGGTCCAGTTCCACAGCGATTGGTCCAGATGGTCGAAGACATACCAGAGCTCGGCGAAGTGGCTCGCACCCCAACCCGCGTAGACCGAGTCGGCCGGGAACGGAGGCGGCTGTCGAAAGGAGTAATAAAAGACAGGACTCTGCCCGGTCCCCGCTTGCAGTCTCGCCCATGCCCACATGTCCCAGCCGAAGCGCAGATCGCGTTCGAGTCCGAGCCGCGCCTGCCGCGCTTCTTCGTCGGTTGCATGGGGATATGCTGCGAGCAGAGCAGGGGGAAGCTGGCCGACACTGTGTTCCAGGTCGCTGTCGAACGTGGCAGCCGTTTCGTGCGTGACATCCACCAACGCCCGCGCTTCATCGGCGTTGGAACCGATCAGCAGCGGGACATCGTTCTGCAGACCTGAAGCAAACGCGTCGTAGGGTGAAAGGGGAAGCAAATACGGCTCGATCACCGCGTGAACGATGCCGCCGGCATTGCCAGTCAGCCGGGTCGCTGGCAGCCGGCGTAATTCCTTGAGCGAGGGCATACCCAGCGAAGCGGCATACTTCTCGCCATCGCGCTCCGCATTCGCCAGCAGGTATTTTGGCCCGAGCTGGAGCGGCTCAAACAGGCCGCCGCTCTCTCCGATGGCCCGCTGAAACAGGCCTTTCGCAAGGGGCGAGGCCATCAGGATACTGACCGATATAGAACCGGAGGATTGACCGGCGATGGTTACACATCTCGGGTCACCGCCAAAGGCGGCAATGTTTCTCTCAATCCATTCGAGTGCGGCGATCTGATCCATCAGGCCGTAGTTCCCGGACGAATGGTGCGGGGACTCGCGCGTTAGCTCAGGAAGTGCAAGAAAACCAAGCGGACCCAGCCGGTAAGCGATGGTGACAACGATGACATCCTTTGTCGCAAGCCGATCTCCCCAATACAAGGGCATCGAAGCCGACCCGTTGATGTATCCGCCGCCGTAGATCCAAACGATCACCGGCACGTGCTCGTGCGTCGTCTTGGCCGGCGTCCAGATGTTGAGGTATAGGCAATCTTCGCTTACTGCCGGAGGCGTCTCGCCCGGCATGGACGTTCCAACTTGCATGCATGCTGGAGCAAAAGCATCCGCATGACGCACGCCTGCCCAGGTTGCAACATGTACCGGAGGACGCCAACGCAAGTCGCCCACCGGCGGGGCAGCGAATGGGATGCCTTTGTAGATACTCAGTCCCTTCGCACGTACTCCGGATATGGCGCCGGACTCCGTCAAGACTTGCTGCGCGACAGCGGCACTCGCCAGCTCTACCGCCGCTAATAAAACACATGTGAACTTCCATCGATTCCGCACGTTGACCTTTACCTTTGTTCTTCAAATTACTGAAGATCAAAATTTTTCTTTGAAATTTCAACTCGGCGGCTCAATCCTGACGCGCCCTCGCGATGACTATCTCCCGCCCGGACGGTTGGCGCTGTTCAATTTTGCTCATAGTTGGGTTCGCCCGTCGGATAAGTATCGATTAAGTCGGCTAGTGTTCACTAGGGAGTAATGTGACGGCTGCGGATTCACGGGAGGATCTTAGTGGCGCGGGCCAGAAGTAGGCTTCTGGGAAGTGCTCGCCAAGCGGTCGGCTATAGGCGCCGGGGAAAAAGATTCCTACCCACAGGTCCATCCGTCACCCTCCGCATCAAGTTCGGCTTTCGTAACAAGATCGTTCCTAGGTCGCCATTTTTCCACACCCCGAAAGAAACCTGCTCCACCGCTTACACGCCCACACCTTCTACTGATTAGCGCCTCGCTCGATTCACTTGTAGTTCGGATTGCGCAACAGAAAAAAAGTTTCTTGACTTGGTTGCTCATGCGGAGTACGCTCTTTTCCCATTAGTGCTATAGAGCAGTTTGGAAGAGGTGAATCTTCCACGAGTCCTGAATTCAAGCTGACTTGCACGACGCGGAGTCCGATGCAACCGCAGCCGGACTCTTTTCTCAATCACCCAACCGCGGGCGGATCGCTCCGGCACGTCCCCCGAAATAAGGAGCTACCATGAAGCGCGCTTTAGTTTTCTCCTCCCTGCTCTGCGTCTTATTCTCGGTTTCGCTGTTGGCGCAAGCGGCAGTCACTCTAAGCCCATCGAGTTACAACTTTGGAAGCACCCCGGTCGGTACAGGCACCGCGTGGCAAACCTTCACACTTGCCAACAGCGGCAGCTCTGCCGTGAGCATCAGTAGCGTCACGGTCAGCGGACCGTTCGTGGTATCCAGCAATTGCGGATCCTCAGTTGCCGCCAACGGCTCGTGTCCCATCTATGTATATTTCGCTCCAACTTCTTCAGGCGCGGCCAGCGGCACTCTCACAGTGACCGACAGCGGCACGCAAACCGCGGCTCTCAGCGGGACCGGCGGAAGCGGCGGCGGCACCTGCGCAACCTCTCCCAACGCGCCTACAGGTCTAGCTGCCTCAGGCACAACCAGCTCAGGCACGAGTTTGAGCTGGAACGCAGTGAGTCCGCCCACGGGTTGCACGATCAGCAACTACGCCATTCTGAAGAACGGATCTTCGGTTGGAACCTCAAGCGGCACAACGTTCGCGGTCAGTGGACTTTCGCCTTCAACGACCTACAGCTTCACGGTTGAGGCAATGGACGCGAATGGTGCATCATCTCCAAGTTCGGCGGTGAGTGTGACCACGCTATCGGGCGGTGGTGGCGGATCGTGCGCCACGGCATGGAGTTCCACTCAGGTCTATACCGCAGGCATGACGGCAAGCCAGAACGGAGAAAACTACGTCGCCAATTTCTGGACGCAGAACCAGAGTCCGGCGACCAATAACGGCGGGGCAGGTAGCGGCGAACCTTGGACTGCAACTGGTCCTTGTTCAACGTGCTCGGCTGCGCCGGCTGTTCCGACTGGACTAGCGGCATCCGGAACGACCAGCTCCAGCACAAATCTGAATTGGAATGCGGTTTCTCCTCCCGCAGGCTGCAGTGTCAGCTACAAAGTACTGCAGAACTCAGCCTTGATTGCGTCCCCTACCACGACCTCGGACGCCGTAACCGGCCTCACGCCTTCGACCACCTACAGTTTCACGGTTGAAGCGACGGATGCGGCGGGCACATCGGCGGCGAGTTCGGCAGTGAATGTAACAACTCTCGCGAGTTCGTGCACCACCAAGCCAAGCGCTCCAACTGGATTGGCGGCTTCGGGCACGACCGATTCCAGCACAAACCTGAGGTGGAACGCGGTCACTCCTCCTAGCGGCTGCACCATCACCAACTACACGGTGCTGAAGAACGGGACTGCGGTCGGAACTACAACCACCACGTCCTATACAGCAGCTAACCTTTCGCCTTCGACCACTTATACCTTTACGGTTGAAGCGAGCGACTTTGCCGGAACGTCGGGCGCAAGTTCGGCTGTCAACGTAACGACAACCGCGCTTACCAATTTGTTCGTGGGCGGATGGCTCGAAGAGTGGGAAACTTACTATGCCAACGCGGCCGTTGCGGACCTGCAAAACAATGGCGTGGCCAGCGTCCTCACACACGTCATCTATGCCTTTGCCAAACCGGTTGCGAACGGCAGCAACGTCAATTGTGCGCTCGCCGACACCTATGCCGATTACCAGAAGGTTGTCACGCAGGTGCCTGGCGCTACTCCGGCCACGGCCCCGTTGCAGGGCAACTTTGGCGCGCTCGTGCAACTCAAGCAACTCCACCCCAACCTGAAGGTGTTGATCTCGATTGGCGGATGGAATCCTCCAACCTACAACCAGCTCTTCGATCTCGCAGCCAGCACGCAGGCTCAACGCCAGGCGTTTGTTGGTTCGTGCGTCAACATGTTCATCCAGGGCAATATCGCCTCGGGTGTCTCCACTGGGACTCTCTTCGATGGTTTCGACATCGACTGGGAGTTCCCCAACGCAAACGATACGGCTAACTTCACCGCGTTGATGACCGAGTTCCGCAACGAGCTAACCACGCTCTCGGGAACCACCGGCAGGACGTATCAGGTAGTGGCCGATTTGGCTGCCGGTCCGGCAACCCCAGGCGCGGGCGTGGACTCGGGCAACGACGGTGGCTACGACACAATCAACATCGCGGGTCTGAATGCGGTGTTGGACTACATGAACGTCGACGGCTACAACTACGCTGGAGACTGGTCGAATGCTACCAATGACGCCTCTCCGCTGTACGACGAAACTGCCAGTCCGCTGTACGGAAAGGGTGACACGATTGACGCAACCGTACAGTACTATTTGGCTCACGGGGCAACGCCAGCCAAGTACACCATGGGCTTCCCTCTCTATGGTGCAGGTTGGGCCGGAGGTCTGACCTCGGCGAACAGCGGTATGTATCAGAACGCGACCGGAGTTTTGGATGGTTCGGGAACTCAAACCCCGAACGGAACCTCGCCGGTACCCAATGCCAACGGAGTGGGACTCTGCCCGTCGGGTCAGAACCAGGGTGGTCCGGCGGCAGGATGCGACTTCCTGTTGGTCGACGGTCTGGCGACCTACGGGACAATCGTAAACCTGCTGAACCACGGATTCACCTCCAGCTACGACGCAACCCGCTGCGTGGCCCGTATGTTCAACGCAACCACCAACACTGCCTTTAGCTACGACAACGCTCAGTCGGTACAGTGCAAGGTGAACTATATCAAAGCCAATGGCTTAGGCGGCGGCTACGTTTGGGCCGTAAAGGATGACGACCCGAACGGAGACCTGACCAAGGCCATTGCGAACGATCTCAATCCGTAGGGATCTGTCAGCGATAAAACACGAAGGCAGGCTGGCTAATAACCAGCCTGCCTTTACTTTTGTCGGCAGTTGATGTTGGTTAGACGATGCCTGGCGGCGACCTAGTTACACGGCACCTCTAACTCCTGCCAGCCCAGGCTTTCGATGTACTTCCGAATACGAATAATGTCGAGCTTCCGAAAGTCTAGTATTGCAAATTCCGCTATATAGCTCTATACTCCGCCGGTTCGTACTTTACGAATTTGTGGAGGTGTTTGTCATGTCGAGCTATTCCCCGCCGCGCCTGCTTCGAGTTGCTTTGCTCACCCTGTTGACCCTCGTTGCGTGCATCTCCCCCTCCTTCGCCGAAAAAAATAATCAAGGCAAGATTCTCGGGGGATACTTCGAAGAGTGGAGTATCTACTATGCCGGCTACAACATCGCGAACCTGCAACAGAATGGTGTCGCCAACAAACTGACGCACCTGCTCTACGCCTTCGGCAATGTGACAACGACTCCGGCGCCAGCATGCGCGATTGCCGATACGTGGGCCGACTATCAATCGCCATACCTGCCCAGCGTAAACGGCAACCCGTACCCCGGCCCGCTCTATGGAAATTTTGCGGCCATTCAACAACTTAAAGGACTGCATCCCAACCTGAAAGTGCTGATGTCTCTGGGAGGAGCGTCCGCTGCCAACACCGCAGCCTTTGTCAGCGCCGCCAGCACCGCGGCAGGCCGCCAGGCTCTTGCCGCTTCCTGCATCGATATGTTTATCAACGGAAACATCGCCGCAGGCATCACCGCCCCCGGCTTGTTTGACGGTTTCAATATCGATTGGGAATTTCCCACGGCGACCGACACGCAGAACTTTACCGCCCTACTGCAAGAGTTCCGCAACCAGCTGAATGCCTTGAGCAAAACGACGGGTAAGCAATATAGCCTGTCGTTCGATGGACCGGCTGGCGCGCAGAACTATGTCAATATCGATCTTCGAAATGCCGCTAAGCAAGTGGATTTCATCACGATCGATGGCTACAACTATTCCGGCTCATGGGTCACGCAGACCAATGACGCGTCTCCGTTGTTCGATTCCCGACAGGACCCGCTGTATGGTCAGCAACTCGATATCGACGACACCGTAAATGCCTATCTCAAGGCTGGTGTGCCGGCATCGAAGTACACGATGGGGTTGCCTCTCTACGGTGCCGGCTGGACTGGCGCTCCTAACGTGAACCACGGGCTGTACCAGAACTCAACTGGGCCTTCTCCGGTCCTGCTGGCGAATGGCACTGCTGTGTGTACGGACATCAGCGGCAATACGCCGGGTTGCGACACACTACTAACTCCCGGACTTCTAACTTATTCCACACTTTCTACCCTGACCTCCAACGGCTACAGCAATTACTTCGACCCGCTGAGAGTTGCGGTTTCTCTGTACGATCCAAACGGCGGAACCTTCTACACCTACGACGATCCCTTCACCGCTGCTCTGAAGATGATCTATATAAACCTGAAAGTCCCGGGAGGTCTTGGCGGCGCCTACGTGTGGGCCCTGAAAGATGACGACGCTAACGGAACCATGGTAAAAACCATGGCTGCCGGTCTGGGTCAATAAGCGATCGAAACTAGCCTCAGAAACAAACACACCCTGCAGGCTGGCTGCGAAGTCAGCCTGCTGTTTCGATTCTGCGTTCACGGCACTTACTTACTTGCCGCCTCAGGAACCGCGCCGACTAGATTGCGCAGCGGCTTGGTAACGGTGAAGCGAACCAGCGCTTGAGGTTTCTCGGCTTCGTCCAAGATGCCCATTCGCGCAGCTTTCCAACCCGCAGGTGCAGGCAGCCCCGATGACAGGTAAGAGAGCGCTTCGAGACCCACTGCGCCCAGTTCGGCAAGTTGCTGCGCTCGCGATTCTGCATAAGCCAGCGTGGGCGAGTCAGTCATCAAGCGCAGAATTTCGGGATCTGCCGCGATCCAGGTTTTGAAGGTGGCAATAAGTCGAGTTTCTTCGGGCGATTGCGTTGCTGGGGATTGCAGATAGGCGCGCACGGCGAGTTCAAAATTGTGGCGCGAGGGCGGATCAGCCGGAATCGCGTCCACAAGTTGATTGAGTGGCGTGAGTTGATTCGGATGCTGCATGCGCGCGCGCTCGTCAAAAGTCACGGGCTCCAGAACGGAGGCTAGGGTCTCGAGCGGTCCTATCTGTTCGCTTCTGGCCAGCTGACGGAGGCTCACTTCTTCTTCCGAAATGTGCTGGAGACCAAGCGCTTCAAGTCGAACTGACTCCACGCGGAGTCGCCGGTACATGTCATCTACGTTGTTTACGTCGCGCGGCGACCAGAGGCGCTCGGCGATCGCCGCAGTTCGGGGCCAAATGCGGGAATCGACATCTCGTGGGGTAGTTTGTTCAGTCCAAATGCAGGCTTCTCCGCCAAGAATGCGCGCCTGCTGCTCAGGGGTGAGATCGTTCGATTGAGGCAACGGATCCACCATGTAGTGAGCTTCGGCGGTGCTCATCAGATTTAGGTAGTAACCCGCGGAGAGAATGCTGCGGTAACCATTTTTGGCTCCGGCGGCCAGTGAGTCAAAGCCACGCCAGCTCTGGACGACGATGTCCTTGGGCAGGTCAGGGGTGAGAATTTCGTCCCAGCCAATCATGTGTTTGCCGTGCTTCTCCAGAATTTTGAGCAGACGCTGGTTGAAATAATTTTGTAGCGCGGCTGTGTCCTGGAGTTTATGTTCGCGCATAAAGGTCTGGATGCGCGGATTCGCCTTCCACTCTTCCCCGTTGTTCTCGTCGCCACCAATGTGCATGAAGTGGTCGGGGAAGATGGCTGCCATCTCTCCAATGAAAACGTCAAGGAATTTATAAGTGCTCTCTCGCGTTGGATCCATCACCGGGTCGAAGACGCCGAACTCGCGCTCGATTTCGAAGGGGCCGGGCGCGCTGGCGAGATCGGGATATCCAACGAACCATGCGCTGGTGTGTCCCGGCATATCGAACTCGGGAACGACACGGATGCCGCGCTCGCGCGCGTAGGCAACAATTTCGCGGGCTTGCTCCTGGGTATAAAAAAGCCCGTCGGATCCCAACTCAGCGAGCTTGGGAAATGCCCGGCTCTCCATGCGGAAGCCCTGGTCTTCACTCAGATGCCAGTGGAAGACGTTGAGCTTAACAGCAGCCATTCCGTCGAGCGCACGTTTGATCACGTCGACCGGCATGAAGTGCCGTCCACAGTCGATCATGAGTCCACGCCAACGAAAACGCGGAATATCGTGAATCGACACTGCAGGAACAAAATAACCAGCACCATCGGACTGCACGAGCTGTTGCAAAGTCTCGAGACCATGCATGGCTCCCACCACAGTAGCGGCGTGCAGCCGCGCGCCCGAGGGAGTTACGTCGAGAGAGTAGGACTCGTTTTCGTCGACTGACTGGATCGTTTCACCAGGTCCATCGACACTGATTACCAGCGCCGCCGATGCGCTGGCGGCTGGCGGAGATGTTGGAATTGAAATTCCAGTCTGAGCTTCGAGGCGGTGAATCGCGCGCGTTATGGCGGCGTCGAGGCGGGCGTCCCGGTAGTGGTCGCTGACGGCGGCAAAGGAGGACGTGAGAGCGAGCCGCCCTTCCTGCGCGGAAAGATTCGAAGGTTGCGGCATTAGAGCGTTGACGAATCCGGAAGGACTCTTAGCCGGCGCTGCCTGACTCCGCGCGGAAGACGAAGACAAAACTATAAGAGCTAGAATTGTGAAAATTATTCGATGCACGATGGCCTCATTCTCGCGGGCCGCTAGTTGCAGTGCTTTTTAGCGGAAGCGACGGATAAACAGAGTGTGCCGTTCTGAACGGTAGAAACCGAGTCCGTAAATCGTAGCCTTGCCCTTGGTCGAATAGATGATCTGGCGAATGCGCAGCACCGATGCGCCCCGAGGCACCATGAGCAAGTCAGCAATGTTGGAATCCGCCGAGGTGGCATCGACTTCTTCATCTGCGTAGGCCAATTTCGTCGCGAAGTCGTGTTCGAGAATCGCAAATAGCGAACTTCTTCCCAGCGGGGCCGACGCGAGACCGGGAAAATCGGTTGCAGACAGGTAGCCCGTTTCCAGGGCAAACGGCTCTTCACCCGTAAGCCGGAGACGTTGAATTTTCATCAGCCGACTGGCCGCAGGCAAACCAAGCCTGGCCGCAATCTCTGGATCTCCCTCAATCACCTTTGCCACTAAGACTCTGGAGCGCGGAGTTAAACCACGGCTCGACATTTGCTCCGTGTAGCTCATCAACTTGTTAAAGTGAATCTTCGGCACTGCCACGAACGTTCCCGCCCCCAGCCGGCGCTCGACGATTCCTTCGTGCTCCAGGCCAGCCAAGGCATGCCGAGCCGTCATCAGGCTCACCTTGTGGGTCTTGGCCAGTTCACGTTCCGAGGCAACCGCGTCCCCAGGTTTTAAACTGGCCGCCGCAATGCGGTCGCGGATCGCGCCCTGAATTTTCTTGTAAGCCGGAGTCCTGGTGTGGTGGTTTCCAGACATATTTGTCGTTTCTATACCCCGGTCGTTTTTATATCTGATGGACGGCAAAATCGTTTTGGGAACGCAGGATACATTAAAGCCGACTTTGTAGCAGCGCCATATGCTATATAGCTTATTGCGAGTTTGATGTAAAGACTCAATTCCCTAGCGCGATGGCATGGGTGGTCCCAGCCGAGGATCGCTCGGATCTGAAACGCGAATATGGTCCGCCCTGTCTCGGCGTCGAGATTCTTGGCCTTTCGCTTGATTAGACTGGCGCTGGGCAATGGCGACATCAATCATTTCCCGATTTGAACCGACTTTCCGGTCTGAAAATTCCTTCGGTCTTGATTCTTTCCGACGCTGGAGATGGAACAGCGGCTGTATCGAACAATTTTCTCGGGATGATCTCCTTTTTTTTCTTGACTATGAGCTACGACGTGCTATATAGCATAGTTCGTTTCCATTAGAAGCTTTTTAGTAAACTCCACGCGGGATTCGGTTTGAGGAGGGTGCCATGACGAAATGGAACTGCGGAAGACAGATAAACTCAACCGAGGACAATCGCCCAACGGTTCGGAAGCATTTTCTATTTCTAGCGATTTGCGCAGTTATCCTAAGCTTGTCAGCAATCGGCCTGGGACAGGAGTTGGCGGCAACGCTCACCGGCACGGTGACCGATTCCAGCGGAGCCGTTGTCGCCGGCGCGACGGTTGTAGTTCACAGCGAGGAAACGGGTTCGGACGTCCGTTCCGTGACCACCAACGATACTGGCAGTTTCAATATTACGAACCTCCCTGCAGGGCGCTTCACAGTCACGGTCGGGAATAGTGGCTTTCAGACCTTCGTGGCGAAGGAAGTAATTCTCAACGTTGCGGAAAAGCATACGCTCGATGTGAAACTGGTGGCCGGAAAAGTCAGCGAGCAGATGGTCGTAACTGCGGAGAATATCCAGATTCAAACCACAACCGCGGAAGAGTCCGGGACGGTCACCGGAGAGCAGGTTCGAGAGTTGGCGTTGAACAATCGCAACTTCGAGCAACTCATCCTGTTGCAACCTGGCGTCGCTAATCAATTGCCGGATAAGGTCGGCTTCGGTTTGGCGAACAATACTTCAATTTCGGTGAATGGAGCGCGCACCGGAGCTAACAACTACACGGTCGACGGGGCTGACATCAACGACAGTGGTTCGAATGGAACGCTGCTGAATACGCCGAGCATTGATGCCATCCGGGAGTTCACGCTGGAGCGCAGCAACTATGACGCAGCTTTTGGGCGCAGCGGGGGCGGTCAGATCGTTGTAGCCACCAAATCGGGAACGAACACATTTCACGGCAGTGCATACGAGTTCAACCGCAACAATTTCTATAATGCGAATACGTTTGGGGGCCGGGCCTCGATTGCAGCCGGAAACCCGCTCTCGCTGAATAACACGGTCCCGATCGAGCGCTACAACGACTATGGGTTCACGCTCGGCGGCCCACTGTTTATCCCGAAGGTGTTCCACCCGGAGAAGGACAAGACCTTCTTTTTCTGGTCTGAGGAGTGGCGCAAGGCCAGCACTCCCGCCACCAATCAAATCAACGTGCCCACAACCGCGGAGCTTGCCGGTTCCTTCACCAGCCCGATCGCGGTTGCTCCCGCGGGGTGCGTAACCACTACTGGGGGCATCTCCACCATCAAGCCTTCATGCTACAGCCAGAATGCCAATGCTTACCTCAACGCCATCATGCTTCCCAATCCCGCCAACGATCCAACGGGAACGCAATTGATTACAAACTACGGGCAGCTAAACAATTTTCGCCAGGACATCATCCGCCTCGATCAGAATGTCGGCGACCGGGTCCGCGTCTTCGCGCGGTACATGGAAGATGTAGTCCCGCAAAATGAGCCCTTCTCGCTCTGGGGTGGTGGAAACTATCCCGGCGTAGAGACCACCTCGGTTAATGCACCCGGCCGCAACCTCGTCTTGAATGCAAGCGCCACGATCTCGCCGAGAGTAGTGAACGAAGTCGAGTACGTGGATTCGTGGGGGGCAATCAATTCGACTCTGAG
>Ga0210405_10001287_pt1 | contig 29223 bp, 26 predicted proteins | sample IncBWH11MmetaG_FD_155492 | JGI IMG/M metagenome (GOLD analysis project Ga0210405, IMG submission 155492) | Forest soil microbial communities from Barre Woods Harvard Forest LTER site, Petersham, Massachusetts, United States - Inc-BW-H-11-M | ecosystem: Environmental > Terrestrial > Soil >...
AGAACTCAATTTCGCGATGGCAGGCGCGGACCGCTTGATCAGCGCCAGCCGCAACCGGGCCGCCGAGTTGACCGGCACCGCGAGCAAGGCCGGCAAGCAAACGGCGACACGCTATGACGGCATCGTCCATATCTATTTCAGAAACAAGTTCATTATCCAGTACCTGTATCTGAGTACGTTCTTCCAGCGCGTGCTTTCGGGCGAGACGCTGGCCCCTGTTGATCGCCAGCGATGGACGCAGCTCTACAAGCAAACGGAATCCATACTGAATCTGCGGGAGCTGGGTCCCTCATTGAGTCTTGCGGACGCGTCAGCGACCGTCGATCGTGACGCGGCAGACTGGACGAGTTTCGAGATTCCTCCGCAGTACAAGTTCGATGCTCGGATCGCGCTGGCAATGAGCGCCGTCATGCTGACGGAGCAAAACAACCGCTCGACGCCGCAGGCATGCACCATCGCCCGCTTTCACGGCCAAAAGGCGAACGAACTGGTACCCGAGCTGGTTCGCAACCTGGACTTCAACGAGGCCGACAAATCCCGTCTACACGGCTTCTTGTTGCAAATCGCCGCACGCGTCAGGGTGTCCTGTCCCGACAGCCCAAGTCCTTAAACCGGGCCACCGCTGAGACCGGCGAACGCGACCCCTGCCGACATCAGGCCGAGGACTGCGGCAAGGAACAGGATATAGCTAATCTTCAGCCTCATAGGCTGCTCCTGTACAACCGACATCTGGAAACTACCAGCAAACCCCTTCGTTTCCCAGCCCGCAAAGCGTCTGGCCAGAGGTCATGTGGTGAGAGCATCCCGTTCATGCCAGAGCTGGCACGCGACGGAAACTGCCCAAATGGCCCCAAAACAACGAAAACCCGCCATTTTTGGCGAGGTTTGGCTGTAGAGGCGCTGTTGACGACGTCAGCTCGCGACGTCGCCAAACAAAAACCCCGCCATTCGCGGCGGGGTGCAGTTCGGGAGGAGCGAGCCTTTGGCCCGCCGGATGGAACCCGATGAAACCTTAAGCGGGGATGCGCTCGTCGAGATCGTGCGGCTCGCGCAGCACGTAGCCGCGGCCCCAGACGGTCTCGATGAAGTTGCGGCCTTCGGAGGCGTTGGCGAGCTTTTTGCGCAGCTTGCAGATGAAGACGTCGATGATCTTCAACTCCGGCTCGTCCATGCCGCCATAGAGGTGGTTGAGGAACATTTCCTTGGTCAGCGTGGTGCCCTTGCGCAAGCTGAGCAGCTCCAGCATCTGGTATTCCTTGCCGGTCAGGTGCACGCGCTGGCCGCCGACCTCGACGGTCTTGGTGTCGAGATTGACGACCAGGTCGCCGGTCTGGATCACCGACTGGGCATGGCCCTTGGAGCGGCGCACGATCGCATGGATGCGGGCGATCAGCTCGTCCTTGTGGAAGGGTTTTGTCATGTAGTCGTCGGCGCCGAAGCCGAGGCCTTTGACCTTGTCCTCGATGCCGGCCAGGCCGGAGAGGATCAGGATCGGAGTCTTGATCTTGGAGACCCGGAGCTGCTTGAGCACGTCGTAACCGGACATGTCAGGCAGATTGAGATCGAGCAAAATAATGTCGTAGTCGTAAAGCTTGCCGAGGTCGACGCCCTCTTCACCAAGATCGGTGGTGTAGACGTTGAAGCTCTCGGATTTGAGCATCAATTCGATCGACTGCGCGACGGCGCTGTCATCTTCAATCAGCAAAACGCGCATGCCAGTTCCCCATAGTCGCCGCTCCGGGCGTCAGGTCGGGCCGCAGACTCGCGGCACTCAAAACGCCTTTGAACAACTGATTCGGATCCTGACCAGAGATGGTTAACAAAAACTGATTCTGTTTCGCAAGTCTTCTCAGTGCAATTTTTATCGAATCGCGCTAAGATGTTGCTCAGAAGCAGCTTTTTGTATCCAGTTCCGTTCAAACTCCACGTTAAGAGTCAGGACTAACCGACTCCTGCGATTCGCTGTTCGTCAAGACAACAGCCGAGCGATCTCAGTCACCAAAGACAGTGACGCAATGATTAATGATGCGGGTAAACACGAAGTTAAACCGACCTCTGAAAAGCCGGAGAACTTAAGGTTTTCGCAATGAAAGCGCTGGCGGAGCAGATTGGCGACATCGACGGTGTCAATATTTTCGGCCGCGTCGTCGGGGTGAAGGGTCTGATGGTCGAGGTCGCGGGCCCGATCCACGCGATGTCGGTCGGCGCCCGGATCGTGATCGAGACCGGTGGCAACCGCGTCATCCCGTCCGAGGTGATCGGCTTCTCCGGCAACAATGCCGTGGTGATGCCGTTCGCCGGACTCGACGGCGTCCGGCGCGGCTGCCGGGCCGTCATTGCCAATGCCGCCAATCTGGTGCGGCCGTCGCAGGCATGGCTCGGGCGCGTCATCAATGCGATGGGCGAGCCGATCGACGGCAAGGGGCCGCTACAGCAGGGGGTCTCGCCGGTGCCTTATCGTAACGCCGCGCCGCCGGCGCATGCGCGCAAACGCGTCGGCAGTCCGCTCGATCTCGGCGTGCGCGCGCTCAACACCTTCCTGACCTGTTGCCGCGGCCAGCGGCTCGGTATTTTCGCGGGCTCGGGTGTCGGTAAATCGGTATTGCTGTCGATGCTGGCGCGCAATGTCGATGCCGATGTCTCGGTCATCGGGCTGGTCGGCGAACGCGGCCGCGAGGTGCAGGAGTTCCTGCAGGACGACCTCGGCGAGGACGGGCTCGCGCGGTCCGTCGTGGTGATCGCGACCTCGGACGAACCGGCCCTGATGCGCCGGCAGGCCGCCTATCTGACGCTCGCGATCGCGGAGCATTTCCGCGACGAGGACAAGGACGTGCTCTGCCTGATGGATTCGGTGACGCGCTTTGCCATGGCGCAGCGCGAAATCGGGCTTTCGGCCGGCGAGCCGCCGACCGCCAAAGGCTATACGCCGACCGTCTTCACCGAACTGCCAAAACTGCTGGAGCGGGCCGGCCCCGGAATCGGGATCGGGACGATTACCGCCATCTTCACGGTCCTGGTCGACGGCGACGATCATAATGAGCCGATCGCGGACGCCGTGCGCGGCATCCTCGACGGCCATGTCGTGATGGAGCGCGCGATCGCCGAGCGGGGCCGCTATCCGGCGATCAACATCCTCAAGTCGGTCTCCCGGACCATGCCGAAATCGGCCAACCCGGCCTACCTGCCGACCCTGATGCGGGCGCGCCAGATCATGGCGACCTACGCCGACATGGAGGAACTGATCCGGCTCGGGGCCTACCGGGCCGGCTCCAGTCCGGAAGTCGACGAGGCGATCACCCTGCATGAGCCGTTGGAGGCTTTTTTGCGGCAGCGCAAGGACGAAGTTGCGAGCCTCGAACAAGGTTACCGGCAGCTGGAACAAATCCTGGGGCGCTTGGAAACGGAACGCTAACTTTGTCAGGCCATCATCCCCCCTGCAGCCGGGCCCGCGTGAGGGGAGCCGGCCTTGTCCCGCGTCAAAGCTGGGACTTCTGGGGAGTATGAGTCGATGAAGTCGCGCGAAACGCTGATTCGTCTGAAGAAGTTCCAGGTCGACGAGAAGCGCCGAAGGGTCGCCCAGATCGAGGGCATGATCGCGGATTTCCAGCGCATGGCGGTCGAGCTCGAGCGTGAGATCCAGACCGAGCAGGAACGCGCCGGGATCAACGATCCCTCTCATTTCGCCTATCCGACCTACGCCAAGGCCGCGATCCAGCGCCGCGCGAACCTGACCCGCTCGGCCGATGAATTGCGCATCCAGCTCGAAGACGCCAAGAGCCTGTTGTCGGAGGCTTATGAGGAACTGAAGAAGGTCGAGCTTCTGGACGAGCGCGACCAGGCCCGCGAGCGTGCCGAAGAGAGCGCCCGGGAACAGGCCGATCTCGACAGCATCGGGTTGATGCGCGCGCGGCTGGGCGTCATCGTCTGACGCTTTCGGCACCGTCGTTTTCGTTGTGAGCCCGGGCCGTGAGGTCCGGGTTTTTCGTGTCAATAATCCATCCCGCGGCGAGTTGGCTTGATTGCGTCGGTGAAAGATATGCTACGAAAAGGGATGAACCGCGATCCAGTGCATAGAACCACAAGAAGTTGCGATTTCGGGGGCGCTGAATGCTGACGCCAGCGGAGCTGGTTTGGCTGATCGCCGCGGTGGCAAAGGGGGATGAGGCCGCCTTTGAGCGCCTCTACGCGGCCACGCGCGCGAAACTCTATGGCGTCGTGCTCCGTATCTTGCGGCGTCAGGATCTCGCGGAGGAGGTCGTTCAGGAGACGTACGTCAAGATCTGGAACAGTGCGGGCCAATTCAATCCTGGGCTGGCCTCGCCGATCACATGGATGGCGTCCATTGCCCGCAACCGGGCCATCGATCTCGTTCGCAAGCGCAGCGAGGTTTCGATCGAAGAGGAACCGTCAGCGATGGAGGTGGCGGCCGAAAGCCCCGATCCGCTGGCGCGCCGGGAAATGACGGAAGAACTGAAGCGGCTTTTGGAATGTGTCGGGCGCCTGGAGCCCGACCGTCAGAAGCTTGTGCTGCTCGCTTACTATAACGGCTGGAGCCGCGAGCAACTGGCGGAGAAATTCGCGGCGCCGGTGAATACGGTGAAGACCTGGCTTCGCCGCAGCATGATGGATATCCGGGAATGTCTCGGACTCGGATGAGTTTTTGCGTGAACGCTCATTGAGGTGGAAGTTCTCTGGTTCGGATGATGGCCTATAGCGAAGACCATATCGCGCTCGCTGCGGAATATGCGCTCGGCACTCTCGATGCCGATGAGCGCGCACAGGTCGAGACCATGATGGCCCTCGACAGGGATTTCGTGGCCGTCGTGCAGGCCTGGGAGTTCCGGCTCGGCGCGCTGAACCAGATGGTCGGCGCGGTCGAGCCGCGGCCTGAATTGTGGGAGCGCATCAGGGCGGCGATCGGGCATTCCGAACCGCAGGCGCCGATCGTGCTGCCAGACGCACCGCCGGCTGCGGCTGCGGAGATCGCGGTCAGCGAGCCCGTCGCGGTGCCGGTCATCGATGATTCCAACGTCATTCGCCTCGCCGCGCAGGCCAGGCGCTGGCGCAATCTCGCCTCCGCGATGACGGCGCTGGCCGCGGCTCTGATCGCAATGCTCGCTGTCGAGGTCTTTCAGCCCGACGTGCTGCCCGGCTCACTCAGGTCTAAGCCGCGGGTCCAGGTCGTCGAGGTGAGGACGCCGCAGGCTGCACCCGTTCTTTCGGGGCAGTATGTGGCGATCCTGCAAGGTCAGGCCGGCGCGCCGGCGTTCATTCTCACCGTCGATGGCACCACCAAGAACTTCACCGTGCGCAAGATTGGCGCGCCGCCAGAGGCCGGCAAGAGTTTTGAACTGTGGCTGATCTCCGACAAGCTGCCGCGGCCGCGTTCGCTCGGCGTGATTGGCGGCGGCGACTTCACCGCGCGCCCGGTGCTGTCAGGCTACGATCAGGATGTCATCAATGGCGCCACCTACGCGGTCACTGTCGAACAGGCGGGAGGCTCGCCCGACGGTGTCCCGCACTCGACGCCGATCTATACCGGCAAGCTGATCGAGACCGTGCCGCCTGCGACACCGGCTCCGAACCGATAGGTTTCCGCAAGCGGCATCCCCCGCGAACACGACCCCACAAAAGGAAAACGCCCGTGGGGGGCGGGCGTTTTCTGTGTAGTCGACTTGGGGTGGGTCTTCTACATATCCACGTGGCGACTTTGGGGGGCTGGTAAAGGGCCGCGTGAATTCCTGAAAATCCTCTTCTCTGCTAGCGCACGACAGACGCTTCCGAACTGGTGACCGTGACCGCCTTGCCGGCCTTGATGACGCGCGCGGTCTGCGCATAACCATCGTCAGTGTTGAGCCGAGCCGAAAGGCCAACCGCCGCCACCGCGATACCAGCGACAAGCGCGACGACCACAATCTTAAGATGTGTCGGCCGGTCCGCGCTATAGATCGAATGGTTCATGGAGGCCTCCGGCCGCCTTCCCGTAGCTCTTCCGATTCGTCGGCTTCGTCCGCGAACCGGTTCAACAACTCACAACCATATACGTAGTAATCTGGACTTCCGTTCCGAAAGGGGTGATCACAAAGCAGTGATAAGACGTGATCTTTCGCGATTGGTTAACGATTAATAAACGTTAATAATAACCGATTTTCAGTTACTTAAGCACATTTAGCAGAGTTATGGAAGGACGAGCTCGGAGAATCGGGCCGAGTCAGAAATCATTTGCCTGTGACGAAAATACCTTGAGGCAAATCGGTCGATTCTTTGGCGATTCTTAGACGCTTCCGACCGTTTTCAGCCGCGCGCGCGGATGGATCTCGGCCTGCGACAGGACTGTGGTCTGTGCGCGGAAGCGCTCGACCAGGGACCGCACGAACGGACGGATCGATGCCGAGGTCACCAGCGCCGGCGCCTCGCCTTCGCGTGCCGCCCGCTCGAAAGCATCGCGAACCGACGTCATGAACTCCGAGAGTTTTGATGGCTGCATGGCGAGGCTGCGTTCGTCGCCCTGGCCGACCAGCGATTCGGCAAAGGCCTGCTCCCACCTCGCCGACAGCGCGATCAGCGGCAAGTAGCCCATTGGAGAGGTATTCTGCGCGCAGATCTGGCGCGCCAGCCGGGCGCGGACGTGCTCGACGACGGTCGATGGGTTGCGTGAAAAGGCCAGCGCGTCGGCAATGCCCTCCAAAATGGTCGAGAGGTCGCGGATCGAGATCCGCTCGGACAGCAGCAGCTGGAGCACGCGCTGGATGCCGGAGATCGTGATCTGGCCCGGCACGATGTCCTTGATCAGCTCGCCTTGCTCCTTCGGCAGTTCCTTCAGCAGCTTTTGGACCTCGCCGTAGGACAACAGGTCCGACATGTTGGCCTTGAGCAGCTCGGTGAGATGCGTCGACAGCACGGTCGCGGCATCAACGACCGTATAACCTTTCAGCGAAGCCTCTTCTTTCAGGCTGGCGTCGACCCAGGTCGCGGGCAGGCCGAAGGTCGGCTCGATGGTGTGAATGCCGGGTACCGCGACCTGGTTGCCGGCGGGGTCCATGACCATGAACTGGGCTGGCCAGATCTTTCCGGTGCCCGCATCCACTTCCTTGATCTTGATGATGTAGGTATTGGCCTCGAGCTGCACGTTGTCGAGAATGCGCACCGCCGGCATCACAAAGCCCATTTCGATCGCAAGCGACCGGCGCAGGGCCTTGATCTGCTCGGTCAGCCGATCGGTGCCGTCCGGCCCGTTCACAAGCGGCAGCAGCGCATAGCCCAGCTCGATCTTGAGGTCGTCGATCTTTAGCGCGCTCGAGATCGGCTCTTCGGCGGCCGCGGCGGCCGCCGCGGCTGCGGCCGGGGCGGCGGCAGCGGTTGCTTCGGCCGCCTTCCTGGCGTGCTTGTGCTTGCCGGCCGACCAGGCGAGCCATCCTGCGCCGCCGCTCAGCGCGAGGAAGGGGATCATCGGAATGCCGGGGAGCACCGACAGCACGCCCATGACCGCGGCCGCCATTCCGAGCGCCTGCGGATAGCCGGAAAACTGCTTGAACAGCGCCTTGTCGGCCGCCCCCGAGACGCCTGCCTTGGAGACCAGCAGGCCTGCCGCCGTCGAGACGATCAAGGCCGGAACCTGGGTCACCAGGCCGTCGCCGACGGTCAGCAGCGTGTAGGTACGCGCGGCCTCGCCGAAGGAGAGGCCCTGCTGGGCGACGCCGATGATGATGCCGCCGATGATGTTGATGAAGACGACCAGGAGGCCGGCGACCGCGTCGCCGCGGACGAATTTCGAGGCACCGTCCATGGCGCCGAAGAAGCCGCTCTCGTCTTCCAGCGCCTTGCGTCGTTCCTTGGCCACCTTCTCGTCGATCAGCCCCGCGGAGAGATCGGCGTCGATCGCCATCTGCTTGCCGGGCATCGCGTCGAGGTGAAAGCGCGCCGCGACCTCGGCGATGCGCCCCGAGCCCTTGGTGATGACGACGAAATTGACCGTGACGAGAATGGCAAAGACGATGATGCCGATCACGAAATTGCCGCCCATCACGAAATTGCCGAACGCCTCGATGACGTGGCCGGCGGCGTCGGTGCCCTCATGACCGCGCGACAGGATCAGGCGCGTCGAGGCGAGGCTGAGCGAGAGCCGCAGCATCGTCGAGATCAACAGCGTGGTCGGAAAGGAGGAGAATTCCAGCGGCGCCTGGATGAACAGCGCCGTCATCAGGATCAAAATCGACATCGTGATCGAGATCGCCAGAAACAGATCGAGCACGACCGAGGGCAGCGGCATGATCAGCACGACGAGGATGACCAGGATGCCGAGCGCGAGCGCGATGTCGCCGCGCTTGATCCAGCTGCCGATTTCGCTGAGTCTCGGAAAGGAGCTGCCGGGGGCGCCCGCCCCCTGACCTGCCGTGACGTCGACCATGGTTGCCGCTTCCCCCCGGCTGTGCCGTTCACGCGCGCCAAACGTCTGCACGGCAGCCGCAGGGCCGCCGCTTCGAAACTGAGGCACCGCGCTGGCGTCCACGGGAAGCTCCCCCCGTCATACGCGTCCGACGACACTCAACCTCACTCGGCAATTTTTGCCCGGTGTATGGTTAGCAAAGGGTTAAAGGGGGCTGAAAAAACCCTTGCCCGGAGGATGCCCGGGAATTAGCTTTCGACGACGGGGACAAGCAGACTCCCCGCGAGACGGCTCATCGTCCAAGCTCTGCGCATTGCTCGATTTATCGAGGGATTGCGCATGAATCGAGCCGGACGCCGTTGTATTTCCCACAATCGCTTCCTGAACGCCGTTGCCGCCCTGTGTTGTCTGGCGTGCGCGACGGTGCCTGCGCTCCCCGAGACGGGACCTGCCATGATCGCGATCAACCAAATGACGCCTGGAGCGCCGCCCACCGGCTTCATCTTTGCGCGGACCGGCCGCGGCGAACAAGCCGCGTGGATTGTCGTGGATGACAAGACGGCCGCGGCGGGCCGTGCGATCGAGCAGACCAGCACCGATCGCACTGACTATCGCTTCCCGCTTGCGATCCACGGTGGCGTATCGGCGGCCAACCTCGATGCGAGCCTGCGGTTCAAGGCCGTCTCCGGCAAGGTCGACCAGGCCGGTGGTATCGCCGTGCGGCTCCAGGATGCGGACAACTATTACGTCGTTCGCGCCAACGCGCTTGAAGACAACGTCCGCTTCTATCGGGTGGTCCATGGACGTCGCGAGCAACTCGACGGCGCCAATCTCAAGGTCACCGCCAATGAGTGGCATACACTCGGGTTGCGCGCCGAAGGCGAGCGCTTCACCGTCTCATATGAAGGCAAGACGTTGTTCAGCGTCGCCGACCAGACCTTCGCGGAGGCGGGGGGCATCGCGCTCTGGACCAAGGCGGACAGCGTGACGCGCTTCGATCAGATCCGAATCAGCGTGCTGCCATCGGAGAATCGATGACAGGGATCGCGACCGAAGCGGATGCGATCGCCGCGAAACCCGGCACGTTCTGGCTCTACAGCGCCCGCGCCTTGCGCGGTTTTGGCGACGGCTTTGCGATCATCATCCTGCCCGCCTACCTGACGGCGCTCGGCCATGATGCCGCGGCCGTCGGCATCGTGGCCACCGCGTCCCTGCTGGGGACCGCGCTGTTCACCTTGGCCGTGGGCTTGATCGCACCACGACACGATCTGCGCACCTTGATGCTTTTCGGCGCCGGTCTCATGATCGCGACGGGCATCGCATTCCCGCAATTCGAGCATCTCCTTCTGATCGCGCTGGTGGCTTTCATCGGCACGATCAATCCGTCTGCCGGCGATCTCGGCGTCCTGGTGCCGCTGGAGCACGCGATGCTGGCGCGCGGGGCTGCAGACGAGGATCGCACGCGCATCTTCGCGCGTTACAGCCTGATCGGCGCGCTCTCGACCGCGATTGGATCGCTGGCCTCATCCTTGCCCGACATGCTCGTCTCTGCGGGACTGACCTGGCTTGGGGCGCTGCGGCTGATGTTCTATGCCTATGCCGGGCTAGGTCTGGTCAGCGCGGTGCTTTACCGCCGGTTGCCGCACGCGCGGGCTGAGGCGCAGTCCAGCGCGCCGCTGGGTCCATCCCGCAGGACGGTCTACAGACTGGCAGCGCTGTTTTCCATCGACGCCTTTGCCGGCGGTTTTGTCGCGCAATCCCTGCTCGTGCTATGGCTGATCGAGCGATTCGATCTCTCGCTGTCCGCGGCAGGGCTGTTCTTCTTCTGGGCGAGCACGCTCAGCGCGTTTTCCTATCTGGTCGCCGCCTGGCTCGCAAAGCGCATCGGCCTCGTCAACACGATGGTCTTCACGCATATTCCGTCCAGCGTCTTTCTCATTGTCGCGGCCTTTGCGCCGAACCTTCATGTCGCGCTCGCGCTGCTGTCGTTGCGCGCGGCGCTGTCGCAGATGGACGTGCCGACCCGCACATCCTATGTCATGGCCGTCGTCACGCCGGCGGAGCGGCCGGCGGCCGCCAGCGTCACTGCCGTACCACGCAGCCTGGCATCGGCCGTCAGCCCTGCGATCGCGGGCGTGCTGCTGATGACCAGCCTCTCGGGCCTGCCGTTGATCTTGTGTGGAACGCTCAAGATTGCCTATGATCTGGCGCTGCTCGTTTCCTTTCGGCATGTCAAGCCGCCGGAGGAGGCGGCTTGACAGGCCTCATCCCCGCGGCGCCGGTGACTACTTGCTCTTCTGCAGTTTCGTCACGGTGTAGCCCGACGCCGCCTCTTCGGCCTCGAATTTGACCTTGTCGCCGACCTTGACTTGCTTGAGCATGGCCGGATCCTTGACACGATAGGCCATCGTCATCCCCTCATCCATGCCGAGGCTCTTGGCCGGGCCGTGCTTCAGCGTGATCTTTCCCGCGCCCTCGTCGATCTTCTTGACCTCGCCGGCAATGCCGGCGTCTTCCGCATGTGCGGCGGCGGTCGCAAGCGCGAGCAGGGCGGCTGCGAGCAGATGCGCGAGTTTCTTCATCGATCTCTCCTTCTTGTTCTCGGTTCTCACTTCACGACGACATGGCCGAGCATGCCGTAGTCGCGATGCTTGGGAATGAGGCAGGCGTATTCGAAGGTGCCGGCTTTGCTGAATTTCCAGACCAACTCGGCCGATTGGTACGGGGAAAGCCGGACGCCGTTCGGATCGTCGTGTGACATGTGCGGGTGCTTCTTCATCACCTCGGCATGCGCGAGATTTTCCTTCGTGGTCGCCAGCAGGAATTCGTGATCCTCGGTACCGTCATTGTGGATGACGAAGCGGATCTGCTCGCCGCGCCTCACCTCGATCCGTGACGGAGCGAATGCCATTTCCGTCATGTTGATCTCGATCGTACGCGACAGTTGGCTGGCATCGCCGGGTTCGCCAGCCGAGTAGGAGTCATGATGATGGCCTTCGTGGCCGAACGCCGGCACCGCGACGTGCGCGATTGCGAGCATGGCGATGCCGGCAAGCGTGATCGTTTTCTTCGTCATTGAGTTCTCCGGAATGGATGGGTCGGGGAATGCTGTCTTGGCGGCGTGTTACATTTTCATTTCATTCCTTTCGTGGATTTTCCGCCCTGGTCCTGCGACGGCGGTTTTGGGGTTTGCGGCTGACGCACGGGCTCGGCTATCGTCGCGTCGACCTCATAGGCGACGGTGCCCGGCGGGTGGTCGTAAGGAGGGGGATCGCGATAGTCGTCGCGTGCGAGGTCCTTGCGCACCTTCATCACGGTGAACATGCCGCCCATCTCGAGCGGCCCGAACGGGCCGTCGCCGGTCATCATCGGCAGCGTGTTGTCGGGCGCCGGCATCTCCATGTTGCCCATCGCCATCCCGGTCGAGCCCATCACCATCGCGTCGGGCGCGAGCTTGCCCACGGCCTTCGCAAGGTCCTTGCGCGATACGCCGATGAAGTTGAGCATCTCGTGCCCCATCGCGTTCATGGTGTGATGCGACTTGTGGCAGTGGAACGCCCAGTCGCCGGGCGCGTCGGCCGTGACGTCGAACGCCCTGATGGCGCCGACCGGCACGTCGGTGGTGGTCTCCGGGATCTGCGCGCTTTCCGGAATCCAGCCGCCGTCCGTGCAGGTGACGTTGAAGCTGAAACCATGCAGATGGATCGGATGGTTGGTCATGGTGAGATTGCCGATGCGCACGCGCACGCGGTCGCCGAGTCGTACCGGCAGGGGATCGATGCCGGGAAACACGCGCCCATTCCACGTCCACATGTTGAAGTCGGTCATCTCGTTGACCCTGGGCAGGAAGGTCCCGGGATCGATGCGGTAGCTGCTCATGATGAAGACGAAGTCGCGGTCGACCGGACGAAACGCACCATCGCGCGGGTGCACGACGAACATGCCCATCATCCCCATCGCCATCTGCACCATCTCGTCGGAGTGCGGGTGGTACATGAACGTGCCACTCTTCTTCAGCTCGAACTCGTAGACGAAGGTCTTGCCAGGCTTGATGTGGGCTTGCGTCAGCCCGCCGACGCCGTCCATGCCGTTCGGCAGGATCATGCCGTGCCAGTGCACGGTGGTGTGCTCGGGCAGGCGGTTGGTGACGAAGATGCGGACCTTGTCGCCCTCGACCGCCTCGATCGTGGGGCCGGGCGACTGGCCGTTATAGCCCCACAGATTGGCCTTCATGCCGGGCGCGAACTCGCGCACGACAGGCTCGGCGACGAGATGAAACTCCTTCCAGTCGCCGTTCATGCGCCATGGCAGCGACCAACCATTGAGCGTGACCACGGGCCGGTAGTCCGGGCCGCTCGCCGGATGCAGCGGTGGCTGCATGGCCGCGCTGCTTGCCGTCGGCGCTTCGGGAATCGCAGCCGCCTGAACGCGGCCGCTCACGGCGCCGGCGCCGACCAGCGCCGCGGTACCGATCAGCTGTCTGCGTGAGAACATCGCGTGTCTCCTTTCAATGGTCGCCGGCGCCGGCCTGAGCGCTTGCTGTCGTGGTCGTTTCGCTGCCGCCGTCGCCTTCATTTGCGCCGCCATTGACGGCGGCCTGCAGCTCGGATTGCGCGAGCCAGAAGGCGCGTTTGGCGTCGACGGCGGCGCGCAGCGAGGCGAGCCGCTGGCGCGCTTCGGTCAGCAGCGCGAACACGTCGACCTGCATGCTCGAATAGCGCAGCTGCATCTCCTCGGTGATGATCCTGCGCAGCGGCAGCACCTCGCGCTGGTAGTGGTTGGCGATGTCGTAGGTCGATCGGTACGAACGATAGGCGTCGCGTGCTTCGGAACGCACGTTGACGGCTTTTTCGGTGAGACGGTTGAATGCCAAATTGTAGGTTTCGACGGCTTGCCGCACGCGGACCTCGCCGCCGTCGAAGATCGGAATCTGGAACGTGACGTCCAGGCCGCGCTCCCGGAACGGCTGGACATCCGGATCCCTGGTCTTGCGGTCGATGCCCGCGACGTCGAGCATCGTGACGAAGCGCGTCGCCTCGGTGAGGTTTTGCGCCTTGGCGAGCGCCGCAAGCTCGATGCGGGCAATCTGCAGATCGAGGCGGTGCGTGACGGCATCGATCTCGATCGCGGGCAGGGACTGTGGCCGGCGCGGCAGCGCAGGAAGCGTATCGGGAATGCGGAAGCCGAGGTCACTTCCCCATACGCCCATCAAGCGGGCGAGCCGTTCGCGCGTGCTGGACGCGGCCTGCCGCGCCGTGGCGAGGTCCGCCGACGTTTCCGCGTAAAACACCTGCTCGCGGGCCTGATCGAGCTTGTTCAGCGAACCGGTCTCGCCGAGTTTTGTTGCAAGCTGTGCGGTCGCCTCCGCGGTCGATTTTGCATCGGTGAGCAGGGCGACGAGTTCGTTGGCTGCAACACTGCGAAAATAGGCGCGGCGGACCTCGGCGGCGAGCTTGAGTGTCGCCAGTGCGGCCTTGAGCTGCGCCGCTCTGAAACGGTCCCGCGCGATGTCCGAGCGGAACGGCAGGGTCGTGAGGCCTAGGATGTCGCCGACGACCTGCCGCTCGACTTCGCTCGCGCCATCGCCGGCAATGCGTGAGATCGAGAAGGTCGGGTTCGGCGGCAGGCTGTCCTGGACCAGATCGGTCTCGGCCAGCGCCAGTTCATTGTAGGACGCCTGCAGGCCCTTGTTGTTGAGGAGGGCGACCTGAACGGCCAGATCGGCAGTCAGGGAACGCGACAGCAGGCGCGCGACAGTACCGCTGGCCCGCTCGGCCTGGTCGGCGGTGCGGATGAAGGCGACATCCTTCTTGATTGCCTTGCCGGCGACCTCGGACACGACCGTCATGCCGCCGTCATCGGAGAACGAGGCGCAGCCCGACAGGCCGAGCGTCGCGGCGAGCAGCACGGCCCGGATCGATCTGGCTCGCAAGGAACGATTCTGCATCGCGCGCCCCTACTGCACTGGCCTGGCGGAAGGCGCTGCGCTCTCGTTGCGTTCGCGCCAAGGCGCTGACGCCGAGGGATGCAGGCTCGTGTAGGGCGCGATCGTCGATCGATAGTCGACGCCGGCTGCTCTGGCCGCGGGATCCGCCGGATCGGCGCCCGCGACCGGCACGGTCGCCGGCAGGCATCCGGCAAGGCTCGCGGCCGCCGCGAGCACGGCCCCTGTTCGAAAATGGCGACGAAAATGGCGTTCGCACGCCGAACCAACGGCGGCGAAACTCGCCCCGAACTGCGCAAGCATGAGTGCTTCCCGATCTGACGGTTGACGACAAACGGCCAGCCGCGCGCAAGCTGCGCGCGGTCAGCGGCGCTCTGTCAGATCAGGCGATCGGGGGACGATAAAGCAGAGGCGGCATTCTGCCGGCCATGGCTTGGTCAGCCTCGGCAAGCCGCAGCGCGGCCGGCCGCAACGGCGCGGCGACGGTCGGAAGATCGGCCGGGATCGCGACCGCGCACAGCATCACACAGCAGGGCCCGGGCAGGCCCTTGCCGTCGTGATGATGCCCGCTTGGTGCGCCTTCATCGGCGAGGTGATGGTGCGCGTGCATGGACCCATGATCGTGAGCATGCGTATGCATCACGACAGGCAACATATCCTCAGCCAGGCACGGTGCCGGGCCACTGCCAAGTGCGAGCGCCACTGGCGGCGCGATGACGCACAGCAGGTAGATCGCAGCCGCCATCCACCCGGCCAGCAGCCGTCTTGATCTGATCAATCGCACGAACATCAATCGTGGTGGCCCGTTGCCGCTCCGGTATCCATTTAGCGCAGAATCGATGACCGCGCCAAGTCGGCTCATTCGATCCGATGCTTTTTTACCCAGCTGCGTGACTCCGCTGGAGTTCCAACGCCGGCTCCGATGCTCCTGAAACGACATGATGTTTTCGGCAAGCGACGTGTCCTGCCATATCTGCATGCCCAATATCGCGCCATTCTGGCTTGACCTTGAGCAGGCTGCCGAGGAAGGTGCTGATATTGTGCACGCTCCCTCCGAACGATCCCAGCAAACACCAGCCTTCACGCCCGACTCAGGTCAGGCCTGGGTGAGGCTCGTCATTGCCTTGCTGATCGGGTCGATCGGCGGCGTCGGCATGTGGTCGGTCGTCGTCGTGCTGCCGGTCGTGCAGGCCGAATTCGCGGCGACCCGCGGCGCGGCGTCGCTCGCCTACACGCTGTTCATGCTCGGTTTCGGCGCCGGTGGGGTTGCGACCGGCAAGATTACCGATCGTTTCGGCATCGTGGCGGCGATGGGCCTGACGATCGCCGTGCTCGGTGTCGCGTTCGTGCTGGCCGGGCTGTCGACCACGCTCTGGCAGTTCATCGCGGTCTATCTCCTGATCGGGCTTGGCACCTCGGCGACCTTCGCGCCGCTGATGGCGGAGGCATCGCATTGGTTCGAGCGCTATCGCGGGCTCGCGGTGACCATCGTCGCCAGCGGCAACTATGTCGCCGGCACGGTGTGGCCGCCGCTGGTCAACTGGGGCACGCAACTGGTCGGCTGGCGCGAGACCCATGTGGCGATCGGCATTGTCTGCGCCGTGACGATGACGCTTCTGCTGCTGGTCCTGCGGGCGCAGATGGCTGACGGGCAGGTGCGCGATCATGCCAACGCGCCACCGCCGCAGGTCGATCTTAAGCTTTCGACCAATGCGCTCACGGTCCTGCTCTGCATCGCCAGCATTTCCTGCTGCGTGGCGATGTCGATGCCGCAGGTGCATATCGTCGCCTATTGCGGCGATCTCGGCTATGGCGTGGCGCGCGGCGCCGAGATGCTGTCGCTGATGATGGGATTTGGCGTCGTGAGCCGGATCGGCTCGGGATTCCTGGCCGACCGGATCGGCGGCCTCCGTACGCTGCTGGTCGGATCGCTGGCGCAGGGTTTTGCGCTGTTGTTCTATCTGTTCTTCGACAGCCTCACCTCGCTTTATCTGATCTCGGCGATGTTCGGCCTGTTCCAGGGTGGCATCGTGCCGAGCTATGCCATCATCGTGCGCGAGGCGATGCCGGCCGCCGAGGCCGGCACCCGCGTCGGCATCATCATTTTCGCTTCGGTGTTCGGGATGTCGTTCGGCGGCTGGGTTTCGGGCGTGATCTTCGACGCGACCGGATCCTATGCGGCGGCCTTCGCCAACGGGCTCGCCTGGAACGCGCTCAATCTCGCCATCGTGACGACGCTGCTGTTTCGCGGGCGCGGACGGCTCGTTCCGGCCTGACGGCGTATCAAACCGCCTGTCCGGCCTTCAAGAGCGAGCAGCCGGTGATCTTGAGGCTGCCGTCCGGCTGCGCCTGGAGCGTATAGAGCGCCTCCCAGGCCTCGCCATTGGCGTCGATGATGTGAACGCGCTGCGCGATGATGCCGCCTTCGGCCTTGGCCTCGCCGAACTCGAAACTCTTGTGACGATAGACCGGGCCATAACCGCGCTGGACCATGTCCATGAAGACGCCGGCATTGGGAAAGATCTCGTGAATCGGCGGCGCGGCGTAGGAATAGGCGGATGCCGCATCGTCGCGGCCAAAGGCCTGTTCCTGCTCGCGGATCACGCTTTGCGCGTTCGCGACGTCGTCGCCGGCCAGGGCCCGCGGCGAAACGGCGAGCGTGGACAGGCTGACCCAGAATGCGACAAGCAGGATGACGACCCGCATCGGGAAAACTCCACATCGACGGTGGCGTTCGGGATAGCTTAGCATGACATTTGCGGGGTTATAGACGGGCCCATGACCGATTTTTCCAAGACCAAAACGCTGTTCCATCTTCCCGACGGCGTGATCTATCTCGACGGCAACTCGCTGGGCGCGCTGCCGACCGCGGTACCGGCCCGGGTCGCCCACATGATCGAGGCCGAATGGGGCAAAGAGTTGATCCGCGGCTGGAACAACGCCGGCTGGATGACGATGCCTCGGCGCGTCGGCGATCGCGTCGGTGCGCTGATCGGCGCTCCGCCCGGCACGGTCGTCATGGGCGATACCCTGTCGATCAAGGTCTATCAGGCGCTCGCCGCCGCGATCGCGCTCAATCCGCGGCGCCGCGTGATCCTCTCGGATAACGGCAATTTTCCGTCCGATCTCTATATTGCGCAGGGCCTGATCGGCACCCTCGGCGGCGCCCTGGAGCTGAAGCTGCTCGATCCCGAAGCGATCGAGGGCGCGATCGATGAAACGATCGCCGTCCTGATGCTCACCGAAGTGGACTATCGCACCGGACGGCTGCACGACATGGCGGCGCTGACGCGGAAGGCGCGTGACGCGGGCGCGCTGACGGTCTGGGATCTGGCGCATTCGGCCGGCGCGCTCCCCGTCGACGTCACCTCGGCCGGCGCCGATTTTGCCGTCGGCTGCACCTACAAATACCTGAACGGCGGCCCCGGCGCGCCGGCCTTCATCTATGTCGCGCCGCGCAATGCCGGCGTTGCGCTGCCGGCGCTGTCGGGCTGGATGGGCCATCAGGCGCCGTTCGCGTTCGATCTCGACTATCGCGCAGGCGCCGGCATCGAGCGGATGCGGGTCGGCACGCCGCCGATCCTGGCGCTTGCCGCGCTCGACGCTGCGCTGGATGTCTGGGACGGCGTATCGCTGCAGGAGGTGCGGAAAGCCTCCATTGCGCTCTCCGAGCTCTTCATCCGCGAGGTCGAGCGGCGCTGCCCGCAGCTCACGCTTGCCTCGCCGCGGCGCCCGGAAGGGCGCGGCAGCCAGGTCTCGTTCCGCCATCCGGACGGTTACGCCATCATGCGTGCGATGATCGACCGCGGCGTGATCGGCGATTTCCGCGCGCCCGACGCGCTGCGCTTCGGCTTCACGCCGCTTTATCTCGGCGAGGACGATGTGCGGAGCGCGGTCGAGATCCTGGACGACGTGGTCAACAACCGCCGCTGGGACAAGGACGATTACCGCAGGAAGGAACTCGTGACATGACGCGCGCTCCCTATGATCCCTCGGCCGAGGGCGCGCAGATGAATTTCCGAGAACAGATGTCCTATGGCGATTATCTCAATCTCGATCGCCTGTTGAACGCACAGTCGCCGCGCTCGAGCGCCCATGACGAGCTGCTCTTCATTATCCAGCACCAGACGTCCGAGTTGTGGATGAAGCTTGCCATCCACGAAATCAAGGCTGCGACGAAGGCGATTCACGACGACGACCTGCAGCCGGCCTTCAAGATGCTGACGCGGGTGGCGCGCATCTTCGAGCAGCTCAACAACGCCTGGGACGTGCTGCGCACGATGACGCCGAGCGAATATACCGAGTTTCGCAGCATCCTCGGCGAGTCCTCCGGCTTCCAGTCGTTCCAGTATCGCGCCATCGAGTTTCTCGCCGGCAACCGCAATCTCGCGATGCTGCGGCCGCACGCCCACCGCCCGGAGCTTGTCGCGGCGCTCGAGGAGATCCTGGAGCGGCCGAGCCTCTATGACGAAGCGTTGCTGCTGCTGTCCCGCCGCGGCTTTGCCATCGGCGCGGATGCCGAGCGGCCGAACTGGCGCGACAAGCGCGCCGAAAGTCCCGCGGTCATCGAGGCCTGGAAGATCGTCTATCGCGCGCCCCAGACCCATTGGGAGATCTATGAACTCGCCGAAAAGCTCGTCGACTTCGAGGATTATTTCCGCCGCTGGCGCTTCAACCACGTCACCACGGTCGAGCGCATCATCGGCTTGAAGAGCGGCACCGGCGGCACCAGCGGGGTCGGCTATTTGCGCAAGATGCTCGAAATCGTGCTGTTCCCGGAGCTCTGGAAGGTCCGGACCGAGCTTTGATAGGTCATGCCAGAATTGCTTGATGCGAAGCCGACCGGGGGAGGGGGCGAGATGCTGCATACCATCCAGGATTGGGACAATGCCTATGCCAACGGCCCGAACATTCCCGGTGGCGAGCGCTGGCCAGGGCTCTGGGTCGAGCCGGCCGAAAATTACCGGAAGGCGATGCTGTCAGAGCAGCGCGCGGTGCTGGACATCCCCTATGGCGATGGGCCGCGGCATCGGCTCGACCTCTTCATGCCCAAAGGGCGCGCGCAAGGGCTCGTCGTCTTCGTGCATGGCGGCTACTGGATGCGGCTCGACAAGAGCTTTTGGTCGCATCTTGCGCGAGGCGCGGTCGAACGCGGTCATGCGGTCGCGATGCCGTCCTATACGCTGTGTCCGGAGGCCGGTATTGCGGACATCACGGTTGAGATCGGCAAGGCCATCGGTCACGCGATGGACGAGATCGAAGGGCCGGTGGCGCTGACAGGGCATTCCGCCGGCGGGCACCTTGTCAGCCGCATGATCTGCACCTCTTCGCCGCTCGGCGAGGTGCAGCGGATGCGCCTCTCCAGGGTCGTGTCGATCTCCGGCCTGCACGATCTGCGCCCGCTGCTCAGGACTGCGATGAACGACACGCTGCGGATCGACGAGCGCGTGGCGCGCGAGGAGAGTCCGGCGCTGCTGTCCCCGGTCGAGGGGGCGCGTGTCATCGCCTGGGTCGGCGGCGCCGAGCGCGCCGAATTCCGTCGCCAGGCGCAGCTATTGGCCAATATCTGGACCGGGCTTGGCGCCGCCACCAGCTACGTCGAGATGCCGGACCGGCACCACTTTGACGTGATCGATGATCTCGGCGATCCCGCCAGCGCGCTGATCAACGCGCTATTGTCGTGACGCTCACACCGGCAGCGCCGTGGTGTGCTTGACCGTCCGCAAGGTCAGCGTCGACTGGACCCGGAGCACGCCGGGCAACTGGGTCAAGACCTTGGTGTGGATGCGCTCGAAATCCGCCGCATCCCGGTAGGCGACCCGCAACAGATAATCCGCCGAGCCCGCGATCAAATAGCATTCGGCGATTTCCGGATGGCGCAGCGACGCCGTCTCGAACCGGTCCAGCGTGGCGCGCCCCTGATCTCTGAGCGTCACGGAGACGAAGGCGACGCCGGCGATGTTGGCGAGCTTCGTATTGAGCAGCATGACATAGCCGGCGATCAGGCCGGCCTCCTCCATGGCGCGGACGCGCCGGAGGCACGCGGAGGCCGACAGGTTCACGCGCTCGGCGAGCTCGACATTGGTGAGCCGGCCATCGCGCATCAGCTCCCGCAGGATCGCCCGGTCCTGGTGGTCGATCGCGTCCTTTTGCATGATCCTGCGAAGTTTTGCTGGTTTGGCGCAATAAAATTGCAGTGATGTCCTGATATGCTGCGATTGCGACCGAAAATGCCGGGCGAGTCAAGCTATCTGTCTGTGCCGGACAAATCTGGGAGGCGATGATGCTGTTGGGCGTTCCGAAGGAGATCAAGGACAACGAGTTTCGCGTCGGGATGACGCCGGCGGCGGTTTTCGAGCTGACCCATCATGGTCATCAGGTGCTGGTCGAAAAGGACGCGGGCTCGGGCTCCGGCCTGTCCGACGACGAATATCGCGGCGCCGGCGCCTCTATCATCGAATCGGCCGAGGCGATTTTCGCTCGAGCCGACATGATCGTGAAGGTGAAGGAGCCGCAGGCTGCCGAGCGCAAGATGCTGCGGCCCGGCCAGATCCTCTTCACCTATCTGCACCTGGCGCCGGACCTGCCACAGACCGAGGATCTCATCAAGGGCGGCGCGGTCTGCATCGCCTACGAGACCGTGACGTCGTCGAATGGCGGTCTGCCGCTGCTGACCCCGATGTCGGAGGTCGCCGGACGCCTGGCGCCACAGGTCGGCGCGCATGCGCTGGAAAAGGCCGCCGGGGGTCGCGGCGTGCTGCTCGGCGGCGTGCCCGGGGCGCCGGCGGCCGATGTCCTGATCATCGGCGGCGGTGTGTCCGGCGCGAATGCCGCGACGGTTGCGCTCGGCATGGGCGCGCAGGTCACGATCCTGGATCGCTCGCTCGATGTGCTGCGCCGGCTCGACGTGCAGTTCGAGGGCCGCATCCGGACCATCTTCTCGACCCGCGCCGCGATCGCCGATCTGGTCAAGAAGGCGGATCTGGTGATCGGCGCGGTGCTGGTGCCGGGGGCCGCCGCGCCAAGGCTGATCACGCGCGACATGCTGCGCACGATGAAGCAGGGCTCGGTCATCGTCGACATCGCGATCGACCAGGGCGGCTGTACCGAGACCTCGAAGCCGACGACGCATTCGCATCCGACCTATGTCGTCGACGGCGTCGTGCATTATTGCGTCGCCAACATGCCCGGCGCGGTGGCGCGCACCTCGACCTTTGCGCTGAACAACGCGACCTTGCCGTTCACGCTCGCGCTGGCCGACAAGGGCTGGCGTAAGGCCTTGAGCGAAGATGCGCATCTGCGTGCGGGCCTCAATGTGTGCGAGGGCAAGCTGACCTGCGAGCCGGTCGCGGTCGCGCACGGCCTGTCCTTTGTCCCGGCAGAGAAGCTGCTGGCGCAATAGTAAGGGCGGAGCCTTCAGGTCTCCGCCACCGCCTCGGCCCAGGGCTGAAAGATCTCGGTGGCGCCGCTGTTGGTGCTGCCATCCCTGAGCACGACACTCGGGCAGGCGAACTTCATCGGCAGCGTCTGCACCCGCGCCTCCTCATAGTCGAACTGCCGACGCAGCGCCTCGCGCACCTCCTGCGGCAGTCGCGCGTCGCCGATCACGATATTGCCTTCGCTGGCATCGATGCGTGGCTGGTGGATCGCGGCATCGAGATCCATGCCATAGTCCATGACGAAGGAGAGCATCTGCGTCACCGCCGGCATGATGCGCCGGCCGCCGGAGGCGCCGAGCGCGAGGCGCCGGCCATCCGCACCGCGTGCGACGACCGGCGTGTAGTTGGTGAGGCAGCGCTTGCCGGGCGCAAGCGAATTGGGCCCGCCCGGGGTCGGATCGAACCACATGATGCCGTTGTTCATCGGAATGCCGCTTCGCGGTGTGGTGAACCGCGAGCCGAACAGCGACAGCAGCGTCTGCGTCACCGCCGCCATGTTGCCGCAGCGATCGACAACGGAAAAATGCGTCGTGCAGGCAGGCGCCAACTGCTCCGCGCCAAGCGCCCGCCGGCCATCCGCATCGCCCATGCCTTGCAGGCGCTCGCCATAGGCCGCCTGCAGGCACCGGGCGTAGGCCACATAGCTTGCAGCATCCGGGTTGTCGCCGGCGGGCCGCAGGTCGTCTTGCAGCAGCCGCAATGCCTGCGCCAGGGTTGGCCCGCAGGTCAGCTCCGGGGTGGCAAAGACCTTGCCGCCGCGATAGGGAATGGCCAGCGGCTCGCGGACGTGAGCCTGAAATGCGGCGAGGTCGTCAAGGCAGAGCGATCCGCCCGCGGCCTGCACATCACGGGCGATGCTCGTCGCCAGATCGCCCTGGTAGAAATCCTGCGGTCCTTGCGCGGCCAAGTGCGACAGCGTCGCCCGGAGGCGGTCGAGCGGCAGCCGCGTCTCCGACCTGATGCCCCATTGCGGCTGCGGCGGCAGCCCGTCCTTCAGAAAAGTGTCGGCGCTGGCCGGGTAACGCCGGAGGTCGACGGCCGCGGTCGCGATCATCTGGCTGGACCACCAGTCGACCGCGAGACCCTCGCCGGCCAAGGTCACGGCGGGCGCGAGCAGGTCGCCCCACGGCAGCCTGGCGTGGCGGCGATGCGCCTCCGCCATGCCGGCGACCACCCCGGGCACGGCGATGGAGCCGGGGCCGTGAAGATTGCGGTCGTCCTTCACCCGCGCCCAGGGGAAGATGTCGGAGCCGACACCTTCGCTCATGGGATAGTCCTCGACCCGCAGCCCGTTCGGCGCGCGCATGCCGTAGTCGATCACCTCGTAGCGGTTGTCGCGCGCACGGTAGAGTACCATCGTGCCGCCGCCACCCAGTCCGCTCATCCAGGGCTCCAGCACGGCCAGTGCGAAGCTGGTTGCAATGATCGCGTCCACGCAATCGCCGTCGGCCGCGAGCACAGCGACGCCGGCCTCCGCCGCTTTCCGCGACTGTGCGGCGACGATTCCCCCGTCCGAAATCACCGCGGGTTTGCGGATCTGCTGGTTGTTGGAGAACTGGTCGCGCATCTTTTCCGGCTTTCTCGAGGTCGGCTGTCGACGGTCGTAATTCTGCTATCACCGCGACGAAACGCCAACCAAATTGGTAAGCAAATCGTAAATTCCCGGAGGTTTGCCGGACGGCCAATGCGCGTCGAATCCGCCGCGGCCCGCTAAACAAATATTAGGGGCTGCTATCTAGGGTCCAGATACCTCCGTCCTGACGCCTGCGCCTCCCATGAAGTCGCTGCGGCCGACCATCTTGCTGTCGTTGATCGTTCTGGGAAGCCTGGCTTCGTTCGGGATCGCCGGGCATTTCGCAGCCGCGGCGTTCATCGGCCACCAGCAGTTGCGACAGCTGAATGAACTGTCCGAGATCGTGGTGCGCCGCTCCGAGCTTGCGGTCGACTTTGCGGCGGCAAGCCTCGACGAACTGGCAACGCGCGGCCTGGTCAATTGCGACGCGGCGTCGCTGCAGGCGATTCGTCTCCACGTCTATCAGCGCTCGGCGGTCAAGGATGTCCGGCTGGTCAATCCCGACGGGTCGGTGATCTGCTCGGCCTATTCCGAGACCCTCGAATTCGACAAGGGCTGGGTCGAGCGGTCGGACATGCTGGTGTCCGCCAATGCCCGCATCCTGCTGTTCCGGGTCGAGCAGTTCGGCGGGGACGCGCTCGGCGTGCTGCGGGACATCGACCGCCAGAAGTCGGTGGTTGCGATCCTCGGGATCAATTCCAGCCTGTTCGACATCATGCCGGCGGAGCTTCGCGGCCAAAGCGATGTCGTGCTGGGATTGAACAATGGCGAAAAGCTCGGCGGGTTCTCGCTGAAGCAGGACGGCGCGTTTGCGGATGCGCTGGAGTTCGCCAAGACGTCGCAGCGCTATCCGTTCCGGGTCACCATTCACCTCGCGCGCGGCGCGCTGTCGCACTGGAACAACGAGATCTACTGGCCAGCGGTCATGATCGCGCTGGCGCTCGGATTGATGTTCGGACTGCTCCTGACCAGGATCAAGCGGCTCGAAGGGCCGGTCGCCGATCTCGACCGGGCGTTGATGCGGGACGAGTTCAAGCCGTTCTTTCAGCCGACATTCGATCTGAATAGCGGCGAGATCGTGGGTTGCGAAGTGCTGGCGCGATGGATCACCAAAGACGGCTCCGTCATCCCTCCGATGAATTTCATTCCGCTCGCGGAATCCTCCGGACGGATCCAGCAATTGACCTGGGAGATCCTGGCGGCGGCGCTGAGGGACATGCAGCCGCATCTCAAGGAGAACCGGGATTTCAAGCTCTCGGTCAATGTCGTTCCGAGCCACATGCTCAGCGGAGACTTCATCGACACGCTCAGGCGCGTGGTGTTGGCCGCAAGAGTCTCCGCGCGCCAGGTCGTGCTCGAGATCACCGAGCGTGACGAGCTGCGCGACCTGGGTCATGCCGCCGACGTCGTCAGGCAGTTGCGTGATTACGGCTTCAAGGTGGCCATCGACGACGTCGGTGTCGGCCATAGCGGGCTCTCGCACCTGAAGGGGCTCGGCGCCAACATCATCAAGATCGACAAGTTCTTCGTCGACACCATCACCGAGGATGCGTCGACGATGGTCATCGTGGAGATGCTGGTGCGGCTCGCCCAGGATCTGCGCATGGACGTCATCGCCGAGGGCATCGAGACCGAGGACCAAAAGCGGGCGCTGCTGGCATGCGGCGTCGAGCAAGGGCAGGGCTACCTCGTCGCGCCGCCGCTGCCTTTCGAGAAATTCCGGGAGCTTTTGTCGCGTCGCGCGTCGCTCAGTGACGTCGTCGAGAATACCGCACTGGTCGCCTGATCCGTCAGAGCATGAACCGGACCCGAGGGGCCGCCGGCCCCGGCCCGGACATGTCGTCGGGCCAGGGTCCTGTGGGTGGGGCCACTCCCGGGGAATGGGTGGGCCCGGAAGCGGACCTGGCAGACCATGACCTGACGGACCAGGACCCGGCGGACAAGAACCAGATGGCCCGGGGCCCGGCGGCCTTGCACCTCCGGGGCCCGGCGGTGGCCGCCGTTAGCGGGTGGCTTTCAGCCGCCATCCATTCCGCGCCTCGTCGCACCGACGAAAGCAGTCCGCGGATCGACGTTTGCGGCTCACTTCATCATCTGCCCGCGCAGTTCGCCTCCCGGGTTTGCCGCAGTGTGGACGTTTGCATACCACTTTCCGGCCAGCAGATCGGCGGCCTGATTGTCGGTCAGGGTCGCCGATCCCTGGATTGGACTTTCGACGGTCTTGAATGGCAGGACGATTCCCGCATTCTTGCCCGCTTCAACCGGTCCATGGAAATGCGCGCCCATGACCGGCCCGGTCAGGTTCGAATAGGTCACCGTCCACGTGAGCAGCTTGGTGTCGGTATCGAATGTCGCATCGGCCGTTCCGGATCCCGGGCTGGTGTTCGGCGGCACCTCGTTGCCGCCCTTCATCTCGGCGTGCAGCTTGACGGTCTCGGCGCGAGCGATCGATGCAGATGTAGATACTATGAAGCCTAGCAAAATCATGGCCGTGAAAGACTTGGTTTTTTTCATTGCATCCGTCTCCCTCAGGTTGCAGCCCTATGTATAATCAGACACCTCTGAAAGGGGAACATTCCGACGAGAACAGGAGGTAGATGACCAGGGCGACGTGGTTTTGAGAGAATAAACTTTCTGCAAACATCCAAGCGCGATCGCGTCGCAGTCCACTTGACCACCGACACGAGTGAATGCTTAAGCTAGTATGATAATCTGACTAAGTCCAACAAAGGCGATCACGCCCAACGGGAGGAATAAGATGTTGAAGTTCAAGGCCTTTACTGCGGCTACGGCGATCGGGTTGCTTGCGCTCGGCGCGCTGGGCAGTTCGGCACAAGCCCAGGACAAGGGTACCATCGGGATCGCCATGCCGACGAAATCGTCGGCGCGCTGGATCGATGACGGTAATAACATGGTCAAGGTGCTGGAGTCGAAAGGCTACAAGGCCGACCTGCAATACGCCGACAATGACATTCCCAATCAGCTCGCCCAGATCGAGAACATGATCACCAAGAAGGACAAGGCGCTGGTGATCGCCGCGATCGACGGCACGACGCTGTCTGATGCGCTGCAGCATGCGAAAGATGCGGGCATCAAGGTGATCTCCTACGACCGCCTGATCAAGGGTTCGGCGAATGTCGACTATTATGCGACCTTCGACAATTTCCAGGTCGGCGTGCTCCAGGCGGGAACGATCGAGAAGGGTCTCGGGCTGAAGGACGGCAAGAAGGGCCCTTTCAACATCGAACTGTTCGGCGGCTCTCCCGACGACAACAACGCCTTCTTCTTCTACGACGGCGCGATGTCGGTGCTGAAGCCCTACATCGACAACGGCACGCTCGTGGTGCAGAGCAAGCAGATGGGCATGGACAAGGTCTCGACCATGCGCTGGGATGCCGCGACCGCCCAGGCCCGCATGGACAACCTGCTTTCAGCCTTCTACACCAAGAACCATGTCGATGCGGTGCTGTCGCCCTATGACGGCCTGTCGATCGGCATCATCTCCGCGCTGAAGGGCGTCGGCTACGGCACCAAGGAGCTGCCGATGCCGGTCATCTCCGGCCAGGATGCCGAAGTGCCCTCGGTCAAGTCGATCATCAACCACGAGCAGTATTCGACCGTGTTCAAGGATACGCGCGAGCTGGCCAAGGTCGCGGCCGGCATGGTCGACGCGATGCTCGCCGGTGGCACGGTCGAGGTCAACGACACCAAGACCTACAACAACGGCGTCAAGGTGGTGCCGTCCTACCTGTTGAAGCCGGTCGCAGTCGACCTCAGCAACTATAAGCAGGCCCTGATCGACACCGGCTACTATACGGCCGACAAGCTCAAGTAAGGCATCATGGCCCTCACGCGCAGGATCAAGGCGCGTGAGGGCCTGATAACGAAGAAGCACTGCGCCGGAACAGGTGCGTCCGCGTCACGCATCTGTTACGGTGACAGAGGGAAACGCCCGATCCGGCGGAGTGCGCCAAACTCCGCTTCGATCGTGAATTCGAAAAACGCGCCACTGGCTGCTGCCAGCGAGGCGAAGGCGGGACCGCCGGTGAGTCTGCGATGACTGGTTTGCGATGACTGCCATCCTGGAAATGCGGGGAATTTCCAAGAGCTTCCCTGGCGTGAAAGCCTTGCGCAACGTCAATCTCGTTGTCGAGGCCGGCGAGATCCATGCGATCTGCGGCGAGAACGGCGCCGGCAAGTCGACGCTGATGAAAATTCTCAGCGGCGTGTACCCCTACGGTTCCTATGAGGGCGAGATCATCTATCAGGGCGCGGAGCGGCGCTTTGCGTCGATCTCCGATTCGGAACATCTCGGCATCATCATCATCCATCAGGAGCTGGCGCTGGTCCCGCTGCTTTCGATTGCGGAGAACATTTTTCTCGGCAACGAGCCGGCCAGGATGGGCGTCATCGACTGGGACGTGGCGTTCAGCCGCACGCGGGAGCTGCTGGCCAGGGTGGGCTTGAAGGAATCGCCGCGGGCGCTGATCACCAATCTCGGCGTCGGCAAGCAGCAGCTGGTCGAGATCGCCAAGGCGCTTTCCAAGAAGGTCCAGCTCCTGATCCTGGACGAGCCGACGGCGAGCCTCAACGAGACCGACAGCGACGCGCTGCTCAAACTGCTTCTGGAGTTCAAGAGCCACGGCATCACCTCGATCCTGATCTCGCACAAGCTGAACGAGCTCGCCAAGGTCGCCGACCAGATCACCGTGCTGCGTGACGGCTCCACGGTCGAAACCATCAATTGCCGCGCCGAGAAGATCGACGAGGGCCGCATCATCAAGAGCATGGTCGGCCGCGAGATGTCCGAGCGCTATCCGCCGCGCGAGCCGCATGTCGGCAGCAAACTGTTCGAGATCAGGGATTGGCGGGTCGAGCATCCGCTGCATGCCGGGCGCGAAGTCATCAAGGGTATCGATCTCCACGTCAATGCGGGCGAGGTCGTCGGCATCGCCGGCCTGATGGGATCGGGGCGCACCGAACTCGCCATGAGCGTGTTCGGCCGCGCCTATGGCCGCAACGTCAGAGGGCAGGCGTTCATGCAGGGCCGCGAGATCGACCTGAGTTCGATCCAGCGGGCCGTGGCCAATGGGCTTGCCTATGTCACCGAGGATCGCAAGACCTTGGGGTTGATCCTCAATGATGACATCAGGAGCAACGTCACGCTCGCCAATCTTCCCGCGATCGCCTGGCGCGGCGTCCTGGACGACCATAGGGAGGCGACTGTCGCCAACCAATACCGCGCCAAGCTGAACATCCGCTCCTCCAGCATTCTGCAGCGGACGCTGACCCTTTCGGGCGGCAACCAGCAGAAGGTCGTGCTCAGCAAATGGCTGTTCGCCAATCCGCAGGTGCTCATTCTGGATGAGCCGACGCGGGGCATCGATGTCGGTGCGAAATACGAGATCTATACGATCATCAACGACCTCGCGGCGAGCGGCAAGGGCGTGATCGTGATCTCGTCGGAGATGCCGGAGCTGCTCGGGATCTGCGATCGTCTTTACGTCATGAACGAGGGACGCCTGGTGGGCGAGATGCCGGCGCTCGAAGCAAGCCAGGAGAGGATCATGGCTTCGATCATGCGATACGAAGGAGCTGCGCAATGAAACACGAAACCATCGCCGCAGCTGCTCCCGGCCGCACTGCGGGCATCGGCGTCTGGCGGACCAACCTGCGCGACTACGGCCTCTTGGCCTCGCTGCTGGTGATCATGGCGTTCTTCGAGTTCCTCACCAGCGGCGTGCTTCTGGCGCCTGTCAACATCACCAATTTGATCCTGCAGAACAGCTATATCGTCATCATGGCGCTCGGCATGCTGCTGATCATCGTCGGCGGCAATATCGACCTGTCGGTCGGTTCGATCGTCGGCTTCGTCGGCGCG